>Ga0308162_1000262_pt1 | contig 62804 bp, 54 predicted proteins | sample PhySR2_FD_201370 | JGI IMG/M metagenome (GOLD analysis project Ga0308162, IMG submission 201370) | Phyllosphere microbial communities from UC Gill Tract Community Farm, Albany, California, United States - DLSLS.R2 | ecosystem: Host-associated > Plants > Phyllosphere > Unclassified | place: USA... | reverse complement strand
TGGGGGCTCTGTTGGTTCTCCCGCAACGCTACTCTGTTCACCAGGTCAGGTCCGGAAGGAAGCAGCCAGGGCAGACGACGTGTGTGCCGGGATGTAGCTGGCAGGGCCCCCACCCATTTCTGCTCTCCAGACATTCTCACTCTTTCCTCCCTGTCGCGTTGACCCTGGAAACGGAATTAATCCACACATTTATTAAGCCTAAATTTTGCCATGTAATATATCTTTCATTCCCCTGAAATAATATTGTCATAAACCTGTAATAATAGACTGGCATTTTATTATTGGGCGTCTTTTTTCTGTCATAAGCAAAAAATATATATCTGGATAAGACTTACAACTTCGTGTATTAAATAAATAACTTATTGCGAAGGGATGTAACCATTATGGCTACTGCGGTATTAAACGTTAAAATTGATGAAGCGCTAAAAGAAAGACTTCGCCACTATGCCGAAGTGAATAATGAGAACCTGAGCGTGACCACAGAGAAACTGCTACTGCTGGCATTCGAAGCGGTAGAAGAGGCGGGAGTATCGGAAGAGGATATTGATAATCAGCATACGGAAGAAGAGAGCGTTTCTCCTTTTACTCCTAAAGAAATCAAAGCCCTACGTAAACTTCTGAAGAAGAGAAAATGAAACAACAACCCTCGACTGCCAGTGACTACAAAGAGGCCTGCGATCTGTTGCGTTCAGGCTATGTAAAACATGTTCGTCTTGGCTGGAATGTGGAAAGTGATGAGTTCTTTCGTATTGCGTCTGACTGGTGCGACACCGGCGCAAAAATAAAGAAAGAAGGTGAAAGTTTCGTTATTTCACTGAAAGGTTTCCCTATTCCTCCTCAGCACTAAATCCTGACCTGTGAAAACTGCTGACTGTTGCATGACAGTCAGCAGTTTTTATTATCCGCTTCGCTTAACCAATTATACCGGGCTTTGCTTCACGGGCGGCGTGGTGCCGTTTAGCGCCAGCCACAGCGGCTTAATTCTCAGCAGCGCCTGCTCAAGCTCCGCCGAATCGAGTGAAAAGGGCATACGGAGATAGCGGTCGAAGGCCCCTGAAAGCCCGAATCGCGTACCTGTTCCCAGATTAATGCCCAGCGCCTCCGCCCGGGCGGCAAGCTGTGTTGCCAGCATGCCGGGCAACTCAACCCAGTAGGAAAGCCCGCCCTCCGCTTCATTGAAGGTCCACTGCGGAAAATGCTCGCGCAACAGCTCGCCGCAGCGGTCGCGGCGTTTCGCCAGCATGGCCCGGCGTGCGGGCAGAAAAGTCTCACTGTTTTCGATAAGCCACACCGTGGCCAGCTGTTCCAGCAGGGGAGAGCCCAAATCCAGCGTGTCGCGAGTCTGAACGAGGGTGGCAATCGTTCGCGACGACGCGCGGATCCACCCGAGCCGCAATCCTCCCCAGAAACTTTTTCCTGCCGAACCGAGCGTAATGACCGTGGCCTCGGGGTTGAACGCGGCCAGCGGCGGTGGCGGCGGGGCATCGAACCACAGATCGACCATGGTTTCGTCCACCACCAGCGGAGTGCGGGTTTTGGCGGCAATATCGGCTATCGCCTGGCGCGTTACGTTATCCATGCAGCGTCCGGTCGGGTTATGGAAGTCCGGCATCAGGTACGCCAGACGCGGCGCGGTTTGCGCAAGCGTGGCGGCAAAACCGTCGGTGTCCCAGCCGGTTTCAGGCAGCGAGACGCCGACCGGCCTGCACAGCGCGCCCTGAATGGCGGCTATCGCCAGCGGGTACGTCGGATGATCCACCACCACGCGGTCGCCGGGGCCGGTCATCATGCGCAATACCAGGGCAAAGCCGCTAACCGCACCGTTGACCACCATCACCTCATCCGCACGGGTGGGTAGCCCCCGCGCGGTGTAACGTGCCGCGATAGCTTCGCGCAGGGCAGGTAACCCCAGCTGATCGTATCCGGTTAAGGTCAGGTGCTGGGCGATGGCCGTCAGCGCATGGGTGTAGGCCTGGTGAAGTTCAGGCCCGGCGCTGAGGGCGGCCGTTGACAGATCAAGCGCGACGCTTGCGGTGGAAAGCGTCGGAACGGCGCGGGTGTCCGGCAGGATCGCGCGCGAGCCGCTGCCGTGGCGGCTTTCCAGGTAGCCTTCTTCCCGCAGATGCGCCAGCGCGCTGCTGATGGTTGTCCGGCTGACGTTAAGCGAGGTCGCCAGTTCGCGCTCCCCCGGCAGGCGCGTATTGAGCGCCAGCCTGCCGTCAAGAATGAGCAGACGTAACGCATCAGCCAACTGTCGCCAGAGCGGGGTGCGTGAGGAGGGTTGCTGCCAGTGGCCTAACAGGCGCACTAAAGACTGGCTGCCGAAGCGGCGTGATGACATATGCAGTCCACTATTTGAAAACTGGACATTAATCATAGTGCCATTTTCCGCCATGATGAACGCCTGATTCTTTGTAGAGAGCAAATAATGGTACGTCGTCTGGTTCAACTTTATATCGGGCTGGGGCTGTATGGCCTGTCGACCGCGATGTTTATCCGTTCGGATCTGGGTGTCGATCCGTGGGATGTGTTTCACCTCGGGGTCGCGCTTCAGCTGGGAATGACCATCGGTACGGTGATCATCCTGACCGGGGCGGCGGTCCTGCTGCTGTGGATCCCGCTTCGGCAGCTGCCCGGGCTTGGGACGATCAGCAACGTGATCTGTATTGGCCTGGCGGCGGATGCTTCAATGGCGCTGATCCCGGAACTGACGTCGCTGCCGATCCGTATCGCCCTGCTGGTGGCTGGCATCGTGGTGAATGCCCTTGCAACCGGGATGTATATCGGCGCGGGCTTTGGCGCAGGCCCGCGTGACGGGCTGATGACCGGTATGCATGCGCGGTTTGGCTGGTCAATCCGGGTGGTGCGCACGGTGATTGAAGTCTCGGTGCTGGTGATTGGCATCGCGCTGGGCGGAACCTTTGGTGTCGGCACGGTGCTGTACGCATTATCCATTGGCCCGCTCATTCAGCTCTGTATGCCGTGGTTTCGCCAGAAGCCGCGAGTAGGTAAGCCCGCGCGGGTGGTGTAATAATGCGAAGCGCTCACAGGTATTCATAAGGCCGATGTGCCAGAATAGCGGCATCTTTTTTAACGATGTCAGAGTGCATGAAAGCGATCACCCTTTATGACGTAGCCCGCCTTGCGGGGGTTTCTTATCAGACGGTGTCCCGCGTCATTAACGAGGCAGAGCATGTCTCTGCCCGGACGCGGGAAAAGGTCCTGCGGGCCATGGCGGAGCTGCATTACGTCCCGAACCGCGGGGCGCAGCAGCTGGCCGGAAAGCGCACCCGCACGCTGGGGCTGATAACCACCGACCTTGCCCTCCACGCCCCGTCACAAATTGCCTCGGCGGTAAAATCCCGCGCGGGCGAGCAGGGGGCGAGCGTACTGATTTCGATGGTTGAACGCCCTGAGCAGTGTCAGGCCGCCCTGCAGGAGTTACTGGCGCAGCGCGTGGATGCGCTGCTGGTCAACGTTCCGCTCGACGATCCGTACGCGGAATTGTTGCAGTCGATGGCCTCGCCTGTGCCGATTCTGTTCCTTGATGTTGCCCCTTCTGCAGAGGTTAACAGTCTGGTCTTTGATGCCGGGCAGGGCGCGCGACTCGGGGCTGAGCATCTTCTTGCCCTCGGACACCGGCGGATTGCGCTGCTCAGCGGGCCCAACGATGCCGTCTCGGCGAAGGCGCGTCTCGCGGGCTGGCGCGACGTGCTGGCGCAGGCGGGTCTTCAGCCTGCTGGCGAAGCCTGCGGCGACTGGAGTGCTGCTTCGGGATACGAAAAAGGCCATCAGCTGTTATCGGGCGCGGAATTGCCCGAGGCCATCCTTGTGGCAAACGATCAGATGGCGCTGGGCGTGATACGCGCCTGTGCAGAAAAGGGGGTTGCCGTCCCCGGACAGATCGCGATCGTGGGGTTTGATGACACGGCCGACAGCGCCTGGTTCACGCCCCCGCTCACCACCATACGTCAGGCCTTCCGCGAGGCGGGCGAGCAAAGCGTGGAGTGGCTGCTGGCCCCGACGCGGGGCGAAACGCGCTGGCAGAAGCAGCTTCCCGTCACCCTGATTACCCGACAGTCCAGCGCCCCGCGCGCGCCTTTGCAGGCCGAACGTGAAGATCTGGCCCGGCAGCTAAGAAGCCTGGCCGTGCTGGCCGAGAAAATCGCGCGCGGGTAGATCTTTTGTGATCTGGCCCGCTTCCTTGCCGTCAGGTGCTTTACCCCCGCATGTTGCCAGGGCATGTTGACTAAAATTGTGAGCGCTTCGCAACGAGGTTATTATGTCCAATATACAGCCGCTGACCCTCAGCGCACTTCTGGCGCGTCGGGACTGGGAAAATCCCGGCGTTACGCGGTGGAATCGTCTGGCGGCCCATGCGCCGCTTCATAGCTGGCGCGACGAGCGGTGCGCCAGAGAGGACGAATATTCGCCGGGCAGGCGGTCACTGAACGGCGAATGGCGGTTTGCACTGTTCCCGGCCCCTGAGCAGGTTCCCGAGGCGTGGGTGACGGACGAACTGCCTGATGCCGTCGCGATGCCCGTGCCGTCTAACTGGCAGATGCAGGGGTTCGATACGCCCATCTACACCAACGTCACTTACCCTATCGCCGTCAATCCGCCGTTCGTTCCGGCTGAAAACCCCACGGGTTGTTACTCGCTCACATTTACTCCGGATGACGCCTGGCTGGAAAGCGGTCAAACCCGCATCATCTTCGATGGCGTGAATTCGGCGTTTCATCTGTGGTGCAACGGGGAGTGGATCGGTTATTCACAGGACAGCCGCCTGCCCGCTGAGTTTGATCTCTCCACCGCGCTGCGTCCCGGGGAAAACCGCCTGGCGGTGATGGTGTTACGCTGGTGCGACGGGAGCTATCTCGAAGACCAGGATATGTGGCGCATGAGCGGTATCTTCCGCGACGTGACGCTGCTGCATAAGCCCGGGACGCAGATTGCCGATTATACCGTGGCGACCGATCTGAACGCCGAGTGTGACCGCGCGGTGCTGAAGGTTGACGTCGCATTGGCCGGTGCCCGCTATGCGGATTGCAGCGTGGCGTTAACGCTGTGGCGCAACGGCGAACCGTGCGCCAGCGCCTGCCAGCGTCCTGGCTCCGCTATCGTGGATGAACGTGGCCGCTGGGATGAGCGGCTGACGGTGTCGATGCCTGTCGATGCTCCCGCCCTCTGGAGCGCGGAAACCCCCGAGCTGTATCGTCTGACGCTTGCGCTCCAGGATAGTGAGAGCAAGGTGCTGGAGGTGGAGGCCTGCGATGTCGGCTTTCGTCGGGTTGAAATCAGCAACGGTCTGCTGAAGCTAAACGGCAAACCGCTGTTGATCCGCGGCGTGAACCGCCATGAACACCACCCTGAGCGAGGGCAGGTGATGGATGAAGCCACAATGCGCCGCGATATTGAATTGATGAAGCAGCACAATTTTAATGCCGTACGCTGCTCGCACTATCCGAACCATCCGCTGTGGTACTCCCTGTGCGATCGCTATGGGCTGTACGTGGTCGACGAGGCCAATATCGAAACGCACGGCATGGTGCCGATGAGCCGCCTCGCTGACGATCCGCGCTGGCTTCCCGCCATGAGCGAGCGCGTGACCCGCATGGTGCAGCGCGATCGCAACCACCCGTCGATCATCATCTGGTCATTGGGCAATGAGTCCGGGCATGGGGCCAACCACGATGCGCTGTATCGCTGGATCAAAACCACCGATCCGACGCGTCCGGTGCAGTATGAAGGCGGCGGGGCAAACACGACGGCGACGGATATTGTGTGCCCGATGTACGCCCGCGTTGATTGCGATCAGCCGTTCCCGGCGGTTCCTAAGTGGTCGATTAAGAAATGGATCGGTATGCCGGATGAAACGCGTCCGCTGATCCTCTGCGAATACGCCCATGCGATGGGCAACAGCTTCGGTGGCTTCGCCAAATACTGGCAGGCGTTTCGTGACCATCCGCGCCTGCAGGGCGGGTTTGTCTGGGACTGGGTTGACCAGGCGCTGACCAAAAAAGACGAAAACGGTAACGCGTTCTGGGCCTACGGCGGCGATTTCGGCGATAAGCCAAACGACCGGCAGTTTTGCCTGAACGGGCTGGTTTTTCCGGATCGTACTCCGCATCCGGCGCTGTATGAGGCCCAGCGCGCCCAGCAATTCTTCACGTTCAGGCTGGCGAGCACCTCCCCGCTGGTGGTTGAGGTGCAAAGCGATTATCTGTTCCGCGACACCGATAATGAGCATCTGAGGTGGTCCATTGCGCGTGATGGCGAGGTGCTGGCCTCCGGCGAGATAGCGCTGTGCATCGCGCCGCAGGGCACGCAGCGTCTGGCGATCGACCAGCCTGCGCTAACCGCGTCGCCGGGCGAGGTCTGGCTTAACGTTGAGGTCGTCCAGCCGCGGGCGACGCCATGGTCACGGGAAAACCATCGTTGCGCCTGGGATCAGTGGCCGCTTGCGGCTCCGCTGTACATCCCGCCGTCAAAACCCAAAGGCAGTGCGCCGGTTCTGGTGACGCGCGATGATCGACTTGAAATTACGCACCGGCATCAGCAGTGGCTGTTTGATCGCGTCTCAGGGCACCTGTCCGGGTGGCGGAACCGTGGTGCGGAAACGCTGCTCACGCCGCTGACGGATAACTTTACGCGTGCCCCGCTGGATAACGATATCGGCGTCAGCGAAGCCACGCGCATCGATCCGAATGCCTGGGTCGAGCGCTGGAAGGCGGCGGGAATGTACGATGTTACCCCGCGCCTGCTGCACTGCGAGGCGGAACAACGGGCTGGCGAGGCGGTCGTGACCACGCGTCATGTCTGGGAGCATCGCGGCAAGGGGTTATTCCTGAGTCACAAGGTCTGGCGGATTGATGATGAAGGCATCCTGCACGGCGAGGTCCAGGTGCAGGTTGCGGCGGATATTCCCGAGCCGGCGCGGATTGGCCTGAGCGTTCAGCTTGCGCAGACGCCTGAAACCGTACAGTGGCTGGGGTCAGGACCGCTGGAAAACTACCCGGACCGTAAGCTGGCGGCACAGCAGGGGCGCTGGACGTTACCGCTGCACGCCATGCAGACGCCGTACATCTTCCCGACGGAAAACGGCCTGCGCTGCGACACGCGCGAACTGGATTTCGGCGCGCACGCGCTGCGGGGGCGTTTCCACTTCTCCGTCAGCCGTCATAGCCAGAAGCAGCTTCGTGAGACAACGCACCAGCATTTGCTGCGCGATGAGCCGGGCTGCTGGCTGAGCCTCGATGCTTTCCATATGGGCGTGGGGGGCGATGATTCGTGGAGCCCGAGCGTGTCACCGGAATTTATCCTGCAACACCGCCAGCTGCGCTATAGCTTTAGCTGGCAACAACGCGACCGTTAACCTGCACGACGCGGCCACCCAGCGTGGCCGCACTTACTCAGGCTGAGGCGGGTCGAGATTGCGTTCGGCCCACAGAATAAACTCCATCTTTGGCAGCGCCTTGCTGTAGTACCAGCCTTGTCCATACTGCACGCCGTGACGATGCAGCCACGCAAGCTGGCCTTCTGTTTCAATCCCTTCCGCAACCATCGCCAGCTTCAGCGATTTTGCCATTTCGATGATGTGCGGCGTGACGTTTTTGTACTCCAGCGCATCGACAAAGGATTTGTCGATCTTGAGCGTATCGACGTCCAGATCCTGCAAATAACTCAGGCTGGAGTAGCCGGTACCAAAATCATCGATATAGATAGCATGCCCTGAACGGCGGAATGCGGCGATGGCCGGGGCGCTGACGGTGGGATCGGCAAAGCCGCGTTCGGTCAGCTCCAGGGCTATCTGCCGGGGATGAACCTCCCATTTGTTCAGCAGGCTGTGCAGCAGCGGGGGGATCTTGCCTGAGGTCAAATCCGCAGGCGCAAGGTTAATCGAAATATGCTGGTCAGGATGCAGATGAAGCCAGTGGCCCATGTCCTCGAACACCTTTTCGATAACCAGTTGGGTCAGCTGTGAAATAAGGCCCGTCTGCTCGGCCAGCGGCACAAAGATATCCGGTGACAGGCTGCTGCCGTCAGGCTGGGGCCAGCGGCTCAGCGCTTCGGCACCGACGACTTTACCGCTGTCCAGGTCCACAATAGGCTGGTAGTGAACCACAAAATCGCGGCTGTTAAGGGCATCCTGCAGACGGTTCTTCGGAGACTGAAGACGGCGCAGGATCCGCAGGACAAACAGCGCCGCGAGCAGGCTGACCAGTATCCCGAAGGGAAGCCAGACAAGAAGCTGCCGGTGCCAGGACGCTTCCAGCGGTTTTAACGCCGCCCACGTCACCACCGTAACGCCCAGGTCGGGAACCGATTTCGCAACGTACATCGAACCGTTGAACTGCAAACGTGCAGGCCTCAGCGTTTCCAGCTGATGACGAATCTGCGGCTCGAGCGTGTCGCTGCTGGCAAAGACAATGTGATTATCGTGACCAATCAGAGCCGCATCCATACGCACGGCACCAAAGGGGATCACATCGACCAGCGATTCAGGATCGATCATCACCAGATAATTTCCCTTTCCCATCACCGCCATGTAGTGATTAAAGCCCAGATCGTTTTGCGTGGTCAGCCAGGCGTCATAGCCATCATGCGTGGTGCGTATTGGCGGTGGAAAGGGGGCGGCGGCGCTGGTCTGTTCCAGAGAGGAGCAGCGTGGCTTCAGGTTCTCAGCGTAAATCACTTCCTGGATATAACGTAAGGAGAAGGCAACCCGCCGCATTTCACGCAGATGCAGACGGCTGCACGGGGGATAGGGCAGGGTCTGAAGCTGTGAAAGCGCGTCTTTCGCCTGCTCAACCACTTTATCCGTGCGCAGCAGCACGCGCGATGCATAACCGTCGAGCGCGTCCACAAATTTCTCTTCCGCCTGTCGGTGCGCCAGCCAGATGCTGAGGCAAATGGGGACCAGCACCGAAAAAATCAGTATACCTGTTACCAGACTGACCAGATGTCGGGTTCTCATGCGGTTGTATCCTTCCTCATATGCCCGCTCCGGGGCGCTGAGTAAGCCCTTCAGAAGAGAAAGACGTTATCGTCAAATAATACCGTATAGCGCGTCAAAGCGATTGATTTTAGCTCAGAAAAGGGGATGCAGGACAGATCGCTGTCAACGTGATGCGTGATTGAGGGTTGTTTTTGCGCCAGCGCTCGGATATCATTTTGTTATGTTATAACAATACATGAAGAGTCCACGATGAAACCAAATATCCATCCTGCCTATCGCACCGTTGTGTTTCATGACACCAGTGCCAACGAATACTTTAAGGTCGGTTCGACCATCAAAACGGACCGCGAAATTGAACTCGACGGTGAAACCTATCCGTATATCACCATCGAGGTCTCTTCAAAATCGCATCCATTTTATACCGGTAAGCAAAAAACGTTCTCGACGGACGGCAGCGCAGCACGCTTCCGCAAGCGTTTTGGCGGCTTTCTTAATGCGAAGCGAGGTTAACCATGCAGGTACTTAACTCGCTGCGCAGCGCCAAACAGCGCCATCCCGACTGTCAGATCGTCAAACGCAAGGGACGTCTGTACGTTATTTGCAAATCTAACCCGCGCTTTAAAGCGGTACAGGGACGCAAAAAACGGCGTTAGAGGCGCGCATCTCGCCACTTTTCCAGGGATCTTATCTGCTTGCCATCGGCGCTGAAATTGTCGGTGGCAAGCCATTTCTCAAAGGCGGCCACCAGCCCGGGCCACTCTTTATCAATGATTGAAAACCAGTCAGTATCCCGGTTATGGCCTTTCGTGACCAGCGCCTGACGAAAGCGTCCTTCATACTGAAAGCCCAGACGCAGCGCCGCTTTGCGGGATGGCTCGTTAAGGCTGTTGCACTTCCATTCGTAGCGTCGATAGCCCAGCGTATCAAAGACATAACGCATCAGCAGAGCGTGCGCTTCGGTGGACATTACCGTGCGGCAGAGCAGCGGTGAAAAATGCACATGACCCACTTCGACAACCCCGTTGGCGGGATCGATACGCATCAGCGCCAGCGTGCCGACCGGAGACTGGGTCTGATTATCAATCACCGTGAAATGCATGGGATCAGAGAGCTCACAGACGCTTTCGACCCAACCGGCAAACGCGTCGGCGGTGGCATCGGGTTCGCGCAGCAGCCACGTCCAGCTGCGCGTATCTTCCGCCAGCTGATAGGCGGAAAACAGCGCCTGTGCGTGCCCGACGCATAAAGGTTCAAGCCGACAATAGCGGCCCGTCAGTACCACTCGCTCTGGATGGGGGCGTGGCTGCCAGTCTTCCAGTGCATCGCCCATCGGTTGTCCAAACGCATTGATTGTATTCATTGTTTTCCCCGTCATCGTCAGTAGACCCTCAGAGTAGATAAGTTTTGGTTCCTTAAAAAGCACCACTGAGTTATGTTTTCGTGGTACCACGGGAGAGAAAAATGAATATACCTGGCGATGAATTTCATGCCCTGTTTAGGGATGCGCTCGACACGCGTGAAGACGAGACGCTGCAGCGCACCCTGTATCTGACGCTGCGGGAGGCGATTTTGGGCGGCAGGCTGCGCGCCGATAGCCGCCTGCCGGGCTCACGCACCGTTGCGCAGCAGCTTCACCTTTCGCGCAACACCGTCAATGCGGCCCTGGAGCAGCTCACGCTCGAAGGGTATTTGCTGCGTAACCGTCAGGGAACGCGCGTGGCGCAGCTGGCTCCCCGCGCTATCGCCAGGGATTTACCCGAGCCTGCGGTCACGCTTGCAAAACGTGTGACCCTGCTGCCGACACCCACGCCCCGCGACACGCCGGTTATGGCACTGACCCCCGGCACGCCCGCTATCAATTATTTCCCGCTGCCTTTGTGGCGACGCCTGTACGATCGCGTCTTGCGGGAGGAGGGCAGCGCCCTGCTGGGCTATGGCGACCCGGCGGGTGAACCGGCGTTGCGCGAGGCCATCGCCCGTCACCTGGCCCTTTCTCGCGGGATTAACTGCGAGGCCAGCCAGATAGTCATCACCGAGGGGGCGCTGGAGGGCGTTAACCTCTGCACCCAACTGCTCAGCGAGCCAGGCGACGTCGCCTGGGTGGAGAACCCCGGCTATGCCGGAGCAAAAAGCGCGTTTGCCAAATCCGGCTTAAGGATGGTGGGTATGCCGGTGGACGACGAGGGAATGCGCTGGGAAGCACAGCCCGCGCCTGCCCCGTCGCTGATTTTTACCTCGCCTTCCCATCAGTTTCCCTACGGGAGCGTGCTTAGCGCGCGCCGGCGCCTGGCGCTGCTTGCGCTGGCGCAGCACCACAAGGCGTGGATCATTGAGGATGATTACGATAGCGAGTTTCGTTACGCCGGTGAGCCGGTTCCGGCAATGCTCGGGATGATAAAAAACGCGCCGGTGGTTTATCTCGGGACGTTCAGTAAAACGCTTTTTCCGTCGCTGCGGATTGGTTTTATGGTTCTCCCGCCTGCGCTGGCAAGGGCCACGGGACACGCTATCGGCTCGTTGCTGCGCGGCGGTCATCGCGCCGAGCAGCGCACGCTGGCGCTGTTTATTGAGGAGGGGCATTATGCGCGGCATCTTGCGGCGATGCGCAGGCTCTACCGCAAACGCTACCGACAGCTTCGCGAGACGCTAAGCGCTGAACTGCACGTTGAACATGGCGTACTGGCGGGAGAGGGGGGGATGCATCTTACCGTGGCGATTGAGGGCATCGACGACAGCGAAATAGCCCAGCAGGCGAGAGCCTTCCAGCTGGCACCGGCGGCGCTGAGCGGATACTACCTTGAGACGAAGCAGGGGCAAACCGGCCTGGTGCTGGGGTACGGTAATACCTCTGCCTCGCAGTTCACACCCGCAGTCAGGCGTTTACAGCAGCTGATTGTGCAGCAGCGGGGCGGGAAAGGGTGAACACGTCGTAGAAAGAGAGCTGTCCCTTGGTCGAGACCATTTTTTGCAGCTGCTCTTTTTGCCTGATATCGACCGACGGCGAATGAAGAATGTTGTCGATCAGCTCCGACGGCACATAGCGCGTGTTATACCATTCGCCGTTATAGCAGACCCGGAAATCAAGCACGTCGATATCTTCATAGCGATAGCGCGGATTAACGTCAAAAAAGAAGAACGCGTTAAACACCACAAAGAGCACCACCAGAAGCCAGACCGAGTCGGCAAGCGTTGCGGAGGTCATCATGACAACCAGCGTGGCCAGCCAGGCGGCGTACATGGCAACAAACAGTCCCGGATGTTTGCGGATAAAGCTGATGCTAAAGCGCGGGCGATTGTCGCGCTTTTCACGGGTGTTGAGATCGTCGATGGTGGCGGTGAGCAGGCGCTGTATCTCTGTCATTTTTTGCCTTCATGAATCGTGAAAATACAGGGGATCTGCTCATTTTAGGGGAGCGGCCGGGGGGAGGAAAGTAACAGTTATGGGGTGAAAAGCCATAACAGTTACGTCTGGCAGGCTTACAGCATCTTAATGATCTTCGCCGGGTTACCGCCCACCACGGCATTCGCCGGAACGTCTTTAACCACGACTGCGCCGGAGGCGATCACCGCGTTATCGCCGATCGTCACGCCAGGGTTGATTACCGCGCGTCCGCCAATCCAGACGTTGTTGCCGATGGTCACCGGTTTGCCATATTCAGCCCCGCTATTACGCTCTGTCGGATCCAGCGGGTGGGTGGCCGTATAGATATGCACGCCCGGTGCAAGCATACAGTTATCGCCAATATGGACAGGGCAGACGTCTAACATCACGCAGTCAAAGTTGGCGTAAAAATCGTTGCCCAGAAAAATGTTGTAGCCATAGTCACACCGAAAGCTCGGCTCTATATATGCGCCTTCGCTTTGCCCCAGCAGTTGCTTCAGCAAGGCCGTGCGTTCTGCTTTCTCATCAGGTGCGGTGTGGTTATAACGATGCAGCAGATGACGCGCGCGCAACCGATCGGCCCGTAGCGTTTCATCGCCAGGGCGATACAGCTCGCCCGCAATCATCTTTCGTTTTTCTTCACTCATGGGAACCTCTCAGCATTTGTTGATGACCTTAAGGTAAAAGGAATTCAACATAAAGGGAACGTTCCCAAAAGGCAGGTGTGACGATAGTCACAACATTGTTGTGAGTGATTCTTCACACGGGGACCTGTGTGTCACACAGGGGGGCGTAACGCGAAAGGGAATCCCACTAACATTGACGTAGACACTCTACAGCCAGGTACAAAAATTAACGGACAAATTTCCATACGGAAGACGGTATTTTGTCGTAAAGCTTATTCATGGTTAACTCGGCCAGGCGATGATCCGCTGCTGAGTAAAATACAGCCAGTTCGTTATCAGAAAGCTCATATTTATTTTTTTCGATAACACGTTCAAGCGTGTCCAGTGACTGACAACGTCGCAAGCGCATCAAATAATCGATCTTGGTTAATGGTTTTTCAGACATAAATTCACCTTAGTCATTGTAATAATTTTAACAGGAAAGGCTAACAGGATTAGCTCGACTTGCATTGATGAAACAACGGAATAGCCGATTTCCTGATTTACGCCATTTCTGCAAATCCTGTGCGTTAATGCCGTAACTGCTGAACAACATAAAGGTGTCATCCAGATATTCATCAATTTGCTCAATCAGCTTATTATCTTCATTGTACTTAATTTTATAATTAAGTGCGAAGGTGGCGATATGCTCTATCAGCTCATTAAGCTGCAAATTGATGGCCGAGGTGGGGTCGTTAACCCACCCATGGTTACTTTCATCAAGATTGGCAAGACAGTCATGGTACAAGGATTCGCAGAGAAATTTCAACTGCGCGATATCATGCCTTTTTGGCGAGTACTCGTCCATAGCGCATCCCCTTTTGAGTGATTTCTTACTCACCGAACAACATTGTCGGGATGGATACAACTCACTTAGCCACGCGGGTGCTGTGTTCCTGATATCTCTAACTATAAGCCACTCTGATCAAGATTTCACCGCGCTATTACGAAAAATTACAATTAAAAGCGGCCTCTGCGATCCTCTACGCAAATGTGCGTTCGGGCCGGCATTTTTTTATCCCGATAACCTTATTTTTTCAGGGCTTCCTTATGTTTCATTGAGTTAGCTTAACGCCATTAGATGTCCAGATTCAGACTTCTCTCTCTCTTGCACAAAAAACCAGGAATGTTCCTAATAATGTATGCGAAGAAATAGAAATAAAAAAATTCTAAATTCGCCTGTTAAATTTTCAGTTAATTATGATATGCCTTTTCACGATGGCGGAAAATATACAAAACCGCAATAAGCGTAATTTCTGATTTTAATCAGAAAGAAAAAAGGCCGCAAATGCGGCCTTTTTATCAGGTGAAACCGGTATCAGTGACGTTCTACCGGGTGACTATGCTCAACATCTTCATTCTTGCGGCTGAAGCGGCGGCGTACCACCACGAAGAACACCGGCACGAAGAAGATCGCCAGAACGGTCGCGGTCACCATCCCGCCCATTACGCCCGTACCTACGGCGTTCTGCGCGCCGGAACCGGCACCGGAACTGATAACCAGCGGCAGCACCCCGAGGATGAACGCCAGCGAGGTCATCAGGATGGGACGCAGACGCATACGTACGGCGTCAAGCGTGGCTTCAATCAGGCCTTTACCCTCTTTCTCCATCAAATCCTTGGCGAATTCAACGATAAGTATCGCGTTCTTCGCCGACAGCCCAATGGTTGTCAGCAGGCCCACCTGGAAGTAAACGTCGTTGGTTAACCCGCGGAACGTAGCGGCCAGCAGCGCACCGATAACCCCCAGCGGAACCACCAGCATAACCGAGAACGGAATCGACCAGCTCTCATACAGCGCCGCCAGACAGAGGAAGACCACGATCAGCGAGATGGCGTACAGGGCAGGGGCCTGGTTGCCGGACAGACGTTCCTGATAGGACATGCCGGTCCAGTCATAGCCGATACCCGCTGGCAGTTTGCTGGCAAGCTGCTCCATCATCGCCATCGCTTCACCGGTACTCTTACCTTCTGCAGCCTGACCGAGGATTTCCATCGATGGCAGGCCGTTATAGCGTTCCAGACGCGGTGAACCGTATTCCCAGTGCGAGGTAGAGAAGGCGGAGAACGGCACCATCTGACCATCGCTACCACGAACGTACCAGTTGTTGATATCGTTCGGCAGCATACGGTATTTCGCTTCCGACATGACGTACACTTTCTTCACGCGACCGCGGTCGATGAAGTCGTTGACGTAGCTACCGCCCCAGGCTGCACCCAGCGTGGTATTAATGTCGCTGATGGATACACCCAGCGCCTGCGCTTTTTCCTGATCGACGTCGATCTTGTACTGCGGCGTATCTTCCAGGCCGTTAGGACGCACGCCGGTCAGCAGGTCAGGGTGTTTCGCAACTTCCCCAAACAGTTGGTTACGCGCCTGAGTCAGTTTCTCATGGCCTAAACCGCCCTGGTCAATCAGCTGGAAGTCGAAGCCGGTTGCCGTACCCAGCTCAACGATTGCCGGCAGGTTGAACGCGAACACCATCGCATCTTTGATCTGCGAGAAGGTGCCCATCGCACGGCCGGTAATTGCTTCTACCTTGTTCTCTTTACCCGGACGCTCGGACCAGTCTTTCAGAGAGACGAAGGCAATACCGGTGTTCTGACCGCGACCCGCAAAGCCAAAGCCGTTTACCGCAAACACGGATTCAACGTTGTCTTTTTCCTTGGTCAGGAAGTAGTCGGTCATCTCATCCAGCACCTTCTGGGTACGCTCTTGCGAGGCACCTGCAGGAAGCTGAGCCATACTCAGGAACACGCCCTGGTCTTCGTCTGGCAGGAACGAGCTTGGCAGACGAACGAACAGGAAGGCCATGCCTACCACGATGATGATATAGAGCAGCAGGTAACGACCGGTGCTGCGCAGGATGCTGCCCACGCTGTCGGTGTAGTGGTTCGTGCTCTTGTCAAACATGCGGTTGAACCAGCCGAAGAAGCCTTTATGCTCGCCGTGTCCACCTTTCTGGACCGGTTTCAGCATGGTGGCACACAGGGCAGGCGTCAGGATCAACGCCACCAGCACCGACAGGGCCATCGCGGAAACGATGGTGATCGAGAACTGGCGATAAATCGCCCCGGTGGAGCCACCGAAGAAGGCCATCGGGATAAATACCGCAGACAGTACCATCGCGATACCGACCAGCGCGCCCTGGATCTGGCCCATCGACTTACGGGTTGCTTCCTTCGGCGGCAGGCCTTCTTCCGCCATCACACGCTCGACGTTCTCGACCACCACGATGGCGTCATCCACCAACAGGCCGATGGCGAGCACCATCCCGAACATCGTCAGGGTGTTTATCGAGTAGCCAAATATCGCAAGGATCGCGAAGGTCCCGAGCAGTACAACCGGCACGGCGATGGTTGGGATCAGCGTTGCACGGAAGTTCTGCAAGAACAGATACATGACCAGGAACACGAGGATGATCGCTTCAACCAGCGTTTTCACCACTTCGTGAATGGAGATTTGCACGAACGGCGTGGTGTCATACGGGTAAACGATTTTCAGACCTGACGGGAAGAAAGGTTCCATCTTCTTCAGCTCTGCACGGATCGCTGCCGCGGTGTCCAGGGCGTTAGCGCCGGTTGCCAGTTTGATACCCAGACCGGAAGCCGGTTTGCCGTTGAACTTGGCGATAACGTCGTAGTTTTCACCGCCCAGTTCCACTTTCGCCACGTCGCGCAGGCGAACCTGAGAACCGTCCGGATTCACTTTCAGCAGAATTTTGCCGAACTCATCCGCAGAGGTCAGACGCGTTTGCGCAATGATCGAGGCGTTAAGCTGCTGGCCTTTCACCGGCGGCGTACCGCCTAACTGACCGGCGGCAACCTGGGCGTTCTGCGCTTTAATGGCGCTGATCACGTCAACCGGCGTCAGCTGGAAGTTGTTCAGTTTGTTCGGATCCATCCAGATACGCATCGCGTACTGGGAGCCGAACAGCTGCACGTCACCCACACCGGACGTACGGCTGATCACGTCCTTCATGTTGGCGCCTACGTAGTCGGAAATATCCTCCTGCGTCATGGTGCCGTTGGTGTTGATAACGCCAACAACCATCAGGAAGCTACTGGACGATTTCTCGACGCTCACACCCTGCTGTTGTACTTCCTGCGGCAGCAGCGGCATCGCCAGCTGCAGTTTGTTCTGCACCTGAACCTGCGCGATATCGGCATCAGTGCCTGACTCGAAGGTCAGGGTGATCTGAACCGTACCGGTTGAGTCACTGTTTGAGGACATGTACATCAGGTTATCGATACCGTTCATGTTCTGTTCGATAACCTGTGTCACGGTGTCCTGCACCGTTTTGGCATCAGCCCCTGGGTAGGTTGCGGAGATCGTCACTGCCGGTGGCGCAATCGTTGGATATTGCGCGACAGGCAGCTTCAGGATCGCAAGTCCCCCGGCTAGCATGATGATAATGGCGATCACCCATGCAAATATGGGGCGATCGATAAAGAAATTAGGCATGTCTTAACGGCTCCTGTTTAAGTTAAGACTTGGTTTGTTCTGACTGGCCACCGGCTGCGGCTTGCTGTTTATCGTCAGATTTGACTTCCTGCGCTTTCACCTGCGCGCCAGGACGTACTTTTTGCAAACCAGTAATAATCACGCGATCACCCGCTTTCAGGCCATCCGTTACCAGCCACTTGTCGCCAATCGCCTGCGTGGCGGTGATGTTGCGTGTTTCTACTTTGTCATCAGCACCGACAACCAGCGCGCTCGCATCGCCACGCGGCGTACGGGTCACACCCTGCTGTGGTACCAGCAGCGCATTAGGATTGGTCCCTTCTTCCAGACGGGCGCGCACGAACATACCTGGCAGCAGATTTTTGTCAGGGTTCGGGAAAATCGCACGTAAGGTGATGGACCCGGTGGTCTGGTCGACGGTCACATCAGAAAATTCCAGTGTGCCTGCTTGCGGGAACTTGATACCGTCATTGGACACCAGCTCCACTTTGGCTTTGCCGTTTTCCTGTTTCAGCGTGCCGTTAGCCAGCTCTTGCTTCAGGCGCAGGAAATCGTTGCTGGACTGCGTGACGTCAACGTAGATCGGATCAAGCTGCTGCACCGTAGCCAGCGCATTGGTTTGACCGTTCTGCACCAGCGCCCCTTCCGTAACGGAAGATTTACCAATGCGACCGCTGATAGGGGAGGTCACTTTGGTATAGGCGAGGTTGATACGTGCCGTCTCAACGGCCGCTTTGGCCGCTACAACGGCCGCGTTCGTCTGCTGCGCATCGGCCAGGGCTGTGTCGTAATCCTGTTGGCTGATGTACTGCGTGCCGAGCAGCTTTTTGTAGCGGTTCAACGTCAGCTGAGAGATCTTGGCTGCTGCTTCTGCTTTCGCCAGATCGCCTTTTGCGCTCTCATAAGACGCCTGATAGGTTGCTGGATCAATCTGATACAGAGACTCACCTGCTTTCACGTCACCGCCTTCGGTGAAGTTACGTTTCAGGATGATGCCGCTTACCTGTGGACGCACTTCCGCAATACGGTAAGCGCTGGTTCGGCCCGGTAATTCGGTGGTCATCTGCAGAGGTTCGGATTTGAGCGTCACGACACCCACTTCTGGCATCTGCTGAGCTCCTTGTTCTGCCTGTTTGTCGTCACATCCTGTAAGCGCTAAGCTGCCTGAGAGCATCAGAACGACCGCCAGAGGCGTTAACCCTCTGTTTTTGTTCATATGTAAACCTCGAGTGTCCGATTTCAAATTGATCAAGGGTCCTGAGTTTAAAAACCCATTGCTGCGTTTATATTATCGTCATGCTATGGTACATACATTCACAAATGTATGTAAATCTGACTCCTGTAAATTCACTGACGTATGGCACGAAAAACCAAACAACAAGCGCTGGAAACCCGACAACACATTCTTGATGTGGCAATGCGTTTGTTTTCACAGCAGGGTGTTTCGTCAACCTCGCTGGCGCAGATTGCTCAGGCCGCGGGTGTCACGCGGGGAGCGATTTACTGGCATTTTAAAGACAAGTCAGATCTGTTCGGTGAAATCTGGGAGCTATCAGAGTCCAGCATTAGCGATCTTGAGACTGAGTATCGGGCAAAATTCCCCGACGATCCACTCTCAGTATTAAGAGAGATATTAGTATATATCCTTGAAGCAACGGTAGTTGAAGAGCGCCGTCGCCTGATGATGGAGATCATTTTTCACAAATGTGAGTTTGTTGGCGAAATGGCCGTTGTCCAGCAGGCGCAGCGCAGCCTGTGTCTGGAGAGCTATGACCGCATAGAATACACGTTAAATCAATGCATGCAGGCAAAATTGTTGCCCGCCAATTTACTGACCCGCCGCGCGGCGATCCTGATGCGCAGCTATATTTCCGGGCTGATGGAAAATTGGCTTTTCGCGCCCCAGTCTTTTGACCTGAAAGCGGAAGCGCGCAGCTACGTCGCCATCCTGCTTGAAATGTGCCAGTACTGCCCAACGCTTCGCGACGATTCCGTACCGTTGTCTGCCTGAACCCTTCAGCCGTATTCTGCGCGGGAGTGAGAATGTTCGCGCTATTCTGCGTCTGACGGGCGTGATATCCTTCACGCCGGACTATTTTCGGTCATCCTCAGACATCATATTCATGACTATGCTGCACACCTATCGCTCGCAAGACGCTGTTATTGCTTTACTTTTTGCCATCCTGATTTTTTTCACGGTTGCGCCTTTCGCGCATGCTCGTGCAGACAATTCCAGTGATATTCCGACGCGTGCCGACATTCAGTCGCAGCTGGAAACCCTCAACAAACAAAAAGAGTTATCGCCTCAGGAGAAGCTCGTTCAGGGCGATCTGACGGAGACGCTGGAAACACTGGACAAAATCGAGCGCGTCAAAGCCGAAACGACCCAGCTGCGTCAGAAAGTGGCGCAGGCACCGGACAACATGCGCAAAGCGATGGATGCCCTGAGTGCGCTGAGCGACGTGGATAACGATGACGAAACCCGCAAAACGCTCGCCTCGCTCTCACTGCGTCAGCTTGAATCGCGCGTGGCGCAGCTGTTGGACGACCTGCAAACGGCGCAGTCCGATCTCTCGACCTATAACAGCCAGCTTGTCTCGCTGCAAACCCAGCCTGAGCGCGTGCAAAATGCGATGTACTCCGCCTCGCAACAGTTGCAGGAGATCCGCAACCGTCTGAACGGCACCACCGTGGGCGAAGGGGCGCTGCGTCCCACTCAGCAAACGCTGCTGCTCATCCAGCAGAATTTGCTCAACGCGGAGATTGAACAGCAGCGTAAAAGCCTGGAAGGGAACACGGTGCTGCAGGACACCCTGCAAAAACAGCGGGATTACGTCACGGCCAATATCAACCGCCTTGAACACCAGCTCCAGCTGCTGCAGGAAGCAGTGAACAGTAAGCGCCTGACGCTGACGGAAAAAACGGCGCAGGAGGCGGTATCGCCAGACGAAACGGCCCGCATTCAGGAAAATCCTCTGGTGAAGCAAGAGCTGGAGATTAACCATCAGCTCAGCCAGCGCCTGATTGTGGCAACCGAGAGCGGCAACACGCTGGTGCAGCAAAATATCCGAGTCAAAAACTGGCTCGATCGCGCCCTGCAGGCCGAACGTAACATCAAAGAGCAGATCGCGGTGCTGAAAGGCAGCCTTCTGCTCTCGCGTATTCTCTACCAGCAACAGCAGACGTTGCCGTCCGCCGACGAGCTGGAGGACATGACCAACCGCATCGCCGATTTACGTCTGGAGCAGTTTGACGTGAACCAGCAGCGCGACGCGCTTTTCCAGAGCGACGCGTTCGTCGCCAAAGTGGAAGAAGGGCACTCCGCAGACGTTAACGGCGAAGTACACGATGCGCTGTTGCAAGTGGTGGATATGCGCCGCGAGCTGCTCGACCAGCTCAACAAACAGCTTGGCAACCAGCTGATGATGGCCATCAACCTGCAAATTAACCAGCAGCAGCTGGTGAGCGTTTCGAAAAACCTGCAGGAGATTTTGACCCAGCAGATTTTCTGGGTGAACAGCAACAAGCCGATGGACTGGGAGTGGGTTAAATCCTTCCCGGAAAGCCTGAAGACCCAGATCAAGAGCATGAAAATTACCGTCAACTGGGAGAAAGCCTGGCCCGCGGTGATGATTGCTTTCCTGGCGGGGTTGCCGCTGCTGCTGATTGCCGGATTAATTCGCTGGCGTCTGGGCTGGCTGAAAAAATACCAGGCGAAGCTGGCATCCGAAGTGGGGCAACTGCGCAACGACAGCCAGCTGCACACCCCGAAAGCGATCCTGATTGACCTTATCCGCGCGCTGCCGGTCTGCCTGTTGATTCTGGCGGCCGGGCTGATCCTGCTCACCATGCAGCTCAATATCAGCGACCTGCTGTGGGCATTCAGCAAAAAGCTGGCGCTGTTCTGGCTCGTGTTTGGCCTGTGCTGGAAGGTGCTGGAAAAAGACGGCGTGGCGGTGCGTCACTTCAACATGCCGGAGGCGCTCACCAGCCACTGGCGTCGCCAGATTGTGCGCATCAGCCTTGCGCTGCTGCCGCTGCACTTCTGGTCGGTCGTGGCCGAGCTTTCCCCGCTTCATCTGATGGATGATGTGCTGGGGCAGCTGGTCATCATGCTTAACCTGCTGCTGATTGCCGTTCTGATGTGGCCGATGTGCCGCGACAGCTGGCGCGATAAAGAGTCGCACAACCTGCGTCTGGTCACCGTCACGGTGCTGGCGATTATTCCGCTGGCGCTGATGGTGCTGACCGCAACGGGCTACTTCTACACCACGCTGCGCCTGTCGGGCCGCTGGATTGAAACGGTGTATCTGGTGATTCTCTGGAACCTGCTGTTCCAGACCGTGCTGCGTGGCCTGAGCGTGGCGGCGCGGCGTATCGCCTACCGTCGTGCTATCGCCCGTCGCCAGCATCAGGTGAAGGAGGGGGCGGAAGGCGCTGAACCGCAGGAAGAACCGACCATCGCCCTGGAGCAGGTTAACCAGCAGACCATGCGTATTACCATGCTGGTGATGGTGGCGCTGTTTGCAGTGATGTTCTGGGCCATCTGGTCTGATTTGATCACCGTGTTTGCCTATCTCGACAGCATCACGCTCTGGCAGTACAACGCGACCGAGGCCGGCGCCACGGTGATGAAGAGTGTGACCATGGGCAGCCTGCTCTTTGCGCTGGTCTCGCTGGTTATCGCCTGGGCCTTGATTCGCAACTTGCCGGGGTTGCTGGAGGTGCTGGTCCTGTCGCGGCTCAACCTGCGCCAGGGGGCATCGTATGCCATCACTACCATCCTCAACTACGTGATTATCATCGTGGGTGCCATGACCGTCTTCGGCTCCCTGGGGGTGGCGTGGGATAAACTGCAGTGGCTGGCAGCGGCGCTCTCGGTCGGTCTGGGCTTTGGTCTGCAGGAGATCTTCGGTAACTTCGTCTCCGGCCTGATTATCCTGTTTGAACGTCCGGTGCGCATTGGCGATACCGTCACCATCGGCACCTTCTCCGGTACCGTCAGTAAGATCCGTATCCGTGCGACCACCATCACCGACTTCGATCGCAAAGAGGTGATTATCCCGAACAAAGCGTTCGTCACCGAGCGCCTGATCAACTGGTCACTCTCCGATACCACCACCCGCGTGGTGATCCGCCTCGGCGTGGCCTACGGATCCGATCTGGATAAAGTGAAAGAGGTGCTGTTGAAAGCGGCGGCCGATCATCCGAAAGTGATGCACGATCCTGCGCCGGCGGTGTTCTTCACCACCTTCGGGCCGAGCACCCTGGATCACGAGCTGCGTCTGTACGTGCGCGAACTGCGCGATCGCAGCTACACCGTGGACGAACTGAACCGCGCCATCGATCGCCTGTGCCGTGAAAACGACATCAATATCGCCTTCAACCAGCTTGAGGTTCACCTGCGCAATGAAAAAGGTGAGGAATATACGGAAGTGAAGCGCGAGATGAAGGGTGACGACCCCACTCCCGCTTAACATCTGCTGATGTTTACCCCCTCTCCCTCAGGGAGAGGGCCGGGGTGAGGGTAATTTTCCCTCAAAATCCCGCTTAACAATCTCCAGCGCCTTCAGCACCGTCTCTGCCGGAATAGCGTGATCCTCCAGCAGCATAATCAAATCCACGGCCAGCTTGACCTCATCGGGTGCATTCTCGAGTGACATGTCCTGCTCCTGTTAGCGGGTCAACCGTTCAATGACGCGTTCAATCTCGTCCAGCGCCTGACGACAGCGGACGATACGCCCTTCCAGCGCGGTAATTTCGCGCATCAATAACTGCTGTTCTTCAAGCGTTTCGGCGGCGTTAAGCCGCGTCTCGCGCTCGCGTTTCATCTCAAACAGACGGCGCTCGAACTCCTGGTTCTCCAGCCGCTTGCGCTGCCATTTTCCGAGGCCCGGGGAGGCGGTGTCCCAGACGCGCAGCGGCCAGGCGGCAATTTCACGGTGCAGGGCGGTGATTTGCTCGGTAAGATGCGCCGCAAGCCAGGCCACCTGTTCATGCTGCCCGCTCTCTACAGCATGGCGCAGCTCGTCGAGATGGGTCTGGGATTCCGCGAGATAATCCTGAATTAAGGTGCTGCGGGTACGAAAGAGCTGCCTGTCAAAGCGCGGCTTCAGCGTGGCATGGCCCATCAGCGGCGTGGCCTGAGCCCGCAGGGACGTCAGCTGATTTTGCAGCGTCTCCAGAAGCAAGGCTGTTTTCAATACGCTCTCCAGTGGTAAAGTAGCCGTTCAGTTTGATAACGATTCGCATTATGCAGCGTACTATTTTAATCATCATTGGCTGGCTCGCGGTAGTCCTCGGCACGCTGGGCGTGGTTTTGCCCTTGCTCCCGACGACGCCGTTTATCCTGCTGGCGGCCTGGTGCTTCGCCCGCTCGTCGCCGCGTTTTCACCACTGGCTGCTGTATCGCTCGTGGTTTGGCGGCTATCTGCGTCACTGGCAACAGCACCGCGCAATGCCGCCCGGGGCCAAGCCGCGCGCGATTGCGGTCATTCTTGTCACCTTCGCCATTTCACTGTGGCTGGTCAACATGCTGTGGGTGCGCATCCTGCTGCTGGCGATCCTCACCTGCCTGCTGATCTTTATGTGGCGGATCCCCGTGGTTGATGAAAAGCAACAAAAGCACTGAACCCTTATCCTTGCTGTTGCAATTATTGTCCGCAGCCAGTAAATTCGACCGTTTTCGAGCACAGGCACGCCTGGTTAAAGGTTAAACAATTGTTACCTTGACCGACTCTCTGCGCGCCGTGAGTAACACTGTTTCATTTAGGCACAAACCGATGACCGCAACTGCACAGCAGCTTGAATATCTGAAAAACAGCATCAAAAGTATCCAGGATTATCCAAAGCCTGGCATTCTTTTCCGCGATGTCACCAGCTTGCTGGAAGACCCGAAAGCGTATGCGCTCAGCATTGAACTGCTGGTCGAACGTTATAAAAACGCCGGGATCACCAAAGTCGTAGGGACTGAAGCCCGTGGCTTCCTGTTTGGCGCACCGGTTGCGCTGGCGATGGGCGTAGGCTTTGTGCCGGTACGTAAGCCGCGCAAACTGCCGCGTGAAACTATCGCAGAAAGCTACGAGCTGGAATACGGCACCGATCAGCTGGAAATCCACGTCGATGCTATCAAGCCCGGCGATAAAGTGCTGGTGGTGGACGATCTGCTGGCAACCGGTGGCACCATCGAAGCAACCGTGAAGCTGATCCGTCGTCTGGGTGGGGAAGTGACCGACGCGGCCTTCATCATCAACCTGTTCGATCTGGGTGGCGAACAGCGCCTGGAAAAACAGGGCATTACCAGCTATTGCCTGGTGCCTTTCCCGGGTCATTAATCCCGGTTCTCACAGCCTCGCTCAATGGGTGAGGTTGTGATAGCATTCCCCTCCATAAATCCACCTTCCAGCGTTGCAGAGCCTGCCCATGAGTTATCAGGTGTTAGCCCGTAAATGGCGACCACAAACCTTTGCTGACGTTGTCGGTCAGGAACATGTGCTGACGGCCCTGGCGAACGGCTTGTCGCTAGGTCGCATCCATCACGCCTATCTTTTTTCCGGCACCCGCGGCGTCGGTAAAACCTCTATTGCCCGTCTGCTGGCAAAAGGACTGAACTGCGAAACCGGGATCACCGCCACGCCGTGCGGCGTGTGCGATAACTGCCGTGAAATCGAGCAGGGACGTTTTGTCGATCTGATCGAAATCGACGCCGCCTCGCGCACGAAAGTCGAAGATACGCGCGATCTGCTGGACAACGTCCAGTACGCGCCGGCGCGCGGTCGCTTCAAGGTCTACCTTATCGATGAAGTGCACATGCTGTCGCGCCACAGCTTTAACGCCCTGCTGAAAACGCTGGAAGAACCGCCTGCGCATGTGAAATTCCTGCTGGCGACCACCGATCCGCAAAAGCTGCCGGTGACGATCCTGTCCCGCTGCCTGCAGTTCCACCTGAAGGCGCTGGACGTTGAACAGATCCGCGCCCAGCTCGAACACATTCTCGACGAAGAGAAGATCGTCCACGAACCTCGCGCCCTGCAGCTGCTGGCGCGTGCGGCGGACGGCAGCCTGCGCGATGCATTAAGCCTTACCGACCAGGCGATCGCCAGCGGTGATGGCAAACTCTCGACCGACGCGGTCAGCACCATGCTCGGCACGCTGGACGACGATCAGGCGCTGTCTCTCATCGAGGCGATGATTGCCGCCAACGGCGAGCGCGTGATGTCGCTGGTGAACGAAGCCGCCGCGCGTGGCGTGGAGTGGGAATCGCTGCTGGTGGAGATGCTCGGCCTGCTGCACCGTGTGGCCATGCTGCAACTTTCTCCGTCGGCCATCGGGGCGGACATGGCGACCATCGAACAGCGGATGCGCGAGCTGGCTCGCACCGTGCCGCCTGCCGATGTCCAGCTTTACTATCAGACGCTGCTGATTGGCCGTAAAGAGCTGCCGTTCGCGCCGGACCGCCGCATGGGCGTTGAAATGACGCTGCTCCGTGCGCTGGCGTTTCACCCGCGCATGCCGCTGCCGGAGCCGGACGTTCCGCGGCAGTCCTTTGCGCCCGTAGCCCCTACCGCGGTGATGTCGCCGCAGCAGGTGCCACCGCAGCCGACGCCACCGCCGCAAAATGTGCCGCTGTCGGATGCCACCAGTTCGGTACTTGCCGCCCGCAGCCAGTTGCAGCGCGCGCAGGGAGTAACCAAACCAAAAAAGAGTGAACCGGCAGCGCCTTCAAGAGCGCGGCCGGTGAACAACGCCGCGCTTGAACGACTGGCCTCGGTAACGGAGCGCGTTCAGTCGCGCCCTGTGCCGTCCGCGCTCGAGCAGAAAGCCCCGGTGAAAGAAGAGGCTTACCGCTGGAAAGCAACCACGATCGCGCAAGAGGTCAAGGTTGAGGTTGCCACGCCAAAAGCGCTGAAAAAGGCGCTGGAGCACGAAAAAACGCCGGAGCTTTCCGCGAAGCTCGCCGAAGAATCGATTGAGCGCGACGCCTGGGCCGCCGAGGTCAGCAAACTGCAACTGCCGAAGCTGGTAGAGCAGGTCGCGTTGAACGCCTGGAAAGAGCAGGACGGCAATCAGGTGCGTCTGCATCTGCGCCCTGGTCAACGCCACCTCAATTCCCCTGGCGCGCAAAAAGCGCTGGCGGAAGCGCTCAGCGCATTACAGGGTTCGCCGGTTGAATTGACTATCATTGAAGATGATAATCCGGCAGTAAAAACGCCGCTGGAGTGGCGACAGGCAATTTATGAAGAGAAGCTCGCGCAGGCGCGCGAGTCGATTGTTGCGGATAACAACATCCAGACCCTGCGCCGGTTCTTCGACGCGGACCTGGATGAAGAGAGTATTCGCCCCATTTGATCGTGAGTCTGACTTACGGTTTTAATCATTAATCGTGAAAGAGAGAGAAGCCTATGTTTGGTGGAAAAGGCGGTCTGGGTGGCCTGATGAAGCAGGCTCAGCAGATGCAGGAAAAAATGCAGAAGATGCAGGAAGAGATCGCTCAGCTGGAAGTCACGGGTGAATCTGGCGCAGGTCTGGTCAAAGTGACCATCAACGGTGCGCACAACTGCCGCCGCGTTGAAATCGACCCAAGCCTGCTCGAAGACGACAAAGAGATGCTGGAAGATCTGGTGGCAGCTGCGTTTAACGATGCCGCGCGCCGTATCGACGAGACTCAGAAAGAGAAAATGGCCTCTGTTTCCAGCGGTATGCAATTGCCGCCGGGCTTCAAGATGCCATTCTGATGCAAACCAGTCCGCTGCTCACGCAGTTAATGGAAGCGCTGCGCTGCCTGCCGGGCGTTGGCCCGAAGTCGGCCCAGCGCATGGCGTTCACGCTCCTGCAGCGCGACCGCAGCGGCGGGATGCGCCTGGCGCAGGCTCTGACCCGCGCCATGTCGGAAATTGGTCACTGTGCGGACTGCCGTACTTTTACCGAGCAGGACGTGTGTAACATCTGTACGAACCCGCGTCGTCAGGAAAACGGTCAGATTTGCGTGGTGGAGAGTCCGGCGGACATCTACGCCATTGAGCAAACCGGGCAGTTCTCTGGCCGCTATTTCGTGCTTATGGGCCATCTTTCCCCGCTGGACGGCATTGGCCCGGACGATATTGGTCTGGACAGGCTCGAACAGCGTCTTGAATCGGAAACGATCAAAGAGGTGATCCTCGCCACCAACCCAACGGTGGAAGGCGAGGCAACCGCTAACTATATTGCCGAGCTGTGCGGGCAGTATGGCGTTGACGCCAGCCGTATCGCCCACGGCGTGCCGGTGGGCGGTGAGCTGGAGATGGTCGATGGCACCACGCTGTCGCACTCTCTGGCCGGTCGTCACAAGATTAATTTCTGACCAAACGGAGGCGGCGTTCGTCGCCTTCGCTTGAAAATTCCCCCCCTTATCCCCATCTCTGACTCAACGTTTTTACAACCCCATTAAATGGCATTGTTGAGGTCGACTTAGATGAAAGGACAAGAAACCCGCGGTTTCCAGTCAGAAGTAAAACAGCTTCTGCACCTGATGATCCATTCCCTGTATTCCAATAAAGAAATCTTCCTGCGTGAGCTGATTTCCAACGCCTCGGATGCGGCGGACAAGCTGCGCTTCCGCGCGCTGTCCAACCCGGACCTGTACGAGGGCGACGGCGAACTGCGTGTGCGCGTCTCGTTCAACAAAGAGAACCGTACCCTGACCATCGCCGATAACGGCATCGGGATGAACCGTGACGAGGTGATCGACCATCTCGGGACCATCGCCAAATCCGGTACCAAAGCGTTCCTGGAGTCCATGGGCTCCGATCAGGCGAAAGACAGCCAGCTGATCGGCCAGTTCGGCGTGGGCTTCTACTCGGCGTTCATCGTGGCGGATAAAGTCACCGTGCGCACCCGCGCGGCAGGCGAAAGCGCTGAAAACGGCGTGCTCTGGGAATCTAAAGGCGAAGGCGAGTACACCGTTGACGACATTACCAAAGCGGATCGCGGCACCGAGATCACCCTGCACCTGCGCGAAGGCGAAGATGATTTCCTGAACGACTGGCGCGTGCGCTCGATCATCAGCAAATATTCCGATCACATCGCGCTGCCGGTTGAGATTGAAAAGCAGGAAGAGAAAGACGGTGAAACCGTTGTCTCCTGGGAAAAAATCAACAAGGCGCAGGCGCTGTGGACGCGCAACAAGTCTGAAATTAAAGACGACGAGTACAACGAGTTTTACAAGCACATCGCCCACGACTTTACCGATCCGCTGACCTGGAGCCATAACCGCGTAGAAGGGAAGCAGGAGTACACCAGCCTGCTGTATATCCCGGCGCAGGCACCGTGGGATATGTGGAATCGCGATCACAAGCACGGCCTGAAGCTGTACGTGCAGCGCGTATTCATCATGGACGACGCCGAGCAGTTCATGCCGAACTACCTGCGCTTCACCCGTGGTCTGATTGACTCCAACGACCTGCCGCTGAATGTCTCCCGTGAGATCCTGCAGGACAGCACTGTGACCCGCAACCTGCGTAACGCGCTGACCAAACGTACGCTGCAGATGCTGGAAAAACTGGCGAAAGACGACGCGGAAAAATACCAGACCTTCTGGAAACAGTTCGGCCTGGTGCTGAAAGAAGGCCCGGCGGAAGACACCGCCAACGTTGAAACGATCGCTAAACTGCTGCGCTTTGCCTCCACGCATACCGACTCCTCCGCGCAGACCGTGTCGCTGGAAGAGTACGTCTCCCGCATGAAGGAAGGGCAGGAGAAGATCTACTACATCACCGCCGACAGCTACGCCGCAGCGAAGAGCAGCCCGCACCTGGAACTGCTGCGTAAGAAAGGCATTGAAGTTCTGCTGCTGTCTGACCGCATCGACGAATGGATGATGAACTACCTGACCGAGTTCGACGGTAAATCCTTCCAGTCCGTTGCGAAAGCTGACGAGTCTATCGACAAACTGGCAGACGAAGTGGACGAAAGCGCGAAAGAAGCTGAGAAAGCGCTGGAGCCGTTCATTGAGCGCGTGAAAACTTTCCTGGGCGATCGCGTCAAAGAGGTGCGCTTTACCCACCGCCTGACCGACACCCCGGCGATTGTCACCACCGACGCCGACGAAATGGGTACCCAGATGGCAAAACTGTTCGCGGCAGCGGGCCAGGCGATGCCGGAAGTGAAATATATCTTCGAGCTGAACCCGGATCACCCGCTGGTGAAACGCGCGGCGGATACCCAGGACGAAGCACGCTTTGCCGAGTGGGTTGAGCTTCTGCTGGATCAATCCCTGCTGGCCGAACGCGGTACGCTGGAAGATCCTAACCTGTTCATTAAACGTGTGAATGCGCTGCTGCTGGCGTAACAATTTCCCTCACCCCCGCCCTCTCCCACAGGGAGAGGGTGTAAAAGTTCCCTCTCCCTGTGGGAGAGGGGTAGGGTGAGGGCAACAGACCACACTCCGCCAAATAATCTCCCCCGTTAACCGTTTCAGCCGTCCCGCCTTCCTTGAGCCACATCCGTTCTGATGGTATTGTTTAGCGCTTTTGAAAAATTGAACCAACTTTTGAGGGGATTTTCGCAATGCGTATTATTCTGCTTGGCGCTCCGGGCGCGGGTAAAGGAACTCAGGCTCAGTTCATCATGGAGAAATACGGTATTCCGCAAATCTCTACCGGTGACATGCTGCGTGCCGCTGTTAAATCTGGCTCCGAGCTGGGTAAACAGGCGAAAGACATCATGGACGCGGGCAAGCTGGTCACCGACGAGCTGGTTATCGCCCTGGTGAAAGAGCGCATTGCGCAGGAAGACTGCCGCAACGGTTTCCTGCTGGACGGTTTCCCGCGCACCATTCCACAGGCTGACGCCATGAAAGACGCTGGCATCACCGTGGACTACGTTCTGGAGTTCGACGTACCGGACGAGCTGATCGTTGACCGTATCGTTGGCCGTCGCGTGCACGCTGCCTCTGGCCGCGTTTATCACATCAAATTCAACCCACCTAAGGTTGAAGGCAAAGACGACGTGACTGGCGAAGAGCTGACCACCCGTAAAGATGACCAGGAAGAGACCGTGCGTAAGCGCCTGGTGGAATACCATCAGATGACCGCGCCGCTGATCGGCTACTACTCTAAAGAAGCGGAAGCGGGTAACACCAAATACGCGAAAGTTAACGGGACTCAGCCTGTTGCTGACGTGCGTGCAGAGCTGGAAAAAATCCTCGGCTAAGTGCACTTTTCTCACCCGGCTCTCCGGGTGAGAAAAATTCTCATCCCACCTATTACAGCAATGGGTTTCGTTTACCCACATTTCCGCTACAATTGACCCCTATTCAAATGGTTAAGAGGCGTGAATGAGTCAGGCGAAAACCGGCATCCTGCTTGCCAATCTTGGCACTCCAGAAGCACCCACTCCGGACGCGGTAAAGCGTTACCTGCGCCAATTTTTAAGCGACACGCGCGTCGTGGATACCCCAAGACTGCTGTGGTGGCCGCTGCTGCGTGGTGTCATTCTGCCGATTCGTTCCCCGCGCGTGGCAAAGCTGTACCAGTCCGTCTGGATGGAAGAAGGCTCGCCGCTGATGGTCTACAGCCGTCGTCAGGAGAAGGCCCTGGCCGCCCGTCTGCCGGATATGCCCGTTGAGCTGGGGATGAGCTACGGCAAACCCTCCCTGAAAAGCGCCGTCGATGCGCTGCTGGCCCAGGGCGTTGAGCACATTGTGGTGCTGGCCCTCTATCCGCAATACTCCTGTTCCACGGTGGCTGCCGTCTGGGATGAGCTGGCGCGCATCCTGGCAACCCGCCGTCGCATTCCGGGCGTGACCTTTATTCGCGACTACGCTGATAACGAACTGTACATTAAGGCGCTTGCCAGCAGCGCGCGCGCGTCGTTTGAAAAACATGGCGAGCCGGACCTGCTGTTGCTCTCCTATCACGGCATTCCCCAGCGGTTTGCCAACGAAGGGGACGACTACCCGCAGCGTTGCCGCGATACCACGCGCGAGCTGGTCTCTGCGCTTGGCCTGCCGCCCGAGAAGGTGATGATGACCTTCCAGTCGCGCTTTGGCCGCGAGCCGTGGCTGACGCCGTACACCGACGAAACCCTCAAAATGCTTGGCGAGAAAGGCGTGAAGCATATTCAGGTGATGTCGCCGGGCTTTGCGGCGGACTGCCTGGAAACGCTCGAGGAAATTGCGGTACAAAACCGCGAATTCTTCCTTGAAGCCGGGGGGACAAAGTACGAGTACATTCCGGCACTTAACGACTCGCCGGAACACATCGAGATGATGGCCTCGCTGGTGACTCAAAGCCGCTGATCGCGCTGAAGGCCGGGTTTGTGCTACCATTCCCGGCCCATAATCCTTGCACAGTTCAGACCATGAAATTTCCCGGTAAACGTAAATCCAAACACTACTTTCCCGTCAACGCCCGCGATCCGCTTTTGCAGCAAATTCAGCCGGAAACCGAGACCAGCGCAGCCTGGGTGGTCGGTATCGATCAGACGCTGGTGGACATTGAAGCCAAAGTGGATGATGCGTTTGTCGCGCGTTACGGTCTGAGCGCCGGACACTCGCTGGTCATCGAAGATGACGTCGCCGAGGCGCTGTACCAGGAGCTGGTGCGTGAAAATCTCATCACCCACCAGTTTGCCGGGGGCACCATCGGCAATACCATGCACAACTACTCCGTGCTGGCCGACGACCGCTCGGTGCTGCTGGGCGTGATGTGCAGCAACATCGAAATTGGCGGCTACGCCTACCGCTACCTGTGCAACACCTCCAGCCGCACCGATCTGAACTATCTGCAGGGCGTCGACGGGCCAATTGGCCGCTGCTTCACGCTGATTAGCGACTCCGGCGAGCGTACGTTCGCCATCAGCCCGGGGCACATGAACAAGCTGCGCGCAGAAAGCATCCCAGAAGCGGTGATTGCGGGCGCGTCCGCGCTGGTGCTTACCTCCTATCTGGTGCGCTGCAAGCCCGGTGAGCCTATGCCGGAAGCGACCATGAAGGCGATCGAGTATGCCAAAAAATACAACGTGCCGGTTGTCCTGACGCTGGGCACGAAGTTTGTGATTGCCGATAATCCGCAGTGGTGGCAGACGTTCCTGAAAGAGCACGTCTCGATTCTGGCGATGAACGAAGAAGAGGCCGAAGCGCTGACCGGCGAAAGCGATCCGCTGCTGGCGTCGGATAAAGCGCTGGACTGGGTGGATCTGGTGCTCTGTACCGCCGGGCCGGTTGGGCTGTATATGGCGGGCTTTACGGAAGAAGAGAGCAAGCGTAAAACCCAGCATCCGCTGCTTCCGGGCGCGATTGCCGAGTTCAACCAGTACGAGTTTAGCCGCGCGATGCGCCACAAAGACTGCGTTAACCCGCTGCGTATTTTCTCCCATATCGCGCCGTATATGGGCGGACCGGAGAAAATCATGAACACCAACGGCGCGGGCGACGGTGCGCTGGCGGCGCTGCTCCACGATATTACCGCCAATGCCTACCATAAAACCAACGTGCCGAACTCCAGCAAGCACAAGTTCAGCTGGCTGACCTATTCGTCGCTGGCGCAGGTGTGTAAGTACGCGAACCGCGTGAGTTATCAGGTGCTCAACCAGCACTCCCCGCGCTTAACGCGTGGCCTGCCGGAACGGGAAGATAGCCTCGAAGAGGCGTACTGGGATCGTTAATTGCTAAAAGAAAACCCCGGTGGCGCTACGCTTACCGGGGCTACCTGTAGGCCTGCTTAGCGTAGCGCCAGCAGGCTTTTTTTAACCCGTCACCGCCTCTTCAATCGGCGGTTTCTCCAGCAGCGTGAACATCGTATTGGCAATCTCACGCTCGCCCATCACCACCTGATTAGCCCCGCGCTCGGTAATATAATCCACTTCGTCATCATAGTGGGCGCGCGCGATTATCTCGATGTTCGGGCATTTTTCACGGGCGGTGGCGACAATCTCACCCGCTTCGTAGCCGTTAGGGATGGTCAGCAGCAGCCAGCGGGCGCAGTCCAGATGCGCCAGGTTCATGATCTCTTCATTGGCTGCATTGCCCAGCACGGCGCGGATGCCGCGCTCGCGCAGCTCATCAACCCGCGTACGCGAGGTTTCAATCACCACCAGCGGAATGCCCTGATCCATCAGCTTCTCGCCGAGCAGGCTGCCGACGCGGCCAAAGCCGACCAGCAGGGCATGGTTACAAATATCCACCGGGATCTGCTTCTCTTCTTCCGTGGCCTCTTCGAACGTCTGTTCTTCCAGCGTTTCGGTTTTCTCGAGGTATTTTTCGAGCAGCGCGAACAGCACCGGGTTGAGCATTATTGAGAGGATGGCCCCGGCCAGCACCAGATTTTGCCCGGCCTGCGGCAGCAGATTCAGCGCCATGCCAAGGCCGGCAAGAATAAAGGCGAACTCACCGATCTGCGCCAGGCTGGCGGCAATGGTCAGCGCCGTACGCGGCGAGTGGCCAAACATCCGTACCAGGAAGAAGGCTGCAACCGACTTGCCGAAGATGATAATCGCCAGGGTGCCGAGGACGGCCAGCGGCTGGTCAATCAGGATCAGCGGGTCAAACAGCATCCCGACGGAGACAAAGAACAGCACCGCAAACGCGTCGCGCAGCGGCAGCGTGTCATGCGCCGCGCGGTGGCTCAGCTCGGATTCGTTCAGCACCATCCCGGCGAAGAACGCGCCCAGCGCAAAGGAGACGTCGAACAATTCGACGGCGCCAAAGGCAATCCCCAGCGCCAGCGCGAGCACGGACAGGGTAAACAGCTCGCGAGACCCGGTTGCGGCGCTGCGGGACATGATCCACGGCACCAGGCGGCGGCCCACGACCATCATGATGGCGATAAACGCCACAACCTTACCGATGGTTATACTCATATCCAGCGCCAGCGAGGCGAAGCCGACGTTATCTTTTTCCATCATTCCGGCGACGGCAGGCAGCAGAACCAGCGTCAAGACCATCACCAGATCTTCCACAATCAGCCAGCCAATGGCGATCTGCCCGCGCTGGCTGTCTATCAACTGCCTCTCTTCAAGCGCGCGCAGCAGCACCACGGTACTGGCGGTTGAGAGACACAGTCCGAATACAATGCCGGTCATCAACGACCAGCCAAGCACTGCCGAAAGCGCCATCCCCAGCAGCGTTGCCACCCCTATCTGGGCGATCGCTCCCGGTATGGCGATAGACTTTACCGCCATGAGATCTTTCAGTGAGAAGTGCAATCCCACGCCGAACATCAGCAAAATCACGCCCAATTCCGCCAGTTCAGGTGCCAGTTTGGTATCCGCCACAAAACCTGGCGTAAAGGGTCCCGCCAGCACACCCGCCAATAAATAGCCTACAAGAGGAGAAATACGAAGTTTGTTGGCAATCATGCCAAGAATAAAAGCGAGCACAAGTCCACCTACAATGGTGGTGATAAGCGGTGTGGCGTGGTGCATTCCGTCTCCTTTCGTCGTGGGTGTTCCATTTCTGGCGTAAATACCAAAAAGCCGAGTAATAGTTTATGACAATTTTCGCGCTTATGTTTATGAATAATTGTTGAAATTTGAATAAAACAGCAATAAGCGTGAAAAAAAGCAGATTTTGATAAATTCGCCGGGGGAACAGGAGGGAAGCCTTACAGCATCAGGAAGTGTGGCCGCCAAAGTTTAACTTTGGCGGCCGATAAACTACGCTTTGTGGCGGTTGTCAGGCAGGAATATGGTCAACATCCCCAGAAGTGGGAGGAAAGCACAGATTTTATAGACCAGGAAGATGCTGGTATGGTCCGCAACCATCCCCAGTACCGCAGCACCCAGGCCGCCCATACCGAAAGCGAAACCGAAAAACAGCCCGGAAACCATACCGATACGCCCCGGTAACAGCTCTTGCGCGTAGACCAGAATCGCCGAGAAAGCCGATGCGAGGATAAAACCAATGATAACGGTTAAAATCCCGGTCCATTCCAGGCTTGCGTACGGTAAAACAAGCGTAAAGGGCGCAACGCCGAGGATAGAGCCCCAAATCACATATTTACGCCCGATTTTATCGCCAACAGGCCCGCCAATTACCGTGCCGGCAGCCACCGCAAACAGGAAGGCAAAGAGGTGGAACTGGGCGTTTTGTACCGATAATCCGAATTTTTGCATCAGATAAAAGGTGTAATAGCTGCTGATGCTCGCCATATAGAAATATTTGGAGAATATCAGCACCAGAAGTACCGATACGGCCAGGATGACCTTATTGCGCGGCAGAGGGTTAACCACTTTCGCGACGGGCTTGCCCTTGTTCACGCGATGCTGAGCGGCATACCAGCGGCTGATCTGCGCCAGCACAACGATCGCCAGCAGCGCGGCGAGCACAAACCACGCCACGTTACCTTTACCGTAAGGGGCGATGATCACCGCGGCCAGCAGCGGGCCTAGAGAGCTGCCAAAGTTTCCGCCGACCTGGAACAGCGACTGCGCCAGCCCGTGACGGCCGCCAGAGGCCATACGCGCCACGCGGGACGATTCCGGGTGGAAGACCGACGAGCCGGTACCCACCAGCGCGGCGGCTATCAGCACCGCCTCGAAGCTGCCCGCCATCGCCAGCAGTACCAGCCCGCTTAACGTAAAGCACATGCCAATCGGCAGTGACCACGGCATCGGGTACTTATCCGTCCAGTAGCCCACCACCGGTTGCAGCAGCGACGAGGCCAGCTGGAAGGTGAGGGTGATCATCCCGATCTGTACGAAGGTTAATGAGAACTCAGACTGCAACAGCGGATAGATCGCCAGAATCAACGACTGGATCATGTCGTTGAGCAGATGAGAAAGACTGATTGCGCCTAATACTTTAAAAGAGGTGCGCGAGGCTGGCGGCGACGCCGGAGCGCCCGTCGCGGGCTGGGTTGATTCACTGATTGCCATAAATACCACGTCGTTTTGTTATTAGAAATGCAGGGTGTAATTATTATCCGACTAACATACCCGTCCCCGACATTTGAAGAAAGTCGCAATTCTGAAAACATATTTGTCTATTCTGATTACTCATTGTAATTTTTGCGTTTGTCTATGGGTCAGGGAGAGAGAAGATGAAGTTTATTAAACGTGGCGTCGCGCTGGCGCTGCTTGCCGCGTGGGGCATGGCAAGCCTGCCCGCGCAGGCGTACGAACAAGACAAAACCTATAAAATTACCATCCTGCATACTAACGATCATCACGGCCATTTCTGGCGCAGTGAATACGGTGAATATGGCCTGTCTGCACAAAAAACGCTGGTGGATGGCATTCGTAAAGAGGTGGCGGCTGAGGGCGGAAGCGTGCTTCTGCTGTCGGGCGGGGATATTAATACCGGCGTGCCGGAGTCGGATTTGCAGGATGCCGAACCCGATTTCCGCGGCATGAATTTAATCGGTTACGACGCGATGGCCGTCGGTAACCATGAGTTTGATAATCCGCTGACCGTGCTGCGCCAGCAGGAAAAATGGGCGAAATTCCCGTTCCTCTCCGCCAATATTTACCAGAAAAGTACCGGCGAACGTCTGTTTAAACCCTGGGCGCTGTTCAAGCGTCAGGGTCTTAACATCGCGGTGATTGGCTTAACGACCGACGATACGGCGAAAATCGGCAATCCTGAATTCTTTACCGATATTGAATTCCGCAAACCGGCGGACGAAGCGAAGCTGGTTATCCAGGAACTGCAGCAGAACGAGAAGCCGGATGTGATCATCGCCACGACCCATATGGGCCACTACGACAACGGTGAGCACGGTTCCAATGCGCCGGGCGACGTAGAGATGGCGCGCAGCCTGCCCGCCGGCTCGCTGGCAATGATTGTGGGCGGTCACTCACAGGACCCGGTGTGCATGGCCTCAGAGAACAAAAAACAGGTGGATTACGTGCCGGGCACGCCGTGCGCGCCAGACCGTCAGAACGGCATCTGGATTGTCCAGGCGCATGAGTGGGGAAAATACGTGGGCCGCGCGGACTTTGAATTCCGCAACGGTGAGATGAAGCTGGTGCACTACCAGCTGATCCCGGTCAACCTGAAGAAGAAAGTGACCTACCCGGACGGGAAAAGCGAGCGCGTGCTCTACACCCCGGAAATCCCGGAAAACCAGCAGATGCTCTCCCTGCTGACGCCGTTCCAGAGCAAGGGCAAAGCGCAGCTGGACGTTAAGATCGGCACCCTCAACGGTCGCCTGGAAGGGGATCGCAGTAAGGTCCGCTTCGTGCAGACCAACATGGGCCATCTGGTGCTGGCGGCGCAAATGGCGCGGACCGGGGCAGACTTTGGCGTCATGAGCGGCGGGGGCATTCGTGACTCTATCGAGGGCGGCAATATCACCTATAAAGACGTGCTGAAGGTTCAGCCGTTTGGCAACATCGTGGTTTATGTCGATATGAGCGGCAAAGAGGTGACAGACTACCTGACCGCCGTGGCGCAAATGAAACCGGACTCTGGCGCCTATCCGCAGTTTGCCAACGTCAGCTTTGTGGCGAAAGACGGCAAGCTTAACGATCTCAAAATCAAAGGCGAGCCGGTCGACCCTGCTAAAACCTACCGTATGGCGACGTTAAGCTTTAACGCCACCGGCGGCGACGGCTATCCGCATATCGATAACAAACCAGGCTATGTGAACACTGGCTTTATCGATGCGGAAGTGTTGAAGCAGTTTATCGAGCAAAATTCACCGATTGACATGAACGCGTACGAGCCGAAAGGCGAGGTAAGCTGGCAGTAGCGTTGTGCGGCCTGATGCCCTCACCCCAACCCTCTCCCACCGAGAGAGGGCGCGAACACAAAAAACGGTAACACCTGTTACCGTTTTGCTTTTACCTCGTAGCCGCCACCCGGCTTTTTTTTACTCCCTGCGCGCAATATCCGCAAACTTCGCGTCGAGCATTTTTGCCAGATCGCTCGCCGCCAGTTCAATATCCAGCCCGCGCTTGCCGCCTGAAATGTAGATGGTGTCAAATTCCTGCGAAGGGGCATCGATCAGCGTGGGCAGGCGTTTTTTCTGCCCGAGCGGGCTGATCCCGCCGACCAGATAGCCGGTGGTGCGTTGCGCAACCATCGGGTCCGCCATATCGACCTTTTTGGCCCCCAGCGCTTTGGCGACCTTTTTGAGATCCAGTTGACCGGCCACCGGCGTCACCGCCACGGCGAGGTGCTTCATGTCACCATTCATCGCGACCAGCAGCGTTTTGTAAACCTGGTCCGCGTTCAGCCCCAGTTTACGCACCACTTCATCACCAAAATTGGTTTCGTTCGGATCGTGATCGTAAGTATGGATCCGGAAAGTAATCTTGTTTTTTTCGAGTAATTTAACGGCGGGAGTCATAGCTATCCTTCTCACATCAGACATTTCATGCTGGCAGCATACGCCTGACGGTTGTCTAAAAAATAGCACCATCTTGCGCAATAGTGTTGGCAGTGATGGTCACTTTGAGCGACAATCGGCTCAACCGAAGGTCTCCTTCGGCATAATAAAAACGATGAAATTCCTCTTTGACGGGCCAATAGAGATATTGGCCATTTTTTTTATTTCAGCAGCGACGGCAAGTTTCCCTCACCGTATAAATGCAGCGCGCCGACCGCGACGACGTATCGCCCGGCGGGCAGCGCATGCAGCCTTTCGCGCCATGCCTGGTTACGCGCGTTAATCAGCACATCGTACAACGACTCGCTAAAGGTCGAAGGCAGCGCCAGCGTGCTGTCCGCAGGCGGGGCATTAAGCCACCAGCCTATCATCGTTTGCAGCAGACGGGCGTTAGTGTGCCAGTGGGTCAGCGTATCATCCAGCAGCATCAGGCCATCATCGGGAAGCTGGCGAAGCAGGGCGATCTGGCTGTCCGTACCTTCCAGCTCGATAATGGCGAGACGGCGCGCGCGGGCCGCGTTCAACAGCTGATAATCGATGCCGTAATCCCCGCGCAAACCGAGACGCTGCGCCTGGGTAGCCTGAAGCACCATGGCAATTTGCCACAGCGGCAGCGTATCCAGCATCGTCAGCGACACGCCGGTTTCATTTGCGATACGCTCCAGTTCCGCCAGCTGCGTCGCATTCAGTCGCGCAGCCAGAGGGGTATCGCTTTCCAGCCCGGCAAACGGCGACTCCTGACCTGAGATATCCGCCTCAACGACCAGCGCGTCGGCATTTTTCAGCAGTTTAAGCAGGCCGGAGGGCAGGGGAGACATATCCTGCGTGCCCATATGAATACTGCCAACCAGGTGCAACTGTTGGCCGCCCGGGAGGGCAATATCCATACCGGGCCAGGCATAACGGCGGGGAAACAGGGCGCGAAACGATGCTTTTATACGATGAATCAGACTCATACGCGCTCCATGAACGGAAAGGTTCATGCTAGCGCGTACGAGTACAAGGTTCAATCCTTCGGTGTAAAACGCAGCAGCCGGTTGGCGTTGCTCACCACGGTGATGGAAGAGAGCGCCATGGCGGCCCCCGCCACGACCGGGTTCAGCAGCGTGCCGGTCAGCGGCCACAAAATCCCGGCGGCAATCGGAATGCCGAACGCGTTGTAGATAAACGCCCCTAGCAGGTTCTGCTTCATGTTGCGCAACGTGGCTTTTGATATCGCCAGCGCGTCCGCAACGCCGGTCAGGCTGTGACGCATCAGCGTAATCGCCGCCGTCTCAATGGCGACATCGCTCCCGCCGCCCATTGCAATGCCCACTTCCGCCTGCGCCAGCGCCGGGGCGTCGTTAATGCCGTCGCCGACCATCGCCACCTGACGCCCCTGCGCTTGCAGCGCCTTGATAGCATCGGCTTTGCCGTCCGGTAGCACGCCCGCAATCACCTCATCAATACCCGCCTCTTTGGCGATTGCACTGGCGGTTGTGGGGTTATCGCCGGTCAGCATCACCAGGCGATAGCCCGCGCGATGAAGGCGCTGGAGTGCTTCTACGCTGTCCGGACGCAGCGGATCGCGAACGGCAAACAGCGCCGCCGCTTTGCCATCCACCGCCAGCAGTACCGGAGTGGCCCCCTGAGACGCCTGCGCGTTCAGTTCACTCTCAAGCGCGGAGGTATCCACGCCGTTTTCATTCAGCAGGGCCTGATTGCCCAGCAGCAGCGCGCGCCCTTCGGCTTCACCGCTCACGCCCAGCCCGCGCAGGGTACGGAATTGACTGACGTCAGGCAGCGCGGCGCTTTCCGCCTTATCCAGAATGGCGCGGGCCAGCGGGTGGCTGGAGCCTTGCTCCAGCGCAGCGGCCAGGCGCAGCGCGTCTTCCTGGGCGAGTCCAGGGGTATGGACCGCCACCACCTGCGGTTTGCCCTCGGTCAGCGTCCCGGTCTTATCGAACACCAGGGTGTCGAGCGTGCTGGCGCGCTGTAGCGCATCAGCGTCACGCACCAGCACGCCAAATTCGGCGGCGCGGCCCACGCCGGAGATAATCGACATCGGCGTTGCCAGGCCCAGCGCGCAAGGGCAGGCGATGATAAGCACCGTGGTGGCGATGGTCAGGGTGTAAACAATCTGCGGAGCCGGGCCAAAGAGGTACCAGATGGCCCCGCTCAGCAGGGCGATACAGACCACCACCGGGACAAAAATGGCGGAGATTTTATCGGCAAGCTGCCCTATTTCAGGCTTGCTGCTCTGCGCCTGCCGTACCAGCCGAATAATGCGCGACAGCGTAGTGTGGTTGCCGACCGCACGGGCGCTGAACAATACGCTACCGTCCTGGACAACCGTCCCGGCGTGCACGACATCGCCCAGTGATTTTTGCTGCGGGATGGGTTCGCCGGTCAGCATGGCTTCATCCAGCCAGGCTTCTCCCTGTACGATCTCACCGTCGACGGGAACGCGATCGCCCGTGGTCAGGCGCAGCGTCATGCCGGGCTGCACCTCCGCCAGCGGTACGCTCCGTTCGCCGTCGTCGGTTACCACGCGTGCCGTCGGCGGGGTTAAATCAAGGAGTCGCTCCAGCGCTTTCGAGGAGCGCTGACGCGCGCGGGCTTCGAGCATATGGCCTAAGTTGATCAGGCCGATGATCATCGCGCTCGCTTCGTAGTAAAGGTGCCGGGCCTCCATCGGGAACCACTGGGGCCAGAGGTTAACGCTCATCGAGTAGAGCCACGCCGCACCGGTGCCGAGCGCGACCAGCGTATCCATTGTTGCCGTGCGGTTTTTCAGGCTTTTCCAGGCGCTGGAATAGAAGTGACCGCCCGCAAAAACCATCACCGCCAGCGTGACCAGACCAATCACCAGCCACAGCGTACGGTTATCCTCGGTGACCATCATGTTGTCGCCGAGCATGCCCCACACCATCACCGGAACACCAACCAGCAGGGCGACAATCGCCTGCCAGCGGAAGCGCTTCATGGTTGCGATGGCGGTTTCCTGCTGGCGTTCGCGGCGTTCGGCATCGTCTTCGATCGCCTCTGCGCCGTAGCCCGCTTTTTCAACCGCCTGCACTAATTCTGCGGCGGAGGCACTGCCCATAACCAGCGCAGTCCGCTCCGCAAGGTTTACCCGTGCCTGTGCAACGCCCGGTACGGCCTGTAAGGCATTTTGTACCCGGGAGACGCAGCTGGCGCAGCTCATGCCGTTGATCAGCAACTGCTGGCTGTCATCAACGTCATCCGCTACCGGAAGCTCAGGAGAGACCGCTGTCAGTGCTTCCGACGGGGTTGATGACTCTGTCAGCGGTTTAGCCTTTGGGTGGCTCAGCTCCGCCCCGTAACCGGCCTGTTTAATGGTGTCGATGAGCGCGTCGGCGCTGGCGCTGCCAATCACGGCTGCATGGTCGATGGTCACGTCAGCACTTTCCACATCAGGGCGCTGCTCCAGGCTTTCTTTAACGCGTTTGACGCAGTGGCCGCAGGAGAGGCCATCCAGCGTCAGGTCAATAGTGTGAGACATAACAAAACTCCCGTATAATGTTTTGGTCAGTTGTTGACCGGAGTAACGCTTTTCGTTAGCTGTTATAAAGGTTAAACCTTCCATCAAGGGGAAGGTCAAGGGGGAAATGTGAATATCAGTGATGTGGCGAAAAAAACCGGATTAACCAGCAAAGCGATCCGCTTCTACGAAGAGAAAGGGCTGGTGACGCCGCCGCTGCGCAGCGAGAATGGCTATCGCAGCTACACCCAGCGGCACCTCGATGAGCTGACGCTACTGCGACAGGCAAGGCAGGTAGGATTTAACCTTGAAGAGTGCGGCGAGCTGGTGAACCTGTTTAACGATCCGAAACGCCACAGCGCCGACGTCAAAAAACGCACGCTGGAAAAAGTGGCGGAGATCGAACGGCATATTGTTGAGCTGCAGACGATGCGTGAGCAGCTGCTGCAGCTGGCGAATGCCTGCCCGGGAGATGACAGCGCCGACTGTCCGATTATCGACAATCTTTCCGGCTGCTGTCATCGCAAAATTCCCGTCTGACGGGGCGTTAACATGAATACCACCGTGCCGCGATACCACCTGGAGTGAAGCGGGGCACGTTGCTCATCCCACTCGCCGTGCTGGACCACGCCAATTTTGAACGGGATGCGTATCTTATTCAGCGCGGGGAGGTAGTCGGCATACTGCGTAACGGTTTTACGCCCCTGATAGGTTTGCACAACGAGCTCATCGACAGGCAGCGCATTGATTACATCCACCTCGCCCGTTTTAGCCCAGTCCAGTAAGCCCGTTACGCCTAACGCATAATCTCGCGGTATTTCCGCTCTCAGACGGTGCAGGAAGGCAGCATACTGGTCTAATCGTTGTGTTGCCGCATCAAAATCAACCTGTAGCCCTGTCACCTGATTTCCGGCATTACGCCAGTTTTCCAGTAGTCGCGCCAGCCGTTGCAGAACAGGTGTTGGCACATCAAGCGTGGTAAAGCGGACGGTTAACCAAAGTGCAGGAAAATGAAGTTTACTGACCGGTAAACCCATCTTTTGAAAGGTCACCCTGTTTCCACCTGCATTGATCTCTCCCTGGTGAAGATACACCGTATGGGCATTTTTCATTTCAGGCGTCGGCGTGACCCCGGACCAGAGCCAGAACGCCTGATAGTGAGCGGCATTAACACCGGCGCCAGCGCCGGATGTTAATAACAGCGCGACAATTACCAGTAGTATTTTAGCTGTTGCGCCCATGGGCTTCCGGGATACTGGGTTTTGAGCTGGTTAAACCACCCTTTACGCTGGAGTATATCTACGTCCTCTCCGCCACAATCGTTATAGCCGGAGGGGCTATAGCACATGATTGCGCGATAAAGCGCGAAGCTTTTGTCTTCATGTTCAGCTTTTGGATCGGTGATAATCTGTTGGTAATAGCTCTGACGCCCCTCTGTCCCCGGGGGATCGGCTTCATAAACAGCGTCATCAAGGACATCGTTGCCGTATAATTCTGACCTTAGATCTATTTGTACGCGCGTTGTGCGGAAAAATTCTCCCAGACAATTAAGCGCGTGTGCATCCTGAGGCTTTTTACTTAACGTAATGACCGTCTCTTTCAGCGCAGGGCAGAAATAATTTTCTTCCGCATCCGTGCCATCCCAGTCAAATACCGCGGGATTCACATCAGAAAAATTCTTTGCGATAACCGGCTGGAGAATATGGCTTTGTAACGCGATGTCATCAAGCCATTCTTTATACTTGCCGTTGATTAAATCTTTTAACAGCAGAGTGTGTAAGGCAATGGTCTGCTCTTCTTTATTGGGACCTTGTTTGGCCTGCTGACGCAAAAGTTGTGGTGAGGCGACGGTTTTGAGCACCAGGGAGCGATAGCGAAGGTTCGTAACGTGGCTGTCCGGCATAAAGATGCGATCTGTGTGATTATCATACACTTCCGTTGCCGCCAGGTTAGCCTGCAGATACTGCTGCTGCTCAAAGCCCGGGTTCAACGCCAATAAATTTAGCCAGTGCTTGCGTGCTGTTGGCCATTGATTGAGCATCATCAACGCTTTGCCATACAACACTTGCTCACTAAAGCTTAATAACGTTTCTGACGGTGCTGTCGCCGGTACGATTGCGTCAACAATGGACTGATAATTTTGTTGAAAATAGTGCTGGCTGAGAACGAGATAATTCCAGAGCGGCAAGTTTTGACTGGCCTCAAAGTCTGGTTTGATCTTCTCAAGCAATGCATCATCTACAGGGACCGCATCGTCACCCCGAGCTTGTTCACGCAACAGGCGTAATATCTGGGTAAAGGTAATGACAGGCGCTCCCGGGGCGCTAATAAATAGCGCCTGCTGCTGGGTGAGATCTTTACTTTGCAGTTTGGCGTCATTTTCTGCCACAAGCGCAACGAGCTGCTCTGCCGTTTTCGCCTGCTGCATTTCCGTTTCATACAGTTTAGCGAGCGAATCCCAGTCCTTCAGATACCAGTTTATGCGACGTAAAAGCCCGCGGGTCGAGGCTGCATATTTCCCGTCAGGCCATTGTTTAAGGTACACATCAGCCCAGCTAAGTGCCTCAAGTGCTGCATCTCCGGCAATATTGTTCACATCAAACTCCCCATAATGCCCATTGGCATGCGCACTGCTCTGATTGAGAGCAGTGCGCATCAGCATGTAGGTGGCGGTTTCTGCCAGCCAGGGGTGTTTTGCGTCCTTTAGCTTTGTGAAAAACTCTGTTGCAGTGAGATAAGTGCCTGTATAAAAACTGTTTGCACCCAACAGATAATCTCGATACTGAGCAGAAACGGAATTCTCAGGCAGCGGGAGTTCGGAAATGCGCTTTTGATTGTAGTCATTGCCCGTCGCCAGCAGTCTGGCTTCTGCCAGCACGGTACGTTGTTCTGACGTCAGCGCGTCGTCCGCGAGGATGGCGGCAAAAAATGGCGAGAAAGCATCGATGTTATTTGATGCAAACCGATCGGATGAGTCATCATCCCTGAATTCAGCAGCGCTGAGCATGTCATTGGTAAGATTCAGCGCTTTTAACTGCTCATCAAGTACAGGGTTTAAGGCGGGTTCGGCATCCTTTGTGTAAGGATGGGAATACCAGTCGTCAAGGTGAAAAGCGAAATAGTAGTCGCGACTACGTGAAATGTCGGTCGGTTCTGTCTGCGTGGTTATGGCTATATGCGCTCTGTCCGCGGTGAGGCGGAGTAAATTATCGCGCGTATCATTAGCCATCGAGAGGAAAGGGGGACTTGTCAGGACACAATTTTCTGTCCCCCAGGGGCAATAATCCATCTCCACAGATGCGAATGCATGGGTACTGAATAACAGCGTCAGTAACATCCCTGTTTTACGTATTAACATATCCCTGCCTAAAAAAACGTTATCCCTGATACGCCCTGACCCGCAGCGTTATCCCTTCTACTGCTATGACCTCTACCTGCGTTCCGGCAGCGAGGTCTGCATCGGCCACGACCGGCCACGAGCTGTCACCCACGCGCATGTGGCCGCGGCCATTCACCAGGGTGGTATCGAGCGTAAAACGCCTGCCGACGATCTGCTGCCCGCGCTGGTTAAGGTGGGCATCCGCGGGTTTTTGCTCGCTCACCCGCTTGTTAAGCCAGCGCCACCACAGCCACGCGGCAACGAGAGTCAGAACCGCGAACAAGACGCCTTGTCCTTCCCAACCGACCGGCAGCAGCCAGACGACAAGCCCGGTGATCACGGCAGCGACGCCGCTCCAGAGCAGATAACCGTTGCCCCCCAGCATCTCGGCGGCGAGCAATAAGCCCCCGAGGCTAAGCCAGAAGGCATGAGGATGGGCGACGATAAGCTCAATCATCTTTTACGCTCGTTTCCGCTGTCTTTGATCAGTTCGGTGATACCGGCGATAGAGCCCATCAGGCTGGTGGCATCCAGCGGCATCATCACCACCTTGCTGTTGTTCGCCGAGCCAATCTCTTTCAGCGCGTCCGTGTATTTCTGCGCAACGAAGTAGTTCACCGCCTGAATATCCCCGGCGGCAATCGCCTCGGATACCATTTGCGTCGCACGGGCTTCTGCTTCTGCCGAACGCTCACGCGCCTCGGCCTGCAAAAATGCCGACTGACGCTCGCCCTCGGCTTTCAGGATCTGCGACTGCTTTTCCCCTTCCGCTTTTAGGATTTCTGCCTGACGTACGCCTTCAGCTTCCAGGATATAGGCGCGCTTGGTACGTTCCGCTTTCATCTGGGCGTTCATGGAGGAAATCAGTTCTGCCGGAGGGCGAACGTCGCGGATCTCAATACGGGTGACTTTGATCCCCCACGGATTGGTCGCTTCATCGACAATGTGCAGAAGGCGGGTGTTGATGCTGTCACGCTGGGAGAGCATCTCATCCAGCTCCATCGAGCCCAGCACGGTACGGATGTTGGTCATCGTCAGGTTGACGATAGCCAGTTCCAGGTTGCTGACTTCGTACGCCGCTTTTGGCGCATCGATCACCTGAATAAAGCAGACCGCATCGATGGTCACGTTGGCGTTGTCCTTGGAGATGACCTCCTGGGACGGAATATCCAGCACCTGTTCCATCATGTTGATCTTACGACCAATTCTGTCCATGAAAGGCACAATAAGGCTCAAGCCTGGCGTCAGCGTATTGGTGTAGCGGCCAAAGCGCTCGACCGTCCACTGATAGCCCTGCGGGACAATTTTGACGCCAGCGCCGACGATGACCAGCGCAACGAAGATAAGGACTGGAATAACAATGAGCATTAAAACCTCCTGTTTTGCATGCCGAAAATAGAAAAAAAACGCGTGTGTAGTATCGGTAAGTATATCGGCTATCGGATATAAATTCGCCTCTTTAAAGAGGGGGTTTTCAGACTTGAAACAGGAAAATGCCCCGCCGGATGGCAGGGCGCGTGAGGTCAGTGTGCGGAATGGGTATAGGTAAAATCGGCGATGAAACCGTCGCCCTCGTCGGCAATGGCTTTTGAAAGCCCCTGATAGTAATTTTCCAGCCCCAGGGCTTCGATTTGCTGGATCTGCTCGCGGATAGGGGCGCAGAACAGGACCGCGTTCCCCGCTTCAACACGCTTGTTGTTTGGCGGGAGGTCGCCTGTTATGGCTTTAAACCACGTTCTGATCCCACGCTTTAAGTTCTGCGGAGCTTTGGTGAGATTTTCGCTGTCGGTCAGCACCTGCAGGGTCGGAAATTCATTGGCATAGACCGCGCGCTTCATGCGTTCAAAAAACTGGCTAAAAAGTTCGAATGAATTGAGATCGGTCACGCGCGGCTTGGTGGTTTTGCCGTTTTTATTGCCCGGTTTTCGCGGCGATTTTACCGACGCCGGGTTCGCATTCACTTTCTCAAGATCAAGGCCAAACAGCAGATTACAGTGCGCACGACGCTCTTTAAGCGGGTAGGACAGCAAAACATCAATAAACTGGGTGGCTTTTACCTTCGCGAGATTATGGTTAATCAGCCACTGCGTGCGGGAAAACTCAGCCGGAGAGACGAACCAGTCCGGTATTTCGCTAAAGCGTTTGGATTTTCCCTTGCTGTCAAATTCGATAAAGTGCGCGCCATCGTCGAAGGCAAAATAGCAATTTTTAAAGCTGCCAATCGTGGTGTTCACGATCAGCGCCTTCTTAACAAAATCGACGACCTCTGCACCGATGACAAAACTCGTGAGTTCTGAAGAATTGATGACTTCCATTAATGTTTCAACATCAGGAACGCCTGGCTTCAGGGAAGAGAACTCATAAAAGATATGTGTCATGCCGCATACTTCCTATAGTTATAAGAGTGTCAATTTGTATGCTAAAAAGTTTAACACCCCGCAATGGCATAGGCTATTAGCAGCGCATGCTGGAACCCTTTAGCGATCACAAATGGAAGATATACGTTACTTTTTAATGTCAACATGTCAAATTTGATTGACATTTTACTGACTAATAAAGGATTGAATGCGTTCTTTTCGCATCTGCATGTTACAACACTTAATACTTGCTTAAGTGAGTCTGTTTTCAGAATACAAAAAAGCCGCCTGAGTGGCGGCCCGAATGTGCAAGGGTGAGGCAAGGGAGGTCGTAGTGTGCTTAGCGCAACCCACCTGGCTACGGGTGATTAAGACCAGAACCGCGGGCAGCGTTCCTTTTATGGTGAGACGTTAATTAATAAGAAAACGTTAACAGGCCGCTTTTAGACGGCCTGCTGGATAAAATGAGATTAGAAATCGCCAGAAATACCCGCGCCTGCCATCCAGCCGCTGTCGAAGGAGCTTGATGCCTGCATGTTTACCGCAACGTGGCGGGTAATCCCTTTCTGGATCCCTGCAGCCAGCGCCGCACCGTCACCGTTAGCGGTGCCGGTTGAGAGCGCCCATGCGTTATCTGAGTGATAGTGGAGGCTGGACATCGCCGCGGCGTTATTTAGGCCACGTTTCAGTTCGTCCCGGGTGTCATCAATCTCTCTCGCGTTGCGATCGATAGCCTTGCTGTTGCTCTCGATGCGCTGGCTGTTGCTCTCGATACGCTGCGAGTTATCCGCAACCTGACGGTTATTGCTCTGGGCAACATAGTAATTGTTCACCTGATTGATCTCGGTGACGGTACCGGCAGAACCGTTTGCCTTCGCTGAAGGTTCTGTGGTGGTTGTCGTTTTCGTCGTGTTATCAATGTAAGTGACGCTACTGGTGCGAGGCGTTTGCGGATTGATCAGGGTGCCTTTTGGCAGGCCTGCCGTTGTAGTCAATACCGGGGTTTTAGCGATCAGCGTTGTAGAGGTAGACGTTCCCGTTTGAGGAAGCGGTGGCGTCTTTTGAGCAGGCAGCACGGGCTGAGGGATTTTCTGCGACACGGACTCGACTGTCAGCACCGGGGCATTCTTCGGTTGCGGGATCGCCTGTGGAATAGCCTGAGGCTGTTTCTGCGGTACAGCCTGGACGAGCAGCACAGGGGCTTTCATCGGCTGCGGGATAGCCTGCGGAATGGCCTGAGGAATAGCCTGCGGCACGGCCTGAACTTTCAGGGTAGGGGCTTTGATCGGCTGCGGGATAGCCTGCGGAATGGCCTGAGGTGCAATCTGCGGCACGGCCTGGACTTTCAGCACGGGGGCTTTGATCGGCTGCGGGATCGCCTGCGGAATGGCCTGCGGAATGGCCTGAGGTGCAATCTGCGGCACGGCCTGGACTTTCAGCACGGGGGCTTTGATCGGCTGCGGGATCGCCTGCGGAATGGCCTGAGGTGCAATCTGCGGCACGGCCTGGACTTTCAGCACGGGGGCTTTGATCGGCTGCGGGATCGCCTGCGGCGTTGCCTGAGGAATAGCCTGCGGCACGGCCTGAACTTTTAGCACGGGGGCTTTGATCGGCTGCGGGATCGCCTGCGGCGTTGCCTGAGGAATAGCCTGCGGCACAGCGTGGGATGTCGGAACGGCGTCAGGGGTTGCTGTTTTTAATGCCAGACGCGCGGCGTCCAGCTGTGTTCTGCCGAATTTGTCCTCACGGCGAGTAGCCTTGATCCGATCAATGGCATCGCTGTGTGCCTGAACGGCTGCTGTGGCTTCAGGGGAATAAACGCCGTATTGAGAAAATGCGGCATACATGGCCTGGCCGGTGACTCTCTCGTTCTGCAGCGCCGTGCTATACGATTTTCTTGCGAGATGGGAGAATTGTGCAGCGCCCAGCAAATTGGTCGCGGCTTGCTCAGTACTGATGGCGAATGCCGCCGGCGCCACAAAGCACATCGCCATGCCAGAGGCCAGCATCTTAACGGTGGTTTTCATTTTTCACTTCCTGACTATCATCATTAGGCGTCATTTCACACGTAAAGTTATCGATGACTTCGATGTGTGAGTAATAACAGTTTGCATAGGGGTTAGTTAAGGTTTGCATAGTCTTTGTATTGACTTTTGTGTGGCTGATTCTAGGTTGTGTCTATGTGTTATTTTTTGACTTAAATCATTAAAAAGTGTTTGTTAAGTGACCATTTACACTGCTGGATTCTGCTATATGGCGCGCACTTTCGAACGAAATTTGCCATTTTTGTGATCGGAAGTGGGTTCTCACTACTGCAGATATGCACAGATACAGGTGTATAAAAGTCTTAATTAAAGTATGGTTTTTGGGTTCGAATTAGACTTTTTACAGTCTTTTAAATCAAAGGGAGAATGATGGGAAACCATAACGTTCTATTGCAGATCAATGAGGTAGGCTATCGCGTGGGGGATGCCGCCATCCTGCAGCAGGTTAATTTCACGCTTACCGCCGGGGAGTTCAAGCTGATCACCGGGCCGTCCGGCTGCGGTAAAAGCACGCTGCTGAAAATTGTGGCGTCGTTGCTCAGCCCGACAGAGGGCACCGTGATGTTTGAGGGAAAGAATATTGCCACCCTTACGCCGGAAAGCTATCGGCAGCAGGTGTCTTACTGTGTGCAAACGCCGTCGCTGTTTGGCGAAACGGTTTACGACAACCTGATCTTCCCCTGGCAGCTGCGTAACAAAACGCCCGATCCGCAGCGCTTTACCGACGATCTGGCGCGGTTTGGCCTGTCACCGGAGACGCTGACCAAATCGATTAATGAACTGTCGGGCGGGGAGAAGCAGCGCGTCTCGCTGATCCGCAACCTGCAGTTCTTACCGAAGGTGCTGCTGCTGGATGAAATCACCAGCGCGCTGGACGACGTCAACAAACGCAACGTCAATGAGATCGTGCACGGCTACGCGCGTGAGCAGAACATTGGCGTGCTGTGGGTGACGCACGACGCAAACGAAATTACCCATGCGGATGACGTCATCACCCTTAAACCGCAGGGCGGGAAAATGCAGGAGGCAAACCGTGGGCGAGCATAACATTACCAACGAATCGTTGGCGTTTTCGATGCTGCTGGTACTGGTGGCGATCGTGGTCAGCTACCGGGAAAAACTGGGGCTGGAGAAAGATATTCTGTGGAGTATTTGCCGCGCGATTATCCAGCTCATCATTGTCGGCTATGTGCTGAAGTACATTTTCAACGTTAACCACGCGGTACTCACGCTGCTGATGGTGCTGTTTATCTGCTTCAACGCGGCATGGAACGCGCAAAAGCGCAGCAAGTATATTGATAAGGCATTTCTCTCGTCGTTTATCGCGATCGCCACCGGCACCGCCCTGACGCTGGCAGTACTGGTGCTGTCCGGCTCGATTGAGTTCACCCCGATGCAGGTCATACCCATTTCCGGGATGATCGCCGGCAACGCGATGGTGGCGGTTGGGCTGTGCTATAACAATCTGGGTCAGCGCTTTAGCAGCGAGCAGCAGCAGATTCAGGAGAAGCTAAGCCTCGGGGCAACGCCCAAAATGGCGTCGGCGCGGCTGATTCGGGATAGCATTCGATCATCGCTTATCCCGACGGTGGATTCGGCCAAAACGGTCGGGTTGGTCAGTTTGCCCGGCATGATGTCGGGGCTGATCTTCGCGGGGATCGACCCGGTCAAGGCGATCAAGTATCAGATTATGGTGACCTTCATGCTGCTCTCGACGGCGAGCCTGTCGACCATCATCGCTTGCTACTTAACCTATCGGAAGTTTTACAACGCGCGCCATCAGCTGGTGGTGACGCAGTTGAAAGAGACGCGCTGAGAGAAAAGGTAGGCCCGGTAAGCACAGCGCCACCGGGCTTTTTTTATCAGTAGAGCAGGGCATACAGCTGACGGCGATAGGTTGATGCCAGCGCGTCGCCGGTACCCAGCGCGGCGAGGATCTCCTGGAACATCTTACGCGCCTGGCCGTCTGCAGCACCCAGATCTTGTTTCAGATGGCCGAACAGCAGCGCCAGCGCCTCTTCGTTACGGCCCACCTGATGTAACTGCAGCGCAAGCTGGCTGGCAAGGGCAGCATCGGCCGGGTTGTCGGCAACCTGCTGTTGAAGCTGCTGGATCTCAGGGGTATCTGCCGCCTGTTTCAGCAGCTCGATCTGCGCCACCAGTCCCTGATAGCGGGTATCCTGGTCCTGCAGTGGAATGGTTTTCAGCACCGCTTCGGCGTCTTCTGAACGGTGCAGGGCAATCTGCGTTTCCGCCAGCAGCAGGCCAATCTGGCTCTCCTGGTTCGACAACTGCCACGCCTCTTTCAGCAGCGGCAGCGCCTCGTCGTATTTGCCGTCCTGCATCAGCGCCATGGCTTCCTGCGCTTTCAGCTCTTCTTCACGCGGCAGCACTTTATCCAGCAGGGCGCGGATCGCCTCTTCTGGCTGCGGGCCCTGGAACCCGTCAACAGGCTGGCCGTTCTGGAACAGATACACCGTTGGGATCGCGCGCAGGCCAAACTGTGAGGCCACCATCTGCTCTGCGTCGCAATCGAGTTTTGCCAGAATGAACTGACCATTGTACTGCGCGGCGAGACGCTCAAGGACAGGCGTCAGCTCAAGGCAGTGCTGGCTGCGTTCAGACCAGAAGTAGAACAGCACCGGTTTAGTCATCGACTGTTCGAGCGTCTGGTGCAGGTTTGCTTCAGTAATATTGACGATATTCTGTACGGACATACGGCATTCTCTTTTATCGGTTTGTACTTTACATGGGGGTCAGCGGCGACGCTTCAACTCAGCCGTGTAAAATTTTGTCCATCATTCGGCCCGGCAGCAGGCGTTTTAACCAGCCAACGGCGTGTGTCACCAGCGTTACCGGATAGCGCATTTTCGGTCTGTCACTCTCAAAAGCATGGCGCACTTTCGCGACAACCGCTTCCGGCCCGAGCGTAAAACGTGCGGCGATCCCGGGGTTTTCGACCGGTTTATCCGACTGCGTCTGGTTAACGTTATCGGTAAAACGGGTGCGGATGGGGCCTGGCTCGATCAGGCTGACCTTGATCCCGCTGTGGCGCAGCTCCATGCGCAGCGCATCGGACCAGGCTTCCAGCGCATATTTGCTGGCGGCGTAGGCGCCACGTCCGGGGGTAGATATCAGCCCCATCACCGAGGAGGTCATCACGATGCGACCCTCCCCGTGCGGCAGCATTGCCGGAAGCAGGCGCATTGTCAGCTGATGTATGCCGAAGAAGTTGGCGGAAAATTGCTGCTCGAGCTGTTCGCGGGAAATGGTCTGCAGCGGGCCGTAAACGCCGTAACCGGCATTATTGAACAGGCCGAACAGACGGTTGTCGGTCAGGGCGATTACGTCATCTGCGGCACGTTCAATGCTCTCGGGGGAGTCCAGGTCCAGCAGAATGCCGGTCAGTCCCATGCCTGTCATCCGTGCTACGTCCTCAGGTTTGCGGCAGGCGGCCAGCACCCAAAATCCCTGGCGCTTCAGTTCGAGCGCGCTTTCAAGGCCGATTCCGCTGGAACATCCTGTAATTAAGACCGATTTTTGCATAACTTTACCTGTCAGGATCTCCGCTGAATTAGGAGTCATGTTTAACTAAAGGAGCCAGTCGCGTTGCCATCCAGTCGGCAATAAACGGCTGAGCATCGCGATTGGGGTGAATACCGTCGTCCTGCATCCATTGGGGTTTGAGATAGACCTCTTCCATGAAAAATGGCAGCAGCGGAATATCAAACTCTTTGGCAAGCTTAGGGTAAATCGCGCTAAAGGCTTCATTATACCGACGACCGTAGTTTGCGGGCAGGCGAATTTGCATCAGCAGGGGGTGGGCGTTAGCCGCCTTGATCTCCTGCAGAATGGTGCGCAGGGTGTGTTCCGTCTGCTGAGGCTGGAAACCGCGCAGACCATCGTTGCCGCCCAGCTCCACCAGCACCCAGCGCGGCTGATGCTGTTTGAGCAGCGCGGGCAGGCGCGACAGCCCCTGCTGTGAGGTATCGCCACTGATGCTGCCGTTCACGACGGTGGTCTGACTCTGCCATTTGTCATTGAGCAGCGCAGGCCAGGCCGCACTGGCCGCCATACGATAGCCTGCGCTCAGGCTGTCACCCAGAATAAGTAATGTGTCCGCTGCCGCCGCGCGGAAGGTCAACAGAATCAAAAACAGGAAGGGCAAATGCCAGCGGAAAACATTGTTGAAGTTCATCGTCTTGAGAAGTCCGTCGGTCAGGGGGAACACGAGCTTTCCATCCTTACCGGAGTTGAACTCGTTGTCAAACGCGCTGAAACCATCGCGCTGATTGGCGAATCCGGTTCCGGTAAGTCCACGCTGCTGGCGATTTTAGCCGGGCTGGACGACGGCAGTAGCGGTGAGGTCAATCTGGTTGGGCAGCCGTTGCACCAGTTTGATGAAGAGGCGCGCGCCGCGCTGCGTGCCCGGCATATCGGGTTTGTCTTTCAGTCCTTCATGCTTATCCCGACGCTGAACGCCCTGGAAAACGTCGAACTGCCGGGGCTGCTGCGTGGCGAAAACACCCGCGAGAGTCGCGATCACGCCAAAGCGCTGCTTGAGCAGTTGGGGCTGGGAAAACGTCTCGATCATCTTCCGGCCCAGCTTTCCGGCGGTGAACAACAGCGTGTCGCCCTGGCGCGCGCCTTCAACGGTCGCCCGGAGGTGCTTTTTGCCGATGAACCGACCGGCAACCTGGACCGCAAAACCGGGGACAAAATTGCCGATCTGCTTTTTTCGCTCAACCGTGAACACGGCACGACCCTGATTCTGGTGACGCACGATCCGCAGCTGGCCGCGCGCTGCGACCGACGCCTGCGTCTGGTGAACGGTATTCTTCAGGAGGAAGCATGATTGCCCGCTGGTTCTGGCGCGAATGGCGCTCGCCGTCGCTGCTGATTGTCTGGCTGGCGTTAAGCCTGGCGGTGGCGTGCGTGCTGGCGCTCGGCAGCGTCAGCGACCGCATGGAAAAAGGGTTAAGCCAGCAAAGCCGCGAATTTATGGCGGGCGACAGGGCGCTGCAAAGCTCGCGCCCGGTCTCCTCCGCATGGATTGACGAAGCGCGCAGGACAGGGCTGAAGGTTGGCGAGCAGATCACTTTCCAGACCATGACCTTCGCGGGCGATACCCCGCAGCTCGCCAGCGTCAAAGCGGTGGATGATATCTATCCGATGTACGGCGAGTTGCAGACCAATCCGCCCGGGCTCAAACCGACGCCCGGTACGGTGCTGCTCGCCCCGCGCCTGATGGCCTTACTGAATCTGAAAACCGGCGACAGCATTGACGTAGGCGATGCCACGCTGACCATTGCCGGGGAGGTGGTCCAGGAGCCTGACTCCGGCTTTAACCCGTTCCAGCTTGCGCCGCGCCTGCTGATGAGCACCGCGGATGTGGCGAAAACCCACGCCGTTCAGCCGGGGAGCCGCGTCACCTGGCGCTACAAGTTCGGCGGCACGCCTGCCCAGCTTGAGGCCTATGAAAAATGGCTGTTGCCGCAGCTCAAGCCGGAACACCGCTGGTACGGGCTGGAACAGGACGACGGGGCGCTGGGTAAATCCCTCGAACGTTCCCAGCAGTTCCTGCTGCTTTCGGCGCTGTTAACCCTGCTGCTAGCCGTCGCGGCGGTTGCCGTGGCGATGGGGCACTACTGCCGCAGCCGTTACGATTTAGTGGCGATCCTCAAAACATTGGGGGCGGGCAGGGCGCAACTGCGCAGGCTGATCGTCGGCCAGTGGCTGATGGTGCTGGCGCTGTCTGCTGTTACCGGCGGGGCAATAGGCCTGCTGTTTGAAAAGCTGCTGATGGTGCTGCTCAAACCGGTGCTGCCAGCCGCGCTGCCCCCCGCCAGCCTCTGGCCGTGGCTGTGGGCCATTGGCGCGATGACCGTGATTTCCCTGCTGGTGGGGCTGCGTCCGTACCGGCTGCTGCTTGCCACTCAACCGCTGCGCGTGCTGCGCCGCGATGCGGTGGCGAACGTCTGGCCGCTGAGGTTTTACCTGCCGGTGATCATCGCCGTGGCGGTTGGCCTGCTGGCCTGGCTGATGGGCGGCAGCACGCTGCTGTGGGCCGTTCTGGCGGGCGCGGTGGTGCTGGCGCTGCTGTGCGGTGTGGTGGGCTGGCTACTGCTGAAGGTAATGAAAAAACTCACGGTAAAATCCCTGCCAGTGCGGCTGGCGGTTAACCGTCTGCTGCATCAGCCGTGGTCCACGCTCAGCCAGCTGTCGGCATTTTCGCTGTCGTTTATGCTGCTGGCGCTGCTTTTGGTACTGCGTGGCGATCTGCTGGATCGCTGGCAGCAGCAGCTTCCGCCGGAAAGCCCGAACTATTTCCTGATCAACATTGCCCCCGAGCAGGTGACGCCGCTGAAAGGCTTCCTCGCTGAGCATCAGATCGTGCCGGAGGCGTTCTACCCGATCGTTCGCGCGCGTCTGACGCAAATTAATGGTCAGTCGACTGACGGCAATAAGGATGAATCGCTTAACCGCGAGCTGAACCTGACCTGGCAGGATAAACGCCCGGACCATAACCCGATTACCGCCGGCACCTGGCCGCCGAAAGCGGGCGAGGTGTCGATGGAAGAGGGGCTGGCGAAGCGCCTGAACGTGAAGCTGGGGGATCGCGTGACCTTCACCGGCGACACGCAGGACTTCAGCGCCAGCGTGACCAGCCTGCGCAAGGTCGACTGGGAAAGCCTGCGGCCCAATTTCTTCTTTATCTTCCCGACGGGTGCCCTCGACGGTCAGCCGCAGAGCTGGCTGACCAGCTTCCGCTGGGAGAATGGCAACGGCATGCTGACCCAGCTTAACCGGGAGTTCCCGACGGTGAGCCTGCTGGATATCGGTGCGATCCTTAAGCAGGTAGGGCAGGTGCTGGAGCAGGTGAGCCGTGCGCTGGAGGTGATGGTGGTGCTGGTGACGATTTGCGGCGTGCTGTTGCTGCTGGCCCAGGTGCAGGTCGGCATGCGCCAGCGGCATCAGGAGCTGGTAGTCTACCGCACGCTGGGGGCCGGTAAGCGGCTGCTGCGCGCCACGCTGTGGAGCGAGTTCGCCTTGCTCGGACTGGTGGCCGGGCTGGTGGCGGCCATCGGCGCGGAGACGGCGCTGGCGGTGCTCCAGACCAGGGTCTTTGATTTCCCCTGGGAGCCGGACTGGCGTTTGTGGGTCATCCTGCCCCTGAGCGGTGCGATCCTGCTTTCATTGTGCGGTGGCTGGCTCGGGACGCGGCTGCTGAAAGGCAAGGCGCTGTTCCGCCAGTTTGTCAGTTAGTTTAGCGTTGTGATGATTACGCACCGGTTTATATGCTGGTGTGTAATCATTTGGTAGCACGAAACGATAATACCCACGCATTTAGTAGCACAAATCATTAAAAACCTGCCCACACAGCTCGATTATTTCCGGTTAATATTCACCAGCTAAATATTTAGCAGCGTGTCTATCAAGGAAAAATAATGACTATAAAAAAATCAGCGCTGGCGGCAACGATCGGCGCGGCAGTGGCATTAACCACCTTCGCATCCCAGGCGGAAATCACCGTTCTTAAACAAGATCCTCAGGCGGGCGATCCGCTGAGCCGTCTGAACTTCACCGTGGGCGGCAGCATCCGTCCACAGTTCAACATGATGACCGGCGACGGTGACAAAGGTTCCTACAAGCGTAACGGCTTCGACGGCGGCACCCGTTTCCGCTTCGCAGCAGATTACTACCTGTTTGATGACATCAGCTGGGTAAGCTATTACGAGCTGGGCGTGAACATTCCTGCGCTGTTCAACTGGGACAACCACTACGCGGAAGGCGCGAACGACACCTCCCGCCGCATGCTTTACACCGGCCTGAAGAGTGATACCTGGGGTACGCTGACCTTCGGCCAGCAGAACAGCGTTTACTACGACGTGGTTGGCGCGAAAACCGATATCTGGGACTACGACATGATCGGTCAGGCACCGGGTAACGGTATCAACGGCGATTACGACGGCTCTTATCGTTCACGCAAAATGCTGAAATATAAGAAAACCGTTGGCGATGCGGATATCTATGCATCCTACCTGTTTGAAGACAGCGAATACCTGCCAGGCAACGGCCTGCGTTACAAACGTAAAGGCGGCGGTTCACTGGGTCTGGACTACCACCTGACCACCGACCTGACCTGGGGCGCGGCGTGGAACTATACCCGCGCAGATATGCGTAACCCGGACAACGGCGACAGCAAATCCTACGACCAAAACATCCTCGGCACCGCGCTGAGCTGGACGCCGGATAACTGGACCTTCTCCGCAGGCGGCGGCTGGTATCAGAACTTCCTGACCACCAAAAAAGTCTCTACCGATAACTATTTCGCGGGTGACGCGTGGGGTATTGAATACTTCGCAGGCTATAAATTCCCGGTCGGCCAGTATGCGGTGAAATCCATCCAGCCTTACTTCATGGGCGATCGCATCCAGTATGTGAATGGCCGCAACTACCAGCGCATCGACAACGGTGTGGGTATCAGCTTCCAGCTGGATTATGGTTTCCGCGTGGATTACGAACACGTGTTCACCTCCAGCACCGACGACCTGGGCGATATGAACCTGGTGCGTCTGCGTTACGATTTCTAAGCCGTCTGTTCCCCCGGTGGCGCTGCGCTTACCGGGGCGACAAAAGCAATCGTAGGCCGGGTAAGGCGCAGCCGCCACCCGGCTTTTTTCAGCGGTTCAACCAGTCCGCAACCTCTGCGAACGTGCCGCGATAAACAATCTTGTCCGCTTTCTTCTCAAGCTGATAGCTGTACATCGGGTCGTAATAGTCGTTAAGCAGGGGCGCAAGCCAGCTAAAGTGAACCTCAGTGCAGCCCGTCCGATGCTGTTCAAGCAACGCGGAATCAAGCAGGGCAGTCAATTCGGCATAGCGCTGCAGCCCCAGACGACGGCGAATAGCGTAAAGCCCGTGATGCAGGTATTCGCTGTATTCTTTCCAGCCAGCTTCTTCGCCATAGGCGGCAGAGAAGTCCGCCCACATATGGTCGAAATACTCTTCGCGCAGCCGCTCAAGGCGAATATTAAACGGATCGTCCACGACGGCGATCGGGGCCTCAACCATGCGGTCGCGCAGGCACTCCGGCAGATGGTTGGAGCCAATCATCCGGCCTTCATCTTCCAGCACCCAGCGCGTGGCATCTTTTTTCAATAGCTCAACCGCAAGGTGATTTTCAAAGCTCGCCTGGGAAAGCTGCGGCGTAAGGGTGCGGCCAAATGACGAGCCGCGATGATGCGCCAGCCCTTCCAGATCGATGCCCTGCGCATGCTGTTTTACCAGCAGGGTTTTACCGTTTCCGGTACAGCCGCCGATAAGCACCATCGGTTTTTGTGACTGCTCGACCGTCGCCTGAATCGCGGCCTGACGCAGGGCCTTATAGCCGCCGCGGATCAGCGGGTAGTCGATACCCGCCTCTTTCAGCCAGGCCTGTGAAATATGCGAACGCTGGCCACCGCGCGCGCAGCAAAAATAGCCGTCAGGGTGGGCAAGGCTGGCCTCGCGCCAGGCGTTAATCCGCTCGTCGCGTGTTGCGCCCGCAACCAGACTGTGACCGAGTGCAAGCGCCGCTTCCGGCCCCTGACGTTTATAGCAGGTGCCGACGGCGGCACGCTCGTCGTCGTCCATCAAGGGCAGGTTGATGGCGGCGGGCATCGCGCCCTGGGTAAATTCGATCGGCGCGCGAACGTCGATTAAAGGGGTATCGGACGCGAGGATCGCGCGATAGTCCGTTCCATCGTTCATGGTTATTCCAGAAGAAAACTAAGCAGCAATGGGCGGGGATTGTACGCCGGGGAAGGGGAAGATCAACTCCCCGGCGCAGATGTCTTACTTAAGCTTTGATTGTGCCCAGACAATGCCGCTCGCATAGTCCGGCGGCAACAGCGGGGTAATGGCTTCCAGCGTCGCGCGCAGGCGGTCTGTATCGGAATCATTAAGGTTCAGGTGGCCGACCTTACGGCCCGGTCGAACCTCTTTATCGTACCAGTGCAGATGCACCAGCGGCAGTTTCAGCCAGTCGTAGTTCAGATCGGTCCCGATCAGGTTGATCATCACCGATGGGCTGTTCACCACCGGCTGCGGCAGCGGCAGGTCGGTAATGGCGCGCAGGTGCAGTTCAAACTGGCTAATAGACGCGCCGTTTTGCGTCCAGTGGCCGCTGTTGTGCACGCGCGGTGCCAGCTCGTTGATCAGCAGACCGGACGGCGTGATAAAGCACTCCATGGCCATCACGCCCACGTAGCCCAGCTCGTGCATGATGGCAGAGAGCATCTCTTCCGCCTGCGCCTGCTGCGCGGCGTTAGCCAGCGGGAAGGCCACGCTGGTGCGCAGAATGCCGTCCTGATGCAGGTTATGCGTCAGGGGATAGAACACCGTGCTGCCGTCATGGGCGCGAGCCCCAACCAGCGATACTTCACCGCTAAAGTTGATGCCCTGCTCAACGATGCACTCGCCGTAGCACTCTTCCGGCAGTTCAGCGGTTTCATAGGCGCGCAGTCGCCACTGGCCGCGCCCGTCGTAACCGCCCACGCGGCGCTTAACGATAGCCAGCTCGCCCAGCATCGCGAAAATGTCATTCCACTCGCGTTTGTCAGACAGCAGCTGCCACGGCGCGGTCGCCAGGCCGAGCTTATCGAACAGCTGTTTTTGCGTCAGACGGTCGGCGATGATCGGAAAAACATCGCGGTTAACGAAGGCATTATGGCGCGCCAGTTCGCGGGTCAGGGCGGTTTCCGGCCAGCGTTCAATCTCGGCGGTAATGACGCTCTGGTGGAACGGCACGGCTTCCGGTTCGGCGTCCAGCCCGACGGGCCAGACGGAAATCCCCAGCGGCTCACCGGCCTGACGCAGCATACGGCCCAGCTGACCGTTGCCGAGAACGCAAACCTGCTTCATGCCGCACCTCGTGGGTCCGGGTTATCCAGCACCTCGTCGGTCTGGGCTTTACGCCACGCAACCAGACGCTGATGCAGCGCTTTATCCTGGGTCGCCAGGATCTGTGCAGCGAGCAGGGCGGCGTTGGCCGCACCCGCTTTGCCAATCGCCAGCGTACCCACAGGAATACCGCGCGGCATCTGGACGATGGAATAGAGGCTATCGACACCGCTCAACGCCGCGCTCTGGACCGGAACGCCCAGTACCGGCACCAGCGTTTTGGCGGCAATCATGCCCGGCAGGTGTGCTGCGCCGCCCGCACCGGCAATAATCACCGCGTAGCCGTTCTCTTCTGCGCCTTCGGCGAAGCTGAACAGCTTATCGGGAGTACGGTGTGCGGAGACCACTTCAACGTGGTGCGGAACGTCCAGAATTTCGAAGATTTCGGCGGCGAACTGCATGGTAGCCCAGTCGCTTTTGGACCCCATCACGATGGCGACACGCGCCGGATTATTGCGGGAAGACATGCGTCTTAAAACTCCTGTGGTGCGGAACACACTGCTTTCGAGGGCACAGAGAATAGCATGTAATATCGGCAAGGAAAACGGTTGCGCGGGTAAACTTGCCGCAAAATTACGCGGGAAAATCAGAACGGAAAGGCGATCAGTTCAACGCCGTCGGGGGTGACCTTGACCATCGAACCTTCGCTGTGCCATGCGCCTAATACCACGCGATGCGCGGGTTCGCCGTTGGCGATAAGGTTGTGCACGTCAGGACGATGGGTATGACCGTGGATCAACCACTGGACGCGGTGTTTTTCCATCACGTTAACCACTGCCTGCGGGTTAACGTCCATGATGGTCATCGATTTGCTGCTGTTGGCGGCTTTACTGCTCGCGCGCATTTTGGCCGCGATACGGCTGCGGATAAACAGCGGCAGGGCGAGGAACAGCGTCTGGATCCAGGGCGTATGCACTTTGGCGCGAAACGCCAGGTAGCCGGTATCGTCGGTGCAGAGCGTATCGCCGTGCATGATCAGCACCTTGCGGCCATAGAGATCGAGCACCTGCTCTTCCGGCAGCAGCGTCATGCCGGATTCGCGCGCGTAGCGTTTGCCCAGCAGGAAATCACGGTTGCCGTGGATAAAGGCGCAGGGCACGCCGGAATCCACCAGCGTCTTAATGGCCTCAGCCACTTCACGGTGCAGCGGGGTGGGGTCGTCGTCGCCAATCCAGGCTTCAAACAGATCGCCCAGAATATACAGCGCATCGGCGCTTTTCGCTTCACCGCGTAAAAAACGCAGAAAACCGGCGGTGATCGCCGGTTCTTCTGTTTGCAGATGCAGATCTGCAATAAAGAGTGTCGCCACGAATTACTCGCTGACGGTCACGCTTGTGATGATAACGTCTTCTTTAGGAACGTCCTGGTGCATACCGCTGCGGCCAGTGGCAACGCCTTTAATCTTATCAACCACGTCCATCCCTTCAACCACTTCTGCGAATACGCAGTAGCCCCAACCCTGCAGGCTTTCGCCAGAGAAGTTCAGGAAGTCGTTGTCAGCCACGTTGATGAAGAACTGCGCGGTTGCAGAGTGAGGAGCCTGAGTACGCGCCATCGCCAGCGTACCACGGGTGTTTTTCAGCCCGTTGTTCGCTTCGTTTTTGATCGCTTCTTTCGTCTCTTTCTGGTTCATGCCAGGTTCGAAACCGCCGCCCTGGATCATAAAGCCGTTGATCACACGGTGGAAAATAGTGTTGTTGTAGAAACCTTCGCGGCAGTAGTCCAGGAAGTTTTTAACTGTTTCAGGCGCTTTGTCATCAAAGGTCTTGATTACGATATCGCCATGATTAGTGTGGAAAGTAACCATTTTTGCATC
>Ga0308162_1000255_pt1 | contig 64470 bp, 46 predicted proteins | sample PhySR2_FD_201370 | JGI IMG/M metagenome (GOLD analysis project Ga0308162, IMG submission 201370) | Phyllosphere microbial communities from UC Gill Tract Community Farm, Albany, California, United States - DLSLS.R2 | ecosystem: Host-associated > Plants > Phyllosphere > Unclassified | place: USA... | reverse complement strand
AAACGGAGACGGTATAACCACGGCTTTCGATGTTGAGCGCCAGGTTGCGCCCCATCACTGCCATACCGACAACGCCGATCTGTTGCTTGGACATTACATACTCCTGTCAGGTGTGGTCGCCGCGACTATACACGGCTTGTAAGTATAAATATCTTAACTTAGGTTTTATTTTGAGTATATACAAATTTTGGCGTACTATAAAGACCACAATAAACAATATGGTTATGGCAATGAGTTAATATAATCCGCTATTGCTTCATACTTATTGAAAGGGATCTTGTGATATTTATTTGGTACAAAGGTTTCGATCCTCTTCATTAAATCTTCAAAGTTAGTGTAATCCCACCATACTAAAAGATAACCGAGCCTCTCCATATAAGACGCTAGATCAATCTGATGTTTATCTATTCTTTCCAAATTAGGAACAGCTATTATTTTCTTCCGTTGCTCAACCAAGGAATAAATTGTACCAGCTCCGGAATGGGTTATTATTAAATCGGAATTGATATAGTAACTTTGGATATCATCAGTGAAACTAAAGCTTTCACCGCTACGAGGTATATATTTTCCATCAGCCTTCTGGAACGTTACCTCGTAGTCTTTTCGTCCTATAAAGTACTCATCAATACGTTTAATCATTGAATCAAAAGAAGTTGTACCTACAGTTACAAAAACCTTCATAATCTTCCTGAAAAAATAGCTTTAGGGTATAATTCCAACAACGACTCATTTTGAACATAAAATTTTGAAGCCAAATGATACATAATTCTTCCGGAAAATGAGCGTGTTGTAAAGCGTGACCATGTTTCAATATGGATGATTTTAACATTTAGTATTTTCGCTGCAATTGCAGCAGAAATCGCAATACCAGGACCTGTAGTAATAATTGCACGACAGTTAGTTCGGTGAATAATGACGAGAGTCTTAAAAAAAATGTTCAGCGGCCCTAGGTTTTTTAGGACATTAATCCAAGTATATTTGTTTCTGAATTCTTGAGTTATATAATGCTCATTAGACCATGATGGTTTTTTCTTAGAATCAGATAATGTTATTGCATAGTAATTATCAAGTTTATTTAGAAGGTTCGGCGCAAATCTATTCATCTGAGCTTCATGTCCACCTTCGCCAAAAACAAACATCAATACTTGCTTAGTTTTTTTATTGAAAAACACTTTTTAGTACCTCTTTAACATTATCCGCTCCATATTTTTGAATAACAATCTCACTATTTTTTTTATTTATTATATTTAGCTCATCATCCCCAAACAGGGAAAACTTCACAATAGCATCTCTAATCGCATCAGACTCAAAATCATCAATTTGCAAGAAATTTAACCCGTGACTTTTAAATTCATTAAAAGCGGGTATTTTTGTTAATATACAATATACTCCACAAGCCATAGCCTCGAGTGGAACTAAACCAAGGCTTTCACTTTCAGAAGGATAAATTAACAAATCTATTTTTTTAAACCAAGACGCCAGTTCGGCATGAGGCAATGGATTGATGAATTCAACATTTAAATCTTTGCTAATCGCCATCAACTCACTTTTCTGCTCACCTTCTCCTACAATTGACAACTTTAACTTTTTAGTTCCTTTGAGGGCCTTAATTATAAGATCAACATTTTTTGACTGAACCAACCTACCAGCATATCCAATTACAATTTCATCTTTGGATTTAATAACAGTCCCGTCATAATTAAAGCATCTATCTACGCCTCCAGAAGGATAAATGATAATGCTTTTATCGTTGGCATTAAAATTTGCAAGCAAGAATTGTGAATAACTCGGTGAAGGGCATATTATTGTGGAACTTTTTTTAAAAATAGAGTTCGTGAGTTGATTTTTCAATCGATGAAAAAATTTACTCCTCCCTTTTAAGAGCTTAATATCACCGCCATGCACATGGCTAACAATGTTCATTTTCTTGCCGAAAAATGAAGCAATTAAAATTGGTAATGCTGTATGCGAGACATAATGACAATATATGTAGTCGTATTTATTAAAAATTAATTTATATGCAGTTTTGAGATATAGGCTAAGGTAGCTTATAACTTTGGAAAGTTTATTTTTACCTTTACTATCTCTCACGCACAAGTCAATATCATTATCGCTGGCTTTGAGCTCGTTTACTATTCTCTCTACAAATACTCCAAAATCAGGATGTTTTTTTGATGGATACATGTTACTTATCAAAAGAATATTCATTCTTATTCCTTTGTATAATTTTTAAATTTCGGATGGAAATTTGTAATAACTCTTCCGAAAAGATTTAAAAATGGTACTAGCTTTGGATTTGTACTAGGACTGTAGGCACCCTCAGACTTCATATTTCTATAAAAGGCATCTTGGTTTTTCCATACTTCATGGAAAGTCTTATACGTTAAGATATCTGCGGCTTTTTTATTAATAAAGTAATTAAATATATTGCGTGAGGCAAATAGTGGAATGGTTGTTTTAAAGCAAAGATTCATAACTAAAGCTCCACTGGTAATAAAACGAAGCCCTCGTCCATAAATGAATTCATAGTAAGTCACTTTTTGTAAAGGGTCTATGCCATTTATTTTTGAAGTTTTATTATGAAAATCTTCCAACACATAATTAAATTGCTCATCGCTTAATTTCCTGTAACGTTTTCTTAACAAATACTCAGGCTTTAATAATAAAGGTGTTAAAAACGGAAAAAGTTTATAAAACTCACCTAATTTACCTCCAAAAGACATGTAAACACCTCGCTGCAATACATCCCCTAAATAACCATCAAGAGCTATTGTATTTTTCACCGACAAACTGGCAGCATGGCGATAGTTACTGAAAAACTGGGGATTATATGCTCTGACGCTTCCACTAAAAAGCTGGTTACATATTGACTTGTCAGTTTCAGTAACTGAGTTACTTTTAAATCTGAAAGATTCAAATATTATGTTCCGAAATGCAGCCAATTTTTTACCATTCTGTACGTCAGCAGAATTTTCGGGTCCCCATGTATACGCAAATTTAGGGTCTGAAATAGTGAGTATAAATCTAGAATCGAATCCTGCCGATAATGCTATTGATTGTAATTCAGAAGGTGTGGCTGACAAAAGTGCTCTAGCTTCCTGAATCACATCAATATTATCAACTGCATTAATTTCATAACCATAGTTAGACACTTTTATATCAGAGTTTACAATTTCAATAATATCTCCAGGTATAAAACGATACACGTTTTCATAAATTGTATAATTACCGAAAAGATGTCCTTGTGCTAGAAGAATTTCTTCAATACTTTTGTTTTTAGGCTGAGAGAATATTGCTGCACATGGAGAGATATGAAGACTACCGTCAGAGATATTGTAATAATGAGGTGATAGCGAAAACGGATCAGTGAAGACCTTAACATTACCAACATCTTTATCGTAGTATAAACATATAAACATGCCAGAAATTATTTTTTTAGATATAGTTGTAAACTCTTCACCTTCATCAAGACATTTTTGCAACCAATTCAAATTATTACGTTCATATTTGTCATTTACAAACCACCCTGAAATAATTATCTCACTTTTGTTAGAGTTGTTGTGCGGCTCATCTAACCAATCGCTTGAATCATAATATACACAGCCTTCCCCATCAGCCATACTAAATTTGTAGGATGCTTTTGTAGTGCTAATAAAACAATCAAACTCTGCATTTAAGATGCTGTTATACGTTAAAAAGGACATATTAGACCTCCGCCAATACCTTTTTCATTACAAAATATCTTATATAATAAGCAATAAGAACAGTACCACTTAAAATAACAATAGCTATCAAAGGTGGGAACGAAATAAATTTATGCATAATGTAATACATAATGATGAAAATTGTGAACGTGATAGCATTTAACAATAACGATAACTTCTCTTTTCCGACAAGATTTATTAATGTTGATTCAATAATAGAGTATTGTCCAACGGAAATAAATGAAAAAATACATAAGCCAACGATCATAATCTCAATTGTTGATGCGTTTTTAGCAGCAAGATAAACATAGCCCATCATAGCAATGAATCCTAACAACATAATATATATTATTTGTTTTTTGAAACATCTTGATTGATCATAATATTGTTCTTTATTATTTAAAAGTATTAAATGAAGTTCTTTTACTTTCAAATTTAACATAGCTCTTGGAAAGACAGTAATTATCCCGGCAGCTGTTACCATAAGGGAGATGATGGAAGTTATCTCGGCCCCTGATAATGAAAATGCAATCATTGGCAGGAAATACAGAATACCAGAGGAGATGAGGTTTGAGTTACCAATATAAAAAGCGCCCTTGAAGTAATTCAGTTTAGGATTGCTTGAATCCTTGAAGCAGATTAAAACAACCAGCAATGATTGTATGATATACATTATTCCTAAAATAGAAATTAAATCTATTTGGCTCATTACCAAAAAAATTAAAGATGGTAACATAAGTACTAATTCGTTAAATGTACCTATTTTAAAGCTTTTGTTTACGATGATCATATATCTGAGTATTTGGTTCATAATTAAACCAACAGACAAAATAATTAAACCTAGCCAACTTGATGATAAAACATCTTTAAAGAAAAATAAAATAATTATGGCTGAACATATGCTTGTCACGAAACCAATGATTGTAGCTTTTAAGAAGCCCAGCATACCAAACTCAGTATTATTCTTTAAAATTACTGTACCAACACCAACACCACCAATCATTGATATGATTACAGCGATAGAATATACCGAAGAGAAAAGCGCGAAAGTATGTGTAGTTACTACGTGCGATACTATAAAGAACAGTAGCACTCTATTTACACCAGGCAAAACCGTAAAAAGAAGTGACCATAATTTATCGTTTAACATCATCGACACAATCAAATTTAATTTCTTCATCTTCTTGAAATCAACGAACTTATAAATGAATTAAAAAGATACATAATTAACATTATTATCCCGAATTTAATCAAAATATAGCAATATACCTCAAATCCATCTCGCACCCAGAAGAATAGATAGCCAATACTGCTTAATAATAATAATTTTGTATACCTTGTTTTTGAAGATGATATTATTTTATCAAATAAAAAAATAATTAACCCGCTTAAAACACCTCCAATCCAATAGAATGTCTGCCCAAACATAATCAAACAACTTCCTAAGAATGTAGGTGACATTGTCAAGTTTGTATCTAAGCCTAATATCTCTGCTGTATAAAAATAACCATTGTTATAAACATTGATAGGTTTCCCTTCCCATAAAAACCTAGGAATGATAATTGAAAATTCATTTAAGAAAGTCGTTGCATACTGAATTTCGAAATAGTTCTTCATTAATGCATCGTTTATATTTAAAACCGCATGCATAGGGGAAAAGGATTCAAACGCAAATAAAATAACCTGGATTCCTCCATTCAGGATAAAATCCAATGCTTCAGAAAAGTTATTTACATAGCGATATAACTCTAGGAGCATCAATGTTACAACTCCTAAGGCTAATGCCAAAAACAGTTGTTTCTTATTAATATTTTTATATAAAAGCCCTAGGTAAATCAGAGAAAATACACCTGCCGCAAGTACGTTTCGGGAACCGCCGATTACAATATAGTATACAACACCACATAATGTACTTAAGCATAGACAAAGAAATAGGTTTTTTCTGGTCGGCATATTTATATATGCTAAAATCATTGCTGGTATATATGCGTACATTAATATTATCGATATACCGCCACCTGTATTAGCAGTCAAGCGATCATTATAAGAAAGCCCAAGTGCTATTCCATTTTGTAGGGTATAAATGACAACACCTACCCCATATAAAAAAAGAAGAAGCCGATAACCGGCGTTAAATTTAAGAATACTGATTTGGGGCGGGCCAATTTTGATAATGACGGAGGTAAAGCGATATGTTACAACTGTCATTATTAATAATATGACAGTTTGCCAAAAAGCCTGCCAATCCGATTCATTTAAATTAATATCTAAAAAACCATCCTTGCTTATAAAATACACGAAATGACATATTATAAAAAAAGAAATAAAACAAATATAGTAAATGCTGTAATTGCTATTTTTTGTCTTTAAAAAAATCAAAAAGATAAAAAAAACCAACCCTAGTGTTAACATTTTGAGTACTCAGATTATTGTAACTTAGAAACTATATCAAACTGTTCAATCAAATGAATGACCACAACTGATCGTTTTTTACTCAAGTTTTAAAATGGGACTATAAGTAGTAGGCACGCTACCGCACTGGCTAAGCTACAGCCAGTGCTTCACTATGATAATAATGGCTCTTTACATAGCCATTATCTTAAATAACAATTACATTTCAGCTTTAACAAATAATTAAGAGGAAAGCAACTTCATTACAGTTTCTCTGAACTTCGCCCCTTCCTTCAGGTTACGCAGGCCATAGTTCACAAACGCCTGCATATACCCCATTTTCTTACCGCAGTCATAGCTATCGCCGGTCATTAGCATCGCATCAACCGACTGCTTCTTCGCCAGCTCAGCAATCGCATCGGTCAGCTGGATACGATCCCAGGCGCCCGGCTCGGTTTTTTCCAGTTCAGCCCAGATATCCGCATTCAGCACATAACGGCCGACTGCCATCAGGTCAGAGTCCAGGGTCTGCGGCTGATCGGGTTTTTCGATAAACTCAACGATACGGCTCACCTGCCCTTCCGTCTCCAGTGGCTCTTTAGTCTGAATAACAGAATACTCGGAGAGATCGCCCTTCATACGTTTCGCCAGCACCTGGCTACGGCCCGTTTCATTGAAACGTGCCACCATTGCCGCCAGGTTGTAACGCAGCGGATCGGCGGAAGCGGTATCAATAATGATGTCCGGCAGGACCACGATGAACGGGTTATCACCCACCACCGGGCGCGCGCAGAGGATTGAGTGCCCCAGACCCAGCGGCTGCGCCTGACGCACGTTCATGATGGTCACGCCAGGAGGACAGATAGACTGAACTTCTGCCAGAAGCTGGCGCTTAACGCGCTGCTCAAGCAGCGCTTCGAGTTCATAAGAGGTGTCGAAGTGGTTCTCAACGGCATTCTTCGAAGAGTGCGTCACCAGAACGATTTCTTTGATCCCCGCAGCAACAATCTCGTCGACGATGTACTGAATCATCGGCTTGTCAACGATCGGCAGCATCTCTTTAGGAATGGCCTTTGTGGCGGGCAACATATGCATGCCCAAACCCGCTACCGGTATGACTGCTTTCAAATTAATCATTATTTCTTCCACCTTAAAATGGTTGACGAATTATAGCTTTTAAACCTGTTTTCGCCAGCATGTTTTGCCGTAAATATGAAGTAATCCTAGGTCACCCCACCACAAATTACAGTAGTTGTAATCTGAATAGATCGCGATTCCGTACCAGGAATAGTCGCAAAATAGGCTGTAGGATTACCTGTGCGGCAGCGCAAAATTCAACCGTTCCGTATTCACCACGTGTTGATCGACCCGATCAATATCCACCGAACTCTGCCCTTTTTCATTTACCGCTTTTATGTTCGCGAGCGACAACAGCGTCTCGTTTTTGGCCATAAACTTCCCGCGCACGTCTTTGCGCAAGTCGAAGTTCATCTTAAGCGCTGGTCCCGTCGCTGACTCCTGCATCACGTTGATATTACGCAAGAAAAGATGCTGTGGCTTGTTGTGCAGCTCAAGCGTTGCTCGCTGCATGTTGACGTTGGTGATGGCAACAAACGACGTGGCATTGCCCGAAGAAATCTGTATCCCGCGCAGCTTATACGCCAGCTGTCGGTTATCCAGGCGTATATCGTTAAGTTTGAAGTTCTGCGGTATCGACAGATAATCGCCTTTAATCACGCCATAGCCGATTAGCATTCCGGCGCTGTTGACCATATCGACATTATCAATAACGAAATTATCACAGCCATAAATAGCTACCGTCGCGTTATCAATTCCGGCCTTTTTACTGAAGTCAGGGGTAATATTGCTGGCCTTGATATTACGGATCACAAAATGTTTACCGTTTTCAACATGGACCAACTGCCGACAGTTGCTGCCAGTGATATTCGCCACCACGAAGTTTTTAACGGTTTGCTGTTCCGGATAGTCATTGTCGTACGTGCTGCCAGCCAGCCCAATGCCTATCCCCCAGTTGATCTTGCCGTTTGTGCAGTTGATGTTATCGATCACGTGGTCAGAGATCAGGATATTGCGGTCGTTAATCGCCACGTTCCACTCAATCGCGTCACCCTGCAAGTGGCTGAATTTACTGTTGGTAATGCGCGCACCGTCCACCTGATTATGAAAACCCTGGCGCAGAATGGCGTAGTTGGCCTGGCTCACGGCAATGCGATCGATAAGCAGGTTACGCATCACTCTCGGCTTTTTACCGCCGATGTAGATCTGGGTGACGGGGCCGAAGCCGCTCATCGCCAGCCCTTTAATGACACAGTCGGAGCCACGCACGTCCAGCGTAATGTTATGCGTGCGCCCCTCTCCTTCCCCAATGACCTTACAGCCTTCCTGGAGCACAAACCGCCCGCGGCCGTTGCCCTTCAGCGCACCGCGGATCAGCAGGGTTTTGCCATCAGGAATGAAAATGCCGGTATTGATGTTTTCACAGGTTAACCCGGCGGGAACAACAACGGTATCGCCCTCGGTAAATGCCTGCTTAAAGGCGGCGATCCAGTCGTGATTGTTGTAGCGATCGACAGAAACCGTCTTCCCGGTTGCCGCCCGCACAGCGCGGGGCGACAGCAGCGGCATGGCAGCCAGGACGGATAAAGAAGAGACAAATCGGCGTCGGGTAATCTTTTTCAGCATACAACCTCAGCGTTACAGCGTTTGCAGCAGGCTCGCTAACTGGCGATTGATCACCTGCTGATTAAATTCTGCTTCAACTTTTTGCCGCGCATTTTGCAGCACAGGGATCAGCGTCTGCTGATCGATATCACTGAACGCAACCAGACGATCCGCCAGCGCCAGCGCATTGTTTTCAGGGACCAGCCAGCCGGAGTGTTCAGAGGTGATCAGCTCCGGGATCCCGCTGTGCAGGGTCGAGACCACCGGAATGCCGACCGCCATCGCCTCCATCAGCGCCACGGGAATGCCTTCCATATCGCCGTCAGCGCCGGTTACGGAAGGCAGCAGGAACACATCCGCGTCATCAAGCATGGCTTTCACTTCGTGGCTCGGCTTGAAGCCCGGCATCTCGACCACGTCTTCCAGCTGATACTGTTCAATCAGCGTGCGCAGGCGACGCTCCCACGGCCCGATACCCAGGATGCGGTAGTGGAAGTCCACGCCGCGCGCCTTCAGCTGGCGACAGGCTTCGATGGCTACGTGCAGCCCTTTCTTTTCGGTCAGGCGGGCAACAGAGATAATTTGCAGCGGCTTGCCCGGCACCTTAACCGGTCGCTGAGTGAAACGTTCCATATCCACGCCCATGCGTGAAACGGTGATTTTCTCGCTCGGGCACCCCATGGTTTTCAGGCGTCCGGCCCACAGGTTGCTTATCGGCAGCATCATGTCGCCACGGCGAAACAGCTGCTGATATTCAGGTGTGTAGTGGTTCAGTACTTCCCGGCTGGAGATGTCGATACCGTGGAAAATGGTTGCGATTTTGCCGTCAATCACCCCCAGCTCACGCAGTTTTGCCGCCGTTACGCCCGCCGGGCCAAAGTGGGCGATAAAGACATTAGCCCGGTACGGCTGGGCCGTTTGCCCGCAAATGGCGGATAAGATCAGGTTGCGGGCCTCTGCCCCATAGCGCGACATATTCAGCGCCCGCCACGTCGAGGCGCGATGCAGGCCGCGCAGCGTCTGCCCGGCGCGATAGCGCAGTTTGTTCATTCGTCCGGCGGGTTCGTCCTGCAACCAGCGGGTTTTCGCCTCCAGCCCATACTGGGTATACGCCGCATGGGTGTTTTGCGTATCGCCCTTTTGCAGGGCGATAATCTCCACGTCATACCCCATATCGATAAACGCGGTGATTTGGTTCAGCACAAAAGTTTCAGACGACAGCGGAAATTTCAGTAAGAAGAAACCAACCTTCATTTCCCCTCCCGGACGCGGTCGAGTACGGATTTCACCATGCCAATACCTTTTTCGCGTTCGGCTTTCACCGCCACCGCCAGACGTTCGTTGATCGCAGGCAGCTGGCCGAGCGTGTCGCCCACCATCGCACCCAGCGATCCGTCCAGCAGATGACGAATATCGACGGCCATTTCCGGCATACCGAGCTGTTGCATAATGCCCGCAGACTTGTGCTCGTAGTTAATGGCGATGGCTGGCGTGCCGAAGTTCATCGAGATAATGGCCGAGTGCAGACGCGTGCCCACGGTCAGGTCGCAGGTAGAGAGCAGCTTGCCCATCTCAAGGTCGTTCAGCTCGTCCATCACCACGTGATAGCGGGACGGATCGTTCACCAGGTTGCGCAGGTTGAGCGCCACCATACGGTCATCTTTGTTGTAGCTGTCGATACCGGTACAGGTGGAAAGCGCCAGCACCTGGTAACCGCTGTCCAGTACGCGGTTCACCACGTCGGCAAAGGCTTTCTCGTATGCCGCCTGGGTCGTGCCGAGGCGTTTATCGAACGGCGCAAGTTCACGCAGGGTAATGGCGACGGTTTTCTGTTTTGCCGCCACGTCCAGCCAGTGCTGTACCGCGTAGCTGGCCTGGAAACTGTCATCCTGATGATCCACCAGCCAGGCGGTGTCTACACCGTGCTCCACTTTGGTGGTGTCGATTTCGCTGCGCTTCATCATGTCGAGGCTGACCGATTCACGCAGGATCAGCGCGTCGCAGTGGCCGAAGACATAGTTCGCCAGCTGGTTAAACTGCGGATCCTGGAATGGCCCGACGCTGTGGCCGATCATAAACAGCGGTTTTTTCGCCATGAAGGTGCAGAGTGCATGCTCAAACTGCGGCACGCCGTAGAGATCGACGAAGAACGAACCGCCCACCTGAATAATCGCGTCATAGCCGGACAGCAGACGCACAAAATCGGTAAAACCCTGCGCGATGGCGATGTTGCGCAGCTTGCCGGTATCGGTCACGCGAGAAAGCAGCACCTGATGCTGGTAGCGGCGACGCAGCACTTTCTTCACGCGCCCCATCACGCCCGCAGCGTTGTTGTGCTGTTTCATCTGACTGTAGAGCGGATCGCCCATCACCGGGCGGTTCAGTAACCAGGATGAGCTGACCGGATAACGGCTCATCACATCCACTTCAGTCTCAGGCTTAAGGGTGTTAATTGCATCCAGTAAACCGCGCAGGATGGCGCTGTCGCCACGGTTGCCGCAGGTATGGTTGCCAAGAATAAGTAATTTCATAATGGCCTCGTAAAATTAGCCTGCGCGAAGCAGCGTTTTCATTTTTTCGTTACGGCAAAACTGGCGCTTCATCTCGACCACCAGCGCATTGCGTGACAGCACAATCATCACGCCGAACGCCAGCGCGCCTGCCGCGACCTGCACCGCAAGCAGCGCCGCCAGCGGCAGATGCCCGTTGAGCACCACGCCCAGGCCGTAGCTCACCGCAAGCGTCGGTAAGGAGAGATAAAACGGCAGCCACAGGCTGAGGATGTACTGACGGTAGCTGGAGCCCAGCACCGGTTTGATCATCACGAAGTAGCTCAGCACGGTATTGACGATTTGCACCAGCAGGAAGCCGAGCGTCACGCCAATGGCGCCCGCCATGTGGCCGCCCACAATAATTGCCGGAATAAACAGGAAGGTTTTAAACACGTTGAACTTGAAGCTGATATCCACGCGCGCCTTCGCCATTAGCAGAGAACCAATCGGGTTCCCCACCGAGCGCAGCAGCCCCACGACGCACAGCAGTTGCAGGATCGGGATGATGCTGTTCCACTTCTCGCCAAACACCAGCGGTACGAAATTGCTGGCAACCACCATCAGCCCCAGCAGCACCGGGAAGTTGATGATCCCCACGACGGAGAGCAGCTTGTAAAAGTTCACGCGCAGCTTTTCGGTATCGTCCTGAATTTTGGCGAACGCCGGGAACAGCACGCGGGTAATGATAGGGTTGAGCTTCATCGGCGGGACAACCGCGACGTTATACGCCAGGTTGTAGCCACCCGCGACGCTCGCGCCCAGAATGCGCGCCAGCACCAGCGTGGAGAGGTTAGTATTCACGTAGTTGATAATGCTGTCTGCCGTCAGCCACGCGCCGAAGCGCAGGTTGGATGAAACAGACGCCAGCGAAAAATGCAGCCCCGGGCGATAAATCTTACGGCCAAAGAAGCCAAACAGCAGCGTGCGCACGGCAGAGTTAACCAGGTAGCCGAGGATGGCGGTCATCGCCAGCGGCCAGAAATGGGCGCTGACCACGGTGAAGGTAAAGCCCGCCAGCACGGCGCTGGTTTCAATCATGCCGATTTTGTTGAACTCCAGCTCCTTCTGCATCAGCGCGCGGAACTGCTGCCCGTGCGGGATCACCACGAAAGCGAACGACAGGGTGCGCATCAGCGGCGCCAGGTCCGGGTTATGCAGCACGCCGGCAATCACATCGCTCAGCAGGAATACCAGCACAAAGACGAAGATACCCAGCCCGACGTTCAGCCAGTAGAGGGTGGTCAGCTCCAGATGGCTGATCTCTTTGCGCTGGATAATGGAGTTGGCGATACCAAAGTCCGACAGCGTATCGGCCAGGGCGATAATCACCAGCGAGACGGTCAGCAGACCAAACTGGTGGTTATCGATAATGCGCGCCAGCACCGTCATCTGCACCAGGCCGAGGCCAATGATGACTATGGTGGCCATGGCTGACCATTTCGCGCCGCTGATGGTTTTTTCTCGTAAGCTCATCTTAGTACGCCGCTTTGTTCACGAAGCCTTTGAAAATGGTCAGAAAAACAATCTTGATATCGAACCAGAGGCTCCACTCGCGGATGTACTCCAGATCGAACTCGATACGTTTTTCCATTTTTTCCAGCGTGTCGGTCTCGCCGCGCCAGCCGTTGATCTGCGCCCAGCCTGTGATGCCTGGCTTCACCTTATGGCGCAGCATGTAGCCTTCAATCAGGGTGCGGTACTGCTCGTTATGGGCCACGGCGTGAGGACGAGGCCCGACGATGGACATCCCGCCGGTGAACACGTTGATGAACTGCGGCAGCTCATCGAGCGAGGTACGGCGCAGGAAGTTGCCCACGCGGGTGACGCGCGGATCGTTCTGCGTCGCCTGGGTCACCACCTTGTCGTTCTCCATCACCTTCATGGAGCGGAATTTCCACACCATGATCGGCTTACCGTCCATGCCGTAGCGGGTCTGACGGAAGATGATCGGCCCCGGCGAGCTGAGCTTCACCGCCAGCGCAATACAGCACAGCACCGGGGAAATGAGCAGCAGGATCAGGGACGAAAGCACGATATCTTCCACGCGCTTCAGCACGCGGTTAATCCCCGACAGCGGCGTGTCGTACAGTGGAACAACCGGTACCCCGTTCACCTCTTCAATACGGGAGTGGAGAATATTGAAGGTGAAGACATCCGGGATGAGGATCACCGAGCAGGTGGTATCCGCCAGCTCGCGCATCAGTTTCTTGATGCGGGATTCATCTTTCATCTGCATGGCGATGTAGACGTTATGAATTTTGCCGGCTTTCGCATCGTCAATAAGCTGTTCGTAGTTACCTGCCCAGTCGGACGGCACGCCGCCGGGCTTCGCGTCGTGATAAATCCCGACCACTTCAAAACCTAACCACGGCTCTTTGCGGAAGCTGTCGAGCAACACCTGTCCCACCGGCAGGTCGCCCGCCACGGCAACGAAGCGACGGTTATACCCGCGGTTGCGCAGCCAGCCCGCGCCAAAGCGGATCAGCGAGCGGCAGACCACCATGCCAATGCTGGTTAACAGATACCAGCAGAGATAGGTCACAAGACGGTTATCAAAATCATGGCTGAACGCCACCAGCCCTGCGCTGAAAACCAGGCTTAAGGTCCAGTTCTGGAGCAGCAGCATCAGTTCGGTGGTCATTTTGACGCCGCGCCATGAACGATAAAAATCGGTCATGCCGCCGATCATCTGAAACACCACCAGCGCAATCAACGCCATCAGCAAGTGCATGTATAAGAACGACTGCCCGCTGACCCAACACACCGCCCACAGTCCGCCGACCATGATGGTGATATCAGAAAAACGCTGCACCATAGAGATTAACGATGCATTCGTTCTCGCTCGTTCGCGCTTTTTTAGATTTGTCATCGTTGTTCCTTTAGTTCTAAACCTTACCCCTCGCCCCTCACCCCGGCCCTCTCCCCAAAGGGGAGAGGGTGTTCAAGTTCCCTCTCCCCTTTGGGGAGAGGGTTAGGGTGAGGGGTAAGGTTTTCTTTTTACTGATTCAACAGCGCCAGAATGTCCTTCGTTCGGGCTTCCATCAGCGCGGTATCGGCGCGGGACTCCACGTTCAGGCGCACCACCGGCTCGGTATTGGAGGAGCGCAGGTTGAAGCGCCACTGCGGGAACGCCATGCTGATACCGTCGGTACGGTCAATCTCCAGCGCATGAATGGCAAAGTGGTGCTCTACGCGGGCAATGGCCTCAGCGGGCTGCGCCAGTTTGCTGTTGATCTCCCCGCTCGCCGGGAACGCCGCCATGCGGTCACGCACCAGTTCACCCAGGCTCTTCCCTTTCAGGCACAGCAGCTCGGTCACCAGCAGCCACGGGATCATCCCGCTGTCGCAGTAGGCAAAATCACGAAAATAGTGGTGGGCGCTCATCTCGCCGCCGTAGATGGCGTCTTCCTCACGCATACGCTCTTTGATAAACGCGTGGCCGGTTTTGGACATCACCGGCTCGCCGCCCGCGGCCTTCACCACGTCGACGGTGTTCCAGGAAAGACGCGGATCGTGAATGATCTTCGCCCCCGGGTTTTTCTCGAGGAACGCTTCCGCCAGCAGGCCAACGATGTAGTAGCCTTCGATAAACTGCCCTTTCTCGTCGAACAGGAAGCAGCGGTCGAAATCGCCGTCAAAGGCGATACCCATATCGGCGCCGTGCTCGATCACCGCGTTGCGGGTGTCGTCGCGGCACTCCGGCAGCAGCGGGTTAGGAATACCGTTCGGGAAGTTGCCGTCTGGCGTGTTGTGCACTTTGACGAAGGTCACCGGCACGTTCAGCGCCTTAAAGCGGGCTTCAAGTGCATCGACAACCGGGCCTGCCGCGCCGTTGCCGGAGTTAATCACCAGCTTCAGCGGTTTGAGGTTCGCCACGTTGATGTAGCCCAGCAGGTGGTCGATGTACTCTTTTTGCAGGTTAATCTGCTTATAGCTGCCGCGTCTGGCTTCATTTACCGGCGGGAAGTCGTTGGCCTCGGCCAGACGCTGCACGTCACGCAGGCCGGTGTCGCCGCTGATAGGACGCGCGCCCTTGCGCACCAGCTTCATGCCGTTGTAGTCCATCGGGTTATGGCTGGCCGTCACTTCGATACCGCCGTCAACGCCCAGGTGGAAGGTGGCAAAATAGATCTCTTCGGTACCGGAAAGGCCAATGTCCAGCACATCGACGCCCGCGTCCTGTAGCCCTTTCGCCAGCGCCAGCTTCAGGGATTTGCTGGTCAGACGCACGTCGCCGCCCAGCACGATAGTTTTTGGTTTCAGGTATTCGCCGTACGCGCGGCCGATGCGCCACGCAATGTCTTCGTTCAGCTCTTCGCCCAGCTTGCCGCGAATATCGTAGGCTTTAAAACAGGTTAATTTTTCCATGATGACCCCTTTTTCAGGCAACAGTTGGCCCTGACCATGTAATGGCCAAATTTATTTTTGTCATTCGTAGGCCCGGAAAGCGCAGCGCCACCGGGCATGATGCGGAGTGCTACACGCGCCCGTAGCGATCCTGGAAGCGGATGATGTCGTCCTCTTCCAGATAGGAGCCGGAACGCACCTCAATTAAGTCGAGCGGAATTTTCCCCGGGTTTTCCAGACAGTGCGTGGCGCCCAACGGAATATAAATGGACTCGTTTTCACCGAGCAGCTTCACTTCACCGTCGATGGTCACTTTGGCGGTCCCCGCCACCACCACCCAGTGTTCGGCGCGGTGATGGTGCATCTGCACCGACAGCCCTTCTCCCGGCTTCACGGTGATGCGTTTCACCTGGTAACGCTCGCCGGCGTCGATGGAGTCATATTTGCCCCACGGGCGGTAGACTTCGCGGTGAATATGGTGTTCGTGGCGGCCATCGGCCTTGATCTGCTCCACCACTTTTTTAACGTCCTGCACGGCATTACGGTCGGCAATCAGCACCGCGTCTTTGGTCTGCACGACCACCAGATCTTTCACCCCTACCGTAGTGACGAGGCCTGATTCGGCGTAGACGTAGCTGTTTTCCGATTTGTGGCTGATCACATCCCCGTGATGGACGTTACCCTCCGGGGTATGCGCACTAATCTCCCACAGTGACGACCAGGAGCCGACGTCGCTCCAGCCCGCATCCATCGGTACCACTACCGCATCTGCAGTACGTTCCATTACCGCATAGTCAATGGACTCTTCCGGACAGGCGAGGAAGGCTTCTTCGTCCACGCGGATAAAATCGAGATCCGGATCCACCACCGCCATCGCTTTTTCGCAGGCGCGCAAGATATCCGGGCGATATTTTTCCAGCTCTTCCAGGTAGCGACCGGCGCGGAACAGGAACATACCGCTGTTCCAGTAGTATTCCCCGCTGGCCACGTACGCCTGCGCGGTTTCCAGATTCGGTTTTTCGACAAACTGCGCCACGTCAAAGGCCACGCTGTCGCCTTCACCAGGCGTAACGCTGCCGCGGCGAATGTAGCCATAGCCGGTTTCCGGGAGATCCGGCACGATGCCGAAGGTCACCAGCTTGCCGTTCTCAGCGTAAGGAATCGCGGCGCGTACCGCATCGCGGAAGGCCTCTTCCTGCTGGATGACGTGGTCAGCCGCCAGCACCAGCATCAGCGGGTCGCAGTCCGGGCTGCTGCGTTTTGCCGCCAGCGCCGCGAGGGCAATGGCAGGCGCCGTGTTGCGTCCGGCAGGCTCCAGAATGATATTTTCGGTCAGTTTGTTCAGCTGGCGCAGCTGCTCGGCAACGATAAAGCGGTGCTGTTCGTTACAGATCACCACCGGGCTTTCACACTCCACGCCGTGCAGACGGTTAACCGTCGTTTGCAGCATGGTGAGATCGCCTTTCAGGCACAGGAATTGTTTTGGATAAAGCACGCGGGACAGTGGCCACAACCGGCTCCCGGATCCACCCGCCATTACGACCGGATACAAAGTGGTTTGACTCATGATTTATCCCCGTATATCTGCAATAAATTGGCTCAGCACGTTCTCTTTCTCGAGCGTGCGTTCGGCATATTCACGTGCCACCGTGTTCTCTTTTGGCATGGCGAGTGCCTGCTCAATTCCGGTCACCAGCGCAGGAACCGATTCCGGCTCCACGCAAACGGCAATGCCCGGGTAGCTGTTGCACAGCTGGCCTAATTCTGTTGCGGCTTCTGCCGTAATCACCGCGTTTCCGCCCACTGCCAGAATGTTGGTCAGCTTGGACGGCAGCACCGCATCCGCCGCGCCGCGTTTTTGCACCACCAGATGGCAATCCGCCATTTTCAGCAGCGCGGGCAGCGCGTCATAAGACTGAAGCGGGAAGAAGCGGATGTTGGTCAGTCCGCGCTCGCTGGCCATTTTTTCCAGCCGCGCTTTACCGCCGCCCTGCCCGACTATCACGAACATCCACGGGTGTTCGCTCAGCTGAAGCGCGGCGTCAATCACGCTCTCCAGCCCCTGTTTTTCGCCGATGTTGCCTGAGTAAAGAATGATTTTTTGCTCAGCAGGCAACCCGAGCTGCGCGCGTAACGCCTGCGCATCCTGGTCTGTCACATCGCGGAAGCGCGCCACTTCGGACCAGTTCGGAAAGAAGATCACTTTTTCCGCCGGGACGCCCTTCTCCTGCGCCTTGTTCATCATCGAGCGCGAAATGGTCGAGACGTAATCCACGTTGTGCAGGCCGCTGCGCTCAAAGGCGCTGGCGAGCTTCGCCACCTTGCCGCCCTTGCCTTTCCCGGCCATCCCCAGCCCGAGCATGGCGTCCACTTCATAATCCTGAATGTGCAGCAGGGTGCGCGCGCCGGAGAGTTTGCCCAGCAGGCGCATGCCTGGCGTGCAGAACAGCGTCGGCACCACGCCGATGATGCGATCCGGCTTCCAGCGACGCTGCGCCATCAGCGGGAAGAAACTGCTCAGGGCAAAGCTACCCAGATGAATTAAACGTTTCAGCGTCGAGGGCTGTTTCGGCACGTAGAGCGGGCAGCGCCAGACGGTCGCGGCGCCCTCTTCGCGGCGGTAGCGCCAGCTGGAATAGCGTTCGCCTACCTTCCACTCCGGGTAGTACGGCGGGGCAGTAATCACCCGCACGTCATGTCCCTGGCTCGCCATCCACTCGACCATCTCGCCGGTGTATTTCCCGATACCGGTAAGCTCCGGCGAGTAGTTAATTCCGTAGACGAGGATTTTCATAGACCTGGCACCTCGGCCTGACGTTCCGCAAGGAAGTACGCCCGACTGTTGTCATGGACGTTGTCGCTTGCCAGCAGCGCCTCTGGCGTTAACCAGCGGTAATCGTCATGCTGAGAATCAGGCAGACGCAGGTCTGCCTCACTCACCTTCAGGCGGAACCCCAGCACGATGTAGTGCGTGGTGAACCCGGTGCCTGAAAAGTTATCGTCATAGAAGTGCTGCCAGACCCCGTAAAACTGGCCCGCTGCCATCGGCAGTTGCAGGCCCAGTTCCGCCAGAGTGAGACGCTCAAACGCATCGGTAAGCGTCTCATCCTTCTGCACGCGCCCGCCGGGCACGAACCAGAAGCCCTGTGCAGGACGATTGGTTCGTTTCCCCAGCAAGAACTCGCCGCGTTCATTCTCCACGATCAAATCGATTGAGATCAGCGGAGTGGAACGCACTACCGTGGCAAAATCTTCCTGACTTAAAAACATCATTACCCCCGGAAGCGGTGCTGGTTTTCCAGGAACCACTGGTAGGTGCTGGCCAGCCCCTGCTCCAGTGAGACCTCGTGATACCAGCCCAGCTGATGCAGACGGGTCACGTCCAGCAGCTTGCGCGGCGTGCCGTCCGGTTTGGTGGCGTCAAACACCACGCGTCCTTTGTAGCCCACCACCTGCGCGATGGTCTGCGCCAGCTCGCGAATGGTGCAGTCCACGCCGGTCCCGACGTTAATGTGCGACAGCATCGGCTCGGTGTTTTCCTGCCACACCTCGCGATCCAGCTCCATGACGTGAATGCTGGCCGCCGCCATGTCGTCCACGTGCAGGAACTCACGCATTGGCGTACCGCTGCCCCACACCACCACGTCCGGGGCGTTTTCGGCAGTCGCCTCGTGGAAACGACGCAGCAGCGCCGGGATCACGTGCGAATTGCTCGGGTGGAAGTTGTCGTGCGGTCCGTACAGGTTGGTCGGCATCACCGAGCGATAGTCGCGGTTATACTGACGGTTGTAGGATTCACACAGCTTGATCCCGGCAATTTTGGCAATCGCATACGGCTCGTTGGTGGCTTCAAGCGTGCCCTGCAACAGTTCGCTCTCGGCGATCGGCTGCTTCGCCATTTTCGGGTAGATACAGGATGAACCGAGGAACAGCAGCTTATTCACGTTGTACAGATGCGCCGCGTGAATGATGTTGCTCTCAATCATCATGTTCTCGTAGATGAAATCCGCCGGGTAGGTGTTGTTAGCGACAATGCCGCCCACCTTCGCCGCCGCCAGATACACCTGGTCGATACGTTCGCTGGCGAAGAAGTCCTGCACCGCTTTGCTGTCAAGCAGGTTCAGCTCGTCGCGGGTGCGAACAATCACCTCAACGTCGCCGCGCTGTTCCAGCTGGCGAACAATCGCGGAACCCACCATTCCGCGATGACCGGCGACAAAAATACGTTGTTTTGTCATTCTCAGGACTCCAGCGCGATGGCAACCTCGTAGCCATGAGACTTGAGCAGGGAGTGTTTTTTCGCTGCTTCAAGATCTTTGGCCACCATCTCGGATACCATTTCTTGCAGGGTGGTTTCTGGTTTCCAGCCCAGCTTCTCGTGCGCTTTGGTTGGGTCGCCCAGCAGGGTTTCCACTTCAGCAGGACGGAAGTAACGCGGATCAACCTGGACAATCACGTCGCCTGGCTTCACGCCCGGTGCGTCGTGGCCGGTCACGGAAACAACGATACCCTTCTCTTCCACGCCGGTGCCTTCGAAGCGCAGCTTGATGCCCAGCTGTGCCGCAGCCATCTCAACGAACTGACGCACGGAGTACTGCACGCCGGTCGCGATCACGAAGTCTTCTGGCTGTTCCTGCTGCAACATCATCCACTGCATTTTCACGTAGTCTTTCGCATGGCCCCAGTCACGCAGGGAATCCATGTTGCCGAGGTGCAGGCAAGACTCCAGGCCCTGAGCGATGTTGGCGATCGCGCGGGTGATTTTGCGGGTCACGAAGGTTTCGCCGCGACGCGGAGATTCGTGGTTGAACAGAATGCCGTTACAGGCGTACATGCCGTAGGATTCACGGTAGTTCACGGTGATCCAGTAAGCGTACAGTTTCGCCACAGCGTACGGAGAACGTGGGTAGAACGGCGTGGTCTCTTTCTGCGGAATTTCCTGCACCAGACCGTACAGCTCAGAGGTAGATGCCTGGTAGAAGCGGGTTTTCTTCTCAAGACCAAGGAAGCGAATCGCTTCCAGCAGACGCAGCGTACCCATCGCATCCACGTCAGCGGTGTACTCCGGGGACTCGAAGGAAACCGCAACGTGGCTCATTGCCCCCAGGTTGTACACTTCGTCCGGCTGTACTTCTTGCAGGATGCGGGTCAGGTTGGAGGTATCGGTCAGGTCGCCGTAGTGCAGATGGAATTTCGGGTTTGCCGCATGCGGATCCTGGTAAATGTGATCGACACGCTCGGTGTTGAATGAAGAGGCACGACGCTTAATACCGTGAACTTCATACCCTTTTTCCAGCAGCAATTCTGCCAGGTAAGAACCATCTTGTCCGGTAACGCCGGTGATGAGAGCGACTTTAGACATGTTTATATTCCTCTGTACTTATCAAAGTTTTTCAGTTTCAACGCGTTCGCGTATCACCACTGCGGAGTTGCCACGGCAAATTTTATTTGCCGGTAGCGATTTAAAAACGCTGCTGCGGGCACCGACTACCGTGCCATCGCCAACAGAAACACCGGGTGCAACAAAGACATCTGTTGCCAGCCAGCATTTTTCACCAATCACAATTGGCGAAGCGGTAATATCAAAATGCGGGCTCATAAAATCGTGGCTGCCGGTGCACAAATAACACTTCTGTGAAACCACCGAATTTGCGCCAATCGTAATCTCGCCAAGGGTATATAACACCGCGTCATCCCCAACCCAGGCGTAATCCCCAAGCGTTAATTTCCAGGGATAAGTAATTTTCACCGAAGGTCGAATGACTACGTTTTTTCCTATTTTTGCGCCAAACAGACGCAGTAAAAATGCGCGCCAGCGGTACAGTATTTGCGGCGACCAGGCAAATAACGTTGCCTGTACAGCCCACCACAGTTGAACTTTAATACCGCTCCCGCCCCGAAAACCTTTCGGCACGGAGAATCCATTTAATTCCTGCATTACGTTTCCTTATATCTCAGGCTTTGTTATATAAGGCTTTCGCTTTACCCGTCGTTTTCAGACGTAAGAAATAAGATAATTCCGCCCAGAACCCCGGCACGCGTAATATTTTACGCTGCACGTTTTTGGCATCCTGGCACAGTTCCAGATTATTCGAGGTTGACACGCCACCCATTGAAAATTCAGATACCAGTCCTTTAATTCGACGGAACGGGTAGCCAGATTTGTACAGGCTGGCGGCCAGGGCATAATCTGATGACACTTTATAGCGCAAATCGTAAGGCTGTTTTTTCAGGCCGCTCATTGGGAAGAAAATAGCCTGATGGCTGGCCGGCAGGCTGTGGTAGATATACCAGCCTGGTTTCGCGCCGCGCAGCACTTTTTTCCCCTCGCCGAAATCAAGCAGCGCATCACCAATAAACATGGCATCTTCTTTCTGGCGCGCCAGCTGACGGGCAAACAGCGCCACATCTTCATGGAACACATCGCCGGAATTGAGGAAGATGGCGTAACGCCCCTGCGCCATGTTGATGCCTTTATTCATGGCATCGTAAATGCCTTTATCTTTCTCGCTGATGTAACGTAAGTTGAACTCACCGTTGAGTTTTTCCAGGAACTCCGCCGTGCCGTCGTTCGAGCCGCCATCGACCACGATCCACTCAAAGGTGAGGCTCGGATCGCGCGCCAGGTTGCGCAGCGAGCGCCAGGTTTTTACCACCCCTTCGTAGTTACGAAAGGCGACAGTAATGACGCTAAGAAACATAAATCACCTCATTTCTTCATACGCTCGTAATATTCAGAGCTTTGCGCAAAATAAACGGACATACAATTAAGAATGCATATTCCGGGCTAAATATTGACCCGGTAAAAAACAACGACACCGGTGTGAACAGATAAAGTTGCACGCGAAAGTTCTGGTTATCACCAAACGCGTTAATCATCATTTTGAAAACTTTAAACAAATACCACAGTGTCAACAGTACGGCGAACCAGGAAAAATAGATAATTAACAGATACAGACCATTGTCTATGGTTTTACCGACATCCGCACCGTTAAAGATTCCGAATGATGCAACATATTCGTAAAGTGAGCCGAATCTTACTACGCCATCAATATGGGTTAAGGAATAACCCACCATCACCAGTGGACCAATGATGCGATAATAGGACGACGAACCTTCCGTTCCCAAATCACCCAGACGTTCAGAAATGTACGGAAACGCAAATATTACGCCCACTAAAAATACCGTCAGAGAGATTATCGCCAGCGGCAGTTTTTTCTTAATCGCCTCTTTGTTCAGGTACTGGAACGCCCACTCCAGCAGGTAAAACAGAATAAACGTCATTACCCCGGAGAACGACCCTGACAGAACGATTCCTGCAAGAATCATAGCATCGGTCTTGGGGGTTTTGATACCGAACTGTTTGATGCTGAGCCAAATTGAGATTAATGCCAGAGCAAAAAACGCCGGTTCAAAATAGAGCGCGGTTGTACGCTTGCCACCAAACTTAATGAAGTTCAGTACATAGCTGTTACTGTATATAAGATATTTCGAAATTATTTCCATCAGGCTACTGCCGCCTGTGAGAATAATTTGCGCCATCTCCATTGCCGCAAGCACAACAATCAGCCCGACGACAATATAAAAGAACCTGAGGATTTTCCTATAATTGTGCGGAGAAATAGTTTTAAAGCGAATACTCCACACCATGCCAATAATGATAACGATATAAACAAACAGCATGGTGGAGGTGACATATTTGCTGGCGTCCAGCGACTGACCAAAGATGTAGTTAAACGCCGTCAGACCAAACCCGATGCCCAGTGAAATCATCAGCTTTTTGAGGTTAAGCTTGTCAACGTAAAGCAACAGCAGAACCGGCAGGAAGGTGACGATAGTGATCGGGAAGCTTTCACCGAGCTGGGCAATCTTAACGTTGACCAGCAGGTAGATCAGCGGCAGCAGCAGATAACTACAGATTCTGATAGAACGAGACATACTCCTCCAGCATCTGTTGTCCACTGTACGCTTTGCGGCTACGGTTGCGGAACGATTCCAGGTCCGTGCCAAAAACAGCCTGCGCGATATCGGCCTTCGACAACTGCACCAGCGGCAGCACCTCATTTTCACTGAAGGTTTTACCGCCGGATTTCTCCAGCACTTCCCGCGCGGCGTCGCTGTGGGTGGCAATCACCGGTACGCCGATGGAGAGCGCTTCGCACAGGATCAGCGGGTAGTTGTCCACGCGGGAGCTGAACACCAGCGCGTCCATACCGTTCAGCGCGCTCATCAGTTTGCGCTTGTCGGTTTCAAACCCGTGGTTCACCACGTTAGCGCCATCAAACGGCGAGAATTTGCCAAAGGTATGCAGCTCAATTTTGTCGCCGAGCGCCATCATGTCGCGCACCAGCTGCTGGTTGGTTTTGCCGTCGTAGCGCAGGTCATGGGCGACGACCGCAATTTTCGGCTTACCGGGGGTAACGGCTACGGGCATCAGTTCGGCCAGGATCGCTTCCGTTGCCACATCAATACCGTTGTTGATGATCTGGCAGCGCCCTGCTCCGTACAGGCTATTAAAAGCGTCCGCCACGTGCTGGCTTGGGGAGATAAAGGTGCAGCCGAGCGAGAGCATATCGCGGAACAGCTGACGCTTACCCTCAACCAGCTGATGCGCGCGATCGACCTTCACCGGCGGGTAGTTGCTGAGCGTAGGGCATTTCTGGCAGTTATCTTTCCAGCCTTCGCAGCCGTCGGTAAAGGCGCAACGTCCGGTCACGCTCCAGTGGTCGTGCAGCGTCCAGACAAATCGGGTATCCGGCTTGTGCGCCTTCACCTTGCCACAAAACGCCACCACCTCCTCCAGATTCAGCCAGTAGCTGTGCAGCACGTGGAAGTGCAGCACAACCGGGCCGCGAGTGCGGGTGACGGTGCGGTAGAGATTATTCAGGTTGCCGAACAGGTCGCGGTTAAACAGGCGGAACAGCGCAATATTGGCGATGGAGGTCAGACGTGGCGTCTGCTTCAGCACCTGCGGATAGTTATCATGGCTGACGCTTTTCTTGCCGCCTTTACCGTAACCGTAAACAAAGCGCGACTGGAGTCCTTTTTGCAGCGCGCGCTGGTGCAGATCCAGCGCTACGCCTGCCGCCCCGCCCTCTGCGAGGCGTACGTTAAATTGCAGAATGTTCATTTAATCACCTTCACGCGGGCTTTCTCGCCCACCACCAGCGCGTTGTCCGGAATGCTGTCCAGCACCACGCTGCCTGCGCCAATTGTCACGTTATTGCCCACGGTAATGTCCCCGATCATCACCACGTTGGCGCCCAGCTCGACGTTATTGCCAATCACCGGGCAGGCCAGGCTGTCTGGCCCGCGGTTGCCGATTGTCACCCCGTGGCGAATGGTGAAATCATCACCCGCGACGACGAACTTGTTGATGACCACCGCATAGCCGTGATGAATGGTAAAGCGGCGGCCAATGGTGGCAGCGGCCTGAATTTCATAGCCAAAAAAGCATTCGGTGATGATGCGGTACAGCACCAGCACCGGCGCGGCCCAGATATTGTTCAGCACATTTTTTTTGCGCCACACCGAGCAAAAATGCGCAATACGGTAGGCCAGAACCATGCAGCACGGGCGCAGGCTCCAACTGTTAGCGCGGCAATCTTCCAGAAACATTATTTCCCCCGAAGCCCGTCAGCCAGACGCTTGCCGTTACGTACCGACAGCAGCGTCAGCAGCGTGCGCCAGTTCATGCGCTTGTTACGGATCTGATACAGGGTGAAGAGCTGATACTTCCGGCTGGCACGGTCAAACTTGTCCTTGTGCTTGCGGTAAAAATGGAAGTAGCCCGAGAATTTCTTCGGCGACGAGGTGATTTGCATCTCCCCGTGATTGATGTGCAGGATCTGCGTGGCCTCTTCCACTTTCCACGGCTCGCCGTACTCCACCACCATCCGCAGGAAGATGTCGTAATCCTGCGCGGCCTTCAGCTCGGTGTCGAACAGGCACTCCTTAAAGCGCCATGCCCAGGTAAACACCTGGTTGCCAATAATGTTGCGCTTGTAGAACAGGCGGCGGGAATACGGTGATTTCGGATACAGCGGCAGGCTGGCCGGCTGCGAATAGACCTCGCCCTGGCAGACATAGTCATTGGCATACAGAAACGCGTGGGTCACCAGCTGCGCTTTGTGCGACAGGAAGATCGACAGACGGTTTGGCGTCCATTCGTCATCGTCGTCGATACCGGTCAGATACTGCCCTTTCGCCTGCATAATCGCCTGGTTGCGCACCGCACACGCCCCGGAGTTGATGGCGTTGTGGGTGTACACCACGCGCGGGTCGTTCAGGTCTTCAACAAACTTTTGCAGTTGTTCGTAAGAGGAGGAACAGTCATCCACGATAATCAGTTCCCAGTTATCGTAATCCTGACGCAGGACCGATTTAATCGCGCGGATCGCCAGCTGCTGACGATTCCATGTCGGCATATAGATAGAAATCAAAGGGCGTTGTGTGGTCATGGTCTTCCCCTTATCCCTCACCCCGACCCTCTCCCGGAGGGAGAGGGAGAAAAGCTGCACCATGCAGTCCTCTCTCCCCCCTGGGGAGAGGGTTAGGATGAGGGGGATTATTATTTACTGTCAGACTTGTATTCGTACTCGTAGTAGCCGTAATCCTGATACCCGGTCGCGCGGCGGAAGATGGAGTTCAGAATGACCCCCTTCACCTCAATACCGTTCTGCTCAAAGCGGCTCAGGCTGGTTTCCACTTCCTTCAGGGTGTTCACCGCATAGCGTGCGACCATCAGCGTGGTGCCCGCATGACGCCCTACCACGGCGGCGTCGGTGACCGCCAGAATTGGTGGGGTATCGATCAGCACCAGGTCGTAGTTTTTGCTCGCCCACTCAATCAGCTGCGTGAAGCGCTCGCTCATCAGCAGTTCAGACGGGTTCGGCGGCACCTGGCCACGCGGGATCAGGTCAAATTTCGGAATCGACGTCGGCTTGGCGCTCTCGCTGATTTCCCCTTTACCGAGCAGGATTTCCGACAGACCGTTAACGTTGTTGGTCCCCAGCAGCTCATGGGTGTAGCCCTTACGCATATCGCAGTCGATCAACAGCACGCGCTTGTTGGTCTGGCTCACCACCGCCGCCAGGTTGGCGCAGACGAAGGTTTTACCGATTGACGGGCTGACACCGGTCATCATCAGGACGTTGTTTTTGGCCTGCATCATGGCGAAGTGGAGGCTGGTACGCAGGCTGCGCACCGCTTCAATCGCCAGGTCAGTCGGGTTACCCACGGCCAGCAGCTGGCTCTGTTTGTAACGCTTGACGCCCTTAACGGTTTTCACGCTGTCACGGGACTTCTGCCACTCGGAGAGCGGGATGCTGGCGTACACGCTGATCCCGTTCTCTTCCAGCACCTGCGGGCTTTCGATACCGCGGTTGAACAGCGAGCGCAGCAGCACGCCGACGATGGAAAGCATCAGGCCGAGAATAATACTGCCGAGGATAATCAGCGCTTTCTTCGGCTTCAGCACGCCCGGCTGGGTAATCGCCGGGTCAACGATACGCACGTCGCCGACGGTGCTGGCTTCGGTGATTTTCAGCTCCTGCTGTTTGTTCAGCAGCTGCATGTAAACCTGCTGGCCGGATTCCACATCACGCGTCAGGCGTACAATTTCCTGCTGCGTCTTCGGCATCGCGGTCACGCGGTCATTCAGCTTCGCCTTCTCTTCTTCCAGGGTACGACGTTTCTCCAGCAGCGTGCGGTACGCCGGGTGACGTTTGGTATAGAGCTTGGAAATCTCCGCCTCTTTGAAGGTCAGCTCGTTCAGCTGCGCATCAATATTCACCATGGAGTCGAGAACCGATTTCGCCTCCAGCGGCAGATCGACGGAATCCTTATCCTGACGGTACGCGTTCAGCTTGTTCTCAGCGTCATCCAGACGGGCGCGCACCTCCGGCAGCTGTTTACTGAGGAACGCCAGGCTTTTTGCGGCTTCCGCTGACTTGCGCTCAACGTTCTGCTCAAGATAGTTGCGGGTAATGCTATTAAGGATGTCGCGGATTTGATCCTTGTCTTCACCGGTGAAGGTCATGCTCAGAACGCCGGTGTCCTTGCCGTTTTCGGTGACGGTCAGGTTGTTTTGCAGGTTGTTGATCATCCCGAGCGTCGAGAATTTGGTGACCGTAAACTCCCCGCCCTCATGCGCCTGAATTGCGCTGACCTTGATGCTGACGCCCTCTTTGGTCAGCATCTGCCCCACCTCGCCGCGTGCGCTGAAGCCCGCGTCGCTGGTCAGCTGATACTGTTTTGGTCCCAGCACGGTCAGGGTAAAGGTTTGGTCCCCTGCCCCTTTTGGGATCACGAAGTCAGTCACTTTTACCGTATCGTTACTGCGACCCATCAGGCGATCCCAGCCTGCGCCAAACACCGGGAAGGTATTTTTGGTGACCGCGATATCCAGCCCCAGATCGTGAACCGTTTTGCCCAGTACCAGGCGCGACTGAATCAGCTGAATTTCGGCTTCCGATGCCGGCGGCTTGTTGGCCAGCGCCGAGCCGATATCCTGAACCAGCGAGTTTCCGGTATTTTGTTCGATCTGCACCAGCGCGTCGGCGCTGTAAATAGGCGTCGCGAACAGCGTATAAACGATCGCCGCCACGGCAAAGATGGCGGTAATACCCAGCACCCACCATTTCGCTTCAATAACGGTCCCGACCAGGCGACCGATATCGATTTCATCACTGCCCGACGTCGGGGCGGCAGAAGGTCTTGTTTTTTCTGTCATTGTTATCCCTGCTGAGCTTTCAGTGCCTGCGCCCACTGACGGGCAGACTGGTCTAGTAAGGTGTATACCGCCTCAAAGGCCTCGCGGCTCTTGCGATACGGATCGGGAATTTCGCGCTCACCATCCCAGTGACCAAACAGCATCACCTTGCCGCGCATCTCCGGTGCGATATCGCACAGCGCGTGAATGTGGCGTTTTTCCATCGCGAGGATCAGGTCATATTCCCGGCACATCCGGCCAGAGACCTGACGGGCAACGTGCCCGTCGAGTGAGAGGTTATGCTCAAGGGCAACGCTTGCGGCACGTTCGTCGGCACCTTTTCCGACCAGCGCGCCCAGCCCTGCGGAGTCGACCGTTAACGCAGGCTGGTAATTTTTCAACAGCCTTTCAGCCGTGGGGGAACGGCAAATGTTCCCCACGCACACCACCAGAATTTTGTTAAACATCGCGGCTTACCAGTTATGAACGTCGCTCGCCGTATCCGTCATGTAGCGAACGCCACTGATGGTAGGCAGCAACTGGTTGATCAGACGGTTCCAGCGGGCAACCGGCGCGGTGGTGACATAGACCACATCGTACGGCTGGAGACGGAACGACGTTGCCATGACCAGGGACGTCGCGTCGGACATATCCAGCTGGTAGATGTTGGCAATCTTGCCCTTCGCGTTTTCGCCTTTGATAGGACGGATCACGAAGATACCGCTGGCGTTGGAGGCGGTCAGATCGATGCCTTCCGCATTGCCCAGCGCTTCGGTCAGGGTCATACCGCTGAAGTCCATCTTGAGGGTGCTCTGTTTCTTCACTTCACCCATCACGAACACTTTCAGATCGTCGTTGCGCGGCACGTACAGAATATCGCCCGGATAAAGGAGGCGGTTCTGGGTCAGGTCACCGTTTTGCATCAGCGCCTGAAGCGAAATGCGCTGCTCTTTGCCGTTGTGGGTCAGCACCACGTTGCGCCAGTCAGCGCCGTCGGTTAAGCCGCCTGCGGCATTGATCGCATCGAGAACGGTGAGCGGGACGTTGGTGATCGCCTGCTGGCCGGATTTATTGACCTGGCCAGAGATATAGGCTTTCTGGGATCGGAACGCGGCGATATTAACGTCCACCTGCGGGTCAGCAATGTACTGCGCCAGGCGGCCGGTAATATCACTACGGATCTCAGCAAGCGTTTTGCCCGCGACGTGCACTTTGCCAATGTAGGGATAGAACATGGTGCCATCGGACTGTACCCAGTTACCGGTGTCACTTGAGCTGCGGTACTGGCCCGCAGGCGTGGTCAGTTCAGGGTGATCCCAGACGGTCACGTTAATGACGTCACCCGGACCCACGCGATACTGGTAAGAGGCAATTTCCTGGTCCAGAGACATATTTGGCTGAGCAACATTTGGACGTGGGCGTAATTGTTCCACCAGACGTGGGGTTAATGGATACACATTCACCATTTTGTCGAGATCAAAATCAGCATCCTGCTGTTTAATCACATCCTTGCCCATTGTCGACATATTGCTGCCGGGAAAGACCGTGCAACCACTCATCAAGGTCACAGACACCAATAATGGCATCAATTTCATTTTGGATTTCATCATTGATTATTTATCACTTTGGCAGAGTAATTATCCTGTGCAATTAAAATAAGCGCGGGTCGTGGTGACAATCAGAATGCAGTTAATCATTTAGCAATATAACTGGCATCAGTCCTAAAAAAAGCTTATTCATCCATTGGCTATTGACAGAATAATTGAGGCTGATTCACACGCTTTCAGGCACGCTACCGCCCTTGGCTTTCAGTTACCAATCCACTGACTAAACAATGCGTTATGGTTAGACACCCTCTTGGATAAGGCCTTTTGCGAAATATATCAAACGCCTCACAGGGGCGATTGATAATGTATAACCTTCACCAAAGACCGAAACAAAAATAGCAACAAGGAGATTTAACATTTGATGCTGGAAGAATTGTTGCAGCTAACCTAATAGCAGGCAAGGAGACAACCGTCCTAATATTCGTTTTTAAGATTAATATTAAGAGCAAAGTTTTAAGGTTTTCGGATTTTCTTTATATTGACAAAATAGATCGCCGGACCATTTATTGCGACATATCCTAAATATCGTCTTATGTAATTAAATCTTCGCAATTAACTTATTTACACCGCCCGGCAAATGGGGTTTACCTGAGTGTAGCATTAAGAGAAATCTCACCCCGGCATTGCAATTTCCGTCGGCTTTATCCATGATCGAAGTGTGACATTAGTCATATAACAGAAGGTATTGCATTTACTATGGAATGGATTGCCGATCCATCAATCTGGGCCGGGCTGGTGACGCTGGTCGTCATCGAATTAGTGCTCGGCATTGATAACCTGGTGTTTATCGCTATCCTTGCCGATAAATTACCCCCTTCACAACGCGACCGCGCCCGCGTGACGGGTCTTCTGCTCGCCATGGTGATGCGTCTGCTGTTACTGGCCTCAATCTCCTGGCTGGTGACGCTGACCAAACCCTTATTCAGCGTGCAGGGTCTGAGCTTTAGCGCCCGCGACCTGATCATGCTTTTCGGCGGATTGTTCCTGCTGTTCAAAGCCACGGTTGAGCTTAATGAGCGGCTGGAAGGAAAAGACAGTGAAAACCCCACCCAGCGACGCGGTGCAAAATTCTGGCCAGTGGTCGCGCAGATAGTGGTGCTGGATGCCGTCTTTTCTCTCGACTCCGTGATCACGGCCGTCGGGATGGTTGACCATCTGGCGGTGATGATGGCCGCGGTGATCATCGCCATCACCCTGATGGTGCTCGCCAGTAAAGCCCTGACGCGCTTCGTGAACAGTCACCCGACTATCGTCATCCTCTGTCTGAGCTTCCTGCTGATGATTGGCTTTAGCCTGGTCGCGGATGGTTTTGGCTTCCATATCCCGAAAGGGTATCTGTACGCCGCCATTGGTTTCTCGGTGCTGATTGAGTTTCTCAACCAGCTGGCCATTTTCAACCGTCGCCGTTTTCTCTCCGCGAACCAGACATTACGACAGCGCACCGCAGATACGGTGATGCGCCTGCTGAGCGGCAAAAAAGAGGATGCCGAGCTGGATGCTGAATCCGCGGCGATGCTTGCCGACCACAGCGACGGGCAGATCTTCAACCCGCAGGAACGCCGGATGATAGAGCGCGTGCTTAACCTCAACCAGCGCTCGGTGAGCAGTATCATGACCTCCCGCCATGACATTGAGCATATTGACCTGACGGCGCCGGAAGAGCAGATCCGCGCCCTGCTGGATAAAAACCAGCACACCCGCGTGGTCGTGACCGGCGGTGAAGAGGAAGAAGAGCTGCTGGGCGTGGTACACGTGATTGACCTCCTGCAACAGCAGCTCCACGGCGAGCCGCTCAACCTGCGGGCGCTGGTGCGCCAGCCGCTGGTCTTCCCGGAAGCGCTGCCGCTGCTCTCCGCGCTGGAGCAGTTCCGCAACGCTCGTACCCACTTCGCGTTTGTCGTTGATGAGTTTGGTTCTGTGGAAGGGCTGGTAACGCTCAGCGACGTGATGGAAACCATCGCCGGTAATCTGCCTAATGAGGTGGATGAGATCGATGCGCGTCACGATATTCAGAAAAACGCCGACGGCAGCTGGACCGCCAACGGCCATATGCCGCTCGAAGATCTGGTGCAGTTCGTTCCGCTTCCGCTGGATGAGAAGCGCGAATACCACACCATCGCCGGTTTGCTGATGGAATATCTGCAACGTATTCCGCAGCCGGGCGAAGAGGTCCAGGTGGGGGATTACATGATCAAAACCTTGCAGGTAGAGAGCCATCGCGTGCAGAAGGTGCAGCTGATACCGCTGCGCGGTGAAGATGAGATGGATTTTGAGGTGTAAAAAAGCCGGGTGGCGCTTCGCTTACCCGGCCTACGGTGTCTGGCTTTTATAGGCCGGGTAAGACAAAGCCGCCACCCGGCACAACAGGCATCACAGCTTATCGAGCAGCTTTTTCACGTCCTTACCTGACTGAGACTCTTTATTGCGGTCCGCCCAGTCATTCAGCCGACGTTTCGCTTCATCCTGAAGGTGCTTCCGAAGGATCTGATCGACCTGCAAACTGTAATTCAACTCCTGCCATTTTCCGTACACGCGCAGCGGTATCGGCGTCTCTTTCAGGAACTCCACAAGCTGGCCTTCGCCTTCCCAGCCAGCCTTCACGCGGACGTTGAAGCGGGTGTCTGCCGTCTCTTTCACCAGATCCAGCGCGCCGGTTCCGGTCAGCGCCAGCAGTGACGAAGTCCCCTGCATGTCGTCCAGCGAGAGCTGACCGTTGTCGAGGGCAAGCTCGCTGGTAAAGCTGTCCAGACGGGTTGCGCTGTCGTAGTTTTCATTCGCTTTCACGCTGCTGCTGCGCTCTACCGCCTGCTGCACCAGCTGCTGGAAGTTCAGCCCTTCCATGCGCGAATCTTTCAGCTCAACGTGCGCCTGCCCCTGCCAGCTACGACGGAAAGCGTCCGCATCAATCTTCGTACCAGAGAAATCCCCTGCCAGCGACAGCTGCCCCGTGAGGGCAATCGGGTAATTAAAGGCTTTCAGGATGGTGCCAATCTCAACGTTTTCCAGACGCGGCTGGAACGCGGCGCTGGCAACGTCTTTGCGTACATCCAGCGTGCCCGGCAGGGAGAGGTTCCCTGCTCCCATTTTTCCGCTGAGCTCGGAGATGACCAGCAGGCCGTTGTGGTTGAACATCTGGCTGCTGACGTCAGTAAAATCAATCCCACGCCAGCGCACGCTGTTCGCTTTCAGCAGAATGTCGGCGGTGAATCCGCGCAGGCCGTTGTAGTCAGGCTGATCGAGATTTGAGGAGATCACCGGACGCGACTGCGTGACCTGGCTTTGCCCCACCTGCGTGGCTCCCTCATCGGTCGCGTTCACCGGTTGGGGCGGAAGCAGGTTCTCGAGGTTCAGCTTGTCGAATTGCAGATCCAGCACCCACTTAGGTTTCTCATCAAGCGTGACGCTCGCCTGCCCCTTCAGGGCACTGTCGTTGGCCTGGAGGTTGAGCGCGTTCAGTTCGAGCTGTTTGCGCTCTTCATGCCACACCGCCTGCATCGTGCCCTGGCCGGCAATCCCCTTCGCGGGTAAATCCGCGCCGGTCAGCTGCCAGTTAAGCTGCTGAACGTCCGCCGTCAGCTGGTGCGGATAATCAGAGGCGTTCACGTTCGCGTTCATCGACAGGTTGAGATCGCGCTGATTGCGGTTGATCCGCCCGGAGAACTCCATGGTGGCTTGATGGTTGGCATCCTGCTCCATCCTGAGGTTGATATTGCGTACGGTGATCTGTTCGTCATCTTCATGCTGGAAAACCAGCACGCTGTCAGCAACTTTCAGATTACCAATATCGAACGACCAGCCGGTGTCAGACGGGACGTCAGGCAAGGTGTTTTCACGCGGTGCGACCGGAGCATCCGCCTGACGAACGGCTTCGGTTTGCGGCGTAAGCTGAATCACCGCCCCTTTCAGCATCACCTGTTCAACCTGGAGCTGATGGGATAAGAGCGGGATGAGCGCGACATCAAGACGCATGTTATCCGCCGTGACCAGCGGCTGCGCGGCACCCGGCGCGATGAGGGACATACGTCCGGAGAGAATGCTGAGCTGAGGCCAGACGTGCCAGCGCAGCGGCCCGTCCAGCTTGAGTTCATACCCGCTGCGCGCTTCCACCTGCCGCACCATGTAGGCCCGGAAGTCATTCGGGTTAACCAGCAGCACCAACGCTGAAAGGCCAGCCACCAGCACCACCAGCAAAATCATCAGCGTTGTCAGAACTCTTCTCATGGCTTCCTCAGTGAACTCACAGATCAGTCTTTATCGATACGACTGGCAACCGCACCCTGCTGGTCGCGATATTTTGCGTCCTGACGGCGGTTATAAGGACGGTCTGCCGGGCCGGTCAGCGGTTCAAAGCTCAACGCACCAATCATCATTCCCGGACGAAGCGCCAGCGGCAATTTACCGGCGTTAAAGAACTCCAGCACGATACGGCCAGACCAGCCCGGATCGATACGGTGCGCGGTGACGTGCACCATCAGGCCCAGACGCGCCAGGGAAGAGCGTCCGTCAAGCCAGCCGACCAGGTCCGCAGGCAGCGTGACCGATTCAAAGGTCACCGCCAGCGCCAGTTCGCCAGGATGGAGATAAAACGCCTCTCCTTCTTCGATGACGATTTCGTCGCTCATGACGCGATCCAGCGCCGCACTGACTTCGTCTTTTGGCCCGCTGAGGTCGATAAACGGTGCCGTGTGGCCGCTGAAGGTGCGGAATTTATTCCCCAGACGCACATCGACGGTCACGCCGTTAATACGCTCAACCGGCGGACGCGGGGTGATAGACAGGCGGCCTTCATCCAGCCAGGCTTCTATATCGCGGTCACAAAGACGCATGGCACTTTCTCCTTTCGTGCATCGCGCCCTGAAGCCTTACGGCGTCAGGGCAAAACCAGGTTATCTCTGAACGGTACACAATTCACACGGCTTATTCAAAAAACTGACTGATTTTCGCTTTTAAGATATCAATGGCAATACGGTTTTTACCGCCGCGAGGCACGATAATATCGGCGTATTGTTTCGAAGGCTCAATAAATTGCAGGAACATCGGGCGAACGGTTTTCTGATATTGCGCCATCACGGAGTCCATGGAGCGGCCGCGTTCGTTAACGTCGCGTTTAATACGCCGCATCAGACAGATATCCAGCGGAGTGTCGACGAAAATCGAGAAGTTCATAGATTCGCGCAGACGGGCGTCGGTGAGCAGCAAAATCCCTTCAAGGATAATCACCTTCTTGGGCTCGATACGGATCGTTTCCTGGGTGCGGGTATGTTCCACGTAGCTGTAGACGGGCAGCTCAATCGCCTCGCCGCGCTTCAGCGCTTCCAGATGCTGGAACAGCAGGCTGTGATCCATCGCACTGGGGTGGTCGTAGTTGGTTTTTACGCGCTCTTCCATCGAAAGATGGGATTGATCTTTGTAATAGCTATCTTCGGGAATAACACCGATATGCTCATCACCCACTTGTTCACGCAGTTCGCGATAAAGCGTACTGGCAATGAGACTTTTACCTGAAGCCGATGCGCCGGCGATGCCTATGATGACGCACTGATGAGACTTATCAGTCATAAATTTAGCGACCTGATTAACCTGGATGTAAGGAAGGACGACGCCGGAGCGTCAAACGCGGCAATTATAGGGATTTCGGGGGCGTGATACCAGTCGAATGCGCAGGTTATGCGAGGCGGGCTGAAAAGCGCTGTTTCACGCCTTTAGCAAAATTTTTACGCGCGGTTTTTCGCCATTTCATCACCCTTCTTCGCAGAGTAACTATTTTATAAGTCTATGAAGTCAAAATCTGACCACTCAGCATATGAATTGTAAAATGTTTGTACTAGCATAAACCAAATTATTAATTTCACGCGTCCGGACCTGGCTCCTGACAACATGGCGTCCCTGGATAGAGCGGTAATGAATAAACAATACCAGCGGGTTTTGGTTACTACCCCACATCCTTTACTGCGGCTTGTCTGTCTGGGTCTGGTCACGTTCATCTTCACCTTATTTTCCCTCGAGCTGACTCGCTTCGGTACGCTGCTGGCGCCACTATGGTTCCCGACTTCAATTATGATGGTGGCGTTTTACCGCCATGCGGGAAAAATGTGGCCCGGCATTGCGCTCGCCTGCTCCTTTGGCAATATTTTTGCCTCGTGGATGCTCTTCTCATGGGCATCGATCAATATCACCTACACGGCGATCAATATCATTGAGGCCACGGTTGGCGCGCTGTTACTGCGTAAGCTGCTCCCCTGGTATAATCCGCTGCAAAACCTCAACGACTGGGTCCGGCTTGCCCTCGGCAGTGCCCTGGTGCCGCCGCTGGTGGGGGGCGTTCTGGTTCATTTTCTGGTGCCGAGCGCGGAGCCGCTGCGTAATTTCCTTGTCTGGGTACTTTCAGAAGCCATTGGCGCACTGGCGCTGGTGCCGTTAGGTCTGCTGTTTAAGCCGCATTACCTGCTGCGCCACCGCAACCCGAAACTGCTGCTGGAAACGTTGGTGACCCTGGTCGTCACGCTGGTTCTTAGCTGGACGGCAATCACCTGGCTGCCGTGGCCATTCACCTGCATTATCGTTTTACTGATGTGGAGCGCGGTCCGTCTGCCGCGTATGGAAGCGTTCCTGATATTTTTATTCACCATCATGATGGTGTCCCTGATGATGGCGCGAAATCCGCTCTCCATGACGCCCTCCACCATGATCGTCACCTTCAACGCGCCGTGGCTCCCCTTCCTGATGATGCTGCTCCCCGCCAACATTATGACGATGGTGATGTATGCCTTCCGGGCCGAGCGTAAACATATTACGGAAAGCGAAGAACGTTTTCGCAATGCGATGGAGTATTCCGCGATTGGTATGGCGCTGGTGGGCATTGAGGGCCAGTGGCTCCAGGCCAACAAGGCTCTGTGCAATTTCCTCGGTTACAGCCAGTCCGAGCTTCAGTCGCTCACGTTCCAGCAGTTAACCTGGCCGGAAGATTTAAATACCGACCTGGAGCAGCTGCAACAGCTGATTCACGGCGAGATCAACACCTACACCCTCGAAAAACGCTACTACACCCGCAGCGGCGAGGTGGTGTGGGCGCTGCTGGCCGTCTCCGTTGTGCGCCATGCCGACGGCACCCCGCTCTACTTTATTGCCCAGATTGAAGACATCAACGATCTGAAACAGACCGAGTGGGTGAATAAGCGTCTGATGGAGCGTATCACTCTCGCTAACGAAGCCGGCGGAATCGGGATTTGGGAGTGGGATCTCGAGCCGGACGTAATCAGCTGGGATAAACGGATGTTTGAGCTGTACGAGATCCCCTCGCACATTAAACCCACCTGGCAGCTCTGGCATGCGGCCATGGTGCCTGAAGATCGTACGCACGCCGAACAGGTCCTGCGTGAGTCACTCCAGGCCAGGGTACCTTTCAAGCTGGAATTTCGCATTCGCGTCAAGGATGGCATTCGCCACATTCGTTCGCTGGCGAACCGGGTGCTGAACAAACAGGGCGAAGTGGAGCGGCTGTTAGGGATCAACATGGATATGACCGAGGTGAAGCAGCTGAACGAGGCGCTGTTCCAGGAAAAAGAGCGCCTGCATATCACCCTCGACTCCATCGGCGAAGCGGTGCTGTGTACCGACATCGACATGAACATCACCTTTATGAACCCGGTCGCCGAGAAGATGAGCGGCTGGTCGCAAAGCGAAGCGATGGGTCAGCCCATTCTGAAGGTGCTACACATTACCTTCGGCGAGAACGGTCCGTTAATGGAAAACATCCACAGCGGCGATATGTCCCGTACCGATATCGAACAGGATGTGGTGCTTAACTGCCGCAATGGCGGCAGTTTCGACATTCATTACAGCATAACCCCCCTCAGCACTCTGGAAGGACACACCATCGGCTCGGTGCTGGTGATTCAGGACGTCACCGAGTCGCGCAAAATGCTGCGCCAGCTGAGCTACAGCGCTTCCCATGACGCCCTTACCCACCTGGCGAACCGCGTCAGCTTTGAAAACCATCTTAAGCGCCTGTTGCAGACGGTACAGGAGACCCATCAGCGTCACGCGCTGGTCTTTATCGATCTTGACCGTTTTAAGGCGGTGAACGATACGGCAGGCCACGCGGCGGGCGACGCTCTCCTGCGCGAACTCTCTTCGCTGATGCTGACCATGCTGCGCTCCAGCGACGTGCTGGCGCGTCTGGGCGGCGACGAGTTTGGCCTGCTGCTGCCGGACTGCAACGTCGAAAGCGCACGCTATATTGCGGGCCGGTTGATCGACGCCATCAACAACTATCATTTTTCCTGGGAAGGACGCCTGCACCGCATTGGCGCCAGCGCGGGGATTACGCTGATTGACGACACCAATTACCAGGCTGCGGAAGTGATGTCTCAGGCCGATATCGCCTGCTACGCCTCGAAAAACAGCGGGCGCGGCGTGGTCACCGTCTACGAACCCCAGCAGGAGCGGATCCACAGCACGCGCAGCATGATGTCGCTGGATGAGCAGTGGCACATGATTAAAGATAACCATCTGCTGATGATCGCCCGCAGCGTCGCCTCGCCGCGCATTCCCGAGAGCAGTAGCTTCTGGCTCATTTCCTTGCGGCTGTGGACCAGCCAGGGAGAAGTGCTGGAAGAGCATGCCTTCCGCGCCGGGCTGGCGGAGCCGGAGCTGCTGCACGCCCTGGACCGACGGATATTCAGCGAATTTTTCCGTACCTATGCCGCACAGGTGGCGGCCAAAGGAATGGGCGTCGCGCTGCCGCTCTCAGAAGCGGGTTTAGCCAGCGTCACGCTGGTGGATGAGCTGCTCGACCTGATCACCAGAGGTCCGCTGCCGGCGCGGCTGCTGCATCTGGCGATCGCCGTTGATGTGCTGAGCAATACGGATGAAAACGTGCAGCAGGGTCTGCAAAAGCTTCGTCAGGCCGGCTGTCGCGTGGTGCTGACCCGGGTCGGACGCGATATGAACGTCTTCAGCCAGCTCAGCGCCAACACCGCCGATTATCTGCTGCTGGATACAGACATGGTGACCAACATCCACGGCAATCTGATGGATGAGATGATGGTGACAATCATTCAGGGCCACGCCCAGCGTCTGGGCATAAAAACCATTGCCGGGCCATGCCATCAGTCGATCATGATGGATACGCTGTCGGGCATCGGCGTTGATTTTATTTACGGCGACACCATCGGGGAAGCGCAGCCGCTTGATCTACTGCTGAATACCAGCTATTTCGCCATCAACTGACGGCGACCAGCCGTCGGTGTACCAGATATGTAACAGCGCATACGAGCGCCACGGCTGCCAGCGTTCGGCATAGCGACGGATCTGCGCGGGCGTCATACCGGCAAAGCGCTGTTTAATCAGATAGTCATCCGGCAGGAAAACATCCTTCGCCTGCCAGCCACGCAGGGCCAGATAATTCGCGGTCCAGCGCCCGATGCCGGGGCGCTGTTGTAGCGCCTTCATCCCGGCCTCAACGTTCGCAGGCGGGAACAGCGGGAATTCACCGTCCACCGCCGACTGCGCCAGATGAATCAACGACTCCGCACGCCTGAGCGGCATCCCGAGGGCTTTCAACGCCAGCGGATCTGCCGCGGCCAGCACCTCTGGCGGAGGAAAGCAGAGATAGCCCGGCGCATCCTCAATGGGTTCACCGCACAGCGCCACCACCCGTGACGCCAGTTTTGCCGCCATCGCCACGCTCACCAGTTGCCCGAGAATGGCGCGCACGCCCTGCTCGTATGCATCCATCGCGCCGGGCAAACGTAAGCCCGGCCGCGCCGCGCCGAGCTCGCCGAGAGTCTGCGCAATGTGCAGCGGGTCGCAATCGAGGTCAAACAGGCGGGAGATGCGGTCGAGGCAGATATCCGCCACCGGGATCAGGCCAGGGCTGAGCGACACCGCCAGCGTAGGGGTTGCGCTGTCTGGCGTAACCCGGAAAACGCCCTGGTGCCCGGCATAGCCAAAACTGCGCTCGTAGTAATCCTCCGTAACGGTCTCAACCCCCGTGACCGCACGCGCGGCAAGAAAGCCAAACATCCACGACCAGTCGTAGGGCGGTTGCCAGTTCAGGGTGTACATCGTCTCTCCTTTTGTATTTACCTCAGCATAAACCGAAAGATCGCCTTGCGCCTTGCTTTCATATTCCTGTTGTCGCCTGGCAGACATTTCGCTAAAGTCTCGCCCCTTCTCACCGGCATGGGGATTTATTGTGTTTATTGGATTCGACTACGGCACCGCAAACTGCTCGGTTGCGATAATGCAAAACGGACAACCGCAGCTCCTGAAAATGGAAAACGGCAGTACGCTGTTGCCGTCAATGCTTTGTGCGCCCACGCGTGAAGCGGTGAGCGAGTGGCTGTTCCGCCACCATCAGGTTCCGGCCACGGCGGTAGAGACCCAGGCGCTGCTGCGCCGTGCGGTCAGCTTTAACCGCGAGGAAGATATCGACGTTACCCCGTCCAGCGTGCAGTTCGGCCTCTCTTCCCTCGGGCAGTACATTGAAGACCCGGAAGAGGTCTACTTCGTTAAATCGCCGAAATCCTTCCTCGGCGCCAGCGGCCTGAAGCCGCAGCAGGTGGCGATGTTTGAAGATCTGGTCTGCGCGATGATGCTGCACATCCGCAATCAGGCGCAGTCCCAGGTGCCGGATGCCATCACCCAGGCGGTGATTGGCCGTCCGATTAACTTTCAGGGGCTGGGCGGCGACGAAGCCAACCAGCAGGCGCAGGGGATCCTTGAGCGTGCAGCGCACCGGGCAGGCTTCCGTGACGTGGTGTTCCAGTATGAGCCGGTTGCGGCGGGGCTGGATTTTGAAGCCACGCTGACGCAAGAACAACGGGTGCTGGTAGTGGACATCGGCGGCGGTACGACGGACTGTTCATTACTGCTGATGGGTCCGCAGTGGCATCACCGTCGCGATCGTGAAAACAGTCTGCTGGGGCACAGCGGCTGCCGCGTGGGCGGTAACGATCTGGATATTGCCCTGGCCTTCAAGAGCCTGATGCCGCTGCTCGGCATGGGCGGTCAAACCGAGAAAGGCATCGCCCTGCCGATCCTGCCGTGGTGGAACGCGATTGCTATCAACGACGTCCCTGCCCAGAGTGATTTTTACAGCACCGCGAATGGCCGTTTCCTCAACGATCTGGTGCGTGATGCGCAGGATGCAGAGAAGGTCGCGCTGCTGTATAAGGTGTGGCGTCAACGTCTGAGCTACCGGGTCGTGCGCACCGCCGAAGAGAGCAAAATCGCCCTTTCCGATCGTCCAGAGCATGCGGTTTCGCTGCCGTTTATCAGTGACGATCTGGCTACGGCAATCACCCAGGAAGGGCTGGAAATGGCGCTGACTCAGCCGCTTCAGCGTATTCTGGAGCAGGTGCAGTTAGCGCTTGAGAACGGCAACGTGAAGCCGGACGTAATTTACCTGACTGGCGGTAGCGCCCGTTCGCCGCTGATCAAGAAAGCGCTGGCGGAACAGCTGCCGGGGATCCCGATTGCCGGCGGCGATGACTTTGGCTCCGTTACGGCAGGGCTGGCGCGCTGGGCGCAGGTGGTGTTTAGCTAGCGTTGGTGCGGTCTGGTGCCCTCACCCCGGCCCTCTCCCACGGGGAGAGGGTGAAAACCGCTGCGCCACACTCAGACAATTCCCGACAGTCTTCCATATTTCCTCCATTTTTTCGCTGTGTTAGCTGACTAAACTAGTATCATTCCCCGAAAGAGTTTCAGGATGAGAACGTATAACGATGAAAGGCAGTAACAAATCCCGCTGGGCAATCGCCGTTGGTCTGATTGTGGTGGTCCTGGCCGCCGCCTGGTACTGGCACAGCCAGTCCGCGAACTCCACGGCACCTGCTGGCGCTAATAGCCCCTCACAACGCTCAACGGGCGGCGGGCGCCACGGTATGCGCGGCGGTGCGCTGGCACCGGTGCAGGCGGCAACGGCGGTGAATAAAGCGGTGCCTCGTTATCTCTCCGGGCTGGGAACCATCACCGCCGCCAACACCGTGACGGTACGTAGCCGCGTGGACGGTCAGTTGATGGCCATCCATTTCCAGGAAGGTCAGCAGGTAAAAGCCGGCGATCTGCTGGCGGAAATCGATCCAAGCCAGTTTAAGGTGGCCCTGGCGCAGGCGCAGGGGCAGCTCGCGAAAGACAAAGCCACCCTCGCCAATGCCCGCCGCGATTTAGCCCGCTATCAGCAGCTGGTAAAAACCAACCTCGTGTCACGCCAGGAGCTGGACACCCAGCAGTCTCTGGTCAGTGAATCTCAGGGCACCATCAAGGCCGACGAAGCCGCGGTCGCCAGCGCCCAGCTCCAGCTCGACTGGAGCCGGATCACCGCGCCGATTGACGGCCGCGTGGGCCTGAAACAGGTTGATATCGGCAACCAAATCTCCAGCGGCGATACCACGGGCATCGTGGTGATCACCCAGACGCACCCTATCGATCTCGTCTTTACCCTGCCGGAAAGCGACATTGCGACGGTGATACAGGCGCAGAAGGCCGGAAAAGCGCTGGTGGTTGAAGCCTGGGATCGCACCAACAAGCAGAAGCTGAGCGAAGGTTCGCTGTTGAGCCTGGATAACCAGATCGACACCACCACCGGCACCATTAAGCTAAAAGCACGCTTCAACAATCAGGACGATGCCCTGTTCCCGAATCAGTTCGTCAACGCGCGAATGCTGGTCGCGACCGAAGAAAACGCGGTAGTGATCCCGACGGCGGCCCTGCAAATGGGCAGTGAAGGCAACTTTGTCTGGGTGCTGAACAGCGAAAACAAGGTCAGCAAACATCTGGTGAAAACCGGCATCCAGGACAGCCAGACGGTGGTGATCAGCGCCGGACTGTCCGCTGGCGACCGCGTCGTGACCGACGGTATTGACCGTCTGACCGAAGGGGCGCAGGTCGAGGTGGTGGAAGCGCAGGATACAGGAGCAAAAGCCTGATGCAGGTGATGCCGCCGAGCTCTACAGGTGGGCCATCACGCCTGTTTATCTTACGTCCGGTTGCGACGACCCTGCTGATGGTGGCGATCCTGCTGGCCGGGATCATTGGCTACCGTTTTCTGCCCGTGTCGGCGCTGCCGGAAGTGGACTACCCGACCATTCAGGTTGTCACCCTCTATCCGGGCGCCAGTCCGGATGTGGTGACGTCCGCCATCACCGCCCCGCTGGAGCGTCAGTTTGGCCAGATGTCTGGCCTGAAGCAAATGTCCTCCCAGAGCTCCGGTGGCGCTTCGGTCGTCACGCTTCAGTTCCAGCTCACGCTGTCGCTGGACGTCGCTGAGCAGGAGGTGCAGGCCGCGATTAACGCCGCCACAAACCTGCTGCCGTCTGACCTGCCGAATCCACCTGTTTACAGCAAGGTCAACCCGGCGGATCCGCCGATCATGACCCTTGCCGTCACCTCCTCCGCCATGCCGATGACCCAGGTGGAAGACATGGTTGAAACCCGCGTGGCGCAGAAGATTTCTCAGGTGACCGGCGTGGGGCTGGTGACGCTGGCGGGCGGTCAACGCCCCGCCGTTCGCGTCAAACTGAATGCCCAGGCCATTGCCGCGCTGGGGTTAACCAGCGAAACCATCCGCACCGCCATCAGCAGCGCCAACGTCAACTCAGCGAAGGGTTCGCTGGACGGCCCGACCCGCGCGGTCACGCTCTCCGCCAACGACCAGATGCAGTCCGCCGATGAGTACCGTCAGCTGATCATTGCCTACCAGAACGGCGCGCCGATCCGCCTGGGCGACGTGGCAACCGTTGAACAAGGCGCGGAAAACAGCTGGCTCGGGGCGTGGGCCAATAAGCAGCAGGCGATTGTCATGAACGTTCAGCGCCAGCCGGGCGCGAACATTATTGATACCGCCGACAGCATTCGCACCATGCTGCCGCAGCTGGTGGAAAGCCTGCCAAAATCGGTCAGCGTGAAAGTGCTCTCTGACCGCACCACGAATATTCGCGCGTCAGTGACCGACACCCAGTTCGAGCTGATGCTGGCGATTGCGCTGGTGGTGATGATCATCTACCTGTTCCTGCGCAACGTCCCGGCAACCATCATTCCCGCCGTCGCCGTGCCGCTCTCGCTGGTCGGAACGTTCGCGGTGATGGTGTTCCTCGACTTCTCGATTAACAACCTGACGCTGATGGCGCTCACCATCGCCACCGGGTTTGTGGTGGACGACGCCATCGTGGTAATCGAGAACATCTCGCGCTATATCGAAAAAGGTGAAAAGCCGTTAGCCGCCGCGCTGAAGGGCGCGGGGGAGATCGGCTTTACCATTATCTCGCTCACCTTCTCGCTGATTGCGGTGCTGATCCCGCTGCTGTTTATGGGCGATATCGTCGGGCGGCTGTTCCGCGAGTTTGCCGTGACGCTGGCGGTCGCCATTCTGATCTCTGCCGTGGTGTCGCTGACGCTGACGCCGATGATGTGCGCCCGCATGCTGAGCCACGAGTCCCTGCGCAAGCAAAACCGCTTCTCGCGCGCCTCCGAGCGGATGTTCGAGCGCATTATTGCCGCCTACGGCCGCGTGCTGGCGAAAGTGCTGAACCATCCGTGGGCAACGCTCGGCGTGGCGCTCGGCACCCTGGCGCTCAGCGTCATGCTGTGGATTTTCATTCCGAAAGGCTTCTTCCCGATTCAGGACAACGGCATTATTCAGGGCACGCTTCAGGCGCCGCAGACGGTCTCCTTCGCCAACATGGCGCAGCGCCAGCAGCAGGTGTCTGAGATCATCATGAAAGATCCGGCCGTGGAAAGCCTGACTGCCTACGTGGGCGTGGACGGCACCAACCCGTCGCTCAACAGCGCGCGCCTGCAAATTAACCTTAAACCGCTCGATGACCGCGACGATCGCGTTAACGCGGTGATTGAACGCCTGCAAAGCGCGGTGGCGCGCGTGCCGGGCATTGAGCTGTATCTGCAACCGATCCAGGATTTAACCATTGATACGCAGGTGAGCCGCACGCAGTACCAGTTTACGCTCCAGGCCACCTCGCTTGAGGCACTGAGCACCTGGGTGCCGCAGCTGGTGGACAAGCTGAAAACACTGCCGCAGGTTTCTGACGTCAGCAGCGACTGGCAGGATAAAGGGCTGGCGGCGTACGTGAACGTCAACCGCGACACCGCCAGCCGTCTGGGCATTACCATGTCCGACGTGGATAACGCCCTGTATAACGCCTTTGGCCAGCGCCTGATCTCCACCATCTATACCCAGGCCAACCAGTATCGCGTGGTGCTGGAACATAACACCGAAAACACGCCCGGGCTGGCCGCGCTGGACACGGTGCGCCTGACCAGCAAAGACGGCGGGATTGTGCCGCTCAGCGCCATTGCCAGCGTGGAAGAGCGCCACACCCCACTGTCGATTAACCATCTCGATCAGTTCCCGTCCACCACCATTTCCTTCAACGTGCCGGACGGGTATTCCCTGGGCGAAGCGGTGGAGGCCATTCTGGGCGCGGAGAAAGAACTCAGCTTCCCGTCCGATATTCAGACCCAGTTCCAGGGCAGTACGCTGGCGTTCCAGGCCGCGCTGGGCAGCACCGTCTGGCTGATTGTCGCGGCGGTGGTGGCGATGTATATCGTGCTTGGCGTGCTGTATGAAAGCTTTATCCACCCAATCACCATCCTCTCCACCCTGCCGACGGCGGGCGTGGGGGCGCTGCTGGCGCTGATGCTGGCGGGGAGCGAGCTGGACGTCATTGCGATCATCGGCATCATCCTGCTTATCGGCATTGTGAAGAAAAACGCCATCATGATGATCGACTTTGCGCTGGCCGCCGAGCGCGAGCAGGGTATGGCGCCGCGCGAGGCCATTTACCAGGCCTGTCTGCTGCGTTTTCGTCCGATCCTGATGACCACCCTCGCCGCCCTGCTGGGCGCGCTGCCGCTGATGCTGAGCACCGGCGTGGGGGCCGAACTGCGCCGTCCGCTGGGCATCGGGATGGTGGGCGGCCTGCTGGTGAGCCAGGTGCTGACTCTGTTTACCACGCCGGTTATCTACCTGCTGTTTGACCGTCTGGCCCTGTGGACGAAAAACCGCTTCCCGAAACGTGAAGAGGAGGCGTAAGTGAAGTTTTTCGCCCTCTTCATTTACCGTCCGGTGGCGACGATTTTACTCTCCGTCGCTATTACCCTGTGCGGCGTGCTGGGCTTCCGGCTGCTGCCGGTGGCCCCGCTGCCGCAGGTCGATTTCCCGGTGATCATGGTCAGCGCCTCGCTGCCGGGTGCCTCGCCGGAAACCATGGCGTCATCGGTGGCGACGCCGCTTGAGCGCTCGCTTGGGCGAATTGCCGGGGTTAACGAGATGACCTCCAGCAGTTCGCTGGGCAGCACGCGCATCATTCTGGAATTTAACTTCGACCGGGACATCAACGGCGCGGCGCGTGACGTGCAGGCCGCGATAAACGCCGCCCAAAGCCTGCTGCCAAGCGGCATGCCGAGCCGTCCAACCTACCGCAAGGCTAACCCGTCCGACGCGCCGATCATGATCCTGACGCTCACGTCAGAGACCTACTCCCAGGGCGAGCTGTACGATTTTGCCTCCACCCAGCTGGCGCAAACCATCGCCCAGATTGACGGCGTGGGCGACGTGGACGTCGGCGGCAGCTCTCTGCCCGCCGTGCGCGTGGGGCTGAATCCGCAGGCGCTGTTTAACCAGGGCGTATCGCTGGACGACGTGCGTTCCGCCATCAGCAACGCCAACGTGCGTAAGCCGCAGGGCGCGATTGAGGACAACAGCCACCGCTGGCAGATCCAGACCAACGACGAGCTGAAAACCGCCGCCGAGTATCAGCCGTTGATTATTCACTACAACAACGGTGCGGCGGTGCGCCTGAGCGACGTCGCCAGCGTCACCGATTCGGTGCAGGACGTGCGTAACGCCGGGATGACTAACGCCAAACCGGCGATTTTGCTGATGATCCGCAAACTGCCAGAAGCCAACATCATCCAGACGGTGAACAGCATCCGCGCGCGCCTGCCGGAGCTTCAGGAAACGATTCCGGCGGCCATCGACCTCCAGATTGCGCAGGACCGCTCCCCTACCATCCGCGCCTCGCTTGAGGAGGTAGAGCAAACGCTGATCATCTCCGTCGCGCTGGTGATCCTGGTGGTGTTCCTGTTCCTGCGCTCGGGGCGCGCCACGCTGATCCCGGCGGTGGCGGTTCCGGTATCGCTGATAGGCACCTTTGCCGCCATGTACCTGTGCGGCTTTAGTCTTAACAACCTGTCGCTGATGGCGCTGACGATTGCCACCGGGTTTGTAGTGGACGACGCCATCGTGGTGCTGGAGAATATCTCGCGCCATCTGGAAGCGGGCATGAAGCCGCTCCAGGCGGCGCTTCAGGGGACGCGCGAAGTGGGATTCACGGTCCTGTCCATGAGCCTGTCGCTGGTGGCGGTGTTCCTGCCGCTGCTGCTGATGGGCGGCCTGCCGGGGCGACTGCTGCGCGAATTTGCCGTCACGCTTTCCGTCGCCATCGGTATCTCCCTGGTGATTTCGCTGACGCTGACGCCGATGATGTGCGGCTGGATGCTAAAGCGCAGCCAACCTCACTCGCAGCCGCGCAGGAAAGGCTTTGGCCGCGTCCTGATGGCGATGCAGTCAGGCTATGGCAAATCGCTGAAATGGGTGCTGAACCACACGCGTCTTGTCGGGCTGGTGCTGATCGGCACCATTGTGCTCAACGTCTGGATGTATATCACCATCCCGAAAACCTTCTTCCCGGAGCAGGATACCGGCGTGCTGATGGGCGGTATTCAGGCGGACCAGAGTATTTCGTTCCAGGCGATGCGGGGCAAACTGCAAGACTTTATGAAAATCATCCGGGAAGATCCGGCCGTGGATAACGTCACCGGCTTTACCGGCGGCTCACGCGTTAACAGCGGGATGATGTTTATTACCCTTAAGCCGCGCGGTGAACGTCACGAAACGGCGCAGCAGATCATTGACCGCCTGCGGCTGAAGCTTGCCAAAGAGCCGGGGGCAAATCTGTTTTTGATGGCCGTTCAGGATATTCGCGTCGGCGGACGACAGGCTAACGCCAGCTATCAGTACACCCTGCTCTCGGATGACTTAGCCGCCCTGCGCGAATGGGAGCCGAAGATCCGTAAAGCGCTGGCCGCGCTGCCGCAGCTGGCGGACGTGAACTCCGACAGCCAGAATAACGGCGCGGAGATGGCGCTCACCTACGATCGCGAAACCATGTCCCGCCTGGGCATTAACGTTGAAGCGGCCAACAGCCTGCTTAACAACGCCTTCGGGCAGCGTGAAGTCTCCACCATCTATCAGCCGATGAACCAGTACAAGGTGGTGATGGAAGTTGATCCGCGCTACACCCAGGACATCAGCGCGCTGGACAAGATGTTTGTGATCAATAATGACGGCAAGGCGATCCCGCTGTCGTACTTCGCCAGCTGGCAGCCGTCGAACGCGCCGCTGTCGGTGAACCACCAGGGGCTTTCCGCCGCCTCGACCGTGTCGTTTAACCTGCCAACCGGCTCGTCGCTGTCTGAGGCCAGCGACGCCATCAACCGCGCCATGACCCAGCTCGGGGTGCCCTCCTCCGTGCGCGGCAGCTTTGCCGGTACGGCGCAGGTGTTCCAGGACACCATGAACTCGCAGGTCATTTTGATTCTGGCGGCTATTGCCACGGTTTATATCGTGCTGGGCGTGCTGTACGAAAGCTATGTGCACCCGTTGACCATTCTCTCCACGCTGCCTTCTGCGGGCGTGGGGGCGCTGCTGGCGCTGGAGCTGTTCGGTGCCCCGTTCAGCCTAATCGCGCTCATCGGGATCATGCTATTAATAGGTATTGTGAAGAAAAACGCGATTATGATGGTCGACTTTGCCCTGGACGCCCAGCGTAACGGCAACCTGACGCCGGACGAGGCGATATTCCAGGCCTGTCTGCTGCGTTTTCGCCCGATCATGATGACCACGCTGGCCGCGCTGTTCGGTGCGCTACCGCTGGTTATATCCGGCGGTGACGGCTCTGAACTGCGCCAGCCGCTGGGGATCACGATTGTCGGCGGCCTGGTGATGAGCCAGCTGCTGACGCTCTACACCACGCCGGTAGTCTATCTGTTCTTTGACCGACTGCGGCTGCGTTTTTCGCGTAAAAAGAGAACCACGGTGACCGAGTAAATGACCGACCTACCCAGTAACGTTCGCTGGCAATTGTGGATCGTCGCGTTCGGCTTCTTTATGCAGTCGCTGGACACGACCATCGTGAACACCGCCCTCCCCTCAATGGCGAAAAGCCTGGGGGAGAGCCCGCTGCACATGCATATGGTGATTGTCGCCTACGTGCTGACGGTCGCCGTGATGCTGCCCGCCAGCGGCTGGCTGGCGGATAAAGTCGGTGTGCGAAACATCTTCTTCACCGCCATTGTGCTGTTTACCACCGGGTCGCTGTTTTGCGCCCAGGCCAATACCCTCGACCAGCTGGTGATGGCGCGCGTGCTACAGGGCGTCGGCGGCGCGATGATGGTGCCCGTCGGGCGGTTAACGGTGATGAAAATTGTTCCGCGCGCGCAGTATATGGCGGCGATGACCTTCGTCACCCTGCCCGGTCAGGTCGGCCCGCTGCTTGGCCCGGCGCTGGGCGGGATTCTGGTGGAGTATGCCTCCTGGCACTGGATCTTCCTGATCAACCTGCCGGTCGGTATTATCGGCGCGATTGCCACCCTGACGCTGATGCCGAACTATAAAATGCAGACCCGGCGCTTTGATTTCGTTGGCTTTATCCTGCTGGCGGCTGGCATGGCGACGCTCACCCTGGCCCTCGACGGGCAAAAAGGGCTGGGGATCTCCTCCCTGTCGCTCGCCCTGCTGGTGGCGCTGGGGATCACCGCGATTCTCTGGTATCTGTGGCATGCCAGAGGCAACGCTAACGCGCTGTTCAGCCTGAATCTGTTCAGAAATCCCACCTACCGTCTTGGTCTGTTCGGCAGCTTTGCCGGACGCATCGGCAGCGGCATGTTGCCGTTTATGACGCCGGTGTTTTTACAGATTGGGATGGGCTTCTCGCCGTTCCACGCCGGGCTGATGATGATCCCGATGGTGCTCGGCAGCATGGGGATGAAGCGTATTGTGGTGCAGGTGGTGAACCGCTTTGGCTATCGCCGGGTGCTGGTGACCGCCACGATCGGGCTGGCGTTGGTTTGCCTGCTGTTTATGGCCGTGGCGCTGCTGGGCTGGTACTACATCCTGCCGCTGGTGCTGTTCTGCCAGGGGATCATCAACTCCATGCGCTTCTCGTCGATGAACACCCTGACGCTGAAAGATCTGCCGGACGAGCTGGCGAGCAGCGGTAACAGCCTGCTGTCGATGATCATGCAGCTCTCCATGAGCGTGGGGGTCACGGTCGCCGGATTGCTGCTCGGCATGTACGGGCAGCACCATCTCAGCGCCGACACCCCCGTCGCGCATCAGGTATTTTTATACACTTACCTCAGCATGGCGGTAATTATCGCCCTGCCCGCTTTTATCTTTGTCAGAGTACCGAATGACACGACCAAAAACGTCGTGATCCGACGCGGCAAAAGGAGTGCACCATGAAATTCTGGCGTCCGGGGATCACCGGTAAGCTTTTTGTGGCGATTTTCGCCACCTGTATCGTCCTGCTGATTACCATGCACTGGGCGGTGCGGGTCAGCTTTGAGCGCGGCTTTATTGACTACATTAAGCACGGTAACGAACAGCGACTACAGGGCTTAAGCGACGCGCTGGGCGAACAGTATAGCCTGCACGGTAACTGGCGTTTTCTGCGCAATAACGATCGCTTTGTGTTTCAAATCCTGCGCTCGCTGGAGCACGATAATGACGACGACCGCCCGGGGCCGGGCATGCCGCCGCACGGCTGGCGCACCCAGTTCTGGGTGATAGATCAGGAAATGCGCGTGCTCGTTGGCCCACGCTCTCCGGTACCGCCGGACGGTACAAAGCGCGCCATCACCTCGAACGGCGCCACGGTGGGCTGGGTTATCGCCTCGCCGGTCGAGCGGCTGACGCGCAACACCGACATCAACTTTGACCGCCAGCAGCGTCAGACCAGCTGGCTGATTGTCGCGCTTTCTACCCTGCTTGCGGCGCTCGCCACCTTCCCGCTGGCGCGCGGCCTGCTGGCGCCGGTTAAGCGCCTGGTGGAAGGCACGCACAAGCTGGCGGCGGGTGATTTCTCGACCCGCGTTGACACCCGCAGCCAGGATGAACTGGGCAAGCTGGCGCAGGACTTCAACCAGCTCGCCAGCACGCTGGAAAAAAACCAGCAAATGCGCCGCGATTTTATGGCCGACATTTCGCACGAGCTGCGCACCCCGCTGGCGGTGCTGCGCGGCGAGCTGGAGGCAATTCAGGACGGCGTGCGGCAGTTCACCCCCGAGTCCGTGGCCTCGCTTCAGGCGGAAGTCGGCACGCTGACCAAACTGGTGGACGATCTGCATCAGCTTTCCATGTCCGACGAAGGCGCCCTGGCCTACCAGAAAGCCCCAGTCGACGTGATCAATATCCTTGAAGTCGTGACCGGCGCATTCCGCGAGCGCTTCGCCAGCCGTGACCTGAAAATCAACCTCTCGCTGCCGGACAGCGCGGTGGTATTTGGCGACAGAGATCGCCTGATGCAGCTGTTCAATAATTTGCTGGAGAACAGCCTCCGCTACACCGACGGCGGCGGCGCGCTGCATATCTCCGGCAGGCAGGAAAACGGGCGCTTTGCCCTGACCTTTGCGGACTCCGCCCCTGGCGTGAAAGATGCGCAGCTGGAAAAACTGTTCGAGCGCTTCTATCGCACCGAAGGTTCACGCAACCGCGCCAGCGGCGGTTCCGGCCTTGGGCTGGCGATTTGCGTTAACATTGTTGAGGCCCACGGCGGCACCATCCGCGCCGCCCATTCGCCTTTTGGCGGGGTTAGCATTACAGTAGAGTTACCTCTGGAACGGGATTTATCGAGGGAAGCATGACCGAGTTACCGATTGACGACAACACACCGCGTATTTTGATCGTAGAAGACGAGCCTAAACTTGGGCAACTGCTGATCGACTATTTGCGTGCCGCAAGTTACGCGCCAACGCTTATCAGCCACGGCGACCAGGTGCTGCCCTACGTGCGCCAGACGCCGCCGGATCTGATCCTGCTGGATCTGATGCTGCCGGGTACCGACGGCCTGACCCTGTGCCGGGAAATTCGTCGTTTCTCCGATGTTCCCATCGTGATGGTGACGGCCAAAATCGAAGAGATCGACCGTCTGCTGGGGCTCGAAATCGGCGCCGACGATTACATCTGCAAGCCTTACAGCCCGCGGGAGGTGGTCGCTAGGGTGAAAACCATCCTCCGCCGCTGTAAGCCACAGCGTGAATTGCAGGTGCTGGATGCGCAAAGCCCGCTGATTGTCGACGAAAGCCGCTTCCAGGCGAGCTGGCGCAGCAAACTATTGGATCTTACCCCAGCGGAGTTCCGCCTGCTGAAAACGCTCTCCCACGAGCCGGGAAAAGTGTTTTCCCGCGAGCAGCTGCTCAACCATCTGTATGACGATTACCGCGTGGTGACCGACCGCACCATCGACAGCCACATCAAAAACCTGCGCCGCAAGCTGGAGGCGCTCGACGCCGACCAGTCGTTTATTCGCGCTGTGTACGGCGTGGGTTATCGCTGGGAAGCGGATGCGTGCAGGATTGCTTAATATTTGCTTTAACGATGATTACCTGCCCAGGTAATCATCGTTCTTCATAACATTCACTTTCTAACAACACCCCTACCTGATTTGACAATTGCAAATTGTAATGTTTGATGTTAAAAACGAAATAAATCACAATATTACGGCTTCAAGAAATGCAAAATGTTATTGGTAATTTATTCATTATCATCACCACAGCTATAAGCGTTGCCAGCCTTTTCTTGGGGTTATTTGCTTATAATAAAAAAATGAAAACAAAAGCAATACAAAAAATAGAACTCCTCATACCTAAAAAAAACAGAATAACCAAGTTTTCCGAGCAATGGGTAAGCGCTTTTTTCCTGGCATTCGGTAATCATGCATTCTCAAAAAGGCAATTAATTACCATACCATTTTTATTGATTTTATATTCCAGTATCTTATTTGTAGTTTGGTATCTCTGGGTGCTGACTTTTAGAAATCCTGAGCACATCATTCCTCAACATCTGCCATTGACCATTAAAGTTGCATTACATGACTTTATTCATTTTGGCTTTTGGTACTCTTTACTGCTTGATGTGATGTCAATTTATCTTATCAGAGCTTACATTAACGCAGGTCTATCGAAAGGGTTTTCGTCTGTAAAATCGATCGTTTATTTTTCTTCAATTGTTCTGGGCGTTATGCTCTCATTTACACTTATCGTCACCCATCTTAAAAATGCTTCGATTGAGGACCTCTATATCCAGCAAGGCCTGTATTTTGAAGACAGACCTGTAATGACATGGAACCCGCTGGAAGTGATACGGTCTTCACTGGATTTCATCGATAACGAAACCATGATTATCTTTACCTCAAAAGGGGCAATATCTAACTACTTCATTCCGCAGGCTATCATGTTTTACCTTTCCATGTTTACGCAATTGACGCTGCTTATTGTTTTCATCAGCTATATGATCACAAAAATACTGCATAACATTCGAACAGTTGCCATCTGGACAGTCAAGTATTCTGGAACGGCTACGATGAATGCCATTGGTTTCATTCTTATCGCCGGTATTATTCTACTTGCTTTAATATATTTGTGTTTGTATGTCATATCGCTAATGGTTTAAAGATACGAAGTATTATGTCATCTGAAAGGGGTGAGGCGCTTTACCTCCCCGCCCCGCAGCGCTACAATGCCCGCCCTTAAAGTGGGGGATCTCCCCTTACCGCTGCACCAGGTGCACGCGGATCTGACCTGTCATCAGAACGAGAACAAACATGTTTAAACCGGAACTCCTTTCCCCGGCGGGAACGCTGCAAAATATGCGTTACGCTTTCGCCTATGGTGCCGACGCCGTTTACGCGGGCCAGCCGCGCTACTCGCTGCGCGTGCGTAACAACGAATTCAACCACGAGAATCTTCAGCTCGGCATCAATGAAGCGCATGCCCTGGGCAAAAAATTCTACGTGGTGGTGAACATCGCGCCGCACAACGCTAAGCTGAAAACGTTCATTCGCGACCTGAAGCCGGTCGTGGAGATGGGGCCGAACGCGCTGATCATGTCGGACCCGGGTTTAATCATGCTGGTTCGGGAGAACTTCCCGGAGATGGACATTCACCTCTCGGTGCAGGCTAACGCCGTCAACTGGGCAACGGTGAAATTCTGGAAACAGATGGGGCTGACCCGCGTCATTCTGTCCCGCGAGCTGTCCCTCGAAGAGATCGAAGAGATCCGCACCCAGGTGCCGGATATGGAGATCGAAATCTTCGTTCACGGCGCGCTGTGCATGGCCTACTCCGGCCGCTGCCTGCTCTCTGGCTACATCAACAAGCGTGACCCGAACCAGGGCACCTGCACCAACGCCTGCCGCTGGGAATATAACGTTCAGGAAGGCAAAGAAGATGACATCGGCAATATCGTGCACAAACACGAGCCGATCCCGGTCACCAACGTTGAGCCAACGCTGGGTATCGGCGCGCCTACCGACAGCGTGTTTATGATCGAAGAAGCCAAACGTCCGGGCGAATACATGACCGCCTTCGAAGACGAGCATGGCACCTACATCATGAACTCCAAAGATCTGCGCGCCATCGCACACGTCGAGCGTTTAACCCAGATGGGCGTACACTCCCTGAAAATCGAAGGCCGCACCAAGTCTTACTACTACTGCGCCCGTACCGCACAGGTGTATCGCAAAGCCATCGACGATGCCGCCGCCGGTAAACCGTTCGACACCAGCCTGCTGGAAACGCTGGAAGGTCTGGCGCATCGCGGCTATACCGAAGGTTTCCTGCGCCGTCACACCCACGACGACTACCAGAACTACGAGCATGGCTACTCGATTTCCGAACGCCAGCAGTTTGTAGGCGACTTCACCGGCGAACGTAAAGGTCCGCTGGCCGCCGTCGCCGTAAAAAACAAATTCACTAAAGGCGACAGCCTGGAGCTGATGACGCCTCAGGGCAACATGAACTTCCGCCTCGAGCACCTGGAAAACAAAAAAGGTGAGGCGATAGAGGTCGCTCCTGGCGACGGCCATGTGGTCTGGCTGCCGGTTCCTGAAGAGGTAGAGCTGGAGTTTGCACTGCTGATGCGTAATTTTGAAGGTGAAAATACCCGAAATCCACACGGCAAATAGTCAATCAACGGGATTTTTTCACGCTGGGATAATTCTTAGAATCGGATCACATACCGCTTCGTTCAATACGGGTATTATCCCCCCGCTGAAAAACATAACCCATAAATGCTAGCTGTACCAGGAACCACCTCCTTAGCCTGCGTAATCTCCCTTACGCGGGCTTATTTTTTGCCTTTCATCCTGTTCTTACCCGCTTTTTCCTTCTCTGGGATACACTCTTTCTATAGTTAAAAAAGGGAGCAACCCGGATGGCATCCTATCCAGACAGTTTATTAATTCTCAATGGCAAAAGTGCAGGCAACGATCTGTTGCGCCAGGCGATCACCGAATTGCGTGAAGATGGCGCGCGCATTCACGTGCGGGTGACCTTTGAAAAAGGCGATGCGGCACGCTATATCGACGAAGGCATCAGGTTAGGTGCTGAGACCATCATTTCAGGCGGCGGCGACGGAACAATCAACGAGATCGCTGGTGCGCTTATTGACCTCAACACAGCACATCGCCCGGTGATGGGCATTTTACCGCTCGGTACCGCCAATGATTTTGCCACCAGCGCCGGCATACCTGAGGATTTAGGCAAAGCACTGCAACTGGCTATCCTCGGGAAAGCGACCGCCGTCGACATTGCACAGGTGAATGAAAGAACCTGCTTTATCAACATGGCTACGGGCGGTTTCGGCACGCGGATCACCAGCGAAACGCCGGAGAAGCTGAAAGCCGCGCTGGGCGGCGTCTCGTACCTCATTCACGGTCTGATGCGCATGGACACCCTCAAACCCGACAGCTGTGAAATCCACGGTGAGAACTTCCACTGGCAGGGCGACGCGCTGGTGATTGGTATCGGCAACGGACGTCAGGCAGGCGGCGGACAGCAGCTTTGCCCGGAAGCCCTGATTAATGATGGTCAGCTACAGCTGCGCATTTTTACTGGCGACGGGCTGCTGCCCGCGCTGTTTACGACGCTGACGCAGCCAGAGGAGAGCCCCAATATTATCGCCGGGAAATCCGCGTGGTTTGAAGTGATCGCCCCACACGGCATGACCTTTAACCTTGATGGCGAACCGCTGAGCGGAGAGAAATTCCGCATCGAAGTGGTTCCGGGCGCGTTGCAGTGCCGATTACCGCCAGATTGTCAGCTCTTGCGCTGATGGTTTGCCGGGTGGCGGCTACGCCTTACCCGGCCTACAGGACCGATCGCGTAGCCGCCACCCGGCTACCTAATACACCGCCACCTCCCGCGCCATCTCGCGGGAATACTGCTGTGAGGCATTGACCAGCATCCGCGTATAGTCGGTTTTGGCCTGCCCGGCGACCAGTTCGTCCACCGTCAGGCTTTCAAGGATTTTGCCATACTGCATTACCGCCACCTTCTGACACAGATGGGCAATCACGCCCAGATCGTGGGTGACCATCAGGTAGGTCAGGTTCGACTCACGCTGAAGTTCCGCCAGCAGGTTGAGGATTTCCGCCTGTACCGAGACGTCCAGCGCCGAGGTAGGTTCATCCAGCAGCAGCACCTGCGGCTCCAGAATCAGCGCCCTGGCAATCGCCACGCGCTGGCGCTGCCCGCCGGAAAGCTGGTGCGGATAGCGATCGCGAAACGCCCGGCTAAGCCCAACTTTATCCAGCAGGGCGTGAACGCGCCGCTCCCGATTTTTTATGCGGTGAATGTGCAGCGGCTCTTCCAGAATATCGCCGATGGTGTGACGCGGATGCAAAGAGCCGTACGGATCCTGAAATACCATCTGCACCCGGCGGCAGCGTTCCTGGCTGATACGTTTTTCCAGCCGCTTGCCGTTAATCGCCAGCTCGCCCTCCCAGTGGGTAAACAGCCCGGCAAGGCATTTCAGCACCGTGGTTTTGCCCGAACCGGACTCCCCCACCAGGCCGTAAATCTCGCCGTCCCTCACGCTGATATTCACATCGTCCAGCACCTGATTACGCTTCTCGCCCTCGCCAAACGTCAGGTTAAGGTGTTGTATCTCGATCATCTCTGCTCCTTACTCGGTGAGCCAGCTGGCCTGACGCTGTAATACCGGCAGCGTCGGTCGGCGATGGTTGATTTCCGGTAGCGCGCTGATGAGCCCCTGGGTGTAGGGATGCCTGGCGTTGTGCAGATCCTTCGCGGCAATCGACTCCACCACCCGTCCGGCGTACATCACCAGCACCCGGTCGCAGAAGCTGCGCACCAGGTTGATGTCGTGGCTGATAAAGATCAGCCCCAGACCGCGGGACTGCACCAGGTCGTCGAGCAGGCCCAGCACCTGCAAACGCACCGACACGTCCAGCGCCGAAGTCGGCTCGTCGGCAATGACCAGCTCGGGATCGGCGATCAGCATCATGGCGATCATGATGCGTTGCCCCTGCCCGCCGGAAATCTCGTGCGGACAGAGGTGATACACCCGCTCCGGCTGGCGAATGCGCACCACGTCGAGCATCTCCAGCACTCTGGCTTTGGCTTCCGCCTTGCGCCCCGGATGATGGGTCAGCCAGGCTTCGGCAATTTGGTCGCCCACGCACACCACCGGGTTAAGGGAGTATTTCGGGTCCTGCATGATCATCGAGATGCGCTTGCCGCGAATGCCGCGCATCTGCGCCTCGCTGACGGCCCGTAAATCGACATCGCCAAACTGCATCCGCGCGGCGCGGATCTGCGCTTTGGCCGGATGCAGGCGTAGCAGCGCCCGCCCGACGGTGGATTTACCGGAACCGGATTCACCGACAATCGCCAGCTTTTCGCGTCCGAGCTGGAAAGAGACGCCGCGCACCGCGTGGGTGACCGCGCCGCCGTTGATAAAATCGACGTGGAGATCGCGCACGTCGAGCATCGGGTTATTCGCTACGAGGATCGAGGATGTCACGCAGGCCATCTCCTAAGAAGTTGAACGCCAGACTGTTGATCAGGATCGCCAGCCCCGGAATAGTCACCACCCACCAGCACTCCATCATGTAGGTACGACCGCTGGAGATCATCGCTCCCCACTCCGGCTCCGGCGGCTGTGCGCCAAGGCCAAGAAAGCCCAGCCCGGCGGCGGTGAGAATGATCCCCGCCATGTTCATGGTGATGCGGATAATCACTGACGGCAGGCACAGCGGGACAATGTGACGCCACAGTACGCGCATCGGGGAAGCACCCTGAAGCCGCACGGCGGAGATAAAATCGGCCTGGCGCAGAGAGAGGGTTTCGGCGCGCGCCAGACGGGCAATCGGCGGCCAGGCGGTGAGCGTAATCGCAATCACCACGTGCTCCAGCCCCGGCCCGAGCGCCGCGACAAACGCCAGCGCCAGCACCAGGCTCGGGAAGGAGATAAAGATATCGGTGACGCGCATCAGCACCGCGTCCACCCTGCCGCCGAAGTAGCCTGCGGTCACGCCCAGCAGCAGCCCCAGCGGGCCAACGGTCACGGAGACCAGCAGCACGATGTAGAGCGTGATGCGCGCGCCGTACACCAGCCGGCTGAAGATGTCCCGGCCAAACTCGTCGGTGCCGAACCAGTGCAGTGCGTTCGGGGCGACCAGCGCGTTATTGAGGTCCTGCACCAGCGGGTTGTACGGCGCGATCAGCGGGGCAAACGCCGCCACAATCAGCAGCAGCAGGATAATCCCGCCGCCGATGGCGGTGAGCGGATTGCGCGCCATCTTGCCGACGAAGCCCGCGGCGCGGCCCAGCGTGCGTCTGATACGCTGGCGGCGTTCGGATGGCCCGGTCCCCAGCGGCGAATCCAGAGAAACGGTCATGATTTCGTCCTCGGGTCAAAGAGTTGATACAGCATGTCGGAGAGCAGGTTCAGCATCACGAAGATGACCCCCACCAGCAGCACGCAGCCCATGACCGCGTTCATATCCCCGAGCAGCAGGCTGCCGGTGAGATACGAACCGAAGCCCGGCCAGGAGAAGACGGTTTCAATCAGCACCGCCCCCTCCAGCAGCGAGCCGTAGGCCAGCGCCACTACCGTCAGGAGCTGCACGAGAATGTTGCGAAACGCGTGATTCCAGATCACCTGACGTTCAGTTAATCCCTTCACCCGGGCAGTGATAATGAACTCCTGCGACAGCTGCGCCAGCATAAAGCTGCGGGTCATGCGGCTGATGTAGGCCAGCGAGTGGAAGCCGAGCAGCGACGCGGGCAAAACCAGATGGTTAATGGCGTTCCAGAACACCGCGCCGTTCCCGGCCAGCAGCGCATCCACCGTCATCAGTCCGGTGCGGCGTGGGACTACCCCCTCCAGTCCGAGATCCAGACGTCCCGCGCCTCCCACCCAGCCAAGCCAGGCGTAGAACAGCAGCAGCCCCATCATCCCGACCCAGAAAATCGGCGTGGAATAACCCGCCAGACTGATGATGCGCACCACGTAGTCGGAAACGCTGTTGCGCCGCGCCGCCGCCAGTACGCCCAGCGGAATGCCCAGACCCGCACCGACGATAATCGCCATCGTCGCCAGCTCGAGCGTCGCCGGGAAGACGCGCAGAATATCGGCAGTCACCGGTTTACCCGTCAGCAGGGCATTGCCCAGATCGCCGTGCAGCAGGTTATTGAGGTAAATACCGAACTGAGCCAGCAGCGACCGGTCGAATCCCAGCTGGTGATAGACCTGCTGATAGGTGCTGTGGTCGGCATCCGGTCCGACAATCGCCAGCACCGGATCGACGGGCATTACGCGGCCGATGAAAAAGGTCAGCAGCAGCAGACCGAACAGCGTCACCACCACCTGCGTTAACCGCTTTGAGAAGCGCCGGGTCCGTGAGCCGGGCGCGAGAATTGCCACACTCATTTGTCACCTCCGGTTTTGTAGACGTCGCGCAGGAAGGTGGTGGCCGACGGGTGCGACTGGAAGTTCTTCACCTCGTTACGCACCACCACCGAATCAACCATCTGCGACAGAGGAACCATCGCCGGGATCAGCGCGTCGTAGCGGACCTGGATCTGCTGGTAATCGGCGATCTGTTTTTCCGGATCGCGCTCCAGCAGGGCCTTGTCGATCATTTCGTTGAGCGGCTTGTCGTAGAAGCTGGTACGCCAGCCCTGGAAGTTGGTCAGACGGGCTTCATCGCTGTTGTCCGGGTTATAGACCAACGCCCGCAGGCTGGAGTGCGGATGGGGTTCGACGCCGCTACCGCCGCGCCCCACCAGCATGTCGAACTTGCGCTCGCGCATTGCGCCGTAAATCTGGTTCCCGGTGCCGGTGATGATTTTGGCGTTGATGCCCGCCTGCATCAGCGTCGACTGCACGGCGATGGCGATATTGAGGAACGGCTGATCCGCCAGCACCCGCAGGGTGGTGTCAAACCCGTCCGGGTAGCCCGCCTCCGCCAGCAGCTTTCTGGCGCGCGGGATATCGAGCCTATAGCCCGGGTCCGGCAGCGTGGACGGCATACCCGCCTTGATCGGGCGCTGGTGCAGCACGCCGTAGCCCGGCATCAGCGCGCTGTTGATGCCCTGATAGTCAATCAGATAGCGCACCGCTTCGCGCACCTTCGGGTTAGCGAAATGGGCCTCTTTCATGCTCATCGCCACGTAGTACACCGTGCCTTTCTGCACGGCTTCGACGGTGAGCTGCGGGTCTTTGCGCAGGGCGTTAATGTCCGCCACCGCCATGTTGTTGGCAACGTCGAGGTCGCCTTTCTCAATCATCAGGCGCAGGGTTTGTGACTCCTGGAAATGACGCAGCACCACCCGGCTCATTTTGGGTTCTTCCCGCCAGTATTGCGGGTTGCGCTGCATGCGCAGCACATCCTTCGCCTGCCAGGTTTCCAGCATAAACGGGCCGGAACCCGCTTCGTTGGTGGTAAGCCAGCGGTTGCCCCAGTCGTTATTCACCGCGTGCTGCTGCACCGTTTTGCTGTCGAGCACGCCGAGGTTGCCGAGCGCGCCGAGGGAGTAGATCACCAGCTGCGGATCGTTAGGCTTAGGCAGAACAATTTGCACCGTGTAGGCATCGGTGGCGCTGATTTGGCTGTCGATGTTTTGCTTAGAAAATCCATACGACTTCCACACCGAGGCCTGGGCAAGGTTGAGGTGCAGCAGACGGCGCATCGACCAGACCACATCCTCCGCCGTGAGCGGGTTGCCAGAGTGGAATTTAACGTCGTCACGCAGGTGAAAGGTCAGGGTTTTACGGTCCGGCGAAATATTCCAGGACTTCGCCAGCGCGGGCCTGACGTTGGTGAGCGCGTTCGGGTCCAGCTCCACCAGCGAGTCGTAGAGATTGACCACAATGCCGACCACTTCGTTACCGGTCATTGCCGCCGGATCGAGGGTCAGCAGGTTATTCATGTTCATGCCGATGATGAGCTGGTCGGGCGGCGTTTTCGCGTACGCCGCACCGCTCCCCATCATCAGCGAGAGCGCGAGCAAGCACGCCCCGGCTAAGGGAGATCGTTTCATGTATATATCGCCTGTAGGGTACGTTTTTATCTGTCAGTCGTGGCTGACGGTATTGGCTTCGATATATGCAAAATTAATGTCTTCGCCCAGTCCCGGGCGGGTCGGCAGACTGACCATGCCGTTTTCGTCCATAGGGTCCACCAGGCTGTTGAGGTACGCCGCCGGTTGGTCGTAGTCGAGGAACGGGTGCAGCAGGCCGCGCTCGTACCAGCGGCAGTTTTTGATGGCGCCAATCACCGCCAGGCTGGCCGCGCCGTTGCCGTGTATTTCGCAGTCCATGCCAAAAGATTCCGCCAGGTTCGCCACCTTCAGCGTTGGGGAAATGCCGCCCACGCCGTTCGACCCTGCGCGCAGGATGTCGCAGGCCCCGGCTTTGATCCAGTCAGCACGGCTGTGGTGCTTTCCGCCCAGGCTTTCCGGCCCGATAACCGGAATCGAGAGGTTCTCCGCCAGCCACGCGTAGGAGGCCATGCTCTCCTCTTCCATCGGCTCTTCAAACCAGGCGAAGTCAAGCTTTTCCAGCGCTTTGCCGATGTACAGCGCCTCGGTACGGCTGTACCAGTGGTAGCCGTCAATCATGAGGTCAATGTCCGGGCCAACCGCTTCACGCACGGCGGCACAGGCTTTGACGTCCATCTTTGGATTGGGGGCGAAAGAGACCGGCGGCATCCAGGTGTGCAGCTTGATGGCCTTGTAACCGCGCGCCACCAGCTTTTCGGCAAAGCTGGCGTACTCCTCTGGCGTGGATAATCCGCCTGGCAGATCGTCGCCGCACATGGTGCTGCCATAGGCCGGCACCTTATCGCGATAGCCGCCAAGCAGTTTCCAGACCGGCAGGTTGAGCTTACGGCCAATCAGATCCCACAGCGCCTGTTCAACGAAGCCCAGCGCACGCTCGGTCAGCTGATGCGCGCTTCCCCGCTGCCAGTGCGCCAGATCCTGCCAGATGCGTTCCCGGTTGAATGCGTCCTGCCCCACCAGCACTTTGCGAAAGAAGGTATTGACCACAAAGGGGCGCACCACTTCCGGCGGCGCGAACGAATATCCGCGGGTGCCCTCTTCTGCCGTGATGGTCAGCATTGCCATTTTGGCCATGCTCTCCGGCCCAGGATGCGAATGCCCCGCGGCGTCAGAGACCCGACGCGTCGGGTACTGAAAAACGGTGACGTTTACAGATTCAATTTTCATTATCGGTCCTTAAGTCCGGCGATAAGCCCAGAAGCAGAAAATGACAAAGGGGTTTTATGATTTTAAAAATGCGTTTCAGTATGTAATTTAAGCATAAAAAATCAGCACGTCCTCGGACAAAACGCGTTAAGGAGAGGCTATTTTTTGGGCATATGCACGGTCGGACGTGACAATTTTCACAAAAGCGCGGGGAAATGTGAGGTTGATCGGGAGACGTTATTTGAAGGTAAGCGCAGAAGCAGGAATATGCTGACCGGCAACAACCCGCGGAAACTTCTGCGCTTACAAATCAGTCAACTAACCCGCTTCCGGGGCTGGAACGGCAAGCGTTTCCAGCAGCGCATGCATAGACGCATACCGGCCACTGGCATTGTTAAAGCTGGCATGATGGCACGCTGGCGAGACGATGAGGGTTTTGAGCCCCGCACTAAGGGCGGCACGGTAGCCGCTCTGGCTGTCCTCAATCACTATGCACTGCGAGGCCGTCAGGCCTAATTTTCGCAGCGCCGAGAGATAGACGGCAGGGTGCGGTTTTCCGTAGCGTTCATCGTCGGCGCTGCAAATGACCTCAAAATAGTGACCCATCCTGAGTTTCTTAAGCACCGCATGCACGATTTCATGCGACGAAGAGGTGGCAAGTGCAATCCGGTAACCTGCCTCACGAAAATACGACATCACGTCGTAGATGCCCTCTATCGCTTTGCCTTCCCGGCCAATCAGTTCGATGATGCGCAGACGAATGGCCGCTTCAATCATTTCAGGATCGGCCTCAAGTTTGCAGTATTCGCACCAGGTCCGGGCAATCTCATCCAGCCGCTTGCCTTTCGTCAGTGACTCACACTCTTCGTCGCTGACTTCAGCACGCCAGCCTGCCAGAGCTGCTTTCTGCGCCTGACGCCACAGGCCTTCGGAGTCAATGATGACGCCATCCATGTCAAAAATTACCGCCTTAACATCCATCATACGTCTCCGTGAATGGCCCGGCGATGCCGTCAGGCCTGAATAAATTACGAAATTCCGACCGTTTCACCCTTACAGGTTTCCTGACGAACAAACCCAGGCTGTTCAACCCGAATAAACGGACACAGGATGAAGGCCACGACATACAGCGCCGTGTAGGCAATGACCACGCCGAGCGTGCTGAACCAGGGCAGCAGCACCACGGCAATCGCCGGCGCAAGGAAGTTAGACAGACCGGCTGACAGGTTATACACCGAAATCGCCGCCCCCTTGTGCCGCGGCTCCAGCGCCGGGAACACCGCCGCCATCGGTACGAAGGCCGCCACAAAAATCCCCAGCGCGATGGCCGGGACCAGCGCCATGGCAAAGTTATGCCCGAAGTGCTGCGGAATGTAGTAAAACGCCAGGCTCGAGAGCGCCATCCCGATGCAGCCAAACCAGCGCACCACCCGCATCCAGCCCATTTTTTCCGCCACCACGCCCCAGAAGACGTTCGAGAAGATGGTGGTGAAGAAGAATACCGCCCAGACCTGAAGCCACTCGGAGGTGGTGAAGCCCAGCTCGTCAACAAACATCATCGGCATGATGACGGCAAACCCGAACAGGGAGAGGGTGTTGATGATACGCACCATGCTGGAGAGCAGAATACTGCGGTTGGTGTAGAGCAGCGTCGC
>Ga0308162_1000252_pt1 | contig 65012 bp, 67 predicted proteins | sample PhySR2_FD_201370 | JGI IMG/M metagenome (GOLD analysis project Ga0308162, IMG submission 201370) | Phyllosphere microbial communities from UC Gill Tract Community Farm, Albany, California, United States - DLSLS.R2 | ecosystem: Host-associated > Plants > Phyllosphere > Unclassified | place: USA... | reverse complement strand
TGCTGGAACAGGATGAATATGCAGCTCGCTCAGCTGCATGGTTCTACGTCTCTCACGGCTGCCTGCTTCATTCCGGAGACGTGGAGCGCGTCACGCTGCTTATCAATGGCGGCCGTAACGGGCTGGATAAACGCCGAGAGCTGTTTAATCTGGCGAAATCAGTGCTGGTAGTTTAGGCCAAGCCATAAAGCAAAAACCCCGATTGCGCCAACAGTCGGGGTTTTCTGTTTCTGCACCTGAGTGAGACAGGGAGAAGCTGTGATTGATTTTAGCAAACTGATACGGGAGTTGCGAGAGATGGCTGAAAAATTGCCCAACTGGAAATTCCTTCTTATCTGGTCGGTGCTGTTCATTCTGTCGGTCGGTTATTTCATCGGACAGGTGCGCTGGTGGTGACCATTAATATGAGGAGGTAGCTATGAGCATCATCGAAATGATTTTAGGCGGTATTGCTGCGCTGGTGGCCGTCGCGTTTAGCGGGTTTGTTGCCGGGAATATTCGCGGCAGCGGAAAGGCAGAGGATAAAGCTAATCAGCAGCGCACTGAAGAGAATGCAGCGGCAGCAATCGCCGCGGCAGAACGTAAAGCTGAAGTCACTAAAGAGGCCAGTAATGTCCAGCAGACTGTTAATCACATGCCTGATAACGATGTTGATCGCGAGCTGCGCGAAAACTTCACCCGCCCCGGTGGTGGTTGATACAGGTTGTCTGTGGACCCGAATTATCTACCTGACAAATCACGATATCGACGAGCTGGATAAGCAGACAAAGCGCGACATCCTTTCGCATAACAAAGCGTGGCAGGCGAACTGCAGTAAAGAATCCAGAGCCTCGCAATAGCGGGGATTTTTAACAACTGAGGAATGAACATGACGGTAGTTCTTACAGCAAAACAGATTGAAGACCTGGCGGTCTTCGCAAAAGAGGACGGTGCGCCTCAATACACTATCACCACGGGGACAATCCCGGAGTTCGAAGCAGACGATGGCGAAATTATTCCTGAATACTCTGGACTGATCGCGTATTCAGATTCGCTTGAGCGTGGTGTGTTACAACTCGACGATTAAGTGGCTATTACAAAGCTCACCTGCTGGTGGGCTTGATAATGGTTATCCCCACAAAGGGATAAAGCAACCCTTATCCCCTCTAAAGGATAGAGGAATGCCATGCAAACTTTTATCTGTATTGCTAGTGGTCCCTCGCTGACGGTACATGATTGCGCTTTAGCCTCAGGTTCCGGTCATACTGTTATATCGGTTAACTCCAGTTGGATGGCCGCGCCAGACTGTCAGCACATTTACGCCACTGACTGCTGCTGGTGGGAAGAGTACAGCCAAGGCATTACATCAGAAGCAACCCGATGGTGCGGTGATGAGTTCACCGCCAGGCGCTTTGGCATTAACTGGCTACCGTCTGCAATACCCGGTTCGTTTAATTCAGGTCAGCGCGCCATTGAGCTGGCGATCCATCTTGGGGCCAGCCGCGTTCTGTTGCTGGGTTATGACTGTTCAGTACGCAACGGCACCCACTGGCACGGCAATCATGCTCTGTTGTCCAACCCGGACAAATTCAGCGTAGCGCGATGGCAGGATGAATTTTCGCGCCTCAGTGCTATTGCTGGTGGTGTCGAGATAATTAACTGCTCCCGCTTTACGCGACTTACCTGTTTCCCCCGACAGTCCCTTGCGGCTGCTCTTTCTCAGTAGGTAACACATGGCATCAAAAAGAAAAGTCTGCATCCGCGGGATGTACGGGCTTGGTGACTCTATTTACCAGCGGGCATTTGTACGCCAGTTCCCCGGCGCGTACCTGCGTACACCCTGGCCGGAACTTTATTGCGATCTGGATGTGAAATTCATCCGCTCCAGCACGAGTCTCCGCACTCAGCAAAAAAACGAGGAGAGAACGGCAGCGATGTATGTCATGGAGCCATCGCGGCCGTCAGAGATTCTGACGATTTTTTATGGCCCCGAAGAGCTGAGAAAAGGCTCCATCATCGACGCAATGACCTGGCAGTTCGGCAAGATGGCCAGTGTGTTCGATCTGCCGTCATTCGGTGAGTCGCCGGTTCAGGTTGATAAGCCTGTAGCCGTCATCCGTCCGGCCACCGTTCGAAAAGAGTGGGCGAACCCCGCGCGAAATCCTGACCCGAAATATCTGGCGGAGGCAGCACTTGAGCTGCGCAAAGATTTTTACGTTGTGAGCCTGGCAGACCTTGAGGATGGGGAAGAGTGGCTGGTGGGTGAGCTGCCGGAGGCTGACCTATATCTGCACAAAGGCGAGCTGTCATTAACAGAAATGCTGGCGCTGGTGGAACATGCCGCCGTCGTGGTTTCCGGTGTTGGCTGGGCGCTGCCCGCAGCTATTTGCTACAAGACGCCTGTTTTCATCGTTCAGGGGGGATGCGGTGCGCACAATGCCCCGCACATCGTAACCGATCCAGAAATGGATCTTTCCCGCGTTGGATGGGCGCAGCCCGATGATTACTGCATGTGCGGGAGCATGCAACACGACTGCAGTAAGCACATCACTGGTTTCCTCGATAAATTCAAAGGCTGGTTACATGACATTGTTCTCACATGAAATGCAAAACGGCCTTGTCTGGCTGCCCGAGTTGGGCATTGGCCGCTTTCCGGTACCACCAGAGCGGCCATACGATGCCAGTTATTTTGCAAAGTATCGGCAGATGGCGCAGACCAGTATGGGTATTCAGCTGAATGCGGCACGTATACAGCTGGTGGCCCGCCATCATCAGGGCAAAGTGCTTGATGTGGGGATCGGGTCTGGTCAGTTCGTAGAGACACGGCCAGATACATGGGGCTATGACGTTAATCCTGAAGGGATAGCCTGGCTTAAAGCTGGTGGCCGCTGGGCGAACCTTTACGACCCTTATTTCCCCGACGGTGATTTCCCTGCGCTGACGTTCTGGGATTCGCTGGAGCACATCGACGATCCAGAAGCAGCTGTGGCGCGTGCCGGTCAGTGGGTGTTTGTGTCTCTGCCTGTCTTCAAAAATGCAGAACACATCCTGACGTCCCGGCATTACCGCAAAGATGAGCACATCTGGTATTTCACCGATAAAGGCATCCGGCGCTGGTTTGGCGTGCAGGGTTTTGTCTGCGCTGAGCACAACACCATTGAGAGCGTGCTTGGGCGTGACGGCATCAGCAGCTATGCATTCCGGAGAGTTAGCCATGCCACCGAGAACGCCTAAAGCGTGTCGCAAACGTGGCTGCAGGCAGACCACAACGGACCGCAGCGGATACTGCGATGACCACCGGGGCGAGGGCTGGAGACAGTACAAGCCCGGAGTATCACGTCATCAGCGCGGCTATGGTGCGTCATGGGATAAAACCCGCCTCCGCATTCTCAAAAGAGACAAAGGGTTATGTCAGGAGTGTTTGCGCCGTGGCGCAATAACCGAGGCGACCAGCGTAGACCACAGGTTGCCGCTGGCGCACGGAGGCAGCGACAGTGACGACAACCTTGAAAGCCTGTGCACCCCATGTCATCGGGCGAAGACGGCGCGAGAGCGCCTGTCAGGCAGGCGGGGGGGAGGGTAAATCTCTCCAGCCTTTGCCCCTCCGGACTGCCCGCCTCATCAAATTTTTATGCGCCCAAAATAAGAAACTTTTTTCCTGAAGGTTTCGCCTATTGATTTGGAGGTTTTAATGGCTGGTGTTGTGCGTTCTTCCGGTGCTGGCCGCAAGCGTAATTTACCCTCAAACCTGAAGAGCAAACTGACCAGGATTACGCCGCCGGATGAGTTAATGAGCGACATAGCGATCCGCATCTGGAAAACGCAAAGCAAAATTTTAATCGAGCGCGGCGTTTTTGATCTCGAAGACGCGCCGCTACTTCTGGCGTACTGCAATGCGTTTCACCTGATGGTTGAGGCAGAAAAAGTCATCGCGAAAGACGGCCTGACCGTATCAAGTGAAATGGGGGGTGAGAAAAAACACCCTGCAGTCAATGTCCGTAATGACTCCGTTTCGCAACTCGCCCGTCTGGGTTCACTTCTCGGGTTAGACCCGCTCAGCCGCATAAGAATGACCAGCGGTAAAAATGATCCGGACGATGAAGGGAATGAATTTGATGAGTTTGACTGATGGCTACATATCCGAACGTCAATGCGGCGAACCAGTATGCGCGGGACGTCGTGAACGGGAAGATACTGGCCTGCCGGTTAACCATTCTTGCCTGTCAGCGACATCTTGACGACCTGGACCGCGCCAAAGATCCACGCTGGCCTTACCGCTTCGATAAAAACAAGGCAGAGCGTTTTTTACGTTTTTCCCAAAAAATGCCGCATACCTCCGGGGACTGGGCACGGCGGAAACTTCGTATTGAGTTTGAACCCTGGCAAAAGTTTGCGCTTGGCGTGCCGTTTGGCTGGGTGCGCAAGGATACGGGGTTTCGTCGGTTCAATGAGATTTACATCGAGGTGCCACGTAAAAACGGCAAATCGGCGATCGCGGCGGCCGTCGGCAATTACATGTTCTGTGCGGATGGTGAGTACGCAGCGGAAGTCTACTGCGGTGCCACGACGGAAAAACAAGCCTGGAAAGTCTTTGCGCCTGCTCTGGCAATGGTGAAAAAGCTTCCGGCACTGCGTCAGAAGTTCAGCATCAAACCCTGGGCGAAGAAAATGACGCGCCCGGACGGCTCCCTATTCGCACCCATTATCGGCGACCCCGGCGACGGTGATTCACCATCCTGCGCCATCATCGACGAATATCACGAACACGATACCGACGCGCTCTATACCACGATGACCACCGGGATGGGGGCGAGGCAGCAGCCCATCACGCTGATCATCACCACGGCGGGTTTCGATATTGCTTCGCCATGCTATGAGAAGCGTACTCAGGTGGTGGAGATACTTGAGCGCATCAGGGAGGGGGGCGAAAACGAAGCGATATTCGGGATCATCTATACCCTGGATGAAGAAGACGACTGGACGCAGCCGGAATCGCTGATAAAAGCCAACCCGAATTACAACATTTCCGTAAAAGGGGATTTTCTCAGGGCCAAGCAGCTGCTGGCGATATCCACGCCAAGCCAGACCAACAAAATTCTCACCAAGCATTTTAACAAATGGGTGAGCTCTAAAGCGGCGTTCTATAACCTGCAGAAGTGGATGGCTGCGGCAGATAAGTCGCTCAAACTGTCCGATTTTGCGGGAGAAGAGTGTTATCTCGGTATCGACCTGGCTTCAAAGCTCGACCTGAACGCGGTAGTGCCGGTGTTCCGCCGCGAAATCGACGGAGTAAGTCATTATTACTGCGTTTCACCTCTTTTCTGGGTGCCGGAAGACACTGTCTACGCCACGGACCCGGCGCTGAAAACGATCGCCGACCGTTACCAGTCCTTTGTTAATCAGGGCGTGCTGGTTCCATCAGACGGTGCAGAAGTGGATTACCGCCTTATTTACGAAGCGATCCTGAAATTACGTGAAACGTTGAAAATAGCGGCGAGCCCGATTGACCCCTATGGCGCAACCGGCCTTTCTCACATGTTGCAGGATGAAGGGCTGGAGCCCGTCACCATTACCCAGAACTACACCAACATGAGCGACCCCATGCGAGAGATTGAAGCTGCGATCGCTGCTGGCCGCTTCCATCATGACGGCAATCCGCTGATGACCTGGTGCATATCAAACGTGGTCGGCAAATATTTACCAGGTAGTGACGATGTTGTTCGCCCGGTAAAAGAGGGCGCAGGCAACAAAATCGATGGTGCAGTTGGCCTGATGATGGGTGTTGGCCGCGCAATGTTGAATGAGCCGAAAGACTTCCTTTCTAACCTCGATCCTGATGAGGAACTGTTATTCCTGTGAAATCATTAATTATCGATGTGGCCGGGCTGGCAGGCTTCGGCGCGCTGGTTGGCGGCATTTACCTCAAATTCGGCGCTGCGGTTGCTCTCATGGCTGGCGGTAGCGGTCTGCTGCTGTGGGCGCTGCTGGCCGCCAGGAGAATAAAGTCATGCTGATTGATGCCATTTTTCGAAGTAACTCGCTGGAAAACCCCGCGGTACCGATCACCGTTGAAGCCGCCGAAAATGACGGGATTTTTAACGGCGACGTGATCGTTAATCCCCGGACGGCGATGAAACTGGCAGCGGTTTATGCCTGTATTTACGTCATTTCGTCCAACGTTGCGCAGATGCCGCTGCACGTCATGCGGCGTACCGGGAAGAAGGTCGAAACAGCCCGCGATCATCCGGCGTTTTATCTGGTCCACGACGAGCCGAACGCCTGGCAGACCAGCTATAAGTGGCGCGAGCTGAAACAGCGGCACATTCTGGGCTGGGGGAATGGTTACACGCGTGTAATCCGCCACCGGCGAACGGGTGAAGTCACTGGCCTGGAAGCCTGCATGCCGTGGGAAACGACGCTGCTGAACACCGGCGGGCGCTATACCTACGGCGTTTATAACGAAGAGGGGTCTTTCGCCATCAATCCTGACGATATGATCCACGTCAGGGCGCTGGGCAACGATCAGAAAATGGGACTCAGCCCGGTACTGCAGCACGCTGAAACCATCGGAATGGGCATGAGCGGCCAGAAATACACGGAAAGTTTTTTTAGCGGAAATGCCAGACCAGCCGGGATTGTCTCGGTTAAAGGCCCACTGAACAAAGACAGTTGGGGATGGCTGAAAGAGCAGTGGCGACAAGCCACAGCGATGCTACGCAGCAAGGAAAATAAAACCATGCTGCTCCCGGCCGACCTTGACTATAAAGCGCTGACTGTCTCGCCAGTCGATGCCCAGCTCATCGACATGATGAAGCTCAATCGCTCGATGATCGCCGGGATATTTAACGTGCCGGCGCACATGATAAACGACCTCGAAAAAGCCACTTTCTCCAACATCTCCGAACAGGCGATTCAGTTTGTCCGCTACACGATGATGCCGTGGGTAACGAACTGGGAGCAGGAACTTAACCGCAGGTTATTCACCCGCGCCGAACGGCAGGCCGGATATTACGTCCGGTTTAACCTGGCCGGTCTGCTGCGCGGTACCGCAAAAGAGCGTGCGGAGTTCTATCACTACGCCATCACCGATGGCTGGATGAGCCGCAACGAGGCGCGCGCATTTGAGGATATGAACCCGAAAGACGGCCTTGATGAAATGCTCGTCAGCGTCAACGCCTCCCAGCCAGTCAAAACCAAAACCCAGGAGAACACTCCAGATGAGTGAACGAGAAATTCGCTGTTACAGCGGCGAGGTGCGCGCTGAAACGCGCGACAGCGAACCCAGCAGGATCATCGGATACGGTTCGGTTTTTGACAGCCGTTCCGAACTGATTTTCGGTTCGTTTCGCGAAATTATCCGGCCCGGTGCGTTTGATGATGTGCTGAAAGACGATGTTCGTGCGCTGTTTAACCACGATCCCAATTTTATCCTCGGGCGTACCCGCGCGGATACACTGGCACTGACCGTGGACGAGCGCGGCCTGCGTTATGACATCACCGCACCAGAAACCCAGACAATCCGCGATCTGGTGCTGGCACCGATGCAGCGCGGGGATATTAACCAGTCCTCTTTTGCTTTTCGCGTCGCCCGCGACGGGGAGGAATGGTACCAGGACGAAGAAGGTGTGGTAATCCGTGAGATTACCCGCTTTTCGCGTCTGCTGGATGTGAGTCCTGTGACATATCCGGCGTACCAGGAGGCGGATTCCGCCGTCCGCTCCATGAAAGCCTGGCAGGAGGCGCGCGACAGTGGCGCGCTGCAGAAAGCCATCAACCAACGAATGGCGCGTGAGCGCGTCCTGACCCTTCTTAACGCGTAAGGAAAAACCATGAAATTGCATGAACTGAAACAAAAACGTAATACCATCGCGACCGATATGCGCGCGCTGAATGAAAAAATCGGCGATAACCCATGGACTGAAGAGCAGCGCACCGAGTGGAACAAGGCGAAGTCTGAACTGGAAGCACTCGATGAGCGCATCGGCCGCGAAGAGGAGCTGCGCCGCCAGGACCAGAACTACGTTGACGAAAACGAGGGCGAGCAGCGCAATAATCAGGATCCTGATAAAAACCCGCCGCATGACGAAAAACGCGGCCAGATCTTTGATAAATGGATGCGTCACGGTGCCAGCGAATTGAGTTCAGAAGAGCGCAAGGCCTTGCGTGAACTGCGTGCGCAGGGTGTGGCACCGGATGAAAAGGGCGGTTATACCGTGCCTGATACTTTCCTGGCGAAAGTAGTCGAGCAGATGAAAGCGTATGGTGGTATCGCCAGCGTGGCGCAGATCCTCACCACGTCCGACGGTCGCACCATGGAATGGGCGACCGCTGATGGTACCGCTGAAGTGGGCGTGCTGCTGGGTGAGAACGAAGAAGCTGGCGAAGAAGATACTGAATTCGGTATGGACAGCCTGGGCGCTTTGAAAATGACGTCCAAAATCATCCGCGTGTCCAACGAACTGCTCCAGGACAGCGCGATCGACATGGAAGCCTATCTTGCTCGCCGTATCGCAGAGCGTATCGGCCGCGGTGAAGCTCGATATCTCATTCAGGGTTCCGGCGCGGGCACACCAAAACAGCCGAAAGGCCTGGCAACTTCCGTTACCGGCACCACTCAGACGGCCGCCGCCGCGGCTGTGAAATGGCAGGAAATTCTGGCGCTGAAACACAGCATTGATCCGGCGTACCGCCGCGGTCCGAAGTTCCGCCTGGCGTTCAATGACAACACGCTGAAACTCATCAGCGAGATGGAAGACGGTCAGGGGCGTCCGCTCTGGCTGCCGGATATCGTCGGCGTGGCACCTGCGTCAGTGCTCAATGTTCCGTATGTCATCGACCAGGAAATTGACGATATCGGCGCGGGCAAAAAATTCATGTTCTGCGGCGACTTCGATCGCTTCATCATCCGTCGTGTGCGCTACATGATCCTGAAGCGCCTGGTTGAGCGTTACGCAGAATTCGACCAGACCGGCTTCCTGGCGTTCCATCGCTTTGACTGCATTCTCGAAGATACCTCTGCGATTAAAGCGCTGGTGGGCAAAGGCTCTGCAAGCAGCTGATAAATCTCATAACTGAACAAACCATGCCGCGTTAAGCGGTTTTTTTGTGCCCGCCACCCGGCGGGCGCAGGAGGATTTCTATGTTGCTTTCTCCTGAGGAGATCAAGTCGCAGCTCAGGCTGGATGAGGATTACGCCGATGAAGATAAATTTCTTGAGCTGCTGGGGCGCGCGGTTCAGGCCAGGACAGAAAATTTTCTGAATCGGAGACTTTATACGGCGGAGGCGGGGGTGCCAGCCGACGATCCGGAGGGGCTTATTCTCTCGGATGACATCAGGATGGGGATGCTGCTTCTGGTGACGCACTTCTACGAGAACCGTTCAACTGTTACCGAAGTGGAGAAAGTCGAACTTCCGATGAGCTTTAACTGGCTCGTCGGTCCATACAGGTACATTCCACTATGAAACTCAGGCAGGCGCAGGCCAGCGCCACATACCTTTTGCCCGACCCGGGCGAACTGGACCAGCGTATCGTTGTCCGGCGGCGCGTCGACGTGCCAGCAGATGATTTTGGCGTGTCACCTACTTATCCGGAGCAGGTTCGGACGTGGGCCAAAAAAGCACAACCCGGTGCAGCTGCGTATCAAGGGTCTGTGCAGGTTGAGAATAAGGTGACCCATTATTTCACCATCCGTTTTCGCCGCGGCATTACCGCCGATCATGAAGTGGTTCACGACGATATTTCTTATCGGGTCAAACGAGTCAGGGATCTGAACAGTAAACGCCGTTTCCTGTTGCTCGAGTGCGAAGAACTGGGTACCGACAGCGGGAGTGACTATGCCGCAGACAGCATTTTTACACGTTGATTTCGAACAGCCGGATGAGCTGGTCTTTAACCGGGCAAGGATGCGACGAGCGTTCGTCAAAATCGGTCAAATTCACATGCGCGATGCCCGGCGGCTGGTAATGAAACGTGGTCGCTCGAAGCCTGGCGAAAACCCCTCATACCGGACGGGGCAGCTGGCGCGCTCAATCGGCTACTACGTGCCCCGCGCTTCTAAAAAACGTCCGGGGCTCATGGTGAAGATTGCGCCTAACCAGAAGAACGGGGAGGGCAACCGCCATATCAACGGCGCGTTTTACCCTGCGTTCCTGTTTTACGGTGTTCGCCGTGGCGCGAAGCGTAAGAAAGGGCACCATCGCGGCGCGTCCGGCGGCAGCGGCTGGCGCGTGGCACCGCGCAACAACTACATGACGGAGGTGCTGGAAAAACGCCGCAGCTGGACACGTTACGTGCTTTCCCGCGAGCTGCGTAAATCCCTCCGGCCTCAACGCAGGAAGAAAAAATGAAACTAACCCCGATTATTGCGGCGCTTCGCGCCCGGTGTCCGCTGTTTGAAAACCGTGTTGGCGGTGCCGCGCAGTTTAAAGCGATTCCCGAAGCCGGAAAGCTCAGGCTGCCAGCAGCGTATGTCGTGCCATCTGAAGACGTCACCGGCGAGCAGAAATCGCAGACGGACTACTGGCAGGATCTGACGGAGGGGTTTTCCGTCATCGTCGTGCTCAGCAACGAACGGGATGAAAAAGGACAGTGGGCAGCGTATGACGCCGTTCATGACGTCAGGCAGCTTATCTGGAAAGCGCTGCTGGGCTGGGAGCCGGATCCGCAGGCACATGAAATTCAATATGCCGGTGGCATGCTGCTGGATCTGAACCGCCACGAACTTTATTACCAGTTCGATTTCACGGCGAAGTATGAAATCACCGAAGAGGACACCCGCCAGCAGGACGATCTGGACGCATTACCCGACCTTAAAATGCTCAGTATTGATGTTGATTTTATCGAGCCCGGTAGCGGGCCAGACGGCAACATCGAGCACCACACCGAAATAACCTTTCAGGATTAATTCATGTTTGTGAAACCAATCAAAGGGCAATCCGTTCCGGATCCTGCCCGTGGCGATATTTTGCCTCCAAAAGGGCGAAACGTTGAAGCGTCGGCGTACTGGTTCCGCCGGGAAGCTGCTGGCGAAATTGAAGTAATTCCACAACAAGGGGTTAAAGATGACCGTAAGCTTTAGTTATATTCCGGCTGATAACCGGGTACCGCTGTTTTATGCCGAAATGGATAACAGTGCCGCAAACACCGCGCAGGACAGCGGCCCTTCCCTGCTGATTGGCATGGCTTTGTCAGATTCTGACATGCCTGTTAATCAGTTGGTCATCATGCCATCCAAAGATCTGGCAAAAAAAATGGCAGGGCGCGGCAGTCAGCTGGCGCGTATGGTGGAAGCATACCGCCGTGTTGACCCGTTCGGTGAGCTGTGGGTGATCGCTGTGCCTGACACCGGGCAGACAGCAACCGGTACGATCACTTTCTCCGGTACCGCGACAGACGCTGGTTCGGTAAACCTCTATATCGGTACCACCCGCGTACAGGTAACAGTGGCCTCTGGTGACACTGGCGCTGATGCGGCTCAGTCTCTTCTTGCAGCCATTAACGGTAATCCAGATTTACCTGTCACTGCGCAATATCGCGTCACATCAGCAGGGCCGGACCAGGGGACACTGGAACTCACTGCGGTGAACAGTGGTACCTGTGGCAACGATATCCCTTTAAAACTGAATTACTACGGCACGGCCAGCGGCGAAGAGGTCCCTGCAGGTCTAAGCGTGCAGGTCGGAAGCATGAGCGGTGGTGCGGGCGATCCTGATTTGTCTGCAACCATCGCGGCGATGGGGGATGAGCCGTTCGATTATATTGGCCTGCCATTCAGCGACAGCGCATCGCTGCAGCTGATGGCGACGGAGATGAACGACAGTTCCGGTCGCTGGAGCTATATTCGCCAGCTGTACGGTCATGTATACACCGCCAGAACTGGCACACTGTCTGAGCTGGTGGCCTTTGGTGATACGTTCAATTATCAGCACGTCACCATCGCGGGCTATGAACCAGATGTACAAACCGCAGTTGATGAGCTGGTGGCGTATCGTCTGGCACGTCAGGCCGTATTCTTACGTAACGACCCGGCGCGGCCGACGCAAACCGGAGAGCTGACAGGTGCGCTCCCGGCACCCACCGGCAAGCGTTTTACCATCACAGAACAGCAGTCATTGCTGATGCATGGTATTGCTACGGCGTACACCGAATCCGGTGTTTTGCGCATTCAGCGCGACATCACCACCTATAAAACCAACGCTTACGGCGTGGCTGATAACAGTTATCTGGACAGCGAAACGCTGCATACCAGCGCTTACGTTCTGCGTCGCCTGAAATCGGTGATCACCAGTAAATACGGACGTCACAAACTGGCGAACGATGGCACCCGCTTTGGCCCAGGCCAGGCGATTGTTACGCCATCTGTTATCCGTGGTGAACTGGGCGCGGTATATCGCCAGCTGGAGCGCGAGGGGATCGTGGAAAACTTTGATATCTTCCAGCAATACCTGATTGTCGAGCGCAATGCATCAGATCCGAACCGTCTGGATGTCCTGTTCCCGCCTGATTACGTCAACCAGCTGCGTGTGTTCGCTGTGCTTAACCAGTTCCGTCTGCAATACAACGAGGAGGCCGCATAATGGCAAAGATTGCGGGTACCACTTATTTCAAGATCGACGGGCAGCAACTGTCCATCACCGGCGGCATTGAAGTCCCGATGAACACCCGCGTGCGTGATGACGTGATCGGCCTTGCCGGTGATGTCGATTACAAGGAAACGCACAGGGCACCCTATACGAAGGTCACAGCAAAGGTGCCCAAAAACTTCCCAGTGAACAAAATCACCACCGCCGACACCATGACCATTACCTCTGAACTGGCGAACGGTCAGGTTTATGTCCTTTCAAACGCCTGGCTGCATGGTGAGGCAAACCATAATCCCGAAGAGGGCACGGTGGATCTGGAATTCCACGGTGAAGAAGGATTTTACCAATGACAAAAGAACTGGCCCTGAAAAAGCCGATCCTGGCGCATAACGAAACGCTGCATGTGCTGGAGCTGCGCGAACCGACTTACGATGAAATTGAGGCGATTGGCTTTCCGTTTACCGTATCCGGCGACGGTGGGGTGAAGCTGGATAGTGCCGTTGCGTTGAAGTATATCCCGGTGCTGGCGGGGATCCCCCGCTCATCTGCAGCTCAGCTGGCAAAGCTGGATATTTTCAAAGCCTGCATGCTGATCCTGAATTTTTTTACCCAATCGGAGACGGATCCAGCCTCAGACGACGATTCTACAACGTCGCCTGGTTCTGGAAATTAAATCCCTTCGAGCTACGGCGGGCGGCCATATCTGACTTCCTTGAACTGGAAGCGGAGGCCGTCCGCATCAACGAGGAAGTAAAGCATGGCTGACAGTTTCCAGCTAAAAGCAATTATCACCGCCGTTGACCAGCTGACCGGGCCGATGAAGGGAATGCAGCGTGAGCTTAAGGGCTTCCAGAAGGAGATGGGCAGTCTTGCGCTGGGGGCGGCAGCCGCAGGAACTGCCATCCTCGGCGCGCTGGCGCTGCCTATTAATTCGGCGATCGGGTTTGAGTCAAAAATGGCCGACATCCGAAAGGTAGTTGACGGCCTCGATGATAAAAAAGCGTTTGCACAAATGAGTGACGATATCCTGGCGCTGTCCACGCAGTTACCTATGGCGGCGGAGGGAATCGCAGAAATTGTGGCTGCAGGCGGCCAGGCGGGGATCGCGCGTAGCGATCTCATGCAGTTTGCCAACGATGCTGTGAAGATGGGCGTTGCGTTCGACACTACAGCCGAAGAGTCCGGCCAGATGATGGCGCAGTGGCGAACGGCATTCAAACTGACGCAGGATGATGTTGTTGTTCTTGCCGATAAGATTAACTATCTGGGGAATACCGGTCCGGCCAACGCAAAGAAAATCTCTGATATCGTCACCCGAATCGGCCCGCTGGGCAGCGTTGCGGGTGTGGCTTCTGGTGAAATTGCCGCTATGGGGGCCACGATCGCCGGGATGGGCGTTGAATCGGAAATTGCCTCAACCGGCATCAAAAATTTCATGCTGTCGCTTACCGCTGGCAACTCTGCAACGAAATCGCAGAAGAACGCTCTCGCTTTTCTGAAGCTTAATCCCCGCAAACTCGCTGAGGATATGCAAAAGGATGCGCGCGGTGCGATGCTGAAGGTGCTGGACTCTCTCGCGAAAGTACCGAAAGCGAAGCAGGCCGCCGTCATGAACGCGCTGTTTGGCAAGGAATCACTCAGTGCGATCGCCCCGTTGCTGACCAACCTGGATCTGCTACGCACCAACTTTGCCCGTGTGGCAGATGCCCAGGAATATGGCGGCTCGATGCAGAAGGAATACGCATCCCGTGCGGCCACAACTGAAAACCAGCTGGTACTGCTGAAAAACAGCGTGAATGCGATTTCGGTGACGCTGGGCGACACTTTCCTGCCCGCCATTAACGAAGCTGCAGAAGCGGTCATGCCTTACCTTGAGCAGCTCAGGACTTTCGTTCGCGCGAATCCTGAACTGGTACAGTCGGCGGCCAAATTCGGGGCGGCGCTGCTGGGCGTTGGCGTTTCTATCGGTGTGTTATCCCGTGCGATAAAGATACTGAATACGGTAATCAACCTGTCACCGGCCAAAATTGCGATCGCAGCTCTGGCGGCTGGCGCCATGCTGATCATTCAGAACTGGGATGAAGTCGGGCCGGTGATTAAAGAGGTCTGGCACGAGCTGGATCGTGTGGTGCAGCAACTCGGTGGCTGGGAAGCGGCTATCAAAGCGGTTGCAGCGATTTCAGCTGTGTATATCGGCATCAAAATGGTAACGAATCTTCAGACGGCCATCGCGACGCAGAAACAATGGACTGCGGCTGCTGGTGCAACGGGTGGCGTACTTAAAAGCCTCGGTAAAATCAGTCTTATTGGTGGGCTGGTTGAACTCGGCCTGATGGCTCAGAAGTTCGAAAAAGAACACCCCTGGCTGATTAAAAACTTCGCAGCGGATGCACTTAACAGCGGGTTTGGGTTGAATGATAAAATGGATGAGTGGGGCAAGGATCTCCACGATTTTGTATTTGAAAAAACTGGCTGGCAGATGCCGCGTGGCGATTCCTATATCTCGGTAGATCCGCTAAAAGCTCCCGTAGCGCCTCGGGTTTTCCGTACTGAGCAGGGCAACCCGGCCTTAATGCAACCACAAGGGATTTACCCCCCTGTATTGCCTCAGCCCGGAAAATATCTTGAGCGTGCTACCTACCCAGTAACTCAGCGCGGCGAGCTTAAAGTGACGTTCGATAATGCGCCACCGGGAATGCGCGTGCAGGAGATCCCAAAAAGCGGTGATCCACTGATGAACATTACCCATGATGTGGGGTATTCTCCTTTCAGGAATAAATAACATCTGGAGATGGAGTATGAAAAAAACATTGGTTGCTGCTTGTGTGATGGTTTTGTCTTTCCCGGTATTCGCAAAAAAATCACCTACAGCGGATTTCGTCAATGAAATTGAAACAGCAATAAACTCTACAGGAGAGGTATCTACCTCTCTGGATATTACTTGTCCGGCACAATCGGCGAGCGGGCGAGTTTTGGTTACTCATGCTGATTATACTTATGGAATGAGTAAGGGTGTCTTTGTCTTTAAAAATACAGATGATATTCCTGCAGAAATGAAAAGTATTAGTCCCATCTTTCCAAACAACGACATCATGTCGGATGTCATAAACGGCTGGGAATTTGGATTTTTAATTCGCGGTGGACAATTTTTCGTAACGGTTATGAAAAATGGTGTCGTGAAAGCAGGAATAAATAAAAATGGCACAACCGGTGTTTCGGAAGTCAAATGTAAAGTGACAAAACCGCAGTAATCGCTTTATCGACTAAACAGAAGCCAGCTTAATGCGGGTTTTCTTTTGGGGGCAATATGGCTTTTTTTTCTTCAACTGACTGGCGCGACAGACTGCGTAATGCGTCGTTTCGTGGCGTACCTTTTGCGGTAGAGGATGATGAAGGTACCTTTGGCCGCCGTGTTCAGGTGCATGAGTATCCCAACCGCGACAAACCCTTTACGGAAGATTTAGGCCGGGCCACGCGGAGAATGACGATCAACGCATACTTAATTGGGGATGATTATGCCGATAAGCGCGATCGTCTTATTGGTGCTGTTGAAACAGCCGGTCCGGGTACGCTTGTTCATCCCCAGTACGGGGAAATGCAGGGCAGTATCGACGGGCAGGTGAGAGTCACGCACAGTAATGCGGAGGGACGTATGTGCCGCGTCTCTTTCCAGTTCGTGGAAAGCGGCGAACTGTCATTCCCGGTGGCGGGTATGGCGACGGCGCAGCGGCTGAAACAATCCGGCGGCCTGTTTGATGATGCGATTGAAAGCATGTTCTCTGCGTTTTCGCTCTCCGGCATTGCTGACTTCATCCAGAATGATGTGCTGGCGGACGCAGCCGCGATGCTCGGCGATGTTGCCGACGCATTCCGGATGGTTGATTCCGGCGTCTCAGCGGCGATGCGTCTGCTGCAGGGCGATCTTTCGGTCATCCTTATGCCGCCAAGCGCGGCCAGTGATTTTGTTCGTGAACTGCAAAAGGCGTGGCGCGCGGGCGACCGGCTTACGGGCGATACGTCAGACCTTGTAACGATGATTAAAACGATGTCCGGCGTGACGCTTGAGCCGGGGCTGGCACCACGGGGAACCTGGCCGACAGATTCCGGTTCTGTAGAGGTGCAAAAAGCCAGAAGTAATATGATCGCCGCGGTAATCAGGTCTTCTGCAATTAGTACTGCATCACAGGCAGTGCCCACACTGGCGCAGCCCAAAACCATCGCGGCACCGCAGGGGCAAGCTGGCAAGATTACAGGCGGCGCGGCAAGTAATGACATTATTAACATCTCTCATCCTGCGCTTGATGGCTCCGGTACCGCCGTTGCTCCGGAAGACCCGCCAACCTGGGACGAATTAACAGAAATTCGCAGTGTGCTGAACGCAGCCATCGATCAGGAGCAGCTGCGAATTACCGATGACGGCATTTTCCAGCAGATTACCGTACTGAGAACAGACCTTAATCGGGATATTTCCGCGCGTCTTGCGCAGGTGGAAATCACTGCAGAGCGAACCCCTCCTGATGTGCTGCCCGCACTGGTGCTGGCGGCTAACTGGTATGACGATGCGGATCGGGAAAAAGATATTCTTTCGCGAAATCTGGTTCGTCATCCTGGGTTCGTTCCGGTTAAACCTCTGAGGGTGCCCGTGCGATGAACAATACTGTTTTTTTACGTGTAAACGGCCGCGAGTGGGGCGGCTGGACATCGGCCCGAATCAGCGCCGGCATTGATCGCGTTGCCCGTGATTTTAATGTTTCGATCACCCGGCAATGGCCTGGCAATGATGGCGTGCCTCAGATTAAAAATGGCGATCTCGTTGAGGTGATGATCGGGGATGACCTGGTCATTACCGGCTGGGTTGAGGCACTGCCGCTGCGCTACGATGCCGCGGCCATCACCATGGGGATAGTTGGACGCAGTAAAACGGCAGATCTTATTGATTGCTCAGCTGCGCCAGCACAGCACAACGGAAAAAATCTGTTCCGCATAGCCAGTGCGCTGGCTAAACCGTTCGGCGTTGACGTGGTGGATGCTGGTGCGCCTGCTACTGCCGTCATTGACGCGCAGCCGGAACACGGTGAAACAGTGGTGGACTGCCTGAATCGTCTTTTGGGTCAGGTGCAGGCGCTGGCCTACGATGATGCGCAGGGGAGGCTGGTACTTGGAAAGCCAGGAAGTGAGAAAGCGGCCACGGCGCTGGTACTGGGGGAAAATATCCTTTCATGCGATACAGAGCGCAGCGTCCGCGAACGTTTTTCCAGTTATCAGGTTACCGGCCAGCGCCCTGGTACCGATGATGATTTCGGTGAAGCGACGATCGCTGCTATCCGGCAGAGTACGACTGATTCCGGCGTGATGCGCTACCGTCCGCACACCGTGCAGCAATCCGGCACGGCGACGACCGACAGCTGCAAAGCGCGGTGTGAATTTGAGGCCAGACAACGAGCTGCAAAAACCCGCGAATCGACATACACCGTTCAGGGCTGGCGGCAGGGTAACGGCGAACTGTGGCGGCCAAATCTCTCAGTAATAGTTTTCGATCCATTGAATGACTTTGATAATGAGCAGCTGGTGATCGCCGAAGTGACGTACAGCCAGGACAATAACGGCACTACGACCGAAATTCGGGTCGGTCCGGCTGATGCCTATCTGCCGGAACCGGCTGCACCGAAGAAAAAGAAAAAATCATCGGGAGGCATAGATTTCTGATGGCTGGATCTTCTCTTCAAAATATTGTCACACGCGCTGTTATCACCGCGCTCGATACCGCAAAAAAATGCCAGGCCGCAGGGCTGAAGCTGATCGCCGGTGAACAGAAAGAAAATGTGGAGCACCTTGAACCGTACGGTTTTACATCCGCTGCGCAGAATGGCGCAGAGGCTGTGATGCTGTTCCCCGGTGGCGATCGCTCACACGGTGTTGCCGTGGTGGTTGCTGACCGCCGGTACCGGCTGAAAGGTCTGGCGCGCGGTGAAGTGGCCGTTTATGACGATCAGGGGCAGTCTGTCATCCTGACACGCTCCGGGATCGTCGTTAATGGCGGCGGTAAGCCAATTATTTTCACCAATGCCCCAAAAGCCCGTTTCGAAATGGATATCGAGGCCACCGGACAAATTAAAGATCTCTGCGATGGTGCTGGCAAAACGATGTCTGCAATGCGCACGACATACAACGGCCACACCCACAAAGAAAATGGCGACGGCGGCGGTACGACAAACCCTCCAAACCAACCGATGAGTTAAATCATGATCCTCTATGTTAACGGGCTTTTGAAGGAGTCCACGGATCCGCTCGACCTTTTGACGCGCTCAGTCGTGATCTCTCTTTTTTCCTGGCGGCGAGCTGAAAGTGACGACCGGACACCAGAACCCTATGGCTGGTGGGGCGATACCTGGCCGACGGTACAGAACGACCGGATCGGATCCCGTCTGTACCTGCTAAAACGCCGTAAACTCACCAACAAAACACCACAGGATGCCCGCGAGTACATGCAGCAGTCACTGGCGTGGATGACCGAGGACGGTGTGGCCGCGCGCGTTGATGTAACCGCAGAACGAACGGGAATAGACGTGCTGGCGGCCGGTGTCACGATTTACCAGCGCGACGGCACTATTCACAACATTACTTTTGACGACATCTGGAGTGAACTTGATGGCTGACAGTCAATTTTCACGGCCTGAACTCCCGCAACTGATAGCCACCATTCGCAGTGATTTGCTGACGCGCTTCCAGGAGGATGTGTTGCTGCGCAGGATGGATGCAGAGGTTTACGCGCGGGCGCAGGCTGCTGCAGTTCATACACTTTACGGGTATATCGATTATCTGGCGCGCAACATGCTGCCTGATTTGTGCGATGAGGACTGGTTATACCGGCACGGCAGAATCAAACGATGTCCGCGTAAGGATGCTGTGGCCGCGACGGGCTTTGTGCGCTGGGATGGGATAAGCGGTACGCCCACGCTGCCCGCCGGTACACAGGTGCAGCGTGATGACCAGGTGACCTTTACCACCACGCAAACCGTGAAAGCGTCTGGTGGCGTATTGCGTGTTCCGCTGATAGCCGATAACACCGGGGCGGCAGGCAATACCGATGATGGTGTGGCGTTGCGCCTGGGTACGCCAGTCAGCGGCATCCCGTCAACCGGATACGCTGACACCGTGACCGGCGGCGACGATGTGGAAGAGCTTGAGACCTGGCGCGCGCGTGTTATGGAGCGTTACTACTGGATACCGCAGGGTGGTGCTGATTCCGATTATATCATCTGGGCAAAAGAGATCGCCGGTATTACCAGAGCCTGGACGCTGCGCCACTACAGCGGCATTGGTACCGTTGGCGTGATGGTGGCAACCAGCAACCCGACCCATCCCGCCCCGGGTGATGACCTTGTGCAGGCCGTCCGCAATCATATTCTTCCGCTGGCGCCTGTGGCCGGTGCCGGACTGACAGTGTTCGCTGCCAGCGAAAAGGTTATTCCGATGACCATTGCACTGGCAAAAGATACGCCGGAAATCCGCGCGGCCGTCACGGCGGAGCTGAATTCCCTGATGCTGAGGGATGGGGTGCCATCAGGGAAAATGTACCTGTCACGCATCAGTGAGGCGATCAGTCTGGCAACGGGTGAGGTAGCGCATCAGTTACGTGCGCCGGTAACAGATGTTGCGCTGGGTGAAACAGAATTACCCGTTGTCGGGACCATTACCTGGGCGACGTATACGGGGGTAAGCAGCTGATGGCACTGAATGATGAATATGAGCAGCTTCTCTATAAGCTGCTGCCACCCGGCCCCGCATGGGAGGGAGAGAACCCGCTGATTGAAGGGCTGGCACCGTCTCTCACGCGCGTACATCAGCGAGCTAATGCGCTGATGAAGGAAATCGACCCCGCGCAAACAACAGAGTTGATAGACCGTTATGAAACCGTCTACGGCCTGCCTGATTCCTGTACTCCGGATGGCGTGCAGTCGCTACGGCAACGCCAGCAACGTCTTGACGCTAAAGCCAACGTTGCTGGCGGTATTAACGAACAGTTTTACCGCAACCAGCTGGATGCCCTGGGCTACACCACGGCAACTATCGAACAGTTTCAGAACCTCGACAGCTCCCCCGATCCGGAATGGGGCGAATTCTGGCGTTATTACTGGCGCGTGAATATTCCGGCAGACGCCAACGTCAGCTGGCAGACCTGCACCAGTGCGTGCAATTCCGCAATCAGAGCATGGGGAGACACGGTCGCAGAATGCGTCATTGAAAAACTGGCGCCATCGCACACCGTCGTCGTTTTTGCATACCCGGAAGGAACAAACAATGCATCGAATTGATACACCTACGGCACAGGCCGATAAATTTGGTCCTGGAAAAAATGGTTTTACGAATGGCGACCCGGCGACAGGCCGCCGTGCTACCGACCTGAACAGCGATATGTGGGATGCCGTTCAGGAAGAAATCTGCGCTGTAATTGAAAAGTCAGGTCTGGCCCTGAATAAAGATCAGCATGATCAGCTTTATCAGGCGATTGTAAAAATTATTACCTCTAAAATCCCTGATGCGCTGCTTAAAAATAACAATCTTTCCGATCTGGCTGATAAAGCGCTGGCGCGGGCCAACCTGCAGCTTAAAACTGCAGCGCAGAAAGATGTCGTTACATCAACGATTGATACGACAGTTGATCGTGTTCCGGTAGTGGGCTGGATGGGGGTTGGTGCAGAATTCGGCGCTACCTATGGTGATGCAAATACTCCTAACTATAATTGTTTTTTCAGTGTGCCCGCTAATGGTGTTCATGGTCCTGTTGCGGGTACTGTGTCGGAGATCATTCAGTGCCAGTATGACAAAAACACAGGCCGTCAGATTGGCTGGCGTGCAGGTCGCCCCGATGAGCCATTGCGCCACCGCACAAAAATGAACGGCGAGTGGCAGGGCTGGATTAAGCTCTACGATTCAAATAACCCACCCTCGGCTAATGAAGTCGATGCCGTTTCAGCGTCAAAGGGTGGCACCTTCCAGAAAGAGGTCGCTTTCTCTCAAGGCGTGAAAATCAGGAACAGCACGGGGATTTATCAGGGTGAGGATAGCGCAGGTTTTTCCAGTAATAACCTGATGCTGAAATCATGGAACGGTATCGGATTTTATTGCACTCTCACCGGGAGTGAAGGGGTCACGGTCTTTGTCGATACCCGTGGCGGAAATCTGGAAGCGAAAGGCCAGATTAAGCCGGGCAGTTATGAAAATTTCGATAACCGGTTTTATACCAAGACGCTGGCTAACAGCACCTTCCAGAAGGTCAATACCGCATCGAGAGGGTCGCGCGGATGGTTTAAAGATTCAAACACGGGAATGATATTTCAGTGGGGGATTGAGAGCGTTAGCGGGGCAACCACGCGGACATTCAGTTTCCCGGTTTCGTTTCCGACTGGTTGCGCATCGCTGACGGTATCAAACAACATCGAGCGAACGGCTGGCGAAAACTCAATGACGGGATTTATTAAATCGGCATCACAATATTCCCTGTCAAATACTGCCGCAACAGACCGCCAGTTATGCTGGTTTGCAATCGGTTATTAAGAGGTAAATTATGAGTTACTTTTTTTCAGAAAAAGATCTGGGTTTTTTCAATGCATATGTTAATGAAGATATTCCTTCCGACGCCATAGAAATAACCGACGAGACTTATCATTCCCTGCTGGATGGTCAGTCGAGAGGTAAAGTTATCTCGTCAGACACCGAAGGTAATCCATTACTGGTCGACCCGGTTATTGACTGGAGCGAGCGAGCAGAATCTCAGCGTAAAAGCCTGCTGGTGAGTGCGAACAGCACCACTGCCGACTGGAGAACAGAGCTTGAGCTGGGAGTCATTACTGATGATGATAAGGCGAGTCTTATTAAGTGGATGGCTTACATAAAAGCGCTTAAGACGCTGGTCTTTGCCAGTGTAACGGATGAGACTGGCTATAACGATATCGAGTGGCCTATAGAACCAGATAGCAAGTGGTCTGAGGAATAGGCGGTTAGTGCTGGTGGGGGAAGTAGACGCGCCGGCACGCAAAATCACAGAACCCTCTTTCCCTACCTCAATGCTAACTGAGCAGCCTCACCATAAGCAATAGCGGGCTGCCCAGGATAGTTAAGGTTGCAGCCAGCAATCATGTGTAAAATGTTAAAGGCGCGCCAGCTGGTCGGCTGAGCGCGCCTTAGTTACGTTTCCGACTGTTACAGGAACAGCAGGATCAGCTGTAGCACAGCAATGATGATCTCGATAATCTGCTTAAGCAGATGTCGGGTCTCCATCATCCGTCTTCCTCACGTGAGGATTGCAGCCTGTCAGATTAGCTTTCACATTTCCCCGAATCCAACAGATTGATCGTCAGATCATGGTCGGCTGCATTCCAGGCTAAAGCTTTGACGGCACCACCCGTTTCAACGGGGAAAATCCTTTGACAAAGCCCTGCATACAGCCATGATTTGACGCGCGAATTTTACTTCAGGGAATTAGGTTAAGCTAACAATTTCTTGAAGTCAGGGAAATATTAAGCTAATTTAACCCTGTCAGATCGTGGTCGGCTGTAGATTTTGAAATCAACAAGCACATCATGAACAACAAAAAGCCCCGGCTACCAACCGGGGTTTTTTGTATCCGCAATCCGCTAGTGCTTCCGCACACGTTTAGTTCTGGCTACCAGTTCACAAAACTCATCCAGCGTCAACTTGCCCGCCTCAGCTGCCGGGATCACCACGAAGCCGCATCGCATTACATGCTCAAGACATGAGTCTGGGTTCATAACTACTTCGCCAGGCATAAGAGGGTGACAGGCCACAGGCAAACCGTTTTCAAAGTAGGTGATTACAGCGTAATTACCTTGACGTGAAGCAGTTGGGGGTCTTTTATGCAGCTCAGCCTCCATCGCGTTAAACTTGGCAATGTATGCCTCCTTGAGCCTGGCTGCTTTCTTCCCGGTGAAACCCATCACCAAAAACATAAAGCCGTCTTTGGTGATCAGGTAGCAACGTGATTCACGTTCGGCACCATTACCGATTTCGACAGTTTGAACATCATCCGAAAAGTTGGCTGATGCGAATTCAGGCGAACAATCCAGAGCATCTATCTTGGCAAGAACGTGTTTATGCTGTTTATCGAAGTAATCGGCGATAGCCTGAGAGGTTGTGACCAGACGGCCATCATTGAAAAATACTTTCGGTGATTCTGTAGAAATTGCGATTTCTGAATGCATGGTGTGATCCTTTTAGTCAGGTTATCACCACCGTCAGGTGCAAATCTTAAGGTGGTGAGACGTACAGGGTTTGCACTACCGGCTAAAAGGACCCGGCGCGGATTTCTCCGCCCCCGCACGCCCCACCATAATGCGAAGGTGTGGCAATGCAAACGACAATAAAAAAGACGCTGGCGCGTCAGTTGTCGCCTTTTAGATGTCCGGGGTGCAAATCCCGGCACCAGAGTTTGCTGGTGCAAGGCGAGTATGGGAAAAAATCATTTTTATGTCAATGTAAGCGAAAAAAATGTGTCCGAACCTCGTCCGAACATGTCCGAAAATTTGTGTAACTAGATGATTTTTAGTGCCTGAAAACGCACCATCAAATGTATGTATTTTAATCTGATTGGTGCGTATCGATTTGATTATGAAGGAAAAAATATTTCGCGGGTATAAACAGGAATCGTATTCGGTCTCTTTTTATCTGTAAGAAAGTAAACGATAAAATTCCATAACCGCCTTTCACAGAAAGGACACGTCAACCGTGCCTGCTTCAACCATACCACAACACGGCAGGCGGAAGTCCAGCCCTTTTTAGCTGTTTTGTTAAATTTTTGTGTGTGGCTGGTGAAAGCGGGCGGCAACCTAAAAGCGCGCGTTTACCGCGGCGTCGATCTGATCCAGCAGCTCGAAGCGGCGGCGGTATTCGGCCCGTTTTTTACTTGCAATGTCGTCCAGCGATTTGCGCTTGATCGCCAGCGGTAGCTGCCAGCAGAAAGGTGACACCTTTTTAGCATCCAGGCTTTCCCAGAATTCGTCGTAGCTGGCGTGGAAATGTCGCCCTTTACTCAGCCGGTAACGCAACGCCCGGAACACATGCCCCTCATCGCTGACGGCAAAAATGGCGGTAATGCGTGTCTGCTTAGCCAGCGTCAGCAGGGCTTCCATCAGCACGCGTTTCGGGAACAGGCCGTGACAGGCGCGGGTGGCTTGTTTGATCACGTCGCGGGAAACGTGGCGACGAGGCCCCTGCAGGCCGCCAATGACTATCACCGGTTGGCCCTTACTGCGGGCCACGCTGAAGGTCAGGCTGGCGAGCAGCGTGTTGTCGTTGTCGCGCAACCACAGCGTGCTTTCACCCTCACGCTCGGCGCTCAGGGCAGACGAAGCGTTAAGGGTATAAACGGCAGCGTTTTTCGCCTGAAACTGCGCGATGGTCTGCTCTTTCGGGCTACTCAGCGCATGGGCAAGCGTGGGATCGCTCAGCCCATCGATCCAGTGATAGTGGCTTATCACCGCGTCGGCGCGATCGCTGGCGTTAAGGCCGCGCATCAGATACTGGCGATGCGTCTTGCTGGGTAACGTAATCTGGGAAGCGAGAAGTCTGTCAAAATCATCCCGGCTGGATAATGCTTCCAGCATGCGATGGGTGGATGACCAGAAAAGGAGCGAGCGCAAAAAGAACTTGAGCCGGTATTCGCGTTTTTGCCAGATGGGGCCGGGGACGAGTTTTCCTTTCACCAGTTCGGAGATGATATGAGTACGATGTGGATAAAGCACATCGTTTTGCAGGTGGATGTTTGACACGTGATGACCTCTCGTTTTATTCGCTTCCTATTCTAGAGGGGGGATATAAAGGGATTAATAGCGCGCGGATCTTTATTTCCGTTTGGTTTACGGTTTGTTGGGATTTGTCAATCTCAGGCTTATCTGATGCTATTTTCTGAGGCGGCTATACTTTCTTTGAGGGGGCATTATGTATCAGCGAAGAAACGGTGAGGAGTGGCGTCACGTCTGGGTAGCGGGTGACATTCATGGCTGCTATCAGACACTTATGGACGAACTCAAGCGCCGCCATTTTAATCCTTATGAAGATTTACTCATCTCCGTGGGCGATATTATCGATCGCGGTCCGGACAGCCTAAAATGCCTCCAGCTGCTGAATGAAAAATGGTTCTGCGCGGTGCGGGGTAATCATGAGCAAATGGCCCTCGACAGTCTGGAAAATAATGATTTTTCACTCTGGACGCTGAACGGGGGAATGTGGTTTTCGCGGCTCGATAAAGCTTCGCAAAATCTGGCCATCACGTTATTAGAAGCGTGTCGAACGCTGCCGTATATTATTGAGATACCCTGCGCGAATGGCCTGAACGTTGTCGCTCATGCAGATTATCCGGCAAAAGAATATGTCTGGAACCAACCCGTCAGCGCGCAACGCATAGTGTGGGATCGGGACCGGCTGATGGGGTTTATGGCAGGCAAAGGGCAGGGCATTAGCGGCGCGGACCATTTTTGGTTCGGGCATACGCCTGTTGATCGACGCTATGATTTTCACAATCTGCATTACATCGACACGGGAGCGGTCTTCGACGGTTACTTAACGCTGGTGCAGTTGCAGTAATAAATAACCCGCCTTCGGGCGGGTTCTCTTTAGGTCAGGCAAGACGCAGGACCCAGGCATCGGTTTTACTGTCGTAGTGCTCGCGGTAAAGGACGGAATGTTCGCCATCAAGAATGGCCGGCACGCTGGTGTCGGCGTCCCAGGCGTCGAGTTGCATACACAGATCCGGGTCGGATTTGCAGGGGATACTTAACGTTCGATCGCCTTGTGCTTCGCCGCGCAACTCTGCGTCGTCGATTTCGAAAGCGCCAATACGCACGCTGGTTTTCGTCATAGTGCTCTCCGGGTTTGGGTTAAAAATCTGGTATGACCAGTACAGTCACCCAGTTTTTAGCGTAGCCAAGGAGAGCAAAATCGCCAGTAAAAAAATGCGCTTTTTTTAGTCGGTGCGATCGTTACCGGTAAACAAACGCCCGTCGCGCACCAGCTCACGCGGGTAGCTGTTCTTCAGCCGCGAGCCGACTTTTTTTGCCAGCCCCAGCGGATAGCCCTGATAAGTCACGATGACCTCATCGCGCGCCGGAGTGTTTTCCGGGTAAACGTCACGCCCGCGGTACCACTCTTCAGCTTCCTGATGCGTCAGGGCAAAGGTATTCTCGTCTCCGGCAAGAGCAATCACCGCTTCGTGCTGCCAGCGATAGCCTTTGTTGTGAACTTCCGCCAGGCGAATACCGAGGCGGGAGAAACGCACTTTGCCAATCAGCGGCTCAATGTTGGCCGGGAAAAGCCAAATCTCTTTGTCGCGCGACCAGAGGTGCAGGCTCTCGTCCCAGACCAGGCCAACCTGGCTTGCCGCCTCCTTAAGCTGTGCGGTTTCACGGCCCTTAAGCGGGGCGAACGGAAATTTCCCCACCTTGAACGACGGCGCGGGCAACGGAGGAACGGCGTGAGTTTTGCGTAACCGTGCGACGAAGAAGCCTTCACAGTCGTAAATCTGTGGGAAGACGTGGAGGAAGCCTTCCGACGTTGCGGACTCTTTTGCCGCGTTAAACAGATCGTCGAGCGGGAGAAACTCCACAGCATCGGGATACTGAGCTTTCAGCCACAGGCAGACGTCTTCATTTTCGTCGCGGTTAAGCGTACAGGTGGAGTACACCAGCGTTCCGCCGGGGCGCAGAGCGTGGAAGGCGCTGTCGATCAGCTCCCGCTGCGTGGCGGCAATGTCCAGATTGCTCTCCACTGACCAGTTTTTTAAGGCATCGGGATCTTTACGCACGACGCCTTCGCCGGAGCAGGGGGCATCCAGCAGGATCGCATCAAAGGTTTCAGGCAGGGCAGCGCCAAATACGCGGCCGTCGAAGTGCGTCAGCGCGACGTTATGGATCCCGCAGCGGCTGATATTGGCATGCAGAACTTTAACGCGGCTGGCGGAGAATTCATTGGCAAGAATGGCCCCCTGATTGCCCATCCGCGCCGCTATCTGGGTGGTTTTGGAACCCGGCGCAGCGGCGACGTCCATCACGCGAGCAGGCGAATTACCGTCGGCAAAGAGCGCGGCGACCGGCAGCATGGAGCTGGCTTCCTGAATATAAAACAGACCGCTCAGATGCTCGGCAGTGCTGCCCAGCGGCAGGGTCTCTTCGTCATCGCGCTCGATCCAGAACCCCTCTTCGCACCACGGAACCGGCGTCAACTGCCAGCGGTAGGGCGAAACCAGTTCAAGAAAGGCCTCGACGCTGATTTTCAGGGTATTGACGCGAATGCTGCGGCGCAGCGGACGCTGGCAGGCAGCGATAAAATCGTCAAAGGAGAGATGAGCAGGAAGCGCCTCGCGCATCTGCGCCAGGAATTGTTCAGGAAGAAATACGGAGTTTTGAGCCACGGGCACACCACAGGGAAACATTCAGGCGCGCAGTGTAACATAAAGGCTCCGGCGCGTTGACACCGGAGCCTGCAGGATTAACGCGGCAGAGCGGTTCCCCACTCGCGCCACTCTTTCGGTTCACTCTCCAGCAGCAGGAAGTGTTTACCCGGCTGCGCTTTCGGTGCCAGTGGCGTGCCTGGCGGAGTTGCAAAGGCAATACCGCCACGAATGAACTGGTTGAAGGTGCCGGTTTTCACCACGCCGCCCGTCAGCCCGAAGTCCAGCGAATAGCCTGAGGCCAGCCAGAACACCGAGTTGTTGCGCACCAGATGCTGATAACGTTCGCTGATGCGCAGCGTCACCATCACGCGATCGGCAAGCGAGCCGAGCGTCAGGCCGGTCACGGTGCCTACCTCCATGCCGCGGAACAGGACCGGGGTACCGATGTTCAGCGATCCGGCCTCCGGCACCTCAACCACGATACTCAGCCCGTCAAGGTAGCGGGAGTCCGTGATGGTGGCTTCCTGCAACTCAAAATCGCGACGCGCATTTCCACGCCCCGGTTCGACGTTGATGTACGGCTGCAAAATGGTGTCAAGATGTTCAACGCCCGCCGCCGAGATTTGCGGTGTCACCACGGAGAAACGGGTGCCGGTTCGGGCGAAGGTCTGCACGTATTCCGGATAGAGTACGGCGGTTGCCTGTACTTCATTTCGCGCAGTAATCAGCGTCAGCTTCTGGATCTGCCCGATATCGATGCCGAGATAGCGGATCGGCATGCCTTCGGCAAGCTTGCCCGCATCAAAAGCGTGAAGCGTAATCTGGCCCCCCACGGCGCGCGCAGCCGTTTCGGACGGGAAGAGAATACGTTTGTCACCTTTGCGTAAATTGCCCCCGGCACCCGTCAGATTGTCGAAACTGATTGCCCCGCGTAGCGCACGCGAAAGAGGGGAGGCCTGCACGGTCAGCCCGCTGCCGTTAAGCTGCACCTTAGCCCCGCCTTCGGCCCAGAACACGCTGTTTGGCGTCAGCAGTTTGCGGTACTCGGGCTTGATGTGCAGTTCAATATCAAAGGCTTCGGCGCGGGGACGTACGGTAATGACCTCGCCCACTTCAAACTTACGGTAAAGCACCACTGAGCCGGCCTGCACGTCTGGCAGGGTTTCTGCCGTTAAGGTCAGCGTGGTGGTCGGCAGATCGCTCAGGCTGTTTTCAATGGCTTTATCCAGGTTGGCATACAGAGGATAACTGTCGCGCAGCGGCCCTTTGTTACCCGGCAGGATCCGGACCCCGCCGTTAACCCATTCGCTGGCGCTGGCGCCAAGGAACTCAACGCCGTCGAGGCCGACCTTCACGTCCACGCGGCTGTTAACGACAAACTTGCTGTCACCGTGCACCAGGTCGCTGTACTTCGGATCGATGGCGGCAGAGAACGAGACGCCTTTTTCGGTGAGCTTGCGCTCCAGGACCTGACCGACCTGCACGCCGTGTAAAATCAACGGCTGGCCCGCTTCGATCCCGTAGCTTTCCGGAGCGGTCAGCGTCACCGTCACCACGCCCGGCTTTTGCAGAAGGGCTTTATCTGCAGGAGCGACAACAAAGTTATTGCTCGGCTGGCCTTCACCCGGGATCAGCTCAAAGGTATTGCCCGTCAGCAGGTTGCTGAGGCTGGCATCGTTCAGGGACAGTTTGGGGCTGCGCATTTCGATACGGGTTTTCTCCCGCAGGAGATCGACCACGCTTGGGTCGACGGTCATCTCGCCGGTGACAGAGCCACCCGGATTGAGCGTCATTTTGGTGAGCTGGCCCACCTCCAGCCCCTGATACATCAGCGGGGTGGAACCGGCTTTCAGCCCTTTAGCATCCGGCAGGGCGAGCTTGACGATCACCCCGCGTTGGCTGTGGGCGAGGTCCGCATACAGGCCAAAGGTGTCATCGGCGGCGGCGGGGCTGGAGTTTTCCGGCGAGTCAAAGGCGATCGCGCCATTGACCAGCGCCGCCAGACTCTCGAGTTTGACCTTTGCGCCGCTCAGGCTCAGATCTGCATCCACGCCAGAGACGTTCCAGAAGCGGCTGCCTTTTTTAACCAGATTGGTAAAGCGCCGCTCAATCAGCACATCAATGGTGACGCCCTGTTTGTTGGGGTTAATCGCGTAATCGTAAACCCGGCCCACGGGGATTTTGCGGAAATAGACCAGCGAGCCGCTGTTCAGCGAACCCAAATCCGGGGATTGCAGGTGGATCATCAAATCGCCGTTGTTGAGACGGTATTTCGGCTGCGTGTCCAGCGCGACGAAGTGATCCTGCGGTTCCCCTTTGCCCGGCATCATGCCGATGTAGTTCCCGCCAACGAGCGCATCCAGGCCGGATACGCCGGCCAGCGACGCTTTCGGCGTGACAAGCCAGAACTGGGTTTCGCTGCGCAGGGCATCCTTCATATCGGACTTGATGCTGGCGCTGACCTGAATTTTATTCAGCCCCTTACCGAGCTTGATTTCCTGAACGGTTCCGACTTCCACCCCCTGGAAGCGCACCGGGGTGCGCCCGGCCACGATGCCGTCGGCGGACTGGAAATCAATGGTGATGGTATTGCCGCGATCTTCATAACTCGTCCAGATGAGCCAGCCTGCAATCATCAACGCGATGACGGGCAGCAGCCAGAAGGGCGAAATACGGCGTTTTGTTTTAATTCTCGCTTCAGTCTGCGAAGCGGGCGTTTCCTGACTCATGTGCGTCCCAAAGTAAGCGGCTGTCCAGCCATTCCACTGCAAGAATAGTCAATATCACCGCAGAGCCGAAATAAAAAGCTGCGGGTCCCATAGTAAAAGCAAGGAGCTGATCGCGATTGATGAGCGACATCATCAACGAAATCACAAACAGATCCAACATCGACCAGCGGCCAATCCAGGTAACGAAACGCAGGAGCAAGATGCGCGTACGTAATCCTTGTTCACATTTGAAGTGAATGCTGATGAGTAGCGTAAACATCACCATCACCTTGGTAAACGGCACCAGAATACTGGCGATAAAGACAATCGCCGCCACCCCGACGTTGCTGTGGCCAAGAGAGATAATACCGGAAAGGATAGTATCTTCCTGACGGGCACCGTTCACATAAATCACGGAGATAGGCAGCATATTTGCCGGGATCAAAAACACGATCGAGGCAATCAGCGCCGCCCAGCATTTTTGCAGGCTGTTGTTGCGCCGCAGCCTCAACGGGATGTGGCAGCGCGGACAACGACCGCGCGCATCCGGCAGGCCGGTGTAATGGCAGCCCAGACAGACGCGAAGATTTTCATCAGCCCGTGTTGCGGGGCGCTGGGGATAAAAGCGTTCCCACAGCTGCTCAACGTTCAGGTGAATCAGGGTCAGAATGCTCAGCAGTACCAGCGAGATAAAGGCGAAAAGCCCAATGCCGGGCTGCAGAAACGCGTAATCCTGCACCTTGATGGAAGCAACGCCAATGCCGACGAGGTAAATGTCCAGCATCACCCACTCTTTCAGCTTGTCCAGCATGAGCAACACGGGCCGCAGATTCATGCCGAGAATGTTGCCGAACCACAGATACGCAATGGCGGCCACCAGCACCAGCGGGGCGCCTATGGTGCAAAACAGCACCATCGCTGCGGTGAGCGGGTCGCCCTGACGGGTCATCTGCCAGATACCCTGCACCACGTTTGCATCGATACGCACGCCGAGAAGGTACAGTTTCAGCAGCGGCTCGCTCCAGGCAAACGGCATCAGCAGCAGCATGGCCGTCGCCATTGCCGCGAGTCGGGTTAACGACCAGTCGCGCCCGTCACGGATTTTGGCATCGCAGCGGGGGCAAAAAGCACTTTGATGCGATTTCATCTTCGGCAGCATAAAAAGCGTATCGCACTGGGGGCAACGCTGATAATGTGCACGGGGCAAAGCTTCGCTTACCGTATGGACGGTGATCTTTCTTGTCGGCGTAATCCTGGGTATTTTTATGGCCATCTGTCGCGCACGGATAAGTATTGTTGAACGTTATATTAACTCATGATTTGATTCATCTTGAGCATGAGCGCATTTAATGCTTATTTTAATAGCCTATGCGGTAAATTTGTAAGACAACTAAGTGATTGAATAATGAACAAATCAGAATTCTACGCGGATCTTAATCGCGATTTTCAGGCATTGATGGCAGGTGAAACCAGCTTCTTAGCCACTCTGGCAAATACTAGTGCATTACTGTTTGAACGTCTCTCTGGCGTGAACTGGGCCGGTTTTTATCTTCTTGAAGATAACACGCTGGTGCTGGGTCCCTTCCAGGGAAAAATCGCCTGTGTGCGTATTCCGGTTGGCCGTGGCGTATGCGGGACGGCGGTCGCGACAAACCAGGTCCAGCGCGTAGAAGATGTCCATGCTTTTGATGGCCACATTGCCTGCGATGCTACCAGTAATTCTGAAATCGTCCTTCCGCTGGTCGTGAAGGGGCAGATTATGGGTGTCCTGGACATCGACAGTACCGACTTTGGCCGCTTTAGCGCTGAGGACGAGCAGGGGCTGCGCGAGCTGGTCGCGAACCTGGAAAACGTGTTGGCAACAACCGATTATCAAAAATTCTTTGCGAGCGTCGCAGGATAATCAACGGATAACGTAGCATTTACTGATAGCGTCATTATAATGACGCCTGTTCATGCCTGCGCTTGTTGGCAACGTCCGTTGTAATCAGGAAATTTCATGGAAAATCAACCTAAGTTGAATAGCAGTAAAGAAGTTATCGCATTTCTGGCAGAGCGTTTCCCACAGTGCTTCAGCGCTGAAGGTGAAGCTCGCCCCCTGAAAGTCGGTATTTTTCAGGATTTAGTCGCGCGCGTTGAGGGTGAGATGAACCTCAGCAAAACCCAGCTTCGCTCTGCCTTACGTCTTTATACTTCGAGCTGGCGTTACCTGTACGGTATCAAAGCGGGCGCTACCCGTGTCGACCTCGACGGCAACCCTTGCGGTGAGCTGGACGAGCAGCACGTAGAACACGCGCGTAAACAGCTGGAAGAAGCGAAAGCTCGCGTTCAGGCACAGCGTGCTGAGCAGCAAGCGAAAAAACGCGAAGCCGCCGCGGCAAACGGCCAGGAAGAAGCGCCTCGTCGTGAGCGTAAACCGCGTCCGGCACCGCGTCGCAATGATAATAACGATCGCAAACCGCGTGCTGATAAACCAGCAGCTAAAGCCCCGCGTGCGCCTCGCGAAGAGCCGCGCCACACTCCGGTTTCGGACATCAACGCGCTGAGCGTGGGTCAGGCACTGAAAGTGAAAGCGGGTAACAATGCAATGGATGCCACCGTTCTGGAAATCACCAAAGATGGCGTTCGTGTGCAGCTGACTTCTGGTATGTCAATGATTGTACGCGCAGAACACTTGTTGTTCTGAAACGGAGGCCAAGCCTGGCATGAACACTTTTTTTAAGCTCACCGCGTTAGCGGGCCTGTTTGCTATAGCAGGTCACGCTTTCGCAGTGGACGATATTACGCGTGCTGATCAAATTCCGGTGTTGAAGGAAGAGACGCAGCACGCGACGGTGAGTGAGCGCGTGACGTCGCGCTTCACTCGGTCGCACTATCGTCAGTTCGATCTCGATCAGGCCTTTTCGGCCAAAATTTTCGACCGCTATCTGAACTTGCTGGATTACAGCCATAACGTGCTGCTGGCCAGCGACATCGAAAAGTTTGCCAAACGTAAATCCGAAGTGGGTGATGAACTGCGTTCCGGCAAGCTGGACCTGTTTTACGATCTGTATAATCTGTCGCAGCAGCGCCGTTTTGAACGCTATCAATACGCGTTAAAAGTGCTGGAACGTCCGATGGATTTTACCGGCAACGACACCTTTAATCTGGACCGCAGCAAAGCGCCATGGCCGAAAGACGAAGCCGAGCTGAATGCGCTGTGGGACGGTAAAGTCAAATACGACGAACTGAGCCTCAAACTCACGGGTAAAGACGAGAAAGAGATTCGTGAGACGTTAAACCGTCGCTACAAATTTGCTATCCGTCGTCTTGCGCAGACCAACAGTGAAGATGTGTTCTCACTGGCGATGACCGCGTTTGCCCATGAAATCGATCCGCATACCAACTATCTCTCCCCGCGTAATACCGAGCAGTTCAATACCGAAATGAGCCTGTCTCTGGAAGGTATCGGCGCGGTGCTGCAGATGGACGATGATTACACCATGATCAACTCCATGGTGGCGGGCGGCCCTGCAGCGAAGAGCAAAGCCATTAGCGTTGGCGATCGCATCGTGGGCGTGGGTCAAACCGGACAAAAAATGGTTGATGTGATCGGCTGGCGTCTTGATGACGTCGTCGCGCTGATCAAGGGACCGAAAGGCAGCAAAGTGCGCCTTGAGATCCTGCCTGCCGGGAAAGGCACCAAAACCCGTATCGTTACCCTGACCCGCGAGCGCATTCGTCTGGAAGACCGTGCGGTGAAAATGTCGGTGAAAACCGTCGGGAAAGAGAAGGTGGGCGTGCTTGATATCCCGGGCTTCTATGTTGGGCTGACCGACGATGTGAAAGTGCAGCTGCAAAAGCTTGAGAAGCAGAATGTCAGCAGCGTCATCATCGACCTGCGCAGCAATGGCGGTGGGGCGCTGACCGAAGCCGTTTCACTGTCTGGCCTGTTCATTCCGTCTGGTCCGGTGGTTCAGGTGCGCGATAACAACGGTAAAGTGCGTGAAGACGCCGATACCGATGGCGTGGTGTACTACAAAGGCCCGCTGGTGGTCTTAGTGGATCGCTTCAGTGCCTCTGCATCTGAAATCTTTGCCGCTGCGATGCAGGATTATGGCCGTGCGCTGATTGTGGGTGAACCGACCTTCGGGAAAGGCACCGTACAGCAGTACCGTTCTCTCAACCGTATTTACGACCAAATGCTGCGCCCGGAATGGCCTGCACTGGGGTCGGTTCAATACACCATCCAGAAGTTCTACCGTGTGAATGGCGGCAGTACGCAGCGTAAAGGCGTTACGCCGGACATTCTGATGCCAACAGGTACGGAAGAGACGGAAACGGGTGAGAAGTTTGAGGATAACGCGCTGCCGTGGGATAGCATCAACGCTGCCACCTTCGTCAAGTCTGGCGACATGACGCAGTTTGGCCCGGCCTTGCTTAAGGACCATCAGGAACGCATCGCCAAAGATCCGGAATTCCAGTACATCATGAAGGACATTGCGCGCTTCAATGCCCTGAAAGAAAAACGGAATATTGTCTCTCTGAACTACGCTCAGCGTGAGAAAGAGAACAACGAGGATGACGCGACGCGTCTGGCGCGGGTTAACGATCGCTTCAAGCGAGAAGGCAAACCGCTGCTTAAGAAACTGGACGATCTGCCGAAAGATTACCAGGAGCCGGATCCGTATCTGGACGAGACGGTGCATATCGCGCTCGACCTGGCGAATCTGGAAAAAGGCAAGCCAGCACTGCAGCCGACACCGGCGAAATAAATACCCAACAGGCACAAGAAATTGTGCCTGTTTTTTTTAGTTCTGCAACCTCCCGTCAAACTGACCTTCAATTGTGTAAAGTTGTGTCTTTCTGGTGACTTACGCCCCCCGAATCCTTGAAAATAGCCACAATACCCATACGATGTGGGTAATCGCATAGTGCGCTTTGTTAAACTGAGGTTAAAAGAAAATTATGATGCGAATCGCGCTCTTCCTGCTCACCAACCTGGCGGTGATGGTGGTATTCGGGCTTGTGCTAAGCCTGACAGGAATTCAGTCGAGCAGCGTTCAAGGCTTGTTGATCATGGCGCTGCTGTTTGGTTTTGGTGGCTCCTTTATATCTCTGCTGATGTCGAAGTGGATGGCGCTCAAATCCGTGGGTGGCGAGGTCATCGAACAACCGCGTAACGACATGGAACGCTGGTTGATGAACACCGTGGCCCAACAGTCACAGCAGGCGGGCATCGCTATGCCGCAGGTGGCTATCTACCACGCGCCTGATATCAACGCGTTTGCAACGGGCGCGCGTCGTGACGCTTCCCTGGTTGCCGTCAGTACCGGTCTGTTGCAGAACATGAGCCGCGATGAAGCCGAAGCGGTTATCGCCCATGAGATCAGCCACATCGCTAACGGCGACATGGTGACGATGACGCTGATTCAGGGGGTGGTGAACACCTTCGTGATCTTCATTTCCCGTATTCTGGCGCAAATTGCGGCAGGATTTATGGGCGGCAACCGTGACGAAGGTGAAGAGAGCAACGGTAACCCGCTGATCTATTTTGCGGTGTCGATGGTACTGGAGTTGGTGTTCGGTATTCTGGCGAGCATCATTACCATGTGGTTCTCCCGTCACCGTGAATTCCACGCGGATGCCGGCTCGGCAAAACTGGTGGGGCGCGAGAAGATGATTGCCGCCCTGCAGCGTCTGAAAACCAGCTATGAGCCGCAGGAAGCGAACAGCATGATGGCCTTCTGCATTAACGGTAAATCAAAATCGCTGAGCGAGCTGTTTATGTCTCACCCGCCGCTGGATAAGCGTATCGAAGCACTGCGCAGCGGGGAATACCTGAAGTAACGCAGAGCGTTTAAAGATAAACCGGGCGGGGTAAACCTCCGCCCGGTTTTTTTATGCCTGCGCGCGGGGTTGCGTGATCCGCAATCCGCTGACAATGGCCGCAGTCGTCGCCAGTGTTCCGGCCGTAAGCAGCGCAACGTGGGTGCCGTTCTGCCCGGCAAGGTTGAACATCAGCGCAACCAGCGCGGCACCGGTACTTTGCCCTAACAGACGCGCCGTTCCCAGCATGCCGCTGGCTCCGCCGCTGCGATGGCGTGGGGCAGCGGTCATAATGGTATGGTTATTGGGTGACTGGAACAGACCAAAACCGGCTCCGCACAGGACCATTCTCCAGATGATATCCATGTCGGAAGGCGTGGAGGGGAGCAGCGCCAGCGCAAACAGGCCGCTCGCCATCACTACCAGCCCTAACGCACCCAGCAGCCCCGCATGGACCCGTTCAATTAAATAGCCTGCCAGCGGGGCCATCACCATGGTTGCCAGCGGCCATGGCGTCAGCAGCAGCCCTGTCTCCACCTCGGAACGACCCACGATGCTCTGCAAAAAGAACGGCAACGCGACCAGCGCCAGCATCTGGGCGCAAAACGAACAGATTGAGGTGCAAATAGAAAGCGAAAACAGCGGAATACGCAGCAGGTCTACCGGCAGCAACGGCACCGGCAGCGCCAGCTGACGACGGACAAAGAAGAAACCCACGATCAGCATGGCGGCGACTTCTGCTGCGATAAGCGTCAGAGATTGCCCTTGCGCGAAGCCACTCAGGGCCGTGATAAGTAGACCGAAGGTTAGCGCATTCATCACCGCGCTGGGTAAGTCGAAGCGCGGCTTGTTGCTTTTGGGGCCATTAGCCGGGAGATAACGCAGGGCGAAGAAAATAGCCACAATCCCGAGCGGCACATTTATCGCAAAAAGCCACTGCCATGAAGCAACAGACAGGATCGCGGCAGCAATCGTGGGGCCTGCCGCCGAGGAAACCGCCACAATAAACGAGTTGATGCCCATCCCCCGGCCTAGCTGGCGCTGGGGATAGATAAGCCGTATCAATGCCGTATTCACGCTCATCAGAGCCGCGCCGCCGAAGCCCTGAGCAATACGGGCCAGCGTCAGGGTATGCAGTGAGTCCGACAGGGCGCAAAAAAGCGAGGTCAGCGTGAAGACCACCAGGCCACACTGATAGACCCGCCGGTAGCCAAACATATCCCCCAGAAAAGAGAGCGAAAGTAAGGAGATCACAATCGCGATTTGATACGCATTCACAATCCAGATGGAGCTGGCAGGAGAGGCGTTGAGGTCGCTGGCGATTGTGGGCAATGCGACGTTGGCAATCGCGCCGTCGAGGACGGCCATCGAAATACCAATAATAATGGTGGCGATAGCACCATACCGCTGGGGCAACGGCAGGCCATCGGAAGCGTGTTTTTCCATGGGAAATGAAATGCTCAGGATGAAATTATTCTCAGGGTAACTATTTTAGCATCGTTATTTCGGTTTTATGTCGCAGATTTGTAACGAAGTAAACGCAGATTGATTGCAGGCAGCATGACTCGAATTTATAATAAAAACCGGTTCTGATTTTTATAAAACACTCTGTATGAGGTGATAAATGGCAATCGCAGATTTGGATAAGCAGCCAGATTCTGTTTCTTCCGTGCTGAAGGTGTTTGGCATCTTGCAGGCGCTCGGAGAAGAGCGTGAAATTGGTATTACAGAATTGTCGCAGCGCGTGATGATGTCGAAAAGCACCGTTTATCGCTTTTTGCAGACCATGAAGTCTTTGGGCTATGTCGCTCAGGAAGGCGAGTCTGAGAAATACTCTCTCACGCTGAAGCTGTTCGAGCTGGGTGCCCGCGCGTTACAAAACGTGGATCTTATTCGCAGCGCAGATATTCAGATGCGTGAACTGTCACGCCTGACGAAAGAGACGGTCCACCTGGGCGCGCTGGATGAAGACAGTATCGTTTACATCCACAAAATCGACTCGATGTATAACCTACGTATGTACTCGCGTATCGGACGTCGTAACCCGCTGTACAGTACGGCAATCGGTAAAGTGCTGCTGGCCTGGCGCGATCGCGAAGAGGTGACGCAAATTCTGGACGGCGTGGAGTATAAACGCAGCACCAACCGCACCATCACCAGTACCGATGAGCTGCTTAAGGTACTCGATACCGTTCGCGAGCAGGGCTACGGGGAAGATAACGAAGAGCAGGAAGAGGGGCTGCGCTGCATTGGCGTACCTGTTTTTGATCGCTTTGGCGTCGTGATTGCGGGCCTGAGTATCTCATTCCCGACGCTGCGCTTCTCGGAAGAACGCCTGCATGAATATGTTGCTATCCTGCACACTGCGGCGCGTAAAATCTCTGAGCAGATGGGTTACAACGACTACCCGTTCTGATTGCTGTCAGGCATAAAAAACGCCGCATCGTCTGCGGCGTTTTTTTTATACTGTTAAACGGTTAGCCGTTATCGATGACCACGGACGTTTTACGCAGTACCGGGCAGTTGGTTAATCCAATGATACCGCTGTCGGAGTGCAGATACTGGGCGGTACTCATACCCTGTGCCGTGACGTACTTACACTGAATGCCTAATCCCGCTGCATTTTCGGTGCTCCCCACAAGCACACCATATCCGGTTAATAAAAGGCCAATCCACACAACGGCCAGTGCAATAGTTGTTCGAATGATAAAATGCATCATTACCTCTTTATCTTTGTTGTCATGCACTAAGCCTAAACGGTTTACGGTGTGAAACAAGTGAACTATTCCGAAAAGGATTTGATGCGGTTACAGTTAGCCGCTGTTTAAGATTAGCGTGCTAACCTGGTAACATACGGTCATAAGACGGAGTGTGGAGTGAAAAAAATACGCTGGGTGATTCTGATTATTGTGCTGATAGCATGCGTCGTATTGTGGACGCAGACTATCAATGTGATGTGCGATCAGGATGTACAGTTTTTTAGCGGCGTTTGCGCAATCAATAAGTTTATCCCGTGGTAGACCGCATTTTTTCTCAATGTGATGCCCTTCCTTCGCGCCAGTGGTAAAATAGCCGTTTTTATTGAGGTGGTGAAATGGGTGAGTTACTGAATTCAGGGCTGCTAAGCTTGGCGTCCCTGGCAATCTCGTTGATTGTTATGGTGGTAGGGCTTGTCATATGGTTTTTCGTCAACCGTGCCAGCTCCCGGACTAACGAGCAGATTGAACTGCTGGAAGCGATGCTCGATCTGCAAAAGCGTCAGAATGCGCTGCTGCGTCGTTTGTGTGAAGCCAACGAGCCTGAAGAGAAAGCGGTAGTGAAAGAGAGTGCGCCAGACGCTAAAGACGATGAAGACGATTTCATTCGTCTGGTGGCCGAACGCTAGATTGCAATGATGGGAGGTGGCCGTGGTCTGGAAAAATCCCTGGTATGACCCCTCCCTGAAACACCACACGCCGGATGGTTTTCGCAATACCCATTCCACAGGACATCAGCCCGGCGATGTCGATCGCTGGCAGAAAGAGCGTAAAGCCGCTGGCCTGCCGAAGCCCCCGTCTTCTGGATACGACGCCTTTATCCAGACCTGGTGGCAGCCTGTTGAACTCAACGCACGCCCGGAGGATGGGGCATGGTGGCTTGGGCATGCCAGCGTGTTATTGCGCATGGACGGCAAGTACCTCCTGACCGATCCGGTTTTTTCCCATCGCGCATCACCCGTGCCCTTTCTTGGACCACAGCGAAAAACCCCGCCCGCTATCACCGTCGAAAGCCTTCCGACACTGGATGCGTTGCTGATTTCCCATAATCATTATGATCATCTTGATGCCGCAACGGTGCGAAAGCTCTTGCGGCGCTTTCCGGGCCTGATCGTATTTGTCCCTCTGGGCCTGGGGGACTGGTTCCTCAGGCGGGGGGCAAAAAATGTGGTTGAACTCGACTGGTGGCAGAACGCCAACTGGCAGGGAATAACCCTGACCGCCGTACCGGCGCAGCACTGGAGCATGCGCACGCCGTGGAATCGTAATCGTTCATTATGGTGCGGCTGGGTTGTCGAGGGGCGACAGCATCGGTTCTGGTTTAGCGGGGATACCGGGTATTCGCCGGAACTGCTGTTAATCCCGGAGCGGCTTGGCGCAATTGATTTTGCCGCACTGCCGATTGGCGCATATGCACCCGAATGGTTCATGGCAGTGCACCATATGAACCCCCATTCTGCCGTGGCGCTGTGGCAAGGCCTCGGGTGTCCGACTGCTTTTCCCATTCATTGGGGCGTGTTCGAACTGGCCGATGAATCTCTTGATGAACCCGTGCAGGCGTTACGAAGGGCGCTTGATAATGTAGCACCCGTTAATAATTCATTCAGGATACTGAAAATTGGCGAATATTTATCCGTATAAAGCGTGCGCCGGTTCGTTATCTATATTCGGTATGGAGCATCGCCCGGGAATGTTTTAATTATATCGAAACGTTTTGCTTGCCTTCTTTTGATGCAGCGTCATAAATATTTCATTATTTTAGTGCAACGTATTTTTATTAAACGGTGGTTTTTAATACAGTTTGCCAAAGGCAATTAAAGCTGTTTTTAAAATGTAACTTTTCAGGTACGTTGCAATCATTTCGGCATAACTTTTCACAATATGTTCTAACTCAATCATTGCAATGAAGAAAAACAGGCTGAAATCTGGACGTATCGAAACGCGTGAACTATGTTAAAAAAGTCTTTGGTTACAGCGGTTGTGAATACAACGGCGCGGTAGTATAGGCTGGCAACATTGTCCATAGCCGGACGCATATTTTTGCAGAATGGCCAGGGACAGAGCCAGAATTTGTGCGGCGGATCGAGACGCGTTTAAAAATGGCTTGCCATATTAAACGTTGTATGTGATAACACGGTTTGGGTCAAACGAGGTACAGTTCTGTTTATGTGTGGCATTTTCAGTATAGAAGTCCTGAGTAAACACGTTGTCGTTGAATACCGCTTCTCTGCCGAACCTTATATTAGTGCCTCATGCAGTAATGTCTCAGTTTTATCTAGGTAATGCCCGCGGGCAAAGAAAACACTCTAAGGAATTTTGCAAATGGCAAAGATTAAAGGTCAAGTTAAGTGGTTCAACGAGTCTAAAGGTTTTGGTTTCATTACTCCTGCTGACGGCAGCAAAGACGTGTTCGTACACTTCTCTGCAATCCAGGGTAATGGCTTCAAAACTCTGGCTGAAGGCCAGAACGTTGAGTTCGAAATTCAGGACGGCCAGAAAGGCCCAGCTGCAGTTAACGTAACTGCTATCTGATCGAACCACTGCTGACAGAAGTGCTATCGCGCTTCACCATCAGACATAAAGCCTCGCACCGTGCGGGGCTTTTTTACGCCGTTTCTTTCAGAATATGACTGACGGCGACCTTGTTCGCAACTTGTTGCAAAGCTTCGACATTATTAGCATTGTTTTTCCCCCTCACGACAAAGTTTTCCCGTTAAATCAGGGCGTTGATTCATTGTCCTGGGGTTCAGGTGAAAAAGAAAACCATAATGACCACCGGAAACTTCACGCCGGTGCGTTTTGCTCTGCTGTGTCTCGCCATTCTGGGTAGTCTCGTTTTTCTGCTGGGCCGCGTGGCCTGGCTGCAAATTATCAAACCCGATAATCTGGTTAAGCAGGAAGATATGCGCTCCCTGCGACAGCTCGCGATCGACGCGCCGCGTGGCATGATTGTCGATCGCGAAGGACGGCCCCTTGCCGTGAGCGTGCCTGTCAGAGCCGTGTGGGCCGATCCGAAAACGGTGCTGGCAAAAGGCGGCGTCGGGTTCGATGAACGCTGGCAGGCGCTGGCGAAAGCGCTGCATCTGTCTCTCGGGACGCTTGCCTCCCGAATTAACAGCAATCCTCATGGGCGGTTTATCTATCTCGCCCGCCAGGTGGACCCGTCTCAGGCGCAGTGGATCGATAAGCTCAATTTACCGGGTATTAACCTGCGTGATGAGTCGCGGCGTTTTTATCCCGCCGGGCACGTCGCGGCGAATCTTATCGGTTTTACCAATATTGATGGTCAGGGTATTGAAGGCGTAGAAAAAAGCTTCAATGCGCAACTGACGGGCAAGCCCGGTGTCCGGCAGGTGCGGGAAGACCGCTACGGCCATGTTATCGAAAACCTCACGGAAGTCGCTCCGGTGCCCGCGCATAACATCCAGCTGAGTATCGATGAGCGTTTGCAAACCATCACTGAAGACGCGCTGGACAACGCCGTCGCCTGGAACAAAGCCGAATCGGGCGCTTCGGTGCTGATTAATATCCAGACCGGCGAAATTCTGGCGATGGCGAATTTCCCGGACTTCAACCCCAACAACCGCGAGGGGGCGACGCTGAATGATTTCCGCAATCGCGCCATCAGCGACACCTTTGAACCCGGCTCCACCGTCAAGCCGCTGGTGCTCATGACCGCCCTCCAGCAGGGGCTGGTTCAGCCGGACAGCGTGATCGACACCCATCCCTACACGCTGGACGGTCACCGTATCCGCGACGTGGGTTATTACCCGGAGCTGACCATGACCGGGATCCTGCAAAAGTCCAGCGATACCGGCGTATCCCGCCTGTCTCTGGCGATGCCCATTCAGCGGTTGCTTGATACCTACAAAAACTTTGGCTTTGGCACCAGCACCGGCCTTGGCTTAACCGGCGAGAGTTCCGGCCTTCTGCCAAATCGCAAGTACTGGAGCCAGCTCGATCGCGCGACGTTTGCCTTTGGCTATGGACTGATGGTCACGCCGCTGCAGCTGGCCCATGTTTATGCCACTATCGGAAGTTACGGACTTGAACGCCCGCTGTCGATCACCCGCATCGATCCGCCCGTTATCGGCAAACGGGTGATGCCGGAAGAGATTGCCCATGAAGTCGAGCATATGATGGAGAGCGTTGCGCTTCCGGGCGGAGGCGGCGTGAAGGCGGCGGTACGCGACTACCGCGTGGCGGTGAAAACCGGCACGGCGAAGAAAATTGATGAAAGCGGTAAATATGTCGATAAATACGTTGCCTACACCGCAGGCGTCGCCCCCGCCAGCAATCCGCGTTTTGCGCTGGTCGTTGTGATTAACGATCCTCAAAATGGGGCTTATTACGGCGGGGCGGTCTCAGCCCCGGTGTTTAGCGAAATCATGGGCAATGTCCTGCGCCTCGAAAATGTTAAACCGGATGGCCTGGCGGCAGATTCTGACCATCTGATCGTCATGCGTTAACCCAGCCGTTTTCTACAAGGGCGAATAGCGGTACACTTTCGCCCTTTGATGAATGCCCCCGGAGTCACCATGTCTTTCAGCTGTCCCCTTTGCCACGCACCGTTGACACGCTCAGCGAAAAGTTTTGCCTGTCCGCAGGGACACCAATTTGATATGGCAAAAGAAGGGTATGTGAATCTTCTTCCGGTGCAGCACAAACGCTCCCGCGATCCGGGTGACAGCGCGGAGATGATGCAGGCCCGCCGTGCATTCCTTGATGCCGGACACTATCAGCCGCTGCGCGATACCGTTTCACAGCTGCTGGCAGCAAACCTGATGCAGGGCGCAACGGCTGTGCTGGATATTGGCTGCGGGGAAGGGTATTACACGAGGGCGTTTGCGGACGTAGCTAAGGCAAAAGGGGCAGAAACCTGGGGGCTGGATGTCTCAAAGGTGGCGATTCGGGCCGCGGCGAAGCGCTATATGGCCGTGACGTTTTGCGTAGCATCAAGCCATCGCCTGCCGTTTGAAAATGCGAGTATGGATGCCGTGGTGCGAATCTACGCGCCCTGTAAGGCGGAGGAGCTGGCGCGCGTGGTGAAACCGGGGGGATGGGTGATAACCGTCACGCCTGGCCCGCGTCATCTCATGGAATTAAAGGGACTCATCTATGACGACGTGCGCCTGCATGCGCCGCACTCGGAACAGCTGGGTGGCTTTACGCTCAAAGACGAGCTCGCGGTAGCGTATGAGATGAACCTGAACGGGGAAGAGGCTGTGGCGTTACTGCAGATGACGCCGTTTGCCTGGCGAGCAAAGCCGGATGTGTGGGAAAAATTAGCGCAACAGACGACCTTTTGCTGCCAGACGGATTTCAGTATCCACTGCTGGCAGCGCGAAGATTAACCCGCGAAGTGTGCCCAGAGGATTTGGGCACCAATGCCGATCAACACGATCCCGCCCAAAATTTCGGCTCGCTTGCCCAGCAGCGGGCCAATAAACCGACCAACCATCATGCCCAGGGTAGACATAATGAGCGTCGCACAGCCGATAGCCAGCGCGGTGGCAATGATATTCACCTGCAGGAAGGCCAGACCCACCCCGACCGCCATTGCATCAAGGCTGGTGGCAATCGCGGTGGTGACTAACAGCCAAAAACCGTGGCGGTGCTGAGGCTCTGCGTCGTCGTCGCTGTTTCCGCGCACGCCTTCGATCACCATGCGTCCACCCAGAAAGACCAGCAGGACAAAGGCAATCCAGTGGCTCCACTCCAGCACGAACTGGCTGGCAAGCATACCCAGCCCCCAGCCTATTAGCGGCGTGAGCGCTTCGATAGCACCAAAAATCAGACCCGTGCGCAGTGCTTCAGAGAATTTAGGTTTGTGGAGCGTGGCACCTTTGCTGATGGAAACCGCAAATGCGTCCATAGACATGCCGAAAGCGAGAAGAATTGTGGCGGAGATATTCATGACAGCATCCAGACCGGGGATATCCATATGACACATCACTGCCCCCAGTAAACAGCAGTTGATGTATCTATGGTCTCGCCTGACCGTGACGCACGTAAACCGTGCTACAAACGATCCGTACGCGCCACGTTTTTCAACGAGTATGTTGACACGTACATTTTCTGAAAACAGAAAATTAGCTACTCCCCAACGACGGGCGCAACCTTAACATAATTTGAGAATATAAAACAACAACGGCGCGCTATTAATTTATTAACTTGTTGATAACGATTTTCATTTAGGTTTATTAGTGAATTTATCGTTAATAAATATAAGGGAAATAACGCGATGAATATAGCTTTGGCTATATTTACGTCCTGAAATAAAGACAGGATATAGCCATGGCTATATAGATAACTTACTGAGTTTTAAGGAGTAATTGATATATTCTTTCCAGGTCGTCAATATTCTTCACGCGAATAAGCAGGCGGCGCTGTTCTAATTGCATCACCAGTACGCCGTCTTCGGATAAATTCATCTCTTTAATACGGTTATATTCTATCCATACATTGGCGAAGAAAAAACCACTGCGTTTGAAGATGATTTTAGGCGTACGGATCCAGAAAAGATAAATGGCCATCAATGCCAGCGCACATAATAACCATGTGGTTAATAATGCACCGTGGCTCATGACGTTGTTGTAAATAAGAATGACGATAAGGCCCGCGAAGATAAACGCATCAACGCGTCCACGGCGCAAAAGGGGTAGGGCAAGCAGCGTCTCGCCGTGACGGCGAGGCATGATGAATTCGTCATAGATCGCGTAAGCCAGAAGGGCAACAATAAACAAAACCAGTACGATGTCCGTGACAGTCATTCATCCTCCAGATAAAAAAAACCGGGGGCAAGCCCCCGGCTTATAACACGTTCTTACAGACCCAGCAGGCCGACCGCGTAGCCCGCGATACCGATGACAAAGAAGCCAACGATGATCCACAGCGGGTTAACTTTTTTGCGCAGCAGCCACATACAGGCGAAGGTCAACAGCAGCGGTACCAGGCCCGGCATCAGCTGGTCCAGGATAGTCTGCACGGTGGTCACGCGAGTCTGTCCATCCTGGCCGGTGATGGTTGAGACCACCAGCGGGATGTTCACGTGCGTCCATTTGTTAACCAATGCCCCCATGACAAACAGGCCGAGAATAGACGCCCCCTCGGTCAGTTTCTGCAGGAAGCCGCCGCCCATGTCCTTCACGATGTCCACACCCTTACGGTAGCCGTAAGCCACACCGTAGTAACGGGTCAGCAGACGGACGGCATTGAACAGGATGAAGAACAGCAGAGGGCCGAGCAGGCTACCGCTCATCGCGATCCCGGCACCCAGCGCCGCAAAGACCGGACGCACGGTTCCCCAGAAGATAGGGTCACCCACGCCTGCCAGCGGCCCCATCAGACCAACTTTGATACCGTTGATGGCACCATCGTCAATCTCTGCGCCGTTTGCACGCTGCTCTTCCATCGCCAGCGTCACGCCCAGTACCGGGGCGGCGACGTAAGGATGGGTGTTGAAGAATTCCAGGTGACGCTTTATCGCCTGACGGCGCGCTTCGTTGTTTTCAGGGTAGAGGCGTTTGATCGCCGGTACCATGGAGAAGCAGAAGCCCAGCGCCTGCATACGTTCGAAGTTCCATGAACCCTGAAACAGGTTAGAACGGATGAACACGCCACGAATATCACCCGGAGTCAGTTTCTTCTCAGGGGTAGTTTTTGTCATATCAACCATGTCGCTCACCTGCTAGTCCAGTTCGTTATCGAGATCGTTATTACCAGCGGCCTGCACCGGCGCACCCGCAACGCGGTTATATTTCGGGCTCAGCTGGATATAGAGAATCGCCATGACGGCACCAATCACACCCAGTGCAACCAGGTTGAAGTTGGTGAAGGCCGCAGTCACGAAGCCGAGGTAGAAGAACGGCATCAGGTAGCCCGCACGCATCATGTTGATAACCATCGCATAACCGACCACAACGATCATGCCGCCTGCAATGTTCAGACCACCGGTGACCACTTCTGGAATGGCGTTCAGCATGCTCTGCACTTCGCTGGTACCGACGGAGATAGCAACGATAACCGCCGGGATCGCGATACGCATCGCCTGCAGGAACAGGGACGAAACGTGGATCCAGGAGAGCGCCGTCAGGTTGCCATTATCCGCCGCCTTATCCGCTGCGTGCTGGAAGGCCACGGTGATAGTACGAACGATGATGGTCAGTACCTGGCCTGCTGCTGCCAGTGGGATCGCCAGGGCAATACCCGCACCGATGCTCTGATGACCGGCAATAACCAGAACGGTTGAGATGATAGAGGCCAGCGCGGCATCAGGCGCAACGGCGGCACCGATGTTCATCCAGCCGAGGGCGATCATCTCCAGGGTACCCCCGATGATGATACCGGTTTTCATATCACCGAGAACGGCACCAATCAGCGTACAGGCCACCAAAGGGCGGTGGAACTGAAATTCATCAAGTACGGATTCCATACCCGCAATACATGCGACGACGAACACCAGCACAATCTGAAGAGTGGTAATCTCCATTGTACTTCTCCTATTACATAAGCTTTATGTGAAAAACCGGCGCGGGTTATTTCCCGACTTTGCCGATCAAATCCATCATCTTCAGTTTCTGGTCAGTGGAAACCTTACGGGCTTCCAGCTCAATACCGCGGGCATTCAGTTTGTTGAACGCCTCGATATCTTTCTCATCGACTGAAATCGCGTTGTTGACCTGCGTTTTGCCCTGGCGGAAAGCCATGCCACCGATGTTAACGGAGGTAATTTTCACGCCGCCTTCAACAATGCGCTCGACGTCTGTCGGGTTAGTAAACAGAAGCATCACGCGTTCGCCCGCGTATTTCGGGTTGTTATAAACACGGATCATTTTGGCGACATCCACCACGTGGGCGGTGACGCCCGGCGGAGCTACCTGGGTGAGAAGGGTTTTACGAACGGTGTCCGCGGCCACTTCGTCGCTGACAACGATAATGCGCTTAACGTTGGTCTCTTTGGTCCAGCGCGTCGCGACCTGGCCGTGGATTAAGCGGTCATCGATACGCGCAAGGCCGATGACCATGTAATCGTTAGCACCCATCGGTTTCGCCGGTGCGGCAGCTTTAGGGGCCGCGGCAACAGGCGCGGGTTTTTCAACCGGCTGCGCTTTCAGTGCTTTCACACCTTCGCGGCCGGTTTCAACCGCCAGCGCGACCAGTTCGTCAAAATCAGGGTTGTCGTCGCGCGCCATGAAGGTTTCCACCAGCATCGGGATATTTACCCCGGCGACAACTTCATAATGCTCTTTATCGACGACAATGCGGCTGGCAGCATTAAACGGGCTGCCGCCCCATGTATCAACGAGAAACAGCACGCCTTTGCTGGTATCCAGCTTCTCAAGCTGAGCAGTATATTTCTCGATCAGCGTTTCGGCGTTTTCACCGGGAACGAAATCGATCCAGCCTACGTTTTCCTGCTCACCCAACAGCATTTCTGCCGTTTTGAGTAGCTGCTCTGCAGCCCAACCATGTGTGCCTATGACAATAGCAATGGTCACTTGCTACCTCCTTTTATTATCATTGATACGCCCACGGTGCAGGCGTACTGAGAATCGTCTTACGTGTACCGAATCGATTCAGATAAGGGTTAGAGTTAAATTAACTAAGACTTCCGCGATTTATTTTAGACAGTGAAAAAATAATTTATGTGATGAAGATCCGTAATTTAGCTTTCGAAAAAGAGAAATTACGCGTCGAAAATTTAGTCGTAACACCTTTTTGCAAAAGAAAGTAAATCTTTGCCAAAATCTTATTGTCTCTGATATGTTTAGCCTCCGTTTAATCGATCAGGAGTATAGGGCAGCAGCCCACTATATGGACCGTCACCGACGTCAGTCATCCTCCAGGCCACATTGCGCCTTTTTCACCGGCAATTCTTGCCACGCACCGACTCTGTCTGCCTTTGATTTGCCCTCGTTGAGTGGGGCACCGTTTCGTCATTCCTTTAGCAGGAGCTTGTCATGGAATTCTTAATGGACCCGTCAATCTGGGTAGGATTACTCACGCTTGTCGTGCTCGAAATCGTTCTCGGTATTGATAACCTGGTGTTTATCGCCATCCTTGCCGACAAGCTGCCGCCTAAGCAGCGCGATAAGGCACGTCTGATTGGCCTCTCGCTGGCGCTGATCATGCGTCTGGGCCTGCTGTCCGTGATCTCGTGGATGGTTACGCTGACCAAACCGCTATTCTCGGTGATGGACTACACCTTCTCCGGGCGTGATTTGATTATGCTCATCGGGGGTATCTTCCTGCTCTTCAAAGCGACTACCGAGCTTCACGAGCGGCTGGAGAATCGCCAGCACGACGATGGCCACGGGAAGGGCTATGCCAGCTTCTGGGTCGTGGTGTTGCAGATTGTGGTGCTGGATGCGGTCTTCTCCCTGGATGCGGTGATCACGGCGGTCGGTATGGTGAACCACCTGCCGGTGATGATGGCGGCGGTTGTTATTGCTATGGCGGTCATGCTGCTGGCGTCTAAACCGCTGACGCGTTTCGTCAACCAGCATCCGACGGTGGTGGTCCTGTGTCTGAGCTTCCTGCTGATGATTGGTCTCAGCCTGGTGGCAGAAGGTTTTGGCTTCCATATTCCGAAAGGCTACCTGTACGCCGCGATTGGTTTCTCGATCATTATCGAGCTGTTTAACCAGATTGCGCGCCGGAACTTTATCAAGCAGCAGTCGAACCTGCCGCTGCGCGCCCGCACCGCCGACGCCATTCTGCGTCTGATGGGCGGTCGTCGCCAGGTGAACGTGCAGTCTGACAGCGAAAACCGTAACCCGGTGCCGGTCCCGGAAGGGGCGTTTGTTGAAGAAGAGCGCTACATGATCAACGGCGTGCTCTCGCTGGCCTCCCGCTCTCTGCGCGGTATTATGACGCCGCGCGGTGAAATCAGCTGGGTGGATGCCAACCTGAGCGTCGACGAAATTCGCCAGCAACTGCTCTCTTCGCCGCACAGTCTGTTCCCGGTGTGCCGTGGTGAACTGGATGAAATTATTGGCGTTGTGCGAGCAAAAGAGATGCTGGTAGCGCTGGAAGATGGGGTTAACGTTGAAGCGGTGGCTGCCGCCTCCCCGGCGATCGTGGTGCCGGAAACGCTGGATCCGATCAACCTGCTGGGCGTACTGCGTCGCGCACGCGGCAGCTTTGTCATCGTCACCAACGAGTTTGGTGTGGTGCAGGGGCTGGTCACGCCGCTGGACGTACTGGAAGCGATTGCCGGTGAATTCCCGGATGCGGATGAAACCCCGGAGATCGTGAACGACGGCGAAGGCTGGCTGGTCAAAGGGACCACCGATCTGCATACGCTCTCGCACATGCTGGGCGTTGAAAACGTGGTCAACGACGAGGACGATTCTGCAACGGTTGCCGGGCTGGTGATTGCCGTTAACGGGCAAATCCCGCGCGTCGGTGACGTTATCGAGCTGCCGCCGCTGCATATCACCATTGTCGAAGCCAACGACTATCGTGTGGATATGGTGCGTATTGTTAAAGAGCAGTCCGCGCATGACGAAGAAGAGTAAGGCTGTTTAACGCATCGGCATCAGGGGCACAATGTGCCCGTTATGCTGCGCTGGCGGGGGGCTACTCCCCGCCAGCCACCTCGGAAACTCCCTCAGCGGCATTGGCCGCGCATAAAGATACCCCTGTAAAATATGCACCCCGTGACGGCGCAGATACCGCGACTGTTCTTCTGTCTCAACCCCTTCCGCAACCAGTTCAATGTTCAGCCTCTGGCCCAGCGCGATAATAATATCCGTCACCGTCGAATTTACGGCATCAGTGCCGATGGCGGTGGTGAACGACTTATCAATTTTCAGCACGTCCGGGTGAAGTTTTTCCAGCCATGACAGCGAGCTACTGCCGGTACCAAAATCATCAATCGCCAGCTTAATGCCCTTGCGGTGGAGCTCGCGCACGATGCGGTAATCAACATCCAGCAGAGCGTCGCGCTCCGTTAGCTCGATCACCAGCTGCTGAATGGGGTGCGAATGGAACCACAAGCGGTTGAGATCCTGTAGCAGGATGCCCCGGCGGAAATGGCTGGCAGCCACGTTAATGCCGATGTGAAAACCGGGCGTCGCCGGGAAATACCCGAGCTGGCGCACGGTTTCAAAAATGACGTAGCGGGTGAGGGGGGCAATCAGGTTGTGCTCCTCGGCCAGGGGAATAAACACGTCGGGCGAAATCCAGCCCTGACGCGGGTTATTCCAGCGCAGCAGGATCTCAACGCCCACGCACTCCTGCGTTCTGGCATTGACCAGCGGCTGGCAGAACAGCTCAAATTCACGCGCCGCCAGCCCCATATTGATCTCCCAGGTAAAGCTCATCCGGCGGGCGGTGGCAAGCCAGGCGATGTACCCCACCAGCAGGCTCAACATCAACGCCAGCGGGAGTTGGGTAGGGAGGTTTTTCAACGCCATGACACCGGGGCCGGGGCCGCTCACGGTGATGCTGAAAGGGTAGCGAGCTGAATTTTGCGTCAGCAGTACGTCGCTATCATCAAAGATCAGCGAATCGGTCACCTGTTGGCCGTAACGCAATGACTGGTCGCCTACGGTCAGCACCACGTCAGTGATCAGTGGGCGCTGGGGCTCCAGAAGCATTCGGGTGAGCAGTTCAATATTGACGACTTCCATCAGCCCGTTTTCGCCGTTTCCAGAAACCGGATACCACTGGATCAGGATCGGGCTGCCGAGCAGCAGCCAGCGGTCGGTGGACAAAATCAGCCTGGGTTCGCTGGCCGGCAGCATCGGCTGAACCTCGCGCACGGGGAGGTTTCGGCTGCCAAAAATACTGGAGCAATAGACCACCCCGTCCTGAACAAGGGCGATGGAGCGAACGGTCTGAAGCATCGCAGCCTGCTTGCGCAGCACCAGATGGGCCTGCGGACAGGGTTCGCCCACCAGGGATTGCAGCACCTCACGGTGATTGTCCAGGGCTATCAGGATGTTATCGAGAGAGACGACGGTATGGCGGGTAAAGTCCAGAATGCGTTCCTGATTGACGTTCCGCTGGGAAATAAACCGGATGCCCAGCGTCAGGATGAGCGTAAGGAGCGCAACCGTTACACAGACGATAACGCGTTTTCGGCGATAGTCTTTAATGATCGTCTGTGCAGTTTGCATGAACGGTCGCCCGATACGCTGCCAGCCCCAAAAGCCGGAAGCAACAGAGAAAGTGTAGTGGGGATTGCGGGAGGAGACGAGACGGGAGACAAAAATTCGCCCATCTGTTGCAGATGGGCGTAAGGGAGTATTAGTCGCACTGAACCTTGATGGCCAGGCCGCCGCGGGAGGTCTCGCGGTACTTCGCGTTCATATCTTTGCCGGTCTCGTACATGGTTTCGATAACCTTATCCAGCGATACGCGCGGTTCGCTGGTACGGCGCATCGCCATGCGCGAGGCGTTGATCGCTTTCACCGAAGCAATCGCGTTACGCTCAATACACGGTACCTGAACCTGACCTGCAACCGGATCGCAGGTCAGACCGAGGTTGTGCTCCATGCCGATTTCTGCCGCCACGCACACCTGCTCAGGGCTTGCGCCCAGCAGCTCTGCAAGACCGGCAGCGGCCATCGAGCAGGCCACGCCCACTTCACCCTGACAACCCACTTCAGCACCGGAAATTGAGGCGTTCATCTTATACAGCGCGCCAATCGCACCCGAGGCGAGGAAGTAACGGATGTAAATATCCGGCGTGACCGGTTCGATGAAGTGATCGTAGTAGGCCAGAACGGCAGGCACGATACCGCACGCACCGTTGGTAGGTGCCGTCACCACGCGACCACCGGCGGCGTTCTCTTCGTTTACCGCGAGGGCAAACATGTTCACCCAGTCCACGACGTTCATCGGGTCATTGGAGAACTTGTCGGTGGTAACCAGCATGCGGCGCAGGGCAGAGGCGCGACGCGGAACGCGCAGCGGGCCAGGAAGCACCCCTTCGGTATTCATCCCGCGATCGATACAGGCGCGCATGGTTTGCCAGACGTTAGCAAAATAGTCTTCAATCTCTTTCTTGCTGTGCAGCGCCAGTTCGTTCTGCATCACCATGCCGGACAGCGACAGGCCGGTCTCTTTGCAAAAGCCCAGCATCTCAGTGGCTGACTTGAACGGATACGGCACGTTCACGTCGCCAGCGGTATCTTTACCGAAATGCTCTTCATCCACGATGAAACCACCGCCGATGGAGTAATAGGTTTTGCTGTAAATCTCTTTTTCACCGCTCCAGGCGTGAATGGTCATGCCATTTTCATGCAGCGGCAGGTTGTCGCTGCGAAAACGCATGCCGTCGTTTTGCGGGAAATCCACTTCCTGCTGACCATTGGCCAGCAGCAGGCGACCGCGCGTTTCCACGTCGCGGATAAATGCCGGAATGGCATCAATATCTACGGTGTCCGGCATGTTACCTGCCAGACCCATAATAATGGCGATATCGGTGTGGTGGCCTTTACCCGTTAATGACAGTGAACCGTAAACATCCACGGCGACACGGGTAACGCTTTCCAGTAATCCTTTTTCGACCAGATCATCGACGAACTGTTTACCGGCCTTCATCGGCCCTACAGTGTGGGAAGAAGAAGGACCAATTCCCACTTTGAACATGTCGAATATACTAATCACGTTTACACTCCTGACAGGGTTACCGGGTCTCCAGTAACGATGTTATAACTGCGCATAGTGTATGAGGGAACGTCGGTGTCGGCTTAACTATTCACATGAATTAAACTAATGCTTAACCTCTGAATTACTAATGCTGAGACGCGCCTCGCAAACCGTCACCGTTTCCAGGAATGTAAAGTATAGTCAAGGCTTCAGGCCGATTTGCAGAGCCAGCTCACGAATGATGCCTGCGGTCATGCCCCAGACAAAATAATGCTGGTACCAGGATAACCACACCCGATGTTCGTGCCCACGGCGCTGAATATCCAGAGGGTGATAGCGGCTAAGACGCAGCGCTTCTTCCAGCGGCATTTCGAACACCGCGGCTACCTCGTCGACGCTGGCGTGATACTGAAGGTCGGGCGGGATAATACCGACGACGGGAGTGACCTGAAATCCGGTGACGCTGTCAACGGGCGGCAGCACCCCGATGATTTCCACGGCCTCAGGCGGGATGGCGACCTCTTCGTGCGCTTCGCGCAGCGCAGCGGCAATCAGCGAGGCGTCGGTACTGTCGACGGCCCCGCCGGGGAACGCGACCTGACCGGCATGCTTGCGCATATGCGGCGAGCGCTGGGTCAGCAGAAGACCGGGTTGTTCGCGACGTACCACCGGGATCAGCACCGCGGCCTGACGTTGATTCAGGGTTTCGCGGCTCACCTGCGGGCGCAAAAGCTGAAAGCGTGACATAAACGCATCGAGCGTCAGGTTCTCATTCTTCACCCGTTACTTCTCCAGTTGCTTCAGGATACGGTTAACTTTATCAAAGGTTTCCTGATATTCCGACTGTACCTCACTGTCTGCAACAATGCCGCCGCCCGCAGAGCAGTATAGGCTGCCGTCCCAGGCGGTCACGGTGCGGATGGTGATGCTGGTGTCCATGGTGCCGCACAGGCTGATGTAGCCAATGCTGCCACACCAGGCGTTGCGGCGGTGCGGCTCCAGCTCGTCGATGATTTCCATCGCCCGGACTTTTGGTGCGCCGGTAATCGACCCGCCGGGGAATGCGGCGCGCAGCAGGTCGCAGGCGGTGCGTGAAGCGGGCAGTCGTGCAGTGATGGTGCTCACCAGATGGTGAACGGCCGGGAATGCTTCAACCACAAACAGCTCAGGCACGCGCACGCTGCCCGGCTCGGCCACGCGGCCAATGTCGTTGCGCATCAAATCGACAATCATCAAATTTTCGGCGCGGTCCTTTGGGGATGACGCCAGTTTCTCCGCCTGCTGGCGGTCGGCAACCGGGTCGGCAACGCGCGGCAGCGTGCCTTTGATGGGGCGGGTCTGAATAGTCCGATCGGCCAGATGAATAAAACGCTCCGGCGAAAGGCTCAGGATCGCCCCCTCGTCCAGGCGGATAAAGGCGCTAAAGGGCGCTTTATTGCTGGCATTAAGATGGCAAAACGCCTGCCACTCGTCGCCCTCATAGGTCGCCTGGAACCGCTGGGCAAGGTTAACCTGATAGCAATCGCCGCTTTGCAGCCAGGCCTGAACGCGGGCGAACTTCTCGGCATACGCCGGGGCGGTCATGTTGGACCGCCAGCCTGAGGTCAGGCTGAAAGGCTGTGGTGTCGCGGGTGTCTGCGCCTCAAGCCAGGCGAGCCGGGCGTGGACGTCCGCATGGCTCAGGAGCAAGACGCGCTGCCGGTGGTGATCGACAATCAGCGCCCAGTCGTACAACCCTACCGCCATATCCGGAATGGCAATATCCCGCTGCGCGATGTCAGGCAACGTTTCATACCGACGCCCGAGATCGTAGCCAAACAGCCCGAGCGCGCCGCCCTGGAAGGGCAGGTCAGGATGGGGCGAAGCAGATAAGCCAAGGGCATCAAGGCGCAGCTGGAGCAGGGTGAGCGGATCGTCGCTGGATTCCAGCCCTCCCACCGTGGTGAGGTTTCCCCGCGTGACCAGGGTTTCCAGCGGGTCAGCAACCAGGATATCAAACCGGCTATAAGGATGGTCAGCATGGCCGGAGTGCAGCAGCATGGCGTACGGACGGTGGCTCAGGCGGGCAAACCAGAATTCGGCGGCGTCAGCACGCCAGGGCAGGGTAATAACAGTGGGCAAGCGCGTGTTCATGTGTGGCATACTACCGGCAGCGTGAAATAATGAGCGCGAATAATTTAGCAGGAGTTGACGATGTTTGCAGGTTTACCTTCTCTAAGCCACGACCAGCAGCAGAAAGCGGTTGAGCGAATTCAGGAGCTGATGTCCCAGGGGATGAGCAGCGGACAGGCTATTTCTCAGGTGGCAGAAGAACTTCGCGCCACCCATACCGGTGAGCGGATCGTGGCGCGTTTCGAGGATGAAGAAGACGAAGAGTAATCGGGCTTAAACCGCCGCGATAATCTTAATCTCAACCTTATATTCCGGTTTCATCAGCGTGGCCTGTACGGTGCAACGTACAGGCGCGTGACCCGCCACAACCCACGCATCCCAGGCTTTGTTCATCGCCGCAAAATCTTCTTTATTCGCCAGGAAAATAGTGGCATCCAGAATGCGGGATTTGTCGCTGCCCTGTTTCTCCAGCACGGCATCAATTTGTGCCAGGGTGTTAGCCGTCTGCTCATAGGCATCTGCGTCCAGGTTGGCCGGCACGCCGGTGTAGTAAAGCGTCTGGTTATGGATCACAACGTCAGACCAGCGGGCTTCGGCATCAATGCGCAAAATTGACATAAACGTTTCCTCGTTATTTTTCATATCAGGCGGCAAGACTGCCATATTGTTCCCCCTTCGTCACTATTTGGGGTGGCACAGGAAGGGATGGGCTGACATAATCCCTGTGCAAAAATACAGTGAGAGAGCACCGTGGCAGACGATTTTTCCCCAGAAGGCCAGTTAGCAAAGGCCATTCCCGGCTTTAACCCGCGTGAACCTCAGCGGCAGATGGCGCACGCCGTCGCAAAGGCAATTGAACAGGCGCAGCCGCTGGTGGTTGAGGCCGGTACCGGCACGGGGAAAACCTACGCTTACCTCGCACCTGCGCTGCGTGCAAAGAAGAAGGTGATCGTCTCGACCGGGTCGAAAGCGCTGCAGGACCAGCTCTACAGCCGCGATTTGCCGACGGTGGCAAAAGCGCTGAAATACAAAGGGCGGCTGGCCTTGTTGAAAGGGCGCTCAAACTACCTCTGCCTCGAGCGGCTTGAGCAGCAGGCGCTGGCGGGGGGCGATCTGCCGGTACAGACCCTGAGCGATGTCATTATTCTTCGCGCCTGGGCGAACCAGACCGAGGAGGGGGATATCAGCACCTGCGCGAGCGTGCCGGAAGATTCCCCGGCCTGGCCGCTGGTAACCAGCACCAACGATAACTGCCTTGGCAGCGATTGCCCGCTGTATAAAGAGTGTTTTGTGGTCAAGGCGCGTAAAACCGCGATGGACGCAGACGTGGTGGTGGTCAACCATCATCTGTTTCTGGCCGATATGGTGGTGAAAGACAGCGGCTTCGGTGAACTCATCCCTGAAGCCGAGGTGATGATTTTCGATGAAGCCCACCAGTTGCCGGATATTGCCAGCCAGTATTTCGGCCAGTCGCTCTCCAGCCGCCAGTTGCAGGATCTGGCAAAAGATTTCACCATTGCCTACCGCACCGAACTGAAAGATACCCAGCAGCTGCAAAAGTGTGCCGATCGACTGGCGCAAAGCGCCCAGGATTTCCGCCTGCAGCTGGGTGAGCCGGGCTATCGCGGCAACCTGCGTGAACTGCTGGCTGACAGCAATATTCAGCGTGCGCTGCTGCTGCTCGATGATGCGCTGGAGCTGTGCTACGACGTCGCGAAGCTGTCGCTGGGCCGCTCTGCGCTGCTGGATGCCGCCTTTGAGCGCGCGACGGTCTATCGTACACGGCTCAAAAGACTCAAAGAGATCAACCAGCCGGGATACAGCTACTGGTACGAATGCACCTCGCGTCACTTCACCCTGGCCCTGACGCCGCTGACCGTGGCGGACAAGTTCAAGGAGGTGATGGCGCAAAAGCCAGGCAGCTGGATTTTTACCTCGGCAACCTTGTCGGTGAATGACGATCTGCACCACTTCACCGAACGCCTGGGCATTGAGCAGGCCGAATCTCTGCTGTTACCCAGCCCGTTTGATTACCAAAAACAGGCGCTGCTCTGTGTGCCGCGTAACCTGCCGCTCCCCAACCAGCCGGGGGCGGCCCGTCATCTGGCGGCGATGTTAAAACCGATGATCGAGGCCAATAATGGCCGCTGCTTTATGCTCTGCACATCCCACGCGATGATGCGCGATCTGGCGGAGCAGTTCCGCGCCACCATGACATTGCCGGTACTGTTGCAGGGCGAGACCAGCAAAGGGCAGCTTTTGCAGCAGTTTGTCAGTGCGGGTAACGCCCTGCTGGTGGCGACCAGCAGCTTCTGGGAAGGGGTGGACGTGCGCGGTGATACGCTTTCGCTGGTCATTATCGACAAGCTGCCGTTTACCTCGCCGGACGATCCGCTGATCAAGGCGCGAATGGAAGATTGCCGCCTTCGCGGGGGCGATCCGTTCGATGACGTTCAGCTCCCGGATGCGGTCATTACGCTGAAGCAGGGGGTAGGGCGTTTGATCCGCGACGTCTCCGATCGCGGCGTGCTGGTGATTTGCGACAATCGCCTTGTTATGCGCCCTTACGGCGCGACCTTTCTCGCCAGCCTGCCGCCCGCACCCCGAACGCGGGATATTAAACGCGCGGTTCGCTTCCTGGCGAACCCGACGGCGGAGTAATTCGCCCCGGAGTATGGTAAAATGCGCGCCATTTTGTGACTGACCCTTGCGAGAGCGCGACGACTAATGCGAATTCTGGCTATTGATACGGCAACAGAAGCCTGTTCTGTTGCCCTGTGGAACGATGGCGCGATCGGTGCCCATTTCGAAGAGTGCCCGCGAGAGCACACCCAACGTATTCTTCCTCTGGTTAAGGCGATCCTGAACCAGGGACACACCGCCTTAACCGATCTTGATGCGCTGGCCTATGGCCGTGGGCCGGGCAGTTTTACCGGCGTGCGTATCGGGATTGGTATTGCCCAGGGCCTGGCGCTGGGTGCAGAACTGCCGATGATTGGCGTCTCCACGCTGATGACCATGGCGCAGGGCGCATACCGTATGACCGGCGCAACGCGCGTGCTGGCAGCCATTGATGCCCGCATGGGCGAAGTCTACTGGGCTGAATATACCCGCGACGAGCAGGGCGTGTGGCACGGCGAAGAGACGGAGGCGGTGCTTAAGCCCGAGGCCGTGACCGAGCGCCTGACGCAGCTCTCCGGCGAGTGGGCAACGGTCGGCACGGGCTGGGCCGCCTGGCCGGAGATGGCAAGCAATACGGGCATCACGCTGGTCGAGGGCAACATGCTCCTGCCTGCTGCAGAAGACATGCTGCCCATCGCCTGTCAGCTTCTCGCGGCGGGAAAAACCGTGGCCGTTGAGCATGCAGAACCTGTTTATTTACGAAACACCGTCGCGTGGAAGAAACTTCCTGGCCGCGAGTGAATCTCAGTAATAGGAACTGAGAAAAAAAGGAGTCGCATCATGGCGGTTCAGAGTAACGTAGTACGCCTTTTACTGGCAGGCGCGGTTGCCATAGCACTGAGCGGTTGCGTAACCGTTCCTGATGCGATCAAAGGCAGCAGCCCGGTGCCTCAGCAGGATCTGGTGCGTGTAATGAATGCCCCTGAGCTGTACGTGGGACAGGAAGCGCGCTTCGGTGGCAAGGTGGTTGAGATGGTGAACCAGCAGGGTAAAACCCGCCTGGAAATTGCCACCGTGCCACTGGACAGCGGCGCACGTCCGATTTTAGGTGAGCCTTCTCGTGGGCGCATCTACGCTGACGTCAGCGGCTTCCTCGATCCGGTCGACTTCCGCGGGCAGCTGGTGACGGTGGTGGGGCCGATTACCGGCACGGTTGAGGGTAAAATCGGCAGCACGCCGTACAAATTTATGACCATGCAGGTAACCGGCTATAAACGCTGGCGCATTGCCCAACAGGTTGTCATGCCTCCGCAGCCGATCGATCCGTGGATGTGGGGTCCACATCCGTACCGCTATGGCTACGGCGGCTGGGGCTGGTACAACCCAGGTCCGGCACAGGTTCAAACGATCGTAACTGAGTAACTTACTGTTTTAATTATGAAAGAGACAGCGGCTCAGCCGCTGTCTCTGTTTTTTTACGGATAAAACGAAAAAAAAGAGTGACGCGCTTCGCAACCTTAAATCTGGGTAATTAATAAACTGGTACGCTGAGTTAATATAATGTTAACGAACTGTTTATTATCGGGGTTGTGATGACGACGAACGCTCATTTCAGAGGTGATGCATTGAAAAAGGTTTGGCTAAACCGTTATCCCGCGGATGTTCCTGCGGAGATCAATCCTGACCGTTATCATTCCCTGGTTGAATTATTTGAACACTCGGTACGGCGCTACGCCGACCAGCCCGCCTTTGTGAACATGGGCGAGGTCATGACCTTCCGCAAACTGGAAGAGCGTAGCCGGGCGTTTGCTGCTTATCTGCAGGAAGGGTTAGGGCTGCAAAAAGGGGACCGCGTCGCGCTGATGATGCCGAACCTGCTGCAATATCCTGTGGCGCTGTTCGGTATTCTGCGCGCCGGGATGATCGTGGTGAACGTCAACCCGCTGTATACCCCGCGCGAGCTGGAGCACCAGCTGAACGACAGCGGTGCAGCGGCAATCGTCATCGTATCGAACTTCGCCCACACGCTCGAAAAAGTGGTCGAGCGTACGCAGGTTAAGCACGTCATTCTTACGCGAATGGGCGATCAGCTTTCGACGGCCAAAGGCACGCTGGTGAACTTCGTGGTGAAGTACGTGAAGCGCCTGGTGCCGAAGTATCACCTGCCGGATGCCATCTCCTTCCGTCGTGCGCTCCATGCGGGCTACCGTATGCAGTATGTCAAACCGGAAGTAGTGTCGGACGATCTCGCCTTCCTGCAATATACTGGCGGCACCACCGGCGTGGCCAAAGGGGCGATGCTGACGCACCGCAACATGCTGGCTAACCTTGAGCAGGTTAACGCGACCTACGGGCCGCTGCTGCATCCGGGTAAAGAGCTGGTGGTCACGGCGCTGCCGCTGTACCACATTTTCGCCCTGACCATGAACTGCCTGCTGTTTATTGAGCTGGGCGGGCAAAACCTGCTGATCACCAACCCGCGAGATATTCCGGGCCTGGTGAAAGAGCTGGCGAAATACCCCTTCACCGCCATGACGGGCGTGAATACCCTGTTTAATGCGTTGTTAAATAACAAAGAGTTCCAGCAGCTTGATTTTTCCACGCTGCACCTCTCTGCCGGCGGCGGCATGCCCGTCCAGCAGGCGGTCGCCGAGCGCTGGGTAAAACTGACGGGCCAGTATTTACTGGAAGGCTACGGCCTGACGGAGTGCGCGCCGCTGGTAAGCGTTAACCCGCACGACATTGACTATCACAGCGGAAGCATCGGTCTGCCGGTGCCGTCGACGGAAGCCAAACTGGTCGATGATGAGGATAAGGAAGTGGCTCACGGCGAGCCGGGCGAGCTGTGTGTGAAAGGGCCGCAGGTGATGCTGGGCTACTGGCAGCGTCCGGACGCCACCGATGAAATCATCAAAGACGGCTGGCTGCATACCGGCGATATCGCGGTGATGGATGACGAAGGCTTCCTGCGGATTGTCGATCGTAAAAAAGACATGATCCTCGTCTCGGGCTTTAACGTCTATCCGAATGAAATCGAAGACGTCGTGATGCAGCACAGCGGCGTGCTGGAGGTGGCGGCCGTGGGCGTTCCTTCCGGCAGCAGCGGTGAAGCGGTGAAGATATTTGTGGTTAAGAAAGATGCGTCGCTGACTGACGAAGAGCTTATTACCTTCTGCCGTCGCCAGCTCACCGGTTATAAAGTGCCTAAGCTGGTTGAATTCCGCGATGAACTGCCAAAATCCAATGTCGGGAAGATATTACGACGAGAATTACGTGACGAAGCCCGTGCCAAAGTGGACAATAAGGCCTGAGCTTCACGCTAATCGCCCAGACGCCGGTTAAGCCGGCGTTTTTTATGGGCGCAAACAAAAGAGAAACTGCTTTGAATTACCAGATGATCACGACCAACGACGAGCTGGCTTCGCTGTGCGAAGTGACGCGCGATTTCCCTGCTATCGCCCTGGATACCGAGTTTGTCCGCACGCGGACCTACTACCCGCAGCTGGGGCTGATTCAGATGTACGACGGCAAGCGCGTCTCGCTGATTGACCCGCTCGGCATTACCGACTGGACGCCAATGCGCGACCTGCTGCTTGATACCGCCGTCACGAAATACCTGCATGCGGGCAGTGAAGATCTGGAAGTGTTTCTCAACACCTTTGGCATCATGCCGCAGCCGCTGATTGACACGCAGATCCTTGCCGCGTTCAGCAACCGCCCGCTCTCGTGGGGATTTGCGGCGATGGTCGAAGAGTACACCGGGCTTACGCTGGACAAGAGCGAGTCGCGCACGGACTGGCTGGCCCGTCCATTGACCGCTCGCCAGCTTGAGTATGCGGCAGCCGACGTGTTTTATCTGCTGCCGATTGCCGGACAGCTGATGAAAGAGGCGGAAGCCTCAGGCTGGCTCTCTGCCGCGCTGGACGAGTGCCGCAAGGCACAGCAGCGTCGTCAGGAAGTGGTCGACCCGAAAGAAGCCTGGCGCGATATCAGCAACGCCTGGCAGCTTCGCACCCGTCAGCTGGCCTGTTTGCAGCTGCTCGCCGACTGGCGTCTGCGTAAAGCGCGTGAGCGCGATCTGGCCGTTAACTTTGTGGTGCGCGAAGAGCATCTCTGGGCGGTAGCACGCTACATGCCGGGCAGCTTGGGCGAGCTGGACAGCATTGGGCTTTCGGGCAGTGAAATTCGCTTCCACGGCAAGACGCTGCTGGCGCTGGTGGAAAAAGCGCAGCACATGCCGGACGACGCACTGCCGGAGCCGTTGCTCAATTTGATGGACATGCCGGGCTATCGTAAGGCGTTCAAAGATATCAAAGCCCTGGTGCAGACGGTGGCGAGCGAAAGCAAGCTGAGTGCAGAACTGCTGGCGTCCCGTCGTCAGATTAACCAGTTGCTGAACTGGCACTGGAAGCTGAAACAGCAGAATGGTTTACCCGAAATGGTGTCGGGCTGGCGTGGGGAACTGTTGGCCGAACGTCTGAAGACGCTGCTGGAAGGTTATCCGCGCTAAGAAATGTAGCCCCGGTAAGCGCAGCGCCACCGGGGAACGTGCCGGGCGGCGCGTTGCGTGCCCGGCCTACAAAACCACAAAGTAATTAACGTGACTCTTCCGCTTCCGGCAGCGTCACGTTCAGCTCCAGAATCGAAATATCCCCGTCTTTCTGCTCCAGCTGTACCGTGACCATTTCCGGGTCAATCTGCACGTATTTACAGATCACTTCCAGAATGTCCTTGCGCAGCTGCGGCAGGTAGTGTGGCTCGGCGTCGCTACGACGACGCTCCGCAACGATAATTTGCAGACGCTCTTTAGCGATGTTGGCGGTGCTTTTTTTCCGCGAGAGAAAAAAGTCCAGTAATGCCATAACTTATCCTCCGAACAGGCGTTTGAGGAAACCTTTCTTCTCTTCTTCAATGAAGCGGAAAGGACGTTCTTCTCCCAGCAGACGGTCAACGGTATCGGCGTAAGCTTTACCTGCATCTGCGGTTGCATCCAGAATGACTGGCTCGCCCTGGTTAGACGCGCGTAATACGGACTGATCTTCCGGAATAACGCCAACCAGTTTGATGCGCAGAATTTCCAGTACGTCTTCCATGCTCAGCATATCACCTTTGCTCACACGGCCCGGATTGTATCGGGTCAGCAACAGGTGTTCTTTAATCGGCTCCTGACCATTTTCCGCGCGGCGGGATTTGGAAGCAAGAATGCCCAGAATGCGGTCAGAATCACGCACGGAAGAGACTTCAGGGTTGGTGGTGATGATCGCTTCATCCGCAAAGTAGAGCGCCATCAGGGCACCGGTTTCGATACCGGCAGGGGAGTCACAGACCACAAAGTCGAACTCCATTTTTTTCAGTTCGTCGAGAACCTTCTCAACGCCTTCACGGGTCAGGGCATCTTTATCACGGGTCTGAGATGCCGGGAGAATGTAAAGGTTCTCGGTGCGCTTGTCTTTAATCAGCGCCTGGTTAAGCGTGGCATCGCCCTGAATGACGTTAACGAAGTCATACACGACGCGACGCTCACAACCCATGATCAGGTCCAGATTACGCAGGCCGATATCGAAGTCGATAACGACGGTTTTCTTTCCCTTCTGGGCCAAACCTGTAGCGATGGCCGCGCTGGAGGTGGTCTTGCCAACGCCTCCTTTACCCGAAGTCACAACAATAATGCGTGCCATAGAAATTCCTTGTTAAAAAGGGATCAATTCAACGGTTGAACAGTCAAAGCGTCTTCTGCCAGGAGCAGGCGGGCCGCTTTGCCATAAAATTCGGCTGGGATCTTGTCGCTCAGCCAATATTCCCCTGCGATGGAAACCAGCTCCGCCGTCAGGTGAGTACAAAAGATTTGTGCGTTCCTGTCGCCACTTGCGCCCGCGAGCGCGCGTCCTCGCATCATACCGTAGACGTGAATGTTGCCATCGGCAATCAGTTCAGCGCCCGCACTGACGTGACTTGTAACAATCAGATCACAGTTTGGCGCATAAATGCGCTGACCGGAACGAACCGGCACATCAATCAATCGCGTTTTTGTGACAGGCGTTTCGTTCTGAGCGGCTGGCGGGGGCGTTGGCACGGCTTCCGGAGCTGGACGGGGGGCTTTTTCTTTGCCTTCGTTCAGAAGCGGCAGTCCTGCCCGATCAATTTCGGCTTTCAGCGTCGCGTCTTTACATCCGCTGATACCCACGATACGCAGCCCGGTTGAAGCAACGGCCTGCTGGAGCAATTTCCAGTTCACCGGCGCTTCAAGGTCGCTCACATTGACGACAACGGGGGCATGTTTCAGAAACGCAGGAGCCTGCGCAATTTTGTCTTCTAACGCCTGACGAATAACCTCGGGTTTTGCATCATGCAAATGAACCACTGATAAGGTGAAGCTACTGCCTTTAAGCTCGATGGGCGTGTTTGACATCCTGGCCTTACTCAATTTGCTATTA
>Ga0308162_1000251_pt1 | contig 65053 bp, 66 predicted proteins | sample PhySR2_FD_201370 | JGI IMG/M metagenome (GOLD analysis project Ga0308162, IMG submission 201370) | Phyllosphere microbial communities from UC Gill Tract Community Farm, Albany, California, United States - DLSLS.R2 | ecosystem: Host-associated > Plants > Phyllosphere > Unclassified | place: USA... | reverse complement strand
GTTGACCAATTATTGTCGTGAAGTGATGCAGCAAAAATTGGATGAGTTAAACGCTGAAGTCGCACGTCGTGAAACTGATCGCGTTAATTAATCACGGCTTATACCAAGGCTCACTTATACCCCTTTTGTTGAAGGTTGTTCGCTAATGTCTTTTACTCGGCGCAAATTTATCCAGTGTTCGGCGGTGGCGGCAGTTGGCCCCGCCTTGCTCCCTAAAACGGTCTTTGCTGCAGATAATGAGGGGAGTAACCCCCTCTATATTCCGCCGTTAATTGAATCACGCCGCGGGCAGCCTATATTTTTAATGATGCAAGACGCTCATTGGGCGTTCAATGGCCGTAATCAAGCTGACTGTATCGGTTTTAATGGTATGTATTTAGGACCGACAGTGAAGGTCTGGAACGGTGATGACGTCAAGTTGATCTACAGTAACCGTCTGACAGAATCGGTCTCGATGATGGTGAGCGGCTTGCATGTTCCTGGCCCGTTATCGGGGGGGGCGCCACGTTTAATCTCCTCGGAAGTTGATTGGTCGCCTATTCTGCCTATCCGTCAACCTGCCGCGACCCTTTGGTATCATGCCAACACTGCGCAGCATGCCGGTTCGCAAGTTTACCGTGGACTGGCTGGATTATGGTTAGTCGAAGATGACGTCAGCAAGCAGCTGCCATTGCCTAAGCATTATGGCGTCGACGACATTCCGTTAATTATTCAAGATAAACGGCTGGATAACTTCGGAACACCTGTTTATGAAGAGAGCTCAACGCCTTTTCTGGGTGATACGCTACTGGTTAATGGTACACAGAAACCGTATTTCAATGCTTCGCGCGGCTGGGTTCGCCTCCGCTTATTAAATGCGTCGAATGCTCGCCGTTACCTATTACAACTTTCCGACAACCGATCTTTTACGGTGATTGCTGGTGATCAAGGATTTATGTCCGCACCAGTGACCACCACTCAATTATCGCTGGCACCGGGCGAGCGCCGTGAAGTATTGATTGATCTTTCTGACGGTCACAATGTTTCCATTACGGCAGGGACAGAAGCAACGATTATGGAAAGGATTCGAGGGATTTTCGAACCTTCAACGGTACTGACGTCGACATTAGTGTTAACACTAAGACCAACAGGGTTGCTGCCTCTGGTCACGGACAGCGTGCCGACCTCGTTAGTCTCTGCGCTGGAGACTGGCTTAACCAGTCAAACACGGCATATTCGCTTAAATGATTCTCCCGCAGGAATAAATGATAGGGCATGGGACGCGAAGCGTGTGGATATTACTGCACAGCAGGGGAGTTTCGAGCGTTGGACGGTGGAAGCGGATCTGCCACAATCCTTCTCCATCCAGGGGGCGATGTTCCTTATTAAGAGTGTCAACGGTGCGCCGCCAATGGTCGAAGATCGGGGGTGGAAAGATACGGTTTGGGTAGACGGTAGCGTCGAGATGCTGGTGACTTTCCCGCAAACCTCTTCAGCACATTTCCCTTTTATCTATGGTAGCCAAACATTAGAGCAATTCGATCAAGGCGTAGTGGGCCAACTTCTGGTTCAACCTTCTGCTAACTCAGGGAATAGCTACTAGTTAAATTAAGCCTCCCGAAGAGGGAGGCTTTGCAATTTAAAGCTTCTCGAAAGTCTCTGGTTCCGGGCCGAGACGCTTGCCGCTATCTAAGGCGGCAATCGCTTTTAACTCTTCTTTTTCAAGTTTGAAATCAAACACTGCGAAGTTCTCATCTATACGTTTAGGCGTCACCGATTTAGGGATAACGATAAGACCGCTATCTAAGTGCCAACGAATAACAATTTGCGCAGGGGTTTTCTGGTACTTTTTCGCCAGAGTTTGGATAATCTCTTGATCGAAGACACCTTCACCGCCTTGAGCCAGAGGGCTCCACGATTCGGTATGGATCTTATGCAGAGCATTCCAAGTATGTTGCGGGCGTTGCTGGAACAGGGGATGTAATTCGATTTGGTTGACGACGGGCGTAACCCCGGTTTCGCGAATAATACGCTCCAGATGAGTCTCTTGGAAATTACATACGCCAATACTCTTCACAAGTCCTTGGCGTTGCAGATCGATCATGCCTTCCCACGCTTTAACAAAGTTATCTTGTTGTGGGCAGGGCCAGTGCATCAGGTAGAGGTCAACATAATCCAGTTGAAGCTTACCGAGGCTGGTCTCTAAGGCACGTTGCCAGTCAGTCTGATCAGAATTCCACAACTTAGTGGTAATGAACAGGTCGTCGCGGGCCAGCGAAGACGCTTGTAATGCCTGACCTACACCCTCTTCGTTCTTATAAATGGCTGCGGTATCGATTGAACGATAGCCGGTATTTAAGGCATGGGTGACGGCTTCCTGAGTTTGTTCAATCGAAGCTTGCCAAACCCCCAAGCCGAGTTGAGGCATGGTACGACCATCGTGCAGCGTAACTTCTAGTTGCTGAGACATTATAGGCTCCTTCTCTCGATCAATTGATCATGGATAATGAGCCTAAGTGTAGTCAATAAAGCGTTGCTGTGGGTCGACATCCTATTTTTAGGAGTGTTTACACTACCTCTTTGAGCCGAGCGAAGCCCCTCTCTAAATCAGCGATTAAATCCTGAGGATGCTCTAGCCCCACATGAAGTCGAACCAATGTTCCCGTAAAATCAACGGGTCCGGCGGGACGAATCGCATCGATCTCTTCGGGTTGGTTAGCTAAAATCAATGACTCAAAGCCGCCCCAAGAATAGGCCATACTAAAGTGCTCGAAATGGTCGAGGTAGTGGGCGAGTCGTGCAGGCTCGAGTTTCTCGTTAAGGATAAAAGAAAATAAACCGCTACTCCCTGAAAAGTCTCGTTGCCAGAAGGCGTGTCCCGGACACTCGGGAAGGGCTGGATGGTTTACCCGGAAGACTTCATCACGTTGACTCAACCAGTGAGCAATCTCAAGGCTTGCCGCCTCGTGCTGCCGTAAGCGAACCGCTAGAGTGCGTAATCCGCGTGAAGTTACGTACGCGGTATCGGCATCTACCATCTGGCCCATTAAATAAGAATTTTCGCGCAGTTGTTCCAAACAACGTTCGTTCGCCACAGCAGTCCCAATCATGGCATCGGAATGGCCAACTAAGTATTTGGTGCCAGCCTGAATAGAAATATCGGCTCCTGCCTCTAAGGCTTTGAACAGAACGCCGGCGGCCCAAGTATTATCAACGATGATCACCGCTTGCGGAGCAATGCGACGTACCGTAGCGATAAGGGTAGGGATATCTTGTACTTCCATGGTGATTGAGGAAGGAGACTCTAAAAACACCACTCGGGTTGTCGCCCGAAGCCATTCGGCGATCTCTTCAGCGGAAAGAACGGGGAAATAGGTCGTTTCAACGGCAAGCTTTTTCAGGATAGTCGAGCAAAAATCCTGTGTTGGTTCATAAACGGATCCGCTTACCAGAATATGATCGCCAGCTTCAACGAAGGCTAAAATAGCATTCGCCACCGCTGCCGCACCGCAGGGGTAGAGCACGCAGCCTGCACCGTTCTCGAGTTCGGTCATCGCATCTTGCAAGGCAAAGTGCGTCAAGGTGCCACGGCGACCATAAAAAAGTTCACCCTTCGCTCGGCCTGCCGTCGCGATTTTCTTATCTGCGACTGTCGGGAAGACTAAGGAGGAGGCGCGTTGAATAACCGCGTTTACCGCGCCTTGTGTGTAACGTGGTTTACGGCCCGCACTAATGAGTGTCGTTTCAAGATGTTGCTTATCGGACATTACAATCCCCAAATTAAAAAATTCAATAATGAGTAGAGTAAGCAGAGTTGCCGGAAAAGGGGAGGATTTTTTAGGTTAAACGGTCATAACAGTACACTCTCTACCTCATAAAAAAATTAGCCCGATCTCTGATTATAACTGGCTGTTTTAAGCGAATATTATTCGTGAGACTGTTTTCATTATGTAAATAGTAATGATAACTACTATCAATAGAATTTGCTTTTGGTATCATAGTACCCAATGTTTTAAGCAACAACCCGAGGCTAGAAAATGAGTGTGGTGACCAATAATCTGATGCAGACAGATTTATCTGTATTGGGCATGTACCAACATGCTGATATCGTTGTAAAAGTTGTGATGATAGGTTTGCTGCTCGCCTCCGTTGCGACCTGGGCAATTTTCTTTGCAAAATACACTGAACTGAGTGCAGCAAAGCGTCGTTTGAAAGCAGACCAGCAAGCATTAAAGGATGCTCGTACGCTCGATGGTGCAGGAAAAATTGCTCAGCAATTTGCCAAAAATAGCCACGCTGCCATGTTGGTTGCCGAAGCGCTTGATGAACGCGTATTGTCCGCACAAAGCGATGACCAAGCGGGTATTAAAGAGCGTACCGTCTTTCGTTTAGAGCGCCAAGTTGCTCGAATTGGCCGTCACGCTAGCCGTAATAATGGTTTCTTAGCCACTATCGGCTCAGTCTCACCCTTTATCGGCCTATTCGGTACGGTGTGGGGGATCATGAATAGCTTTATCGGTATTGCTAAAACGCAAACCACTAACCTCGCCGTTGTCGCGCCGGGGATCGCGGAAGCCCTTTTAGCCACCGCCGTAGGGTTAGTCGCGGCAATTCCAGCAGTAGTGATTTATAACGTTTTTGCACGGATGATTGCTGGGTATAAAGCCTCTCTCGGTGACAGTGCTGCACAGATTATTCTGTTACAAAGCCGTGACGCGGATCTGCAAAACAGTAGCTACACGCCATTGACACAAAATACGGCGACTCAAAAACTACGTGTAGGGTAATTGTCATGGCAATGCGACTCAATGATGAAGTAGACGGCGACGGTGAAATGCATGAGATTAACGTCACGCCTTTTATCGACGTGATGTTGGTCTTGCTCATCATCTTTATGGTAGCGGCGCCTTTAGCAACCGTTGATGTCCGCGTAAATCTACCGGCATCGACCAGCACGCCGCAGCCTAGACCAGAAAAGCCGGTTTACCTGAGTGTGAAAGAGGGTAACCAACTTTTCGTCGGTAACGATGCAGTGAGTAAAGAAGAGCTTGTGCAAAAAATTATTGCGCAGACTCAAGGCAATAAAGAGACTACAATCTTTTTCCAAGCAGATAAAAGCATCGATTACGCCACACTGATGAGTATTATGGATGACCTACGTAGCGCGGGTTATCTAAAGATAGGGCTGATGGGGCTAGAGAGCGCACCCAAGTAACAGCCGATAGCATAAAGCAATCCTCCTTCGGGAGGATTTTTTTTTTGCCAAAATGGTATTGTTTATTATTTGTTATAATTTTTTTAATGAAAAGTTAGGTTAATGAGATTAAAAAGGAGGATGGTTAGCGTTATAAAAACAAAAAAGTGAGAAATGTTGAATGAATTATTCTGAATCTTCCTCCAGTCCTTCGGCTTGGCAAAATGCGAAATCGATTTTCCGCGTGACTAGCGGTAATTTCCTTGAAATGTACGATTTCATGGTCTTTGGCTATTACGCCAGTGCCATCGCCAACACTTTCTTTCCAAGCAGTAATCCGTTTGCCTCGTTAATGCTGACGCTGATGACCTTTGGCGCAGGGTTTTTGATGCGCCCCCTTGGGGCGGTAATCCTTGGTACCTACATTGATCAACATGGGCGGCGTAAGGGATTATTAATTACGTTAGGGTTAATGGCTTTGGGGACATTAACTATTGCTGTTGTTCCGGGCTACCACACTCTCGGTATATTCGCGCCAATATTAGTACTGGTGGGCCGCTTACTCCAAGGCTTCTCTGCCGGCGTGGAGTTAGGGGGAGTATCCGTATATCTTTCCGAAATAGCCCCTCCGGGACGTCGTGGCTTTTTTGTTAGCTGGCAGTCAGGTAGCCAACAAATTTCAGTAATATTTGCCGCATTATTAGGATTAGGGCTGAACCACCTCCTAGGTAAACAGGCGGTTTCCGATTGGGCATGGCGGATTCCTTTCTTTATTGGCTGCATGGTAGTACCTTTCTTATTTTATATTCGTCGTTCGCTGGAAGAGACTGAAGCTTTCAGAGAGAAAAAACATCGTCCGGGTATGCGTGAGATTGCACGTTCCGTATTACGGAACTGGGCATTGGTGATCGCAGGGATGTTTATGGTGGTTACCACCACTGTTATGTTTTACATGATTACCGCATTTACCCCAACATTTGGTAAAGCAGTGCTGAATATGAGTGATCAGCAAAGCTTTTTAGTGACGCTCTTCGTCGGTATCTCTAACCTGTTTTGGCTACCGCTTATGGGGGCGCTGTCTGATCGAGTAGGTCGCCGTCCATTGCTTATTATATTTACGTTATTAATGATTTTTACGGCATGGCCAGCATTACGTTGGCTGGTCGCCACCCCCACTTTTGCCCACCTCATTGAAACCGAATTATGGCTATCCTTTCTTTATGCCAGCTATAACGGTGCGATGGTAGTTTGGCTGGCAGAAGTGATGCCGGCTGACGTGAAAGCCTCAGGATTCTCTCTAGCTTATAGCTTAGCCACCGCGCTGTTTGGTGGTTTTACGCCGGCGGTATCAAGCTTTTTAATCCATAGCACAGGGGATAAAGCGATGCCTGGGGCATGGTTGACCCTTGCGGCAATATGCGGGTTTGTCGGATCGCTATGGTTGGGCTGGCTAGTTAAGCGTTATCAGCGCTCGGCTGCCTAGTCGGATGGATTTGCAGCAGCAGGCTGAGGCTCCTCCTCTGCTGCTAGCTTAAAATTTCCATTAATTTAATCATCATATTCCTAAAAAAATTGTTTACTGGTGGCCGAATCACGTAATATTAAATAAGTTAATCATTAAGCGAGTAAGCAAGTCGCCGAAGCTGCCTAAGCAGAGCTAAGTAGGAGAGCCAGTTGGACACAATGAATATGATGCATGTAACGTGGGACAGTGGCTTAGTGATCGCCTCTGTATTTATTGCGTTCCTCGCCTCTTTCTCAGCTTTAGACACCGTCGCCAGAGTGATGGATAGCCGCGGAATGAAGGCCCTGCTATGGCTAATAGGCGGTGGGGCAGCGATGGGGATTGGCATATGGTCGATGCATTTTATCGGTATGATGGCGATGCATTTTAATATGCCTATGCGTTATAACCCGAGTGAAACGGTCTTCTCTATTGTTGTTGCGGTTTTCGGGTCTATTATTGCGTTATGGGCGGTGTTCCGACATAACCAATTTACATTAACGAATCTACTCTTGGGATCGATAATTTTAGGTACTTCGGTTGTCGCGATGCACTACACCGGAATGGCCGGTCTGCGTATTAATCAGCCGATTATCTGGAATAAAACACCGGTTATTATGTCGATTGTGATCGCTTACTCCGCCTCAGCCGTCGCATTGTGGTTGGCCTTTCGACTCCGAAATAATGATGCGGGAGTCCTGAACCGGCGTTTTATTGCGGCATTAGTGATGGGTGCGGCGATAGCCGGTATGCACTATACCGGAATGTATGCTGCCCACTTCGATACGACGATGCAGGTCTTACCTGGGGGACTCGGTTCACAGCGTTTGACCATTTGGGTATTTATGTTCACCTTGGTCATTCTCGGCAGTAACCTATTTGGTGCGATGATAGAGTCCCAACTTAGGGTATCTCGGATGGCCAGTAAACTTAAGCAGACCAATGAAGAACTGCGTCAGATGGCGTTGCACGATCCTTTAACCAATCTAGCGAATCGTACCCTTTTTGAAGATAAACTTAATGATTATATTCAACGCGCTAAGCAAAATGCCTCAAGCTTTAGTCTGCTATATATGGATCTCGATGGCTTTAAAATGGTAAACGATGCTTATGGCCACGATATCGGCGATAAGTTATTGGTAGAAGTGGCGAAGCGTCTTAATGCAGCGGTGAATCCGAGCGATATCTTGGCCAGAGTTGGGGGTGACGAGTTTGTTTTACTTTCACATGCCAGCACAGAAGCTGATGCATCTAGGTGGGCAGAAACCTTAGTTGCCGCGATTGAACCAGAGTTCACCGTTGAAACTTATGAGTTAAGAGTTTCGCTAAGTATTGGCATTGCAATGTTCCCTGCGCATGGTATCGAAGCACGAGAGATGCTGTTTAATGCCGATTCCGCCATGTATCACACCAAGAACAGTGGACGTAATGGTTTTAGTGTATATCAACCGTCGATGAGTCCGATTGGCCGCAGCCAAGTGCAACTTAAAAATGAATTATGGCGTGCCATTCACAATAACGAGCTACGGTTATTCTATCAACCTAAACTCAATGTTACGTCTGGTGAGATCATCGGCTACGAGGCTCTGGTCCGTTGGCAGCATCCGGAGCGAGGTTTGAAAACACCGGATAAGTTTCTGCCGATCGCTGAGCAAACGGGAATGATTCTGTTACTGGGGGAGTGGGTATTAAATGAAGCCTGCCGTCAGCTCGCGATTTGGCACCAACAAGGTGCTGATCACCTCTCCATTTCAGTCAATCTCTCTGCTCAACAATTTGAGCAGAAAAGCTTGATCTACCTGGTGACCAGGACGCTTGAAGAGTATTGCCTTACTCCCGACAAGCTGATTTTAGAGATCACCGAAACGACTGCGATGCGTTATCCGCAAGAGAGTATTAAGATCCTTGAAGAGTTGAAAGAGATTGGCGTACAAGTGGCCATTGATGATTTCGGGACAGGATATTCAAGCTTACTCTATTTACAAAATATGCCGGCGACGGAACTCAAAATTGACCGGGCTTTTATCAACAGTATCGGCCATAAAGACACTGACCCTCGACTTCTCTCGATGATTATCGAACTGGCGAAAAATATGAATTTGAATATTGTTGCGGAAGGCGTGGAGAGTGAAGAGCAGCAGACCTACTTGGTCAATTTAGGCTGTGATGTGCATCAAGGTTATTACTTTAGCCGTCCGGTACCACCTTCTCAAATCACGGTGACCGCCACTAAGTATCAAGCGCGGGCGTAAAAGTTGTTGCGGACCTTATTGAGGTCCGCAATAAGCGATATTAGTTGTGAGCGGTGCCAGGGTGTGACTCGGCATTCATCGCTGCTAAATCTTTATCGATTAAGAACAATCCATTCGAGCTATTCTCAAGCATTCCTAGTTTATCCAGAACTGTTTTGAATAATTTCTCTTCTTCATGTTGTTCGGCGACATACCACTGCAGGAAGTTAAAGGTCGAGTAATCCTGCGACGTCATCGCTGCATGCGCCAGTTCGTTAATTTTTTGAGTAATCAGTTGTTCATGACGGTAGGTCAAATTGAACAGATCGCTGACCGAATCAAAGGTGACCGGCGGGGCTTCAATCGTACCCAGCACAGGTAATGCGCCTGCATCGCTAAGGTAGTTGAAAAGGCGTTGCATGTGGTCCATCTCTTCACGCGAATGAGTACGTAAAAAAGACGCGGCACCTTCAAGACCTTTGTCGCTGCACCAAGCACTCATTTGCAGGTAAAGGTTGGCAGAGTAAAACTCAAGATTAAGTTGTTCGTTTAAGCGAGAAACCATATCAGGCGTCAGCATAGTTGTATCCCCAAAAGTGAAATCGGCTGTCTATGGTTAATAATTATGCACTAAGCCTACGGATAAATAAAGCACGGACACAAAATAAATCCATTTAAATCAATTGGTTAATAATAAAAATCATTCCAGATGTTGAATGTAATTGTTAATCATTCTTAGTCCGCATTACCCACCTCTATGTTGTCGTGCCCCATGGTGCAATTTTTATTCTGACTAAGCCATTGGGTAATACCGAACCCTAGGGAAATCGTGTAAACTAACGACAATTGTCCTTAAAGAGTGCTCAAGTACTCGCGAACATCAGGAATTAAAGTTAAAAGCATGTCTACAGAACGCCTTCTGCAAGAAGTCGCCCTTCGGCGCACTTTCGCTATCATTTCTCACCCTGATGCAGGTAAAACCACTATCACTGAAAAAGTCCTGCTATTTGGGCAAGCTATTCAGACTGCGGGAACGGTTAAAGGACGCGGTTCAAACCAACACGCCAAATCCGACTGGATGGAAATGGAAAAACAGCGGGGGATATCGATTACCACCTCTGTGATGCAGTTCCCTTACCATGACAAACTGGTCAACCTTCTCGATACCCCAGGGCACGAAGACTTCTCGGAAGATACCTATCGCACCTTAACGGCAGTAGACTGCTGCTTGATGGTTATTGATGCGGCAAAAGGGGTTGAGGATCGTACTCGCAAATTGATGGAAGTTACCCGTTTACGCGACACCCCCATCCTCACCTTTATGAATAAATTGGACCGCGATATCCGTGACCCAATGGAATTGCTCGATGAAGTCGAAAGCGAGTTAAAAATTGCTTGTGCGCCGATCACTTGGCCTATTGGCTGCGGGAAGCTTTTTAAAGGCGTTTACCATCTTTATGATGATGAAGTGATTTTATATCAGTCAGGTAAAGGTCATACCATTCAAGAAGTCCGTAAAATCAAAGGGCTAAATAACCCAGAGGTCGATGCGGCAATTGGTGACGAACTGGCAGGTCAGCTCCGCGATGAGCTAGAACTGGTTCAGGGGGCTTCCCATGAATTTGATCGCGAACTATTTCTACAAGGCAAACTTAGCCCAGTATTTTTCGGTACGGCTCTCGGTAACTTTGGTGTCGACCATATGCTAGATGGGTTAGTTGACTGGGCACCGTCACCAATGCCTCGTTCTACAGACCAACGACAAGTTATTGCGGGAGAAGATAAGTTCTCTGGTTTTGTCTTTAAAATCCAAGCGAATATGGACCCTAAACACCGTGACCGTGTTGCCTTTATGCGTATCGTCTCTGGTAAATATGAGAAAGGCATGAAAATGTATCAAGTCCGTACCGGGAAAGATGTCGTCATCTCTGACGCGCTAACCTTTATGGCCGGTGATCGTGCGCATGTTGAAGAGGCTTGGCCGGGCGATATCATCGGTCTGCATAACCACGGAACTATTCAAATTGGTGACTCGTTTACCCAAGGCGAGAAAATGAAGTTCACGGGGATCCCTAACTTCGCTCCAGAATTATTCCGTCGTATTCGTCTTCGCGATCCGTTAAAGCAGAAGCAGCTGCTTAAAGGGCTGGTCCAGCTATCTGAAGAGGGTGCAGTACAGGTTTTCCGTCCGATCAGCAACAATGACTTGATCGTGGGGGCAGTGGGTGTCCTGCAGTTCGATGTGGTCGTTGCACGCTTGAAGTCAGAATACAACGTTGAAGCCATTTATGAATCGATTAACGTGTCGACGGCGCGTTGGGTAGAATGCGATGACGTTAAAAAATTCGACGAGTTTCAGCGAAAAAATGAAGTTAACCTGGCATTGGATGGCGGTGATAATCTCACCTACATCGCACCGACGATGGTAAACCTCAATATTACCCAAGAACGTTACCCAGACGTTATTTTCCGCAAAACCCGCGAACACTAGAAGTGATAAACCCACCCTTACGGTGGGTTTTTTTTAATCTCGCCAGTCAGTTAAATCTTAAAACCGCACAAAAAAAATAAACTCTACTATTCTTATTACAATGCCGATTGAAGGAAAGAATACGACTTTCTCAGGGAGCGGCTAACGAGTGCTCTCCGAGAAAAAGATACTATGAAAGTGAAATTAACTATTAAAACAGTTGTGCTAATGGTGTTAGGCCTTAGCGCTCTGGGAAGTTTAGAGGTTACCGCCCAACAGAGTTATTCGTTAGTAAGCCAATCGGTCCATCATGTTGGCCATTTTCTGAGTGATACCGCGGTAACGGCTAAAGTCAAAGCAGCTATCTTGGACGATAAAAAGATTCAAGTCGCTTCTTTATCTGTAAATACTGAACAAGGAAAGGTAACGGTCAGCGGTTTTGTGTCGACGATGAAAGACAAAAACGCTGTTCGATTATTAGTACAGAAAATACCTGGTGTCGACAACTTGGATAATCAATTGCGCGTTCGACGTTCAAATGAGAGTTCGGTCAAAGTTTATGCCAGTGATGTTGCCACGACGAGTGAAGCTATCATGCGCCTCTTTGTTGATAAACAGATCACGACGCGTCATCTCCATGTAGCGACGCGGCACGGTGAAGTTTTCCTCACTGGCGCGGTGCCCACCGACTCGGAGAAGCAGCAAGCAGAAAAACTGGTTAACGAAATTTCAGGTGTTCAAAAAGTCAAAAATGAGCTGAAGGTAGAACGCTAGTCTGTCTAAAGCTGAGTAATTACATCCATCATTTGTTGTTAAGCAGATTGAATTCAATAAGGAGTGGCTTATGTTTCGTTGGGGAATTATCTTTTTAGTTGTCGCATTAATTGCTGCTGCACTCGGCTTTGGTTCGTTAGCAGGCACGGCTGCTTGGGCCGCGAAGATTGTCTTCGTTGTGGGTATTATTTTATTCTTAGTGAGTCTCTTTACCGGACGCAAGAAGTTATAGTACGGATACGACGGATCTGGCTAGCAAGGACGCTGGCCCATACTCTTACTCCCTATGACTTATATTGATACTCACTGCCATTTTAATTTTCCTGTCTTTGCACAAGATCTTACGCAAAGCCTTAACCTTATTCGGCAAGCCCAGCTTCAAGCGATTGTGACGCCTGCCACACAGGTAGCTGATTTTGATTCTATTCTACGCCTTGCCGGTTCTATTCCCGAAATTTTCCCCGCGCTAGGCCTACACCCTTTGTGGACGGCTCAACACCATGATCAAGATCTACGACGACTACGACAGCTGTTGGATAAGCATGATGAAGTGATAGCCATTGGCGAAATTGGCGTCGATTTTTTCACCGACGAATTGGTAGCTTTAGCGCCACGACAATGGGAAATTTTATCGCTTCAACTACGATTAGCGAAAGAGTACAACCTTCCGGTTATTCTCCACTCGCGCAAAAGCCATGATCCCTTATCGAAAGTACTCAAGGATGCTGCACTGCCGGCGACGGGGGTGATCCACGGCTTTACAGGAAGCTATCAACAAGCAAAACGTTTTATCGACTTGGGATTTTATCTTGGGGTGGGCGGCAGTATTAGCTATCCACGTGCAAATAAAACGCGAGAAGCATTGGCGAGAGTACCGCTAGAGCAGTTAGTGCTAGAGACCGACGCACCGGATATGCCGCTCAACGGTTATCAAGGTGAAATCAATCGACCTGAGCGCGTCGTCACGGTCTGCCAGATACTGGCGGAATTGAGAGGCGAATCGGTTGAGAAGATTCGAGGCTGTGCTTGGCAAAATAGTCTACGTCTTTTCCCAAAATTATCGACGGTATTATCCTAATTATTAAGGTGAGATGATACATCTTGCTAATAGCTCACACTAAATTGTTAACAGTTTGGTATAATTGCCAAAACATTAAGATTGAGTAACGGATAATGACTGATTTAACCCAGACCGCTAAATTTGCTTTAGGGCTGATGGATTTAACCACGCTAAACGATGATGATACCGAGCAAAAAGTTATAGCTCTTTGTCAGCAGGCTAAAAGCACCCTAGGGAACACCGCTGCAGTATGCATCTACCCGCAATTTATTGCGACGGCGCGTCAGACGTTACAATTGCAAGAAACGCCTGAAATTAAAATCGCAACCGTCACCAACTTTCCTCATGGTAATGCTGATATCACCGTAGCCGTAGCTGAAACCCGCGCGGCCATTGCCAGTGGTGCTGATGAGGTGGACGTCGTTTTCCCTTGGCGCGCGCTGCAAGCCGGTGATGCGGATATCGGTTTCAATCTGGTTAAAGAGTGTAAAAGCGTCTGCGCATTGAGTGGCGTCTTACTGAAAGTCATCATTGAAAGCGGTGAGTTAACGCAAGCCGAACTCATTCGTCAAGCCAGCGAAATTGCTATCGATGCTGGGGCCGATTTTATTAAGACCTCAACCGGTAAAGTCCCCGTCAACGCAACATTAGATGCTGCGCGAATTATGCTAGAAGTGATCCGCGATAAAAACAAAGCGGATGGCGTAGGATTCAAAGCGGCGGGTGGCGTGCGCACTACCGAAGATGCCGCGGCTTATTTAGCACTCGCCGCAGAGGTATTAGGTCCAGATTGGGCTGATAAACGACATTTTCGTTTTGGTGCATCAGGCCTTTTGAGTAGCTTATTAGCAACCTGCGGTGAAGGCGAACAAGACCTGCAAGCGAAATATTGAGACTCTTACTGATAATCGGTGCATACTGTTCTGATCGATAATTTTTATCTCACTGGCCTTATTAAGGAGATGAGTATGAAACGTGCCTTTGTAATGGTTCTTGATTCATTCGGAATTGGTGCCAGCCAAGATGCGGAAAAATTTGGCGATAAAGGGTCAGATACCTTTGGTCATATTGCTGAAGCCTGTGCACAAGGCTTAGCCGATCAGGGCCGAAAAGGGCCGCTGACGCTGCCGAATTTAACCTCACTTGGCTTAGTGAAAGCTGCAGAGATCTCAACCGGAAAGATTGCAGCAGGAATGGACGGCGATGTTGAGGTTATTGGTGCTTATGCCAGCGCGCAAGAGCTCTCCTCAGGTAAAGACACGCCTTCTGGACACTGGGAAATTGCTGGTGTGCCGGTTCTTTTCGATTGGGGCTACTTTCCAGAGAAAGAGAACTCCTTTCCAGAAACGCTACTCAAGCAGTTGGTAGAAGAGGCGGAATTACCGGGCTACTTAGGCAACTGTCATTCATCCGGCACCGTAATTTTGGATGCGTTGGGCGAAGAACATATGCGCTCAGGTAAACCGATCTTTTATACCTCTGCAGACTCTGTATTCCAGATTGCTTGCCATGAAGAGACTTTCGGTCTAGAGCGCTTGTATCAATTATGCGAAATTGCTCGCAAATTGTTGACCGATGGTGGCTACAACATTGGGCGGGTTATCGCACGTCCGTTTATCGGCGAGAAAACAGGACAGTTCGAGCGTACGGGTAATCGACATGATTTAGCCGTGGAACCCCCTTCACCTACCGTCCTTGCCAAGCTTAAACAGGCTGGGGGAGAGGTGATCTCCGTAGGTAAAATTGCAGATATTTATGCCGAACAGGGTATCACCAAGAAAGTGAAGGCCACTGGACTCGATGCTCTTTTCGATGCCACGATCAAGGAAATGGAGCAGGCGCCAGATAACAGCATAGTCTTTACCAACTTTGTCGACTTCGATTCAAGTTGGGGCCATCGCCGAGATGTGCCAGGTTATGCAGGGGGCTTGGAGCTATTCGATCGCCGCCTCCCAGAGTTAATGGCCCAAGTGCAGGAAGGCGATATTCTCCTGCTGACGGCGGATCACGGTTGCGATCCAACGTGGTCTGGAACAGATCACACACGTGAACATATTCCAATCTTGATCTATGGCCCCAGTGTGACGCCTGGTTCATTGGGTCAGCGCGAGACCTTTGCCGACATAGGGCAAACCTTAGCGAAATTTTTTGAGCTAGAACCGATGCAATACGGTAAAGCGCTATTTTAATTGTGTTCGGATGGCTTATAAGCCCTGCCGACAATGTGAAAGGAAAAGATAAAGATGGCAACTCCACATATTAATGCAGAAATGGGTGATTTCGCTGACGTCGTATTGATGCCGGGTGATCCGTTACGTGCGAAGTTTATCGCAGAAAACTTTCTCGAAAACGCGGTAGAAGTTAACAACGTTCGCGGTATGCTGGGTTTTACCGGTACCTATAAAGGACGTAAAATTTCAGTCATGGGACACGGAATGGGTATTCCATCTTGTTCCATCTATGCGAAAGAGTTGATCACCGAGTTTGGTGTGAAGAAAATTATTCGCGTTGGCTCCTGCGGTGCAGTACTGCCTCAAATCAAACTACGTGATGTTGTCATTGGACTTGGAGCCAGTACAGACTCAAAAGTGAACCGTATGCGCTTTAAGGATCACGACTTTGCTGCGATTGCCGATTTCGATATGGTCAACAATGCGGTCACGGCGGCGAAAGCATTGGGCGTAGAAGCAAAAGTGGGAAATATCTTCTCTGCCGATCTTTTTTACTCTCCTCAGCCTGAAATGTTTGATGTAATGGAAAAATACGGCATTTTAGGGGTAGAAATGGAAGCTGCTGGAATCTATGGTGTTGCCGCTGAATTTGGTGCGAAAGCATTAGCTATTTGTACGGTTTCAGACCATATCCGTACCCATGAGCAAACGACCGCTGAAGAGCGTCAAACCACTTTCAACGATATGATTAAGATTGCTCTGGAATCTGTATTGCTAGGTGACTAATTCGTTAGTTAACCCGTATCATCGTTAGGTAGAAGAGCGCTTAGGGCGCTCTTCTTTGTTATCAAATGACACACTTTATTTAGTCTCAGCGTCGAATGTTACTGGCGCTAAGAGTGAATCCCATTATTATAGGCGTTGAAATTTTGTGGCCCTCCAATAGTAGTTGTCGATGAATCTGCGTAATTTTGAAACTGAAAAAAAATTATTTACCCGTCGAGCACTCGTGGCGTTAGGCTTTGTATGCCTATGCTTTACCATTCTCGGAATTAATCTCTGGCACTTACAGATTCAGCAACACGCCTATTACCAGACACGATCCAATGCTAACGATATCAAAATGATCCCCATCGCGCCTACGCGTGGGATGATTTATGACCGTAATGGGATCCCGCTGGTTCAGAACGTGACGCAATACGATCTCCAGTTGACGCCTTATAACATCACCAATATGCAGGATACGTTGGATCAACTGGCGCCCATTATTGATCTTACGCCAGAAGATATCGCAGATTTCAAAAAACGTCTGAAATCGACAAGCCGCTATAAGCCGATTGTCGTGAAAGAAGAGTTGAGTGAGGAAGAGATTGCTCGTTTCTCAGTCAATGAGTACCGTTTTCCAGGGGTGAGTATTAACTCGTTCCAAGATCGTTTTTACCCTTATGGCGCCTCCTTGGCACATGTCGTAGGCTATGTCTCGAAAATCAATGACCGCGATGCGCAACGCCTGAATGCAGAGGGCGTCGGCGAAAACTATGCTGCCGACCATAATATCGGTAAGCAGGGCATCGAAGGCTATTATGAGTCAGCACTACACGGTAAAACCGGCTATCAAGAGGTTGAGGTGGATAACCACGGACGTATTATACGTGTGTTGAACGAAGTGCCACCGACAGCTGGAAAGAATATCTGGCTGACCCTAGATTTACATTTACAACAATATGTTGAAAGCCAGCTCGTGGGCCAACGTGCTGCAGTATTGGTCGAAGATCCGCACGATGGTTCCGTCCTCGCGATGGTATCAAGCCCCAGTTACGATCCAAACCCGTTTGTTAAAGGGATAAGCTACCAATCTTACAAACAGTTACTGCAAGATAAAGACTTGCCGTTGATTAACCGAGTGACTCAAGGACTCTATCCTCCCGCCTCGACGGTTAAACCCTATATGGCGATGTCTGCGCTATTGAATAATGTGATTACGCCGCAGACGAGTTTCTTCGGTGCGCCAACGTGGACGCTACCCGGAACCGACCGTCGCTATCGTGACTGGAAAAAAACAGGCCACGGTATGTTGAATGTTACGCGGGCTATCGAAGAGTCAGCCGATACCTTCTTCTACCAAGTCGCTTACATGATGGGCATCGACCGAATACATCATATGTTGAGTCAATTCGGTTACGGCAAGTTATCGGGTATTGACCTTAACGAAGAGTATCGTGGTCTACTTCCCAGCCGTGAATGGAAACTGAAGGCACGCAAAAAGGCGTGGTACCAAGGTGATACCATCTCCGTTGGTATTGGACAAGGGTATTGGATTGCTACGCCAATTCAAATGGAGAAGGCACTGGTTACGCTGTTAAATAACGGTAAAGTGATGATCCCTCACTTGCTACAGAAGCAGCAGTTGGGTGACCAAGTCGAGCCTTATAAAGCACCAGCACAATTTACTCAGGTGGGTACGGCGGATTCTCCATACTGGGGACTTGTGCGTCGCGCGATGTTCGGTATGGCGAACGCCCCGAACGGGACAGGTTATAAATACTTCCATACCGCCCCCTATGGTATTGCGGCGAAGAGTGGTACTTCTCAGGTCTTTAGCTTGCGTCAAAACCAAGTCTATAATGCCAAAATGATCCCCGTACGTTTACGCGATCATATTTTCTACACGGCCTTCGCACCCTTCGATGACCCGAAAGTTGCCGTTACCCTGATTTTGGAAAATGGCGGAAGCGACGGTGTAGTGGCAGCGCCTGTGATGCGTAAAATACTCGACCACATCATGTTGCCACATGACTCGGATGCCAGTTTAACGCCGGGCCAAGGTGTCCCCGCAATGCTACCGGTAGAAAGTGCCCATCCAGGAGCAATCTTGGCGACGCCCACAGAACCTGTTACTACCGCGACGCCGAAACCTGCTATAGCTCAGCCTAGATGAGGGTAAACACAGCAAGTTGTCGCAAAGTTGAGCAAACGGATTTAATTTTAACAAAGAGTGTTGACGAGGCAGCGTGAATAGGGTTTAATGCGCCCCGTTGCCCGAATAGCTCAGTCGGTAGAGCAGGGGATTGAAAATCCCCGTGTCCTTGGTTCGATTCCGAGTTCGGGCACCACTATTTCAAAGGCCTCGCAGAAATGCGGGGCTTTGTCGTTTCTGCAATGACCTAAGCAGCAAATCCTCCTGATTTATTTAGCACTAATACCATTCTACTGAGCGACTCGCCATCAGCTTGCAGAGGATCACCCTATCCAGTATGCTCTCTATTAAGGTGATGGTGCTCCACCTTTCTCAACCGCCAAAATTCTCTTGGATGATGACGCCTGATATATAACGTTACCCATATTAATGGCTTATATGTCAGGACTCGTGATGAAAAAACTATGCCACTCACCTTTTCCGTACAGTATTTCCTTTATCCGAGTCTCCCACGTCGATCGGAGGACGGATTCACACTCAATATACAAAAACGCCCCATCAACTCACACTTTATCTCGCATTCATGCTTTGTCTTTGGAGGATAAGATGCTCAAATCATTATTAGCCGTCATTATTGGAGGCTCATTAGGGTGCGTGATTCGTTGGTTGTTAACACTGAGGTTAAATAGCCTATTCCCTAATTTACCGCCCGGAACCCTACTGGTTAATTTGCTTGGTGGTCTTATTATCGGTGGGGCAACAGCCTATTTTCTGCGTCAACCACAACTCGATCCTTACTGGAAAGTGCTGATTACAACCGGACTCTGTGGCGGAATGACCACATTCTCAACATTTTCGGTAGAGGTGTTTTCTCAGCTACAGGTTGGAAACTATTTGTGGGCCATAGGGTCAATACTGGTGCATGTGATCGGCTCCTTATTGATGACCGCATTGGGATTCGCAGTGGTAACTGTTATCAGCTAATGCTCAACGAAGAGTCTTGGCACATAAATAATGGACATTCCTCGCGTTGAGGAAAAAGAGAGGGAAGATGTCAACGTATAGAATAGGTATAGATGGCGGTGGAACACATTGTCGCGGACGTTTAGTCGATAGTCAGGGTAACCTCCTTGCTGAGTGTCGTGGTGGGACAGGAAACGTCTACAGTCACTTTGAGTCGGCGTTAGCAGAGGTCGAGACAGTGATCATTGAACTTTTCACCCTCGCAAACATACCGCTAAGCCGATACGAAGAGAGTGCTTTAGTCGCTGGGCTGGCAGGTGCGAATGTGCCAAGTGTTCTTCAACGGCTCGCGCAGTGGCATATTCCTGGCCTACGACACAAAATTCTTTCTGATGTAGAAACTGCCTGTATTGGTGCCCACCAGGGGCGACCCGGTACCATATTTATCTGTGGGACAGGTAGCCAAGGCGCTAATTGGGACGGTCACCGTTTTCAACTGATGGGGGGGTGGGGATTTATGCTATCCGATCTTGCCTCAGGGGCCGTACTTGGGCACAAAGCATTACGCTTGGCACTGCTGGCACACGAAAAGATCCTGACCGAAAGTCCCTGTACGCATCATATTATGAGCACCTTTCAACATAACGCAGAGAGAATGCTGTTATGGACTCAACACGCCCAACCCAAAGATTGGGCGCAGTATGCTAAGTGTATTTTTGATTACGCATTACAAAATGATCCTCATGCCTTGGATCTCGTCAAATCCTGCGCCGCTGAGGTCGAAAGAATGCTCAACGCGCTTATGCAAGACTCACAGCATGACATTGCATTATTTGGGGGGATGGCTAAACCTTTGACCCCTTGGCTCTCTACAAATTTGCGTCAGAAGTTGGTTGAGCCCAAAGGTGATGCGTTAGACGGTGCTATCCAGCTCGCCAAACAGCTTTGAAGATAGGAAAGATCTTAATTAATTAAGACCCTTTACGGTTAAGAGGTTGAAATTAAGTAAGAGGGAAGAAAATGTTAGGATTTAAAATCCTATAAATCATAGAGTTATTATTTAGCCACTAATCTCTACGAGCAAGGATACTCATGTTCACCAAGAAAATTGATAAATTTTATGGGGAAATTTGAATCTGGGTTCCTATAAATCCCGAGATTTATCATCATGTTAATCTGAGTATCTTTACATTATTACTTATAAACTCCTATACTTAGCTTAATTTCGACCTTAAGGCACAAGCACAGGGCCTTCACTAAGCGCTCAGATAGGCATTAAAACTAGAATTAACGCATTCTTGGGCTATACTCAGAGGTGTAGTAAGTTGTTATGTCATACTCCAATGCAAGGAGGTTTATTTGTATATTTCTGATGAAGTAAAGCGTAATGAATTGATTGGTGAAGTTACCATCCGCCTTATCTTCAACAGGGAAGAAGTCACCACGGATAATTTAGTTAGCGAACTTAAAGCGATGGCCGAGAGCGAAACTGATGAGGTCCGTTTGCTACTGATGCATGAAGTAAGGCGCTGGTTATTGGGTTATCTAGGTTTAGGCTGCCTCACCCCAGAGCGTGCTGGATGGCTGGATAAGTTAGAATCCGCATCGCTCCGTTCGCCAGCTGATTTACGACTAGTGGTTTCTCGCGATGAGGATTAACCGTAACTAGTAGGGCTTGTACCTCCATGGCAAGCCCTTATCCCCCCACATCTCCCTCTTAGTATGTAAAGAATCCCTTAATACAGCAATTTATCTAATATTATCTGTACAAGTGCGTGTAATTTGTTTATTTTGTAGGTAATAGTTAGGGTCCTATGAATAGACAAGGAGCTAGAAATGCGTCAGCAAAACCATGAATTTTCTCTTGCCAAGCAAAATAACTCTTTCTCAATGATTGAAAATTTATCTGATGATCAACTGATGGGGAGACTCATCGTCGAGCTACTCGAATCGGGCAAAAGCCTTAATCGAAAAAGTATCTGTGCCAAGCTTATGAATTGTATTGAACTTGCAGAGAGTGATGCGGAGATCAAACGTTATCAAGATTTGATATTAATGGTACTTGAAAGAGAATTGAACTAATGGTCAACGAGAGCGGCTTTACTCAAAAATATGTGGATGACATCATAGGAGAAGCCGTGATCGCACTGTTAAAGTCAGGGGGGCCAATAACGACCTCATCCCTACTGACTCAATTGACCGATATGGCAGAGATATCCGTCAATCAGCAAAGAACTGAGGCATGTTTACAAGGCATCGTCGAAATTAAACAGAGCATCTCTAAAAATTACCAAGAACGAAGTCAATTTCTCCGCAATCAAAGCTCCTTATTCGAAAGCAGCAATACTTTACACCGCTATGACACTAAACATTGATTTCTTTCTAGGAGATATGCCTCCTAAGCCACTTAACATGCTCACAGACAGTGCTGACTACCGTCTGATGGGGCGTACAACTTTGGCGGTAGATTTTATCTCAACCATCGATAATCGCTTTGAAAAAGAAAAAAGAGTTCTTGGAAGAACAGTGAAAACATTATTGATGGAGACGGGTGCTATCAGTAACAAGGCAATTATCATCAACCTAGTAAAACAACTCGAATTATCCCATGACCTCGACAAATCACTTGTCTTACGTAGTGCACTCGAAATCATTGTCGGTATTACACCCGATGATATTTTCTAAATAATTCCCTCCTTTCGTTAATATTCCAACAATATATTTATTAGATATTAAAAGCTGAAAGATAATTTTATTACTTAGCTAATTAAAATTAATACTTGAACCTATAAAATATTATTGTAAAAAATAAGCTATTATATTTTATTTGAAGAATAAACTTTAAATATCGCATTTTATTATAACTACGATCTTTTGATGTTGAAGAAGTTATATAACAGCTATATTCGCGTAGTGTATATAAAGTTTTATAGAGTAAAATATCGCGATAATAAATTACAGATAGCTCAAGTATTGTCAAATGCGTTTTACAGCGTATAAAAATAGATATACTATGTCGCTCAAATCGAATGCCTAGCCATATATAGATCTTTTTTATGAGATAAATATCGTTGTTTAAATAAAAATTTAATCAATATTTTTTTGTCGCTAATTAAATATTTCTAAATAATTGATTATATTAATAAATAGGTGGTTAGATTGATTATAAATAGATTAGATACTATGTATAAAGGTTGGTTTGTTGGAAACTTTCTTCCTTCAGTTTGTTCAACACAAGATTTTGAAATAGCTGTAAAGCATTATAATGTCGGTGATTATGAAAAACATCACATACATAAAATTGCGACCGAAATTACAGTGATAATAGAAGGGGAAGCTAAAATGCAGGAAAGGAAATTTAGCAAAGGTGATATCGTTACAATATTACCTGGCGAAGAGACTGACTTCTATGCACTGACCAACGTTACTACAGTGGTTGTTAAATACCCTAGTATTAAAGATGATAAATATCTAAGTGAATAATAATCATGATAAATATTGTAATTCCAATGGCTGGCAATGGAAGTCGTTTTAAAAATGCAGGCTATCTCGATCCCAAACCAATGATCACTATTAATAATAAAAAAATGATTGAGTTGGTAGTTAATAATATTAAACCAAATCAAGAGCATAGATTTATATTTATTTGCCAATCACAGCACTTGAAAGAGACTACCCTATATACGGTACTCAAAAACCTAAGTCAAAATTGTATTGTTCTAGAAGTTGATAAAGTTACAGGTGGAGCAGCCGAAACCGTTCTGAAATCACAAGAATATATCAATAATGAATCTCAGTTAATGATTGCTAATTGCGATCAATGGATAGATATTGATATCAATGATTATTTAAATGTACTGGATAGTAATCAACTCGATGGGATGATCATGACCATGACAGCCAATGATGATAAATGGTCATATCTAAGATTAAATGATAAAGGAAGAGTAGTGGAAGTAAGAGAGAAAGAAGTCATTTCATCCGAGGCCTCAGTAGGGATATATAATTTTGCACGAGGACAAGAATTCTGCGCCGCAGCAGCGAAAATGATAGAGGATAATAATCATTCTATGGGCGAATTCTATGTCGCACCTGTATATAACTATCTTATTAATCAGAACTCAGCAGTAATCGGGCATTATAATATAGGCGAAGAATTTAAAGGTATGTATGGGCTAGGTATTCCTAATGACCTTGAAAAATTTAAGTCTTCTGAGGTTTTAGTCAAAGCAACTAACTTTTGATAACGCCATGAATATAATACATTGTAAAAATGATAAGAATTTATCGTTAAAAAAAACATTCAGGACACTAGATAATAAATACTATGAAGATCTAGGGTTAGATAATACAACATTAATCACCTTTGCGAAAATAAACTCATCAAATAAAATTAAGAGCATTATAATAAATGGAACCAAACGGTTAGCTAATATAACTGAAGAAAATATATTCCTTCATAATATACAATGTGATTCACCATTTTTTGCCCAAATTTTATGGGACATCACGCATCGATTGAAGTTGGATCGTTATATCTATATCGAAGAAGATCTAAAGGTCGAATCATTCTTACAAAAGGAATATTATCGTAATAGCTTTGAACTAATAGAAGTAATCGATAGCAAAATTTATAAGTATAAAAAAATAGCTCCCTTGTTAATTGAAAAAGATCAGGGTATGAATTATTGGAGTTTTTGTCTACCCGTTGGTAGTGATGATCCTATCTTTCTAAACCGTTGTGTAGAAAGGATTCTGGATTTAGATATTCCTCATAAAGAAATTATATTATGTGGAAAACCACATGCTGACTTTGAATATTTTCAATACGTTGAGGTTATTGATGACGAGGGCGACGGTAAATCGAATCATTTAACCAAAAAGAAAAATCTATTAGTCAAAAGTGCTAACTATGAGAATGTATGTATTTTACATGATCGTGTACTTTTACCTCTCAACTTCTTTAGTGCAGTGTGTGAATTTGGAGATCATTATCCATTAACAGCTTTTCAATCATTTTATTTTCAAGATAGACATAATTTTTTACCTAGAAAATATTCAGACTTTAACACCATAGCTCAAGACCTAACGCAAGAAATTGATATTAATAGCGTCGATAAAAAAGATACAAAACTAATTAGTAAATTATTTTACTGTTATCAGCATCCTGCGAGATCAAGCTTTGGTCATGATTATTTGACCGGCAGTTTATATCTAACTAAGAAAAGCTTATGGTTAAAATACCCACAGAATGAAAATTTATTTTGGAATGACTATGAAGATATAGAGTATGGCATAAGAATGAGTAGTTATGGCATCCCCTCCCGAATTAATCCACATGCTATTACTCAAAGCATGAACTCTCGATCAGTTATTCACTATTATGGTTATGTTGCCACAAACAACCTGAAAGGCCGCATCACGATGTCTCGTTGTGTGTTAGAACGCCTTCCGTTTATAAAAAGAAAGCCACTCTTTCGAATATCTAAGGAAGAGGCGCGGCAGCGTATCTATACTTTTGCGAGGAAGTATGGTGCAAGTAAACAAACGTTGTTACTGGTATCGTGCTCAAGTATGACAGGTTTGTCCCGATTCCTTATCATCAAGAAAGTAATTGGAGATATTACTGTTAAACTGGATAAAATTGAATCGTTTATGAAAGATTTTTCTTTCTATATTTTATGTGAGTCGATGGCTCCAAATGAATATGACGATATCATAAGAACTATGTTCTCTTCTGCTAGTCCTAAGGTTAAGAAAAAAACTTTAGTAATGAGCTTTATTTTAAATAATCAGCTATTTCACTCTTTCACATCCTCGCCATTTTACAAGCAAAACGATGACTGGTTTATCGAAAGAGGATTTTGGAGTTGGTTAGGCAATGTTATTTCAGCTATAAACCTCAAATACTTTATACCTGGAGTCTATTTTCCTCAAAGTCTTAAGAAAGTATATCATTGTTTAAAAGACACTACACTTTGGAAAACATAATTGATGAAACTAGAGATAAAAGGTATTACAGAAGAAGAGTATGGTTTATGGTGTAATAGTAGTGAGTATAATAAAGAAATAGATGTGATTCAGAGTGATAAATCCATCATCACCAAGTTGGGGTTTAATTTAGAAGAGGTAAAAAGTTTTGATTTAGATCTAACGCACGATAGCTATATTATTTTCGTGAAGGTACATAATGACAAGACTTACGATATCTACAGAGAACATCTTATCACTCTAATAAAAATGATGATTCTTACTAGAAAAGAGTACTTTACCTGTATATATATAGTTTCAGATAAAAACCAAGACTACAAAAATGAGCTAAATAATTTCTTTAATCTTAATACGCATTATGAAAAGAGTCAGCGGTACGGTGAGTTAGTGGCGATTATAAAATGTTTTTCTATGCGTTTTATAGGTTTTACTATAACTAACTTAATAATAAGTATGGTTAATGTTGTGCAATTGATAATTAAAAAGAAGTAATGTCTTATGTACCAGTTATCATTTGTATTTCAAGGGAAAGTAGATTTCTATAACGAATGTAGCGAAATAGTTCGAAATATTCAACGTGTCAGAGTGCTTTTCCCGCTATCAGAGATAATACTCTCTACATGGTTGCTAGGTTCAGAGAGGGAAAATCGGCTTCTAGAAAAGCTAAAATATTTAGATGTTAATGTCATATTTAGCGTAGATCCTGGACCTTTGGTCTATAGAGAGGGTAGCTATCAATGGGTTTCAAATATAAATAGGATGATTAACTCTACCAAGAAAGGTGTGGAAGCCGCGACAAGGGAATATGTTGTCAAATTGAGAACTGATAGCTATTTCATAAATAGGAATCTCAACAAAATATTTCTGCACAAAGATATTATTAATAGCCGCTTTAACAGAGAGGAAAATTATTCTTTGTTCTCTGAGAGAATTATTAATTGCAACCTTTTTGCCCGGCACAGCCGCTCATACCGCCCCTTTAAATTTCACCCGGGTGATATCATGATGCTTGGTAAAAAAGAAGACGTATTGAATTTTTTTAGCTCACCCGATGCTGATGAAAGTCTATTTGAAATTATTTTTAATAAAACCATATTTAGTTTAATGCGCTTGGTTCCTGAGCAATACTTATGGGTTAACTATATAAAAAAAAGGGTTCATGATTTTAATTACCTTGGTAATAACGCTAGGGGAAAAGAATTAACTTCATCGTCTGAGCGATATTACATTAATAATTTTATACCTTTCAGCAGCAAGCAACTGGGTTTTGTATGGCCTAAGTATAGCGATAAATATAATAATAAAGGTAGAGGTTCTATTTATCATTTTTCTGATTGGGTAAAAATAAATAATCAATTTTATAATAACAAAAAAAGAGTGTACGGCTATAGATTCTTCTATAAAACCGTGTGCCTCAAAATAATCTATTTCTTTTTTTATTTTCCATTAAGGTGTGGACCGCTTAGACGAATCATTATGCAATTGAAAAGTAGGGAGTAATTATAAATGGAGTTTTATAAATGATATCCATATCACATAGAGGATATTGGCTTAATCCTACCGAAAAAAATTCAATGATTGCTTTCAAAAGATCATTCTCTCAGGGCTACGGAACGGAAACCGATATAAGGGATTGCTGTGGGGATTTAGTGATAAGCCATGATCTTCCCTCTAAAGAGGCTATGAGGTTTGAGGATTTTTTGGAGTTATTTGTCCGTTATGATCATAGGCTCCCATTAGCTCTAAATATAAAATCTGATGGATTAGCTAAATATATAAAAGAATTCTTAAAATTTTATAAAGTAGATAACTATTTTTGTTTCGATATGTCCATTCCGGATACGATTCAATATTTAGATGAGAATATGAATGTGTTTATGCGTCGTAGCGAATATGAAATTGATAATCAACTTTATTCTCATGCGAAAGGTATCTGGTTAGATAGTTTTAACGCTAACGCTTTAGATAATCGAGAGATAATAAAATATTTAGAGTTAGGTAAAAAAGTCTGCATAGTTTCTCCTGAACTGCATCGTAGAGATGAGAATGAAATGTGGCAAAACATAAAGTCGCTATCAAAAGAATACTTTAGCTCCGAACAACTAATGCTCTGTACTGATAAAATTGAAAAAGTGATTGATTATTTCTATGAAAAATAAAATAAAAGCTGTTATTTTTGATATGGACGGTGTGTTGATCGATGCTAGAGAGTGGCATTATCATGCATTAAATCGTGCGTTGCAATTATTTGGCATGCCTATCGATTACGAACAACATCTCCGAAGGTTTGATGGTTTACCCACTAAAGAAAAACTACTGACCTTACATAAAGAACAAAATCTTCCATTGAAATTATTCAAATTCATTGATCAACTAAAGCAGAAGTATACACTTGAAATAGTGGAAACCAGTTGTCATCCACAGTTTCAACACGAATACTTGCTCTCACGTTTGTCACAAGACGGTTACAAACTAGCAGTAGCCTCTAATTCGATTAAGAAGACTATTGAAGTAATGCTCTCCAAAGCGAACATTATCGATTATTTCGATTTTTACCTTTCAAACCAGGATGTAGTGAAGAGTAAACCATCACCCGATATTTATGTTAAGGCTATCTCTAGGTTGGAATTATTACCTTCAGAATGTTTAATCGTTGAAGATAATGATAATGGAATTAAAGCGGCTATAGCAAGTGGCGCACATGTGTTAACTGTAAGAAAAATTGAAGAAGTCAATTACACTAATATTATATCCAAAATATCTTCTTTGGAAGGGACTCTATGCTGAAGATAATTACCCCTATGATGGGGAAAGAACTTTATCGAAATACGCCCGATAATTTTTTTCCGAAAGTGTTAAATGAAATCGAAGGTAAGACCATCTTTGAATACTCTCAGGAATACCAAAAAAAAATCGATGAAGAGTTTATTAATGTTTATATTAGGCCAAGTTTTGCCAATAAACAGTACCAAATAGATAACATCATAAAAAGAGTTGTGGGTGAAAATGCTAGGTTTATCAATGTCACTGACATGACTGCCGGTGCTCTATGTACTTGTTTACTGGCTGTCGAACATTGGCAGGATAATGACGAGTTAATTATATCCTCAGCGGATCAATATTTGAATATAGATTGCCAAGCGATAATCAATTCATTTAGGCGATGTGATGTGGCTGTGGGATTAATTAGTTTTCCTTCAGTTCACCCTAAATGGTCATACGTTAAAAGAGATAGTTCTGATACGATTGTTGAGGTAGTCGAGAAAAATGCGGTCAGTAATGAAGCCTTAGCAAGTTTCTTTTATTTTAAACAAGCGAGTCTCTTTTTCAGGCTAGCAACATCAGCCATCATGAAATCAAGGTCGAAAGATAATATATTTTATTTATCGGCTTGCATCAACGAAGCGCTACTAGAAGGAGTCAAAGTTACCTCATATAAAATAGAAAATAATAAGTATTTTAATTTTTACGATTTCGATGCTGTAAAAAGATTTAACCAATAATTAATTTTATTATTTAATAAGGATGTTAAATGAAAAAATCAATTTTCCCACTGATTTTTTTATCTCTATTCACTTCTCCTACTATCGCTTTTGATAATGTTATCAGCTTTGGAGATAGTTTAAGTGATGGTGGGGCAATGGACTTTTTTGGTTCGAAAACCAGATATATTTCTGGCCACGATACACTTCTCTACAATGAGATACTGTCTTTAAATTTTACTCATAAAAATTTAGTCGTCAGTACAGAAGGAGGGAATAACTACTCTTTATCAGGAGCTACAGCAAGTAACACGCCTCTTCTCATTTACAAAACCGAACAGCAAGTCGACAGCTATCTTAGTAAAAATGATGGCAAAGCGAGCAAAGATGATTTGTATATCTTTTGGGCGGGTGCCAATGATATTACTACCGATGTTGAAATGAGTTTACTCAAATTTAATTTCAAAAATCTCTTCAACGATGGTGTTAACTACCAGCTCTCTGATGCGCCACAAGCGGTTGCCAGACAGGTTGGAACGCTTTTGGAAAAAGGTGCTGGTCTCGTTGTCGTACCAAATCTCCCTAATGCTGGACTCAGCCCATGGACCGCTACTGCATTATTTGGCTTTTCACAAATGTTTTTGGGGGGCAACATCTTGGACCTCCCTAGTTTATATATGATCCAAGATACCGCACTACGTAAGCAGGGTAATGTCTACGGTGAGGAGCAACGCCAAGAAGCGATTATCACCTCATTATCTAAGGTTCTTAATAATTATGGCTTGCAGTTACCTCATGACCTTATCGCAAACGTTTACCGTACGCTACTTTCTATGGAGAATCGCTTAACTCATCAATTCAATCATGATCTTGAATCAAGCCTTTCAACGTTGAAGGGAAATATCGCTTACGTTGACAGTTATGGTCTTTTCCAGGAAATGATCGATAACCCGCTGAATTATGGCTTTGATAATATTCTGGTACCCATATGCCAGATTGGAGTCGGGGCACCATTCTGTGACAACTCACAATCGTCATGGCATGATGACCAAACCTATCTTTTTTCAGATTGGTTTCATCCAAGCCCTGAAGCGCATAAGATTATCGCGCAATATATCACTTCCTTAATTAATGCTCCTTTAGTTGTCACTAAACTTGCGGAACCTGTAAAAAACTTGATGCTGGGGCAAAATAGTTTTCTTATGTCACAACTCTCCTTATATCGTCAAAATAGTCTGACGGCACGTCCCTACCAAATTTTTGGAGGGTATCAAGGGCAGCGAGTTGCTCATCACTCCTCATCAAGGCAACCTGAAGGTCGCAGTAATTTAGGCGTCATTATTAGAGCTAACGACGCTATTGCGATAGGTGGTGCTTTTAGTCTTGGCAGTGCTAATAACCTTGAACTGAGTCCGGCTCTACAAACCGATTATACTCATAAAACGCTGTCACTTTTCGGGCAATTATTGCTCGGCAAGACCTGGTTAACCACCCAGATTAGTGTGGGTGATATCAAATTTAATGATATCACTCGTACTGTTCCTCTTGGTAAAGTATTAAGAAAAGAACGGGCGACTACTAAAGGGAACCACCTAAGTGGTTCAATCAATGCTGGGTATGACTTCACCTTTGGCGAGCAGCTGATCCATGGCCCTCATATTTCGGTACTTTACAGAAAGGGAAAAGTAAATGGTTTTGTTGAGCAGTCGACAACCAGCAGTTCGATGAAATTTAGCCGCCATCGTTTTTCAGATAGCTATCTTTCCACTGGTTGGCATTTTTCTTCGAGGAATAAACGTATAAATCCTTTTTTCGAAATTAACTACATACACCCTCTTTACAAACAAGAAAGTTCTATCAGCGGTGGTTTAAAAACTACAGGTACTAGTTTCAATGCATTAGAAAAAAAAAAGATAGTTCTAATATTAATATTAAACTCGGTACGGCATTTAATATTAATAATAGATCTCAAGCTTTCATTGCTGCTGACTTGCCTAAAGTCAGGAATGAAATATCTGATGTTTATTACTCTGCAGGGTTGAATTTTACTTTCTAATTTAATTCTAATAGAGGGGTTTCCCTCTATTAGAAATGAGGTGAATATGTCAATTCATAAAAGAAGTAATATAGTAGCTATCGAAGCCTTACGTGGGATTGCAGTAATCTCTGTAGTACTCTACCATTATAGTTGGTTTATTCATCCGTTAGAGTCGACATTTTTACGCAAGGGCTATATAGGTGTTGATATCTTTTTCATCATCAGTGGTTTTTTAGCATGCCATACAACTGCGGGAAGTACTCCATCACTGTCTCATTCAGCAAAGTATCTGTGTAGTAGAGTGATACGTATTTGGCCTGCTTATTGTATCGTCACAATACTCTATGTTTTCACAAACTATATAGTTAACTCTACATATCCAGACAGTTGGGCTTTGATCAAGAGTCTAGCTTTTTTACCCCAATCAAGTATGGGAAGTCCTTCATATGGTGCTCCCATTTTGGATGTGGGCTGGACACTGAACTATGAGTTTTTTTTTACCTTATAGTTGGTATTAGCATTCTAATTGTTAAAAAAAGACAGATAGCAATTATTTCTATGTTAATCGTTATCTTTATCATTAAGTTTATTTTGATATCCTTAGGTAAAGAGATCAGTCAAGGGATAATGGCGTGGTTTAATTTGGCTACTAACCCTATTATATTAGAGTTTATCTCAGGGTATTTGATTGCTTATTATTTTAAAATAACAGTATTCTTGGTTAATAGAGTGAGGGTTTCCATATTTATATTGGCAATGGTTATATTATTAACTCTGATGTATTTTGATATGAAGGTTTTTTATTTTTTTTCTGATTTTCATATAGGAGGGATGTTTCTACCAGCTTTATTTATTTTCTTTTTTTGTATAAAGATTTTTGATTTAGATAAAAAAACTGTTCCACGTTTTCTAGTCTTTACTTCTAGAATATCTTATTCGATCTATTTACTACATATGGCTATTATTTTCACTATCATTGATGTATCGACATGGGTTTTTGGAAGTGACGTCTTTGGGGTTTTTTCAGCAAGATTTAACCTGTTTTTTATATCTTTATTTTTTTCCTGGGTAGTCAGCTATTACTTCTGTTTTTATGTTGAGGAGCGGTTATCGAGAAAAATAAAGAGATATATATTCAGAGTATGAATAAGTTTACAATGGAGATTACTCAATGAGTAAAAAGGATGAAGTATTAAAAGTTGTGTCTGAGCTATGCGAGAAGCATAACAGTGTGAAGGTACTACGCGGCCAATTACCGGATTTAGAGTTGTGGCCTAAAACTCGTGATATTTCAGATAAGTGTGATTCTAGTATTTACGTTACAAGGAGTCTATTACTTCAACTGGTTGAAGAGGGGAAAATTATTAAATCCCCCCAGCTATACTCTAATTCTTTACGTTGGTTCATTAAAGTTCCACGTTAAGAACCCTCTACCTAAAACGCTAAAGGCTCCGCTTTTATAATAACGTAGCCTTTAGCGCATTAAGGATTAATCAAACGACCTATATCTTTATAGAAGTTTTCCCTCAGCTTTCCTTTTCGCAGTGTACCCTCACGGTAAAAATATACTTTTCTGAGGTTGCACTGTAAGATGTCAGCGATATTTTTTGTGTTTAAATTTAATAGATAACCACGAAGCAGTGATACTTGCTCTTTAGATAGGTTGATCCTATCGTAAAAGACAACACTGTAATTTCTCTTACAGCGTTCACCATCATCTTGGCAGAGAACACGTGTAAAAAAATTAAAATCTTCTAACGATAATCTCTTGTCAATTTCGTAATCTGCACTTTTTATCGACATAAATTGATGTAATATCGAAAAAATACAAATTTTCACTCCATTAATACTCTCTCTAATTTTTTTAATGTCTAACTCTGGATCGATAATCACGCTACTGGTAGTCAATGTATCATAGAAGACAAGGTCAATTTGAGAGCGCTGTGGATATTGAATAAGATCTTGTACAGAATTAAATCGTAGAACCAATATGTTTTTAGATATTTGTTGGCAGACTGATTCAATTGCAATTTTTGTGAAATTGCACGTATCAATGATAGCTATAGAACGAACGTATTCCTTGTTATTCATATAACACCATAATCATTACAGTTAAAGTTAAGTTTATGTTTATTGATTAGTTAAGGGCATTAATATTTTCTTCTTAATTTTATCCTTTTAATTTTAAGTAGATTTGGTTGATTATGTCAGGCTTTCTCTTCCTCTTCCATATACAAATTTAAAAATCGCTTAAAATAGGATTGTTACTTTCTTTGAGTTTTGTTTGGATAAAATCTTAATATTTTATTTTTTAAGTGTTTTCTTAGTTATTAGCGGAATTTTTATTATCTTCATACTTAATGTTTCCACTTATATGATTAAATAATCATTACTTCAGTCGTGTTATGTGATCGTGAAATGCTTTTTAAGTAAGAAAATTCCGTTTTGGGGCCTATTACTTGTCAGTTTTGACTTTGGTTGCTATGTTTTTAGCAGGCATTACAACTTACAAGGATTGATCAAGATGAAAAAGACATTAACTGCAGCAGCCATTTCAATGACTCTTTTGGCTTCACACGCTTTTGCTGACACAACGCCAACCGCTTCCCAGCAACTGCAAGAAAAGACTCAGCAACTGCAAAACCGCGCTTCTGAGACTTCTCAAAAGGCTCAAGACCGTGCATCTGAGACCACGACTGAATCTAAAAATCGTCTTAATGAAAACGTAGACAAAGCTAAACACCGTCTACAAGGCGACAACAGCGACAGCACTCAAGCTAAAGAAAGTGCACAGCACAGCTGGAACAAAACCAAAGAAGGTACCACCAAGGGTTGGAATAAAACCAAAGAAGGTGCCAAAGAAGGTTGGAACAAAACAAAAGAAGCCACCTCTAAAGGTGTAGATAGCACTAAGCAAGGTGCTAGCAGCGCTTGGCAGAAGACTAAAGATGCTGCCGCGAGTGCTAAAAAATCCATCAGCGATAGCACAAACTAATACGCTCTTGGTTAAGGGCCTCCATAAGGAGGCCTTTTTTTATTCCTCTAAAAGATGACCATATTCATTGAGTAGGCATTGCGTCACGCCATTTGTCCAGCCAAAGCCATCCTGTAGCGGGTATTCGCCGCCGCCGCCAGACACGTTATCACCGTCCACCACATTATATTTTTCGACGAGTTTGTGTTTTTCTTTATAAAGTTTACTTACTGTTTTAAGCCAGCGTACGGCTATCTCCTCTGCTAACGCATCTTCGCCGTATTTTTTTAACCCTTGAATAGTCATCCATTGTAAAGGGGCCCACGCATTAGGTTTATCCCATTGTTCACCACTTTCTATTGTCGTGGAGACTAAGCCGCCGGGTGCCAAGAGCTGCTCTTTAATCTGTTTAGCGATACGTTGAGCTTGAACTGGCGTGGCGAGTCCTGTGAATAGGGCCACCGAGGTTGCTGCACTAAAGAGCCCGAATTGCTCTCTACGCCAGTCATAATCGCGAAATACGCCGCTTTTCGCATCCCATAGCCAGTGATTAATCGCATTCAAACGATCTTCAGCCTTCTTCTCCCATGCCAAAGCGGTAAGTTCTTCGCCATTCTTCTTAGCAATAGTGGATATCGTGCATTCTAATTTGTAGAGAAGCGCATTAAGGTCGATGGGAATGTATTGTGTAGTACGGATGCTGGCCAGTCTCATCGGGTCTCTTAACCACCGTGATGAGTAGTCCCATCCAGAGGCGGCACCTGCGCGTAAATCACGGAAGACTTCCTTAGAGGGTCTTTTCGATGAGGAGGCTGTTTCAATATCTTCACGCCACGATTCATCACGAGGCGTATCACGATCGTCCCAATAGCGGTTGAGCATCGAACCATCTGGCATCTTAACCACATGACGAAATGCTAGATTGGGATTAAGGGAGCCAGAACCATCCATCCAATAGTGATACTCGGAGATCAGATAGGGTAAATAGTGCTCGCTACCGCCAATATTAGCTGATTCACATAATTCAACCATTAGCGCGAAGACGGGCGGTTGAGAACGGCTAAGATAATAGGTTCTATTACCATTAGGGATATGGCCATATTTCTCAATCAACCAAGCGAAGTTATCCGCCATATTTTTCAGTAATTCGACTTTTCCGCTTTCGGCTAAGCCGAGCATTGAAAAGTAGGAATCCCAATAATATACCTCGGTAAAACGTCCGCCTGGGACAATATAGGGTTTAGGTAAGGGGAGTAGCGACGTATTGGGATGATGACTTTGAGGGTTTCTAATCATTATTGGCCATAATGCATCGATATGCTGGCTGAGCGTCCTCTTTTCATGCTCGGCATGAGCATAGTTATGAGGCGCTTCCGGCAGGTAAAAATTATCCTGTACAAATTGCCGTAGCGAAAAATCTTGGTTACGACGGGCCAGTTTTCGATATGAGATCAGAATATCGACAGGGTCGTGTTTAGGCGCGCAATCTGCAAAGGTTTTGCTGTCCTCAAAGATGTGCTGGTTTTGCACATCCTCGAATAATTCTAAATAGCGGTCTGAGGGAGTGAGTGCGTCTGCAGACGGCATACCCGCAATATGTTCAGGCTCTGGTTCATGATCGTCGTCATGATCAGTCAATTCAAATTCCTGAGCGTTCTCGTAAAGATCGTCCTCATCGTAATTATCGTTTTGATTATCTGGGACCAGCTCTTTCTGTTGTCGCGACATGGAGAATTGCCTCCTTAACACATGGGCTTATAAGCAACGGGCATATCGGTTAAGTATAGACAATGAACGATAGTTGGAGGGGGATGAGGCGACTTAAGTGAGTGTAAGCTAAGATTTCATCTAAGTCCTAATAGCCAGAGTGAACACGTTTTTTAGGTCGAGAGTGTAAAGCACGATATGTGTCGTAACATGATAATAAGAATTATTACTATTAAAACTAAGTGTGCAAAGGTAGACTTCGACAGATTCTTACTAAGGAGAAAGTATGACTAAAACCCTGAGTTCTGGTAAACAGGCACCGCATCGTGTTCGTAATGAGCTAAAATTTCGCACCCTAGCGGTCAGCGATAAACAATTGGTTGCAGAACAATTTTGGCGCATAACTTTCCACTCCCAAGCGTTGGAGGGCTTTACCTCACCAGGTACTGACGATCATATTAAACTCTTTTTCCCTGAAAAGATCGCAATGGCACCCGTTATTCCAACGGTGACCGATGAAGGTATCGTTTGGCCAGATAATCAGCGGCCGGAATCTCGAGATTATACTCCCCTTGAGTTTGATGGTAAGGGGGCACTTGTTATCGATTTTTACCGGCATGAACAGGGTGTTGCTAGTGAGTGGGCGGAGAATGTAAATGTTGGTGATTCACTAACGATTGGTGGGCCACGTGGGTCGTTAATCATACCAGATGACTATTCCCAGCAACTTTATATATTCGATGAGACGGGCTTACCCGCGATGAAACGGCGATTACGTCGCTTGCAAGCAGACAACGTTCTACTGATCGCGTTTGCCAAGCGCCAAGTGGTCGAAGAATACTTAGGGGTGCTACTTGCCGATTACACTTTACATTGTTTAGAAGATCACACAATGGATACCAAAGGTATCGAGCAGTGTATCAGCCTCAGTAACCCGCTACATTTCCCCGCTGATGACCATTTCATCTGGCTGACGGGAGAAGGGAAAGCGGTGAAACACCTCAGCGACCATTTTATTGAGCAACGAGAGTGTTCACCGGAATTAGTTAGAGCCGTTGCCTATTGGCATGCTAAAGAGTAAGTCTAGGTGGTTTGTACAACGATGCGCCCACGAACATTTCCTTCAAGAAGACGGTCGGCAAACTCCATGACTTGATCCAGCTTGATGGTTTGATAGGGGATCGGTAGAGAGGAACGACTGAGTAATGCCGCGAAGCGCTGCCATGCAGCATGACGTTGCGCGACTTCGCAGTACACGCTATCAACACCGACTAAGCGGATACTGCGAAGGATAAAGGGCGCCACACTGGTAGTGAGTTCGAGGCCTTGAGCCATTCCACAGGCAACTACAGTTCCATTGCGCTGCGTCGCTGCCAGTAAGTTAGCGAGGGTATGGCTTCCAACACAATCAATGGCGCCTGCCCAGCGTTCGGCCTGGAGTTTCTTACCGGATTCAGACAGCTCACTTCTCGGGAGAATTGAACGAGCACCTAAGGTCTTAATTAGATATTCCTCGGCATGACGGTCGCCGCTAATGGCGATAACCTCATAACCCAGTTGCGCTAAAATCCAAGTACTAAAACTGCCTACTCCACCACTCGCTCCACTGACGGCAATCGGACCTCTTTCTGGGGTAATTCCTTGTTGATCTAACTGTAAAACGGCGAGCATAGCGGTTAGCCCCGCTGTACCAATCAACGCTGCGTTAAGGGCAGATATCTCCTCCGGTAGTGCGGTCAGCCATTCAGCTTTCGCTGAAAACTTCTCAGCGAGTCCACCATGGTACTGTTCACCAATTCCCCAGCCAGTGACGACGGCGAGTTTCCCGATTGGCCACTGTGTTGATTCGCTGGCAATTACCTCACCAATCATATCGATGCCGGGTATCAGTGGAAACTGGCGGATAACCGGAGCTTTGGCTCGGAGCGCTAACGCATCTTTATAATTAAGTGAGGAGTAAAGGACGCGAAGTGTAACGGGAAGGTGGGCGAGAGTGGTCTCATCGACGGCGGAAAGCGTAGCGGAGTTTTTATCGATTTTAGGGTCGGTAAGCCAAAGAGCGTTAAACGTCATAACTTTTCTCCCAGATACTGAAAAAAAAAGGGACCTCGAGGGTCCCACTTTTTATTTTGCAGATTTGTAGAGCGCGATACGCTGTGTCTCAAGTTGAGTAACGCGTTGGCAAACTTGTTGGCCAAATTGTTGGAAATCGTCTTCGTGCTGTTTCCACTCTTGCTGAACCGCTTGTTGTAAACCACCCAAATTACCGACTAATGCTTGTAATGGGTTACCGTTACTGCTGAGGTTCTTCATATTACCCATTTCATTCAGGCTATCTTGTAGTACGCCACCCATCGCATTTTGTACGAGTTTTTCACTGTCTTGATGAACGCTATCGATAGCACTGTGATGATAGGTCATGACATCATTTTTCTGCGAGAGAACTCGTGCAAATTGTAATTTTAGCTGGGAGTTTAAGTTATCCAAACGTTGATGAATCCCACTTTCTGCGCCGAGTTTTTCGGTAATGATTCGGTCTAAAGCAGTTTTTGCTTGATCGAGTCGTTGATGCGCACCCTGATTAATCCACGGCATATCTTTACGCACAGCAGCTTGATAATTGATGGCTTGCTGACGTACCGCAGCGGAGGGCTGAAGAGCCTTACCATTGAAAGTAATATCCCCATTAGGGGTAATGACCATGGTGCCATCACTTCCGACGATAGCGACACTTTGCGGTGACAGGGTAATATCATCTTTAGGGATAGAATCACACTGATAAGCAGCATGAGCTTGTACGGCTGAAACAAGTAGCGTAGCGAGTAAAACTTTGCGTAGCATGGAGATTCTCCAGAAAGGGGGAGGAGGTTGACGGACAATACAGGCAGCATTATCCGTCTTAAGGTTATACTGAGTTAGTCCCACCAAACATCAAACAGTTCCGTGACTTGAACGTTTTCTAAGCCCTTAGCAGACAGCCATTGACTTACCGCCGTGCGGTGTTCGTCATTACATTTACCGGTTTTTTGTAAACAGACTAAGCCTTCCCATTGTAGGTAGCCACTGCCATCGTAAGCCAGCCCTTGTGGCTCAATCACTTCACTGATGAAATCATCAACAGTCTTATCGATTGTGGCCGTATCGGTACCCGCTGGGAACGACCAAGCGACAGAAAAGCCAAATTCTTGAAATTCATCAAGATGTAATTTTTTACGTAAACGACGACTACGATTAACAGCCATTATTTAATCCTCTCAAACATTAAATCCCACACACCATGTCCTAAGCGGTGACCCCGCTGCTCAAACTTGGTAAGTGGGCGTGAATCTGGCCGAGGGACATAAAGCCCTTCCGGCGATTGGTTGGTATAGCCTGGGATGGACTGCATAACTTCGAGCATGTGCTCTGCATAGTTTTCCCAGTCTGTGGCCATATGGAATACACCGCCAAGTTTCAATTTGCGGAGGATAAGCTCAGCAAAAGGGATTTGCACGATACGGCGTTTATTATGCCGTGCCTTATGCCAAGGGTCAGGGAAAAAAAGTTGAGCAAGACGTAATGAATTATCTGGAATCATCTTTTCCAAGACTTCTACTGCATCATGACACATGACGCGTAAATTGGTGACTCCAGCCTCTTCCGCGCTGGCTAGGCATGCGCCGACACCTGGCGCGTGGACTTCGATACCCAAAAAATTCTGATGAGGATTGGCTTTGGCCATCTCCACTAAAGAAGCCCCCATACCAAAACCAATTTCCAACACTAATGGGGCTTCACGGCCAAACACCTGCTGAAAATCCATAGGCTCAGCACTGTATTCAATTCCATTGATTGGCCAAAGTTCGTCAATGGCTTGTTGCTGGCCTTTGGTAAGGCGGCCTTGGCGTCGAACAAAACTTCTTATCCGGCGTAATGGACGCCCATCTTCATCAAATTCTGGTGTAATGACGTCATTAATCATATTAAGCCTACAAATGTTTCAATTTTAAGTGGGGATTATGCAAAGTTAAGCATGATTAGCAAGCCTTTACCAAGCAGTGGTTTACTTAATGCTAGGTCTATGCTGCAATTTATCTATCTCTCTTCACGAATTCTGTACAAACGATGTTAACTATCACCGATGCATCTTCTTTTGCTAGCCAAGTCTTGACATGGTATCACCAGTTTGGCCGAAAAACGCTGCCTTGGCAGCAAGAAAAAACGCCCTACAAGGTATGGCTGTCTGAAGTGATGCTTCAACAGACGCAAGTGGCTACGGTTATTCCTTATTTTGAACGTTTTATGGCGCAATTTCCAACGGTTGCCGAGCTGAGTGCCGCGCCGATTGACCAGGTGCTGCATTTATGGACAGGCCTCGGCTACTATGCGCGAGCGCGTAATCTTCACAAGGCGGCCTGCCAAGTAATGAGTGAACACCAAGGCCAGTTTCCAGAGCGCTTTGAGCAGGTCGTTGCCTTGCCAGGGGTTGGGCGCTCAACGGCGGGAGCAATACTCTCCCTTTCCCTCGGTCAGCATCATCCTATTTTAGACGGAAATGTGAAGCGCGTATTGGCCCGTTATTATGCGGTAGCAGGATGGCCAGGGCAGCGTGAGGTTGAAAGTAAATTATGGGCATTAAGCGAAACAGTGACCCCGAAACATGAGGTGGCAGCGTTTAACCAAGCAATGATGGATTTGGGGGCAATGGTTTGTACTCGTTCGCGCCCTAAATGTGAGCTTTGCCCGCTTAACGATGGCTGTATTGCATATGCTCAGCACAATTGGCAGGATTATCCAGGCAAAAAGCCAAAAAAAGATCTCCCAACTCGAGAAGCTTGGCTATTGTTAATGAAGCAAGACGATAGGGTATTGCTGGAAAAACGGCCCAGTCTCGGTATTTGGGGCGGGTTATACAGCTTTCCGCAATTTTCAGATCGCACAGAGATGGAACAATGGTTATCGCAGCGCGGCATTACGGCTACGCCACAACAGTTGAATGGCTTTAAGCATACCTTTAGCCATTTCCATTTACAGATTATTCCGGTGATGATTGAGCTGACTACTATTACGGCTTTAATGGAGGAATCTGTTACTCTCTGGTATAACTTAGCGCAGCCGCAATCGGTGGGATTAGCCGCACCGGTACAACGTATTTTGAACGAGTTAAGTCACGAACTCGCCATAGCGCATAATAATTAACAGGATTGACCTATGAGCCGTACAATTTTTTGCACATTTTTAAAACAAGATGCTGAAGGCCAAGACTTTCAACTTTATCCAGGTGAGCTAGGTAAACGTATTTTCCAAGAAATTTCTAAGCCAGCATGGCAGCAATGGATGGCCAAACAAACCATGTTAATCAATGAACAAAAATTAAATATGATGAATCCAGAACATCGTAAGATTATTGAGCAGGAGATGGTTAGCTTCTTGTTCGAAGGGAAGGATGTTCAAATTGATGGCTACACGCCGCCAGAGCAGTCAAACTAACTCATATTTAAACTTACGCTAAGCAGCCAGAACGCCACCTTATGAAAAAATTGATTCCCCTAGTGCTTATCGCACCACTGCTTGTCTCTTGCTCGAGTGATAAAAAAAGCGTTTTTCACGAAGATTGGGTAAAGGACACCAATGGTTTCGATATCCTTATGGGCCAGTTCGCGCATAACATCGAAAACATTTGGGGAATAAACGAGGTTCTGATTGCCGGTCCAAAAGACTACGTAAAGTATAGCGACAACTACTACACACGCAGCCACATCAATTTCGAAAGCGGTAAAATTACTATCGAATCGATATCGGGGACTAACCCGATGGCGAGCTTACGTGACGCGATCATTACGACGCTATTAATCGGTGAAAACCCAGGTAATGTCGACCTCTATTCTGACGCTAACGATATTAACCTGAGCCAAGAGCCATTACTCTATGGCCAGGTACTCGATAACACCGGTCAACCCATTCGTTGGCAAGGACGGGCGGGAACCTTCGCCGATTACCTGCTTAAATATAAATTGCATCGTCGGGTTTCCGGGATGCACGTTATTTGGTCCGTTACCATTCCGATGGTACCCAACCACTTAAACCAACGTGCTCACCGTTACCTGCCAATGGTACGTAAAGCCTCCGACCAGTATGGGGTGGATGTATCACTGATATTGGCCATCATGCAAACGGAGTCCAGTTTCAACCCCTATGCAATCAGTAATTCTGATGCGTTAGGGCTGATGCAGGTTGTCCAACATACCGCTGGCGTCGATGTCTTTAAGATGAAAGGTAAGTGGGGTAAACCGAGCCGTAGTTACTTACTCGATCCAGAAAATAATATCGATGCAGGAACGGCTTATCTGTCTATTTTGCAGAATAACTATCTGGCGGGAATTACCGATCCCCAATCGAGACGCTATGCAGTCATTACCGCTTATAATGGTGGTGCAGGAAGCGTATTGAAGGTCTTCTCGAGTAATAAAGACAAAGCGGTAGCGATTATTAATGCGATGCCACCGACGGAAGTTTATCGCATCTTGGTACGTAAACATCCTGCTGCTGAATCACGGCGTTATCTGTATAAAGTAGATAAAGCGCAGCGCAGTTATTTCCGGTATTAAACGTTAATCCGAATCAGTAAAGTGCCTTGCTCGAGTGAGGCACTTTTAGTCAGATAACAGTTAACCTTGTAGCCAAGTCATGTAGAAAGCGTACCGCAAGCAGTTGGATAGGCTGCTAGAAGATGATGGGAGGCACAAGAATTAATAAAGCGCCTAGCTCCAAACCTAGAACAGCATATGATGCCGGTATAAAGTGCCCCAGAGATAAATAAAATTTTCTTGGGGCATGCTTTGTTCTATTCCGTTTCCGGTAGGAACGCTTCAAGTAACGAATTTAAGAATAATTTTCCTTTAGCGGTGATTTGCCAATGCTCAGCAGTTTCTTGTAAATAGCCTGCCTGAATAGCGTTATCGAGTGCAGGCCGTACCTGCTGTTCTGCCAAGCCAGTTAACTCGACGAAATCTTGACGCGGGCAAGGTTCCAATAAGCGAAAACGATTCATAAAAAATTCGAAGGCTTTATCTTCATCGGCAACCATAAATTGCTTATCGAGGTATTCCCCCCGCATAAACCCTTTAGGATGACGCGTTTTTACGGTACGCATAATCTTGCCATCCGCTAGCGTAATTTTGCCATGCGCCCCACAGCCAATACCGAGATAATCCCCAAACCGCCAGTAATTAAGGTTATGTTCGCAACGGTAACCGGGCTTAGCATAGGCCGAGGTTTCGTACTGCTCATACCCTGCCTCACGCAGTAGTTGATCCCCTTGCTCGAAAATATCCCATAAATCGTCGTCATCGGGTAGCTTAGGAGGACGAGAAGCGAATAGCGTATTGGGCTCAATCGTCAATTGGTACCACGAAAGGTGAGGAGGATTGAGCGCGATCGCTTGGCGTAAATCATACAAAGCTTGCTCAATACTCTGATCCGGAAGGCCATGCATAAGGTCGAGGTTGAAACTCCGTAGCCCTAAGCCCGTCGCGAGCTGTGCTGCACGCTCGGCTTCTTGCGGACCATGGATCCTTCCTAGACGCGTTAATTTCTCCGCATCAAAGCTTTGTACGCCAATCGAGATACGGTTAATTCCTGCCTGTTGGTAGCCACTGAAACGTTCTGCTTCAACCGTGCCGGGATTGGCCTCCATTGTCACTTCACAGCCAGTGGAGAGAGGGATACGCTCGCGTACCCCATCCATCAGCAGTTGCATGGCTTGGCTACTCAATAAACTCGGCGTCCCCCCACCGATAAAGATCGTTGAGAGTTGCCGTCCTTGAACTAAATGTAGACTCTCATCTAAATCTTTTAGTAAATGCTCAACATATTCCTGATGCGGCACCTCGCCCTTGAGGGCGTGAGAGTTGAAATCACAGTAGGGGCACTTTTGGACGCACCAGGGAATATGAATATATAAACTGAGTGGGGGCAAACTTTTAGCCATTACGTAATGCTTCCATCAGTTGCTGCAAGGCTTGGCCACGATGGGAGAGTGCAGATTTCTCTACCTTACTCATTTCTGCTGCCGATTTCCGTTGCTCAGGGAGATAAAATATTGGGTCATAGCCAAAGCCGCCTTGACCGCTAGGTTCGCGAGCAATCATGCCTGGCCAGCGACCGTAGCAAACTATAGGGGTAGGGTCGTCTGCATGGGCTAAATAGACCAAGACACAATGGAAAGCAGCTTGTCGCTGTGTATCCGGTACGTCCTGCATGGCCGTTAATAGCTTATTCAGGTTGTCGGTATCACTAGCGGTTTCGCCCGCATAGCGTGCAGAGTAAATACCGGGTGCGCCTTGTAGGGCATCGACGGCTAATCCTGAATCATCGGCAATCGCGGGTAGGCCGGTTACGCGCGCAGCATGGCGGGCCTTAATCAAGGCATTCTCGATAAAGGTCAACCCAGTCTCTTCAACTGAGCCTACCCCGAGTTCGGTTTGCGCGGTAATCGTTAAGCCAAAATCGCGTAGCAATTCGGCCAGTTCGCTCACTTTACCGGCATTACCGGTAGCCAGCACAACATTTTGTCGAGCAAGATGATTCGTCATAATTTATAACCAAACCCAGAGATTAGGGAAAAGATCCATACCGAGATAATTTAATGCATAGAGAATAAGAATGACGATCATCGCCGAGAAGTCTATCCCACCCATCGCCGGTAACCAGCGTCTAATTGGCGACATTAACGGTTCGGTAAGTTGGTAAAGTACATAGTCAACAGGGCTACGACCTTGGCTCACCCAGCTCATAATGGAGCGGATTAAGATAACCCAGAAGACCAAGTTACCCGCAGCCTTAAGCAGCGATAGTACCCCAATTAACAACAAGCTTAGCGAGAGCGAGAAACCACCATGATTAATCGCAACCAGTAGAGGGTATTTGAGTGTCGTTAAAATAAACGCGAGGAGTAGCGATGCACCGTCTATCGGACCGATCGCTGGTACGATGCGACGTAAAGGACCAATAATCGGCTGAGTCAGTTTCACCACGAACTGCGCCAGTGGGTTGTAAAAATCACAACGCGCCCACTGCATCCAGATTCGCAACAGCAGTACGAGCACATATAGCTCGATAAAAGTTTTGACCAAAAACGTCAAGGTATACATAGAGTTCCTTAGCTTATTCTGAAGTAGTAGGGTACTGACGGGCACCAAAAATCGCGCTACCCACTCGTACAAGGGTACTGCCTGCGGTGATCGCCGCATCAAGGTCATCACTCATACCTAAGGAGAGTGTATCGACCTCAGGATAGTGCTCTGCTAAGGCGTGGTAGAGCTTCGCCATACGCTGGCAAACCGCTAACTGCCTTGGATAGTCAGGTTCTGGCGCTGGAATAGCCATAATCCCTCGTAACCTTAACTGGGGAAGCTGATAAATCGCCGCAGCCAATTCGTTAAGCTCTTTGACCTGAATGCCCGACTTACTGGACTCATCACTGATATTCACCTGAATCAAAACATTCAACGGGGGAAGGTGCTCAGGACGTTGTGCGGAAAGACGTTGTGCCAGTTTTAAGCGGTCAACGGTATGGCACCAAGCAAAATGCTCCGCCACTAAACGACTCTTATTCGACTGCAATGGCCCGATAAAGTGCCAGTCAATTTCGGATAAGTGAGCCAAGGCTGTAATTTTACTTACCCCTTCTTGCACATAATTCTCACCGAAGCCGCGTTGGCCGGCGTGATATGCCGCGACAATATCGCTCTCAGGTTTAGTTTTACTTACAGCAAGCAAAGTAATTTCTTGAGAACTACGCCCACAATGCTGAGCAGTATCGGCGATCCGTTGTTCCACTGAGTGTAAATTTTGAGAAATGGATGTCATAACCGGAAATCACTATGGAGTTAACAGAATTAATTGCGCGTAGTGTAAAACATAACGCGAGTGATCTACACCTGTGCTGCGGAGAATTTCCCCGTTGGCGCAGAGAAAATAGGATCCATATCATCCCTCATACAGAGAAATTAAGTCCTGCTTGGTTTGAGCTGTTTATTCGCCAGCACATTACGGCACGTTTACAGCAACATATTACTCAGCAAGGACATTGCGATTTCGCGTTTTGTAGTGAACAAGGAATACGTATCCGAGCCTCCTTATTCAAACAGCAGCTGGGCTTTTCGCTCTCGTTACGAATACTTCCTGCACAGGTAAGGACTATTGAGCAGTTAACGCTACCCAGTGCCTTTATTCAGCTCGTGAAAGGCGAGGATGGACTACTTCTTATTACGGGGGCTACCGGATCAGGTAAGTCGACGACACTGACGGCAGTGATCGATCACCTTAATCAGCAGTGTCAGCGGCATATTTTGATGCTCGAAGATCCCATCGAATATTGTCACAGCCCTGTGCAATGTCTAATTCAACAGCGGGAGATAGGTGAACATGTCAGTGACTTATCTAGCGGGATTGTCGCAGCGTTACGTCAAGATCCCGATATTATTGTGATTGGCGAACTACGTGATACAACAACCATTAAACTCGCGCTAACCGCGGCAGAAACTGGCCACCTTGTCCTCACGACGCTACACAGTACAGATACCACTCATGCCTTACAGCGACTGGTGGATGCTTTCCCCCCTCATGAACGCGATACTGCACTTCAACACTTGGCACAAAGCTTACGCGCAGTGTTAGCGCAGCAACTTCTCTATCGGGCAGACAAGGTACTCCCTCTTTATGAGCTACTCATTAACACTAAAGCAGTCGGGAATCTGATCCGTGAAGCTAAGCTGCATCAGCTACAAGGGCAACTGGAACAAGGCAGTCAAGAAGGAATGGTTTCGTTTCGGCAATCGTCTGCACAATGCCATCAAAAAGACGGTCGCTCGCTACAGAGTACTACTGATAAAGATTTTCAAACCAACTTTCTAAAATAATCACCGCAGACTGGGAGTCAACGCGTCCTTTCGATAAGGACTTAAATCCCCCTTTTTCGAAGAGCCGAGCGCGGGCTTCAGTCGTACTTAAGCGCTCATCTTGTAGCTCGACCTTTTTTCCCAGTCTGCCATGTAGACGGTTGGCGAATTTCTTTGCCCGCTGAGTCAATTCCTGCTCGCTTCCGTCCATATTCAGCGGAAGACCGACAACTAAATAATCGGGTTGCCATTCCTTAACCACTTTTTCGATTAACGTCCAATCCGGCACGCCATCTTGGGCTTTCACGGCAGTAAGAGGGGAGGCCGTTGCGGTTAAAGTTTGACCCACGGCGATACCGATACTGCGAGTACCGAAATCGAACGCAATAATGGTGTGATTACTCATTAACTATGTCCTGCTTCACTAGCGATCATATGTATATTTATACCGAGTTTTGCTGCCGCGGCGGACCAACGCTCTGATGCGGGCAAATGGAAGATAATATCGCTGGTGGCAGGAGCGGTTAACCAGGCGTTCTCCAAAATTTCATTCTCTAGCTGCTGTTGTTCCCAGGCGCAATACCCTAGAGCTACCAGCACGTGCTCGGGATGATGGTCAGTGGTAAGGGCCTCAAGTACATCTTTGGAGGTAGTGACCATGGTCTCAGGGGAAACGTCGATGCTGGAAGCATATTTTTGGGACGAAGTATGAAGAATGAATCCACGATCTTCAGACATCGGGCCTCCGGTAAACACCGGTTGCTCTAGCTGTCGTTGGCAGCCATCTCCAGAAAGCTCAATATCCAGTTTGGCTAATACGCCTTCGACATTAAGATTTTCTAGAGGTTTGTTGATAATAATCCCCATAGCACCGTCAGCGTTATGTTCGCAGATATAAACCACGGAACGCTTGAATAACGGGTCCTCTAACGTGGGCATGGCAATCAGGAAATGGTGCTGTAAATTCATACCGTCTCGAGTGATTAAGTTTCTGGTAACCGCTGGGCTACCAGAAAGGTTGAACAAAATTACGCGTTAGCTAAACGTTTTTCGATGGCATCCATGAGCATACCAGTAATTGATACCGGGAATTCGGCTTCAATTTCACGAATACAGGTAGGACTTGTGACATTGATTTCTGTTAATTTATCGCCAATGATGTCTAAGCCAACAAAAATAAGCCCTTTCTCCTTCAGTGTGGGGGCCACTTTGCGGGCGATGGCCCAATCACTCTCACTTAGCGGACGAGGCTCGCCACGGCCGCCCGCGGCTAAGTTACCACGTGTTTCCCCTGATTTGGGAATACGAGCTAAGCAATAGGGAACGGGCTCGCCATCGACGACCAGAACACGTTTATCGCCCTGTTTAATTTCCGGGACAAAATTTTGAGCCATACAAAACTGTGTACCTTGCTGGGTAAGGGTTTCCCAAATGACCGAGAAGTTTGGGTCGTCTTGTTTCACGCGGAAAATAGATGCGCCCCCCATGCCGTCTAGCGGTTTCATGATGATATCACCATGCTCTTGCCAGAAATCACGCAAGGTCTCACGACTGCGGGTAACTAAGGTGTCTGGAGTTAAGTCTGCGAACCAAGCCGTAAAGAGTTTCTCATTACAATCACGTAAACTTTGTGGCTTATTAACGATAAGCGTACCTTGCTCTTCAGCTCTTTCCAAAATATAGGTCGCGTAGACAAACTCGGTATCAAAAGGGGGATCTTTACGCATAAGAATGACATCAAGATCGGCCAGAGGTAAGGTCTGCTCACTCGTGAATTCAAACCATTTCTCTTCGTTTTGCATAACGGTCAGGCCGCGAGTACGCGCCGAAGCGACACCTTTGCGCAACGACAGGTCGTTCATCTCCATATAATGGATTTCGTAACCACGTTTTTGGGCCTCTAATAACATCGCAAAACTGCTGTCTTTCTTGATATTGATGGTTGTAATAGGATCCATCACAATACCCAGCTTAATCATTCACAACCCCTTCAAAATTTAGTGTTTTCACTGACAAAGAACTCAGTATACCCAAGGATCAGTCGAGCGCTTTACTGATGATGCCAGACAGTTATTTATCCTAAATCACCGAATCGTACCTGCAGCGCGGTAATAGCCGTTAAAGCTGTCGTTTCGGTACGTAATACCCGAGGCCCTAGTAAAATATCGGTAAAGTTATCCTTACTGGCTTGTTCAATTTCAGCGGCGGATAATCCACCTTCTGGCCCGATCAGTAACCTCACCTTATTATTCGGTAGGGTAAGGCGATTTATACTTTGTGAGGCGCGCGGATGAAGATTGAGCTTAAGCGCATCACTGTCTTCAGAAAGCCACTCTGCTAACGTCATAACAGGGCGTATCTCAGGAATGCGATTACGTCCGCACTGTTCGCATGCGGCAATAGCAATTTTTTGCCATTGTGAAAGTTTCTTTTCAAGACGCTCTTTATCCAGTTTTACACCACAACGCTCAGAGATTAAAGGTGTAATAGTGTTAACCCCTAATTCAATTGATTTCTGGATGGTGAATTCCATTTTCTCGCCCCGTGATAACACTTGGCCCAAATGAATATCGAGGGGAGACTCCCGGTTATCCAGTTCTGCGGCGGAGGTCTCAACGGTAACATGCTTTTTACTGGCTTCCACAATCGTTGACAGGAATACCTGATTACTGCCATCAAATAACAGCACTTGCTGTCCGGCGACCATGCGTAATACTCGGCCAACATGATTGGCGGCGTCCTCAGAGAGTTGAACACGTTGATGACTGTGAAGGGGTTCTGGATGAAAGATGCGGGGAATGCGCATGGTCTTATCTCTTAATTAAAAAAAATGAATCGCTTTGATGACTATACCGTATAGCTTGACCGCTGAATCGACTAATTGCAATTAAGGGGCTAACTCTTGACACTGCTTGGCGACCCAAGGATTAGCATTACCTTGAATTCGAGCAATACGACGGTCGCGCTGACATTCCCAAGGGGTAACAGGATAAAGCTTATTCCACGCCATCAACAGTTGCGTCTTTTGGCGTGAAAGAGAAAGGTGGTATTGGTCACGCATATATAACGTAACCCGAGCAATCGGACCTCGTGCCCGTGCAGCAGGCTGAGTGAGTTTAGCTTTAAAATCATTAATCATCTCACAGGCACCGTACTGCGTGGGGGTACCATTCCATTGGCTGTAAGCAAAGTTATTACGGTCACCGTTTACTTCACCAATGGCGGGTTCCAGATTATGGAGATCTGCTTCGATTCGTCGATATTCGCTATCCTTGCGACAATTTTTTCTTCCTCCTTGTTGCCAACATTGTCGTTGATGGCCAAATACCCAAGCCGGTACGATATGTTCCCACTCTATACGAGAGGCTCGTTGTATATTTTTACGCGGCTGGTAGCCACAAGAGGCTAAATCCGGAAGACCTTTTTTACCCTGCCAATGAATATCACAGCCACAATAAAATTCCCTAGCGCCTTGGTTGATCTCGATAGAGGCCTTTTTAGCCGCTTGAAAATTATTTTGCTGATAGTCTTTAGCAAAAGCTGGGAAGATTGAAAAAAGTAAGGTGAGAAAACTGATTTTGAGACGCATATTCTAGAAAAGTATCAAAGTGACATGGATACGCCATAATAACTCATTCTAGTGCGAAAAGTTGCGTAAAACACAGGCTAGCGTTAGTCAGATATTTCCGTATTCACCCCTGAAATTCACCTATTCTTAGCGGTGCAGCGCAATGGCGGCAGCAATATTCCGTCTCGCCGCGCACGACGCGATTATGGCGTCGTACCGTCAGGGCATGCTGCTGGCAATGGCAATGGTAGGGGAAGGTCTTACCCGCAACGGACGTCGTTACAAGGCGATGCGTTCGCTCGGCTTTTACCTTCAATACGTCCTCCATCATCCAGCGCCACTCTTTACCATGAGGCGCCACTCGGCCAAACTTTTTCCATACCAGTAGATGAGCGAGTTCATGCGGCACCACCTGTTCCACAAAGGCTGACGGATTTTCTTCACAGAGTATCGGGTTAAGGCGGATCTGCCATTCCTTTAGCCAAGCGCTACCTGCAGTCGTTCCCCGTTGTTGCCAGCTGATAGAGGGCTCAGGAAGGGGCTGATCGAAAAGGGGAGTGGCAAGGCTGAGGTGATGACGTAACGATCGATATATAGCTTGTTGTAAAGCGATAGGTAGGCGGTGATGTTTTTTCATGGGGCTAGAATAACATAAAAAAAAGGAGGTGAACCTGTCACCCCCTTATCTGAATTAATCGCGTGATCCGATATCTTTCAGTTTTTTACCTTGCATCAGATTTCTTTCAATGTGTTCCAGAGAAACATTTTTGGTTTCTGGAATCAGGCACAGAGTCAGAATGATGAACACTACGTTCAGGGCTGCGTATAACCAGAAGGTTCCCGCATTGCCTAAATGAGTCAGTAGCGTCAAGAAGGTCGCACCGACGATCATATTAGCAATCCAGTTGGTCGCCGTAGAGACGGTAATCCCAAAGTCCCGACCTTTCAGTGGCTGAATTTCTGAACACAGTACCCAGATTAATGGACCAGCACTCATTGCGAAACCGACGATAAACATTAACAGCATAGCGATAGCGCAGTACTGCGCACCGGCTGAGTGGATACCTAAATGCAGCATAGTGCCTAATACACCCATCCCGGCAGCCATCACGATAAAGCCGAGGACCAAGGTAGGTTTACGGCCCCAACGGTCTACTAAGCCAATGGCAATGAAGGTCGCTAAAACGTTAACCAGTCCAACGATTACTGTTCCCCACATTTGCTCAGTGGTGTTGGTGAAACCCGCAATTTCGAAAATTTTCGGTGCATAATACATAATCACGTTCATACCGGTGAACTGCTGCACAACTTGCAGTAATACGCCCAGATACACGGCACGACGGAAATTGCTATTACCTTTAAACAGCGCCCAACCAGTTTGTTTGATTTTTAAGCTCTCGCGAATTTCGTCCAATTCACGCTTAGCTTGCTCACTGGTGTCTCGGAGACGATCAAGCACTTTCTGAGCGTCATAGAATTGTCCTTTAGCCGCTAACCAACGTGGGCTATTCGGTAGGAAGACAACACCAATCAGTAATAGGGCAGCAGGGATAGTGATAACCCCTAACATCCAACGCCAATCACCACTGTAGCTCAGCGCGGTATCAGAAAGATACGCACCCAGAATACCGATAGTGATCATCAGCTGGTAAAGCGAAATCATACTGCCGCGAATTTTTTCCGGCGCGATTTCAGAGAGATAAAGGGGTGCAGTGTAGGAAGCAATCCCTACAGCCAATCCTAATAGTACCCGTGCCGAAATCAGCATTTCCGGTGAGGTCGCTAAGGCTGACCATAACGAGCCAATAACGAACAGGATAGCACCCGCCATTAAGCTCTTTTTACGGCCAAGAGACGAGGACATCCAGCCACTGCCGACCGCACCCACTGCGGCACCGAACATCATTGAGCTAACAATCCACTCTTGTTGATGAGGTGTCACGTTGAATTCTTTGGCAATGAAGGGCAGTGCCCCTGCAATAACCCCGATGTCTAAACCAAACAATAAACCTGCGAGTGCAGCGAGAAAGCAGACGAAAAACGTCATCATTTTATTAGACGTTCTACGTTTTGACTTAGTTACAGGCATGAATGCCTCCGATGTTAGATTTCTTATCTTTGCGATTTTACTTAATTATGTGTCAACTATCAGTGAGCCAGATCACAGCGATGTAATCGATTACATCTAAGCCTAATTAAATGTGATTCAACAGCTTCGTAAAGACCTCATTCACTGGTTCTTGACGGAACTATACATAAATATCGGGTATTTATAGCCTTAACCTCTAAATAAATCATATTTTTTTTACCAATTGATGAAATAGACCACATTTCAATTTAATAAAGACGATGTAATCGTTATCACTTGGCGTCGGCTATAGGGCTATTTGGGATAATAAAGAGGGAGTAAAGGGAGAGACTAGGGGGGAGTCCCCCCCTAGTAAAAGAAACTATTTCAGATTAGCTGCATCACGCAGGGCTTCAGCTTTATCTGTTTTTTCCCAAGGGAAGTGTTCACGGCCAAAGTGACCATAAGCAGCCGTTTCACGGTAAATAGGATGTAACAGATCCAACATCTGGATCAAGCCGTAAGGACGAAGATCGAAGAATTCGCGGACCAATAGGGTTAATTGCTCAGTTGGCAGCTTTTCAGTACCGAAGGTCTCGACCATGATCGAGGTCGGTTCTGCTACACCAATTGCATAAGAAACCTGGATCTCACAGCGGTCTGCTAAGCCTGCAGCAACGATGTTCTTCGCAACATAACGTGCGGCATAAGCTGCTGAGCGGTCAACTTTCGATGGATCTTTACCTGAGAACGCTCCGCCGCCGTGACGAGCCATGCCACCGTAGGTATCAACGATAATCTTACGGCCAGTCAGACCACAATCACCCATTGGACCACCAATCACAAAACGCCCTGTTGGGTTAATAAAATATTTGGTATTAGTCGTCAGCCATTCGGTCGGCAGAACTGGCTTGATAATGGTTTCCATTACAGCTTCTTGCAGCTCTTTTTGACCGATTTGTTCTGCATGCTGGGTAGAAAGTACAACAGCATCGATGCCGACAATTTTATCGCCATCGTATTGGAAGGTGACTTGGCTTTTAGCGTCTGGGCGTAACCACGGAAGAGTTCCGTCTTTACGTACTTCTGATTGACGTTGGACTAAGCGGTGAGCATAAGTCACTGGCGCGGGCATCAACACATCAGTTTCATTGGTTGCATAACCAAACATCAGACCTTGGTCACCTGCACCTTGATCGAGGGGATCTTTACGGTCAACACCTTGGTTGATATCCGGTGATTGTTTACCGATAGCATTCAGTACTGCACAAGAGTTGGCATCGAAGCCCATATCAGAATGAACGTAACCAATATCGCGAACGGTTTGACGCGCAATTTCTTCGATATCGACCCAAGCTGAGGTCGTAATTTCACCACCAACTAAAACCATACCGGTTTTTACATAAGTCTCACAGGCCACACGTGCTTTGGGATCTTGCTCGAGGATCGCATCTAAAACGGCATCAGAGATTTGATCGGCGATTTTATCGGGATGCCCTTCAGAGACTGACTCTGAGGTGAAAAGATGTTTAGCCATTATATAGTTACCTTGCTTAAGGGATTTAATTCGTGTGCACTGATAATAAGTGCTACCTCAACATCGCCGACTTCTCACACGGCGACCTTGAATAATGAATTGGGAGGAAAACGTTATCGGATGGTTTTCCATCTGGACGTCTATTCTAGGGTAGGATGGCTGAATAATTCCAGCGATTTTTCTGAATTAGCGCATCGATAGCCACATAGACACTGATAACAGCCTAGACCCGAGACAAACATTTTGCATTTTTACCCCCTTAGGGGTATAAATCGCGAACCGCCTTGCCACCTATAATTGATAAGTTTCACGCTGAGATAGTAGAAACTAAAATTAGTCATAACAATCGTTTAGAGATGCTTTCCCTGTGATCCACTGTCGAATGCTTACTTGACGCGATCGCCTTTTAGTTATCAAGCATCACTGTCGTTATCGGCACTAAAATTGCTATCACGAGTGTTATTTTTTCTCGGTAAAACCTCAATTATCCGCAGTAAAGGTGTCGGAAGCAGTAGACCTATGACGAGTATTTGCAGTGCTTAGCGGGTTGCGCTAGGGTAAATACTTAATTGTTTTTTATCTAAGATTGAGGCATGAGATGACCGACGTCATTAAGCATATTCAAGGTTCATCCGCTGGCGAACACGGTGAGTTACGTTCTATGCAAGAGGTTGCAGTGAACGATCAAGAGGCAAGCCGTATGTTACGCACCTACAATATTGCATGGTGGGGAAATAATTATTATGACGTCAACGAATTAGGTCATATCAGTGTCTGTCCAAATCCGGACATTCCTTCTGCCCGTGTCGATCTGGCTAAACTGGTAAAAGAACGCGAAGCCCAAGGCCAGCGTTTGCCCGCACTGTTTTGCTTTCCACAGATCCTGCAACATCGTTTACGCTCGATCAATGCCGCCTTTAAACGTGCGCGTGAATCCTTCGGTTACCGCGGGGATTACTTCCTTGTCTATCCGATTAAGGTTAACCAACACAAACGCGTTATTGAGTCACTGATTAATTCAGGGGAGCCGTTAGGACTGGAAGCGGGTTCTAAAGCTGAACTGATGGCGGTATTAGCTCACGCAGGGCAAACCCGTTCTGTAATTGTCTGTAATGGATATAAAGATCGTGAATATATCCGGCTTGCGCTGATTGGCGAGAAACTGGGTCACAAAGTCTATCTCGTTATTGAAAAGATGACCGAGATCCGTTTAGTGCTTGAAGAAGCTGAGCGCCTCAATGTCGTGCCACGTCTAGGGATCCGGGCGCGCTTAGCCTCGCAAGGCTCAGGGAAATGGCAATCAAGCGGGGGGGAGAAATCGAAATTTGGTCTATCCGCCTCACAAGTCTTAGAGTTGGTTGATATTATGCGCCAGGCTGGGCGCTTGGAAAGCTTACAGTTACTCCATTTCCACCTTGGTTCGCAGATGGCGAATATCCGCGATATTTACACCGGTGTCCGTGAGTCGGCGCGTTTCTATGTAGAACTTGCTCGATTAGGCGTGCAGATCAAATGTTTTGATGTTGGTGGTGGTTTAGGTGTCGATTATGAGGGAACTCGCTCGCAATCTGACTGCTCAGTGAATTACGGATTAAATGAATACGCGAATAATGTCATTTATGCCATCGGCGAGGCGTGTGAAGAGCATGGCTTAGAGCATCCGACCGTGATAACTGAGTCAGGGCGCGCGGTAACTGCTCATCATACCGTGTTAGTGTCGAATATTATTGGTGTCGAACGTAACAGCTTCACCCCGCCAAATCCGCCAGAGGATGACTCTCCACGTCCTTTATTAAGTATGTGGAAAACCTGGCAAGAAATGCACGAAACGCAGGGGCACCGCTCATTACGCGAATGGCTTCACGATAGCCAAGTTGATTTATCAGATATTCATACTGGCTATTCGTCCGGAATGTATACCCTGACGCAGCGTGCTTGGGCGGAACAATTATACTTAAATATCTGTCATTACACTCAGCAGCACCTCGATCCGAGCAACCGCGCTCATCGCCCGGTGATCGATGAGCTACAAGAACGCATGGCAGACAAGATTTATGTAAATTTCTCGTTATTCCAGTCAATGCCGGATGCCTGGGGTATCGACCAGCTCTTCCCTGTCTTACCGCTCGAGGGGCTGAACAAGCAACCTGAACGTCGCGCGGTATTGCTCGATATTACCTGCGATTCGGATGGGACTATTGATCATTACATTGATGGTGATGGCATCGCTACGACGATGCCGATGCCAGAGTACGATGCTGAAAACCCTCCGATGCTCGGCTTCTTTATGGTCGGTGCTTATCAAGAAATTTTGGGGAACATGCACAACCTGTTCGGTGATACCGAAGCCGTCAACGTATACGTTAACGAAAATGGTGCAGTGGATGTAGAGCTATCTGATGAAGGGGATACCGTCGCGGACATGTTGGAATATGTTCAGCTTAATCCGCAAGAACTACTCAACCTGTTTTATCAGCAAGTTCAAACCAGTGATATTGCTGAAGAGTTACGTGATCAGTTTTTATCAGAGTTCGAGAGCGGCCTATACGGCTACACTTATCTGGAAGATGAATAAATTTATTGTCTAGGCGCTGAATGATCAGCGCCCTTGTCAAGGGAAAGAATAAATTATGTACAATACCTTAGGTAACGAATATGACAACTCATTGGTGTCTAACGCCTTTGGTTTTCTGCGTTTTCCGCTCAATTTCCAGCCCTACGAGAGCGATGCAGAATGGGTCATTACCGGTGTTCCTTTCGATGCGGCGACCTCAGGTCGGCCCGGCAGTCGCTTAGGCCCTAACGCGATTCGTCAAGTTTCCACTCATTTAGCGTGGGAAGGCTGTCGCTGGCCTTGGAAATTCGATTTACGTCAACAACTGAATGTCGTTGATGGCGGCGATCTGGTCTATGCTTTCGGTGACTCTGCAGACATGTCGGCGAAATTACAGGCACACGCAGAGAAGCTACTTGCCAACGGCAAGCGTATGCTGACCTTTGGTGGCGATCACTATATCTCTTTACCGTTGTTGCGCGCGCATGCGAAACACTTCGGTAAAATGGCCTTAGTCCATTTTGATGCCCACACAGACACTTATTCTAATGGCCCGACCTTCGACCATGGCACGATGTTCTATACCGCGCCACAAGAAGATCTTATCGACCCGGCTCACTCAGTCCAAATTGGTATTCGCACTGAGTACGATCCCTCTTTAGGGTTTACTGTTCTGGATGCAGCATGGGTTAACGATACTGCGGTAGAGGACATTCTCGCTAAAATTCGTCAAACCGTAAGCGACCTACCGGTCTACCTGACCTTCGATATAGACTGTCTTGACCCCGCTCATGCGCCCGGTACAGGTACGCCAGTAGTCGGTGGCTTGACCAGCGACAAAGCGACGAAATTACTCCGTGGCTTACAAGGCTTAAACATCGTCGGAATGGACCTAGTCGAGGTTGCGCCTGGTTATGACCATGCTGATATTACCGCTCTTGCGGCTGCAACGGTCGCGTTAGATATGCTACATGTACAGGCTGCTAATAAGCAGGCTCAGCGCTAATCATTATTCTAAATAGCTTAATTACGAGGAGTGTAAGATGGGATTACTCGATAGCATTGTCGGATCACTAACGGGTGGAGAAGGGCAACAAAATTCTCTAAGTCAACTTCAAGCTGTCTGGTCTTGGGTACAAGAGCAGGGTGGCGTGGAAGTGCTGATCCAAAAATTCCAGCAAGGTGGCTTAGGAGAAATCCTCTCTTCATGGCTGAGTAACGGTAGCAACCAATCTGTTAGCCATAGCGACATTCAATCCGCTTTTAGCCCGCAAGATTTACAATCCCTGGCAGATAAGCTTGGTACCGATGTTCAAGGCGCCTCAGGCACCTTATCTGAAATTCTGCCGCAACTGGTTGATAAAATCTCCCCGCAAGGTGAAGTCCATCCTGAGGCCAGTGGTAACGCGCAAAATGATCTGGGTTCATTAGTGGATTCAATCTTCAAGCGTTAAATTGTGCGGATCGAATGTACTTTCGTTCGGCACATCATGTACATTGAAATAACTAAGTTTCCAATTTGTGTTGAAAGTGTTTAAAAATCAACACAACTAAATCATCCGATCTGGAGTGAAAGATGCCTTCTGAAAAAAAACTTGCTAATGCGATTCGTGCACTCAGTATGGATGCGGTCCAACGCGCTAAATCTGGCCACCCAGGTGCACCGATGGGCATGGCAGATATCGCTGAAGTATTATGGCGTGAGTTCTTAAATCATAACCCGAAAAACCCGTCATGGGCCGATCGTGACCGTTTCATTTTATCCAACGGCCACGGCTCAATGTTGATCTACAGCTTGCTGCACCTCAGCGGTTACGATTTACCAATCGAAGAGTTGAAAAACTTCCGTCAACTGCACTCTAAAACCCCAGGCCACCCTGAATACGGCTATACCGTGGGCGTCGAGACAACGACAGGCCCATTAGGTCAAGGTATTGCGAATGCCGTCGGTTTTGCGATTGCAGAACGTACATTGGCTGCGCAGTTTAACCGCCCAGGCCACGACATCGTCAATCACTACACCTACGCCTTTATGGGTGACGGTTGTATGATGGAAGGGATCTCGCACGAAGCTTGTTCTTTAGCGGGAACCCTGCAACTTGGCAAACTGATCGCTTTCTATGACGACAACGGTATCTCTATCGATGGCCATACCGATGGCTGGTTTAGTGATGACACAGGTTTACGCTTCGAAGCTTACGGCTGGCATGTTATCCGTGGCGTTGATGGCCACAACAATGAATCCATCCGTCGTGCGGTAGAAGAGGCTCGTGCTTCTGAGCGCCCAACGCTGATTATGTGTAAAACCGTTATTGGATTCGGTTCTCCTAACAAAGCGGGTACGCATGATTCACACGGTGCACCATTAGGCGACGATGAAATCGCATTGACTCGTAAAGAGTTAGAGTGGGATGCCGCACCATTCGAAATTCCAGCAGATGTTTATGCTGCATGGGATGCGAAAGAAGCCGGTGCGAAGAAAGAGCAGGTGTGGAATGAGAAATTCGACGCCTATGCGAAAGCCTTCCCTGAATTAGCGGCGGAGTTTAAACGTCGTACTGAGAATCAACTTCCTGCCAATTGGGCGGCTGAATCACAAAAATTCATCGAAGACTTACAAGCTAACCCACAAAAAATTGCAAGCCGTAAAGCTTCACAGAACGCGATCGAAGCCTATGGTAAATTGCTGCCAGAGTACTTAGGTGGCTCTGCAGACTTGGCGCCAAGTAACTTGACTATGTGGTCGGGCTCTAAGTCGATCAAAGATGACGCTGCAGGTAACTACATTCACTACGGTGTACGTGAATTCGGTATGACGGCGATTGCTAACGGCATCTCGTTACACTCAGGTTTCATTCCTTATACCGCAACCTTCCTGATGTTTGTGGAATACGCACGTAACGCTGCGCGTATGGCTGCGTTGATGAAACTCCGTCAAATCTTAGTGTATACCCATGATTCTATCGGTTTAGGCGAAGATGGCCCAACTCACCAACCCGTAGAGCAGGTCGCAAGCTTACGTACTACGCCAAACATGAGCGTATGGCGCCCAGCTGACCAAGTCGAAACAGCAGTCGCGTGGAAAGAAGCGATTGAACGTCAAGACGGTCCTTCAGCACTGATCCTTTCACGTCAAAACCTCGCGCAACAAACGCGTACTGCTGAGCAACTTGCCGCGATCAGCAAAGGTGGTTATGTGCTGAAAGATAGCAAAGGCCAACCAGAGCTTATCTTTATCGCCACCGGTTCTGAAGTACAGTTAGCGGTTGATGCGGCAGAGAAATTGACCGCAGAAGGGCGTAAAGTCCGCGTCGTCTCTATGCCTTCTACCGACCACTTCGATAAGCAAGATGCTGCTTACCGTGAGTCAGTACTGCCTGCAGCAGTGACCGCACGTGTCGCAGTTGAAGCGGGTATTGCTGATTACTGGTACAAATATGTTGGCTTAAACGGTGCAATCGTAGGCATGACCACCTTTGGTGAGTCTGCGCCTGCAGAGCAACTGTTTGAAGAGTTTGGCTTCACCGTTGACAACGTGGTTGCAAAAGCGAAAGCTATTCTGTAACACCCGTCAAGAGAATAAAGCATGGCATCTGCCATGCTTTTTTTTTGATTTAAGCCTGAATGATTATGCGGACAGCGAGCGTTGAGGGAGCGAAAAGGCCAGCATTAGCGGCTGACGCGTGGCGTATTGGGTAATTATGTGATCTTGATCGTATTTTAGAAATGACTGTTGATCTCTATCATTCCGCTGCTTCCGCAGTTGATTTATTCTCAAGTCGATAGAGACCATCCGGCTTAAAATTGGGTATCTAAATTTATCAAATCGTTGTAGCCTCAAAAGATAATCTTAGTATAAGGGCAACAGGCCCCTACGTTGATCAAGGTGATAGATAAGCAATGAGCCTCAGAATTGCGATTAATGGTTTTGGTAGAATTGGTCGGGCTGTTGTGCGGGCACTGTATGAGACAGGCCGTCACCTAGAGGTTACCGTCGTTGCGATAAATGAAGTCGCCGAAAGCCGTGGTATGGCACATCTTTTAAAATATGATACCACCCATGGTCAGTTCGCATGGGAAGTTAAGTTAGAAGGCGAGCAACTCTTTATTGGTAGAGATGCGATTACGCTACTGCATCATTCATCTCTCGACGAACTGCCATGGGGCGATCTCGATATTGATGTGGTCCTAGATTGTACTGGCGTTTACGGCAGCCGGGCTGATGGTGAAGCGCACCATCGAGCTGGGGCGCGTAAAGTTCTTTTTGCCCATCCAGGTGAATCCGATTTAGATGCAACGATTGTCTATGGTGTGAACCATGACACGCTCCTGCCTGAACATCGGTTTGTTTCCAATGCCTCCTGTACCACCAACTGTATTATCCCTGTGATCAAGCTTTTGGATGACGCTTTCGGTATTGAATCCGGAACGGTTACCACTATCCATTCAGCGATGCATGATCAACAAGTTCTTGACGCTTATCATCCAGATCTGCGCCGAACCCGCGCGGCAAGCCAGTCGATAATCCCTGTCGACACACGACTCTCGGCAGGCATTACCCGGATATTTCCAAAGTTTCTTGACCGATTTGAAGCGATTGCGGTACGAGTACCGACAATCAATGTTACCGCAATCGATCTTAGCGTAACGCTCGAACAAAAAGTAACGGCGCAGCAGGTCAATCACCTATTGCAGGAAGCTGCCAATGGCTGCTTTCATGGTATAGTCGACTATACCGAGCTACCCCTGGTCTCGGCGGACTTTAACCATGATCCCCACAGTGCGATTGTGGACGGTTCGCAAACGCGAGTCAGTGGAGGACACCTGGTAAAAACGTTAGTATGGTGTGATAACGAATGGGGCTTCGCCAACCGAATGATCGATACCTGTTTTGCGATGTCTGACAACACTTTCAAACCTGTCGCCTAAGCGGCGGGATAAACTTAAAGAATCAATAAGAGGATTCACCATGTCTGTAATCAAAATGACCGATCTGGATCTCGCTGGAAAACGTGTTCTGATTCGTGCTGATCTTAATGTGCCAGTCAAGGATGGGAAAGTGACGTCAGATGCGCGTATCCGTGCATCACTACCAACCATTGAACAAGCCCTGAAGCAAGGCGCGAAAGTAATGGTGACCTCTCACTTAGGTCGTCCAACAGAAGGCGAATATAACGAAGAATTCTCTCTGCTGCCTGTTGTGAACTACCTGAAAGACAAGCTTGCGGGCACAGATGTTAGCCTGGCAAAAGACTACCTTGACGGCGTAAATGTTGAGGCGGGGCAGCTGGTGGTACTGGAAAACGTTCGCTTTAACAAAGGCGAGAAGAAAGATGACGAAACCTTAGCGAAAAAATATGCAGCGCTGTGTGACGTCTTTGTCATGGATGCATTCGGTACGGCTCACCGTGCTCAAGCCTCTACCCATGGTGTGGGTAAATTTGCGCCTATCGCCTGTGCCGGTCCACTGCTGTCAGCAGAACTTGACGCGCTAGGTAAAGCGATGAGCAACCCAGCTCGTCCTATGGTAGCAGTGGTAGGGGGATCTAAAGTGTCCACCAAATTTGATGTACTGCAATCTTTAGTCGGTATTGCTGATACCGTCATCGTCGGAGGCGGCATTGCCAACACTTTCGTTGCAATCGAGAATAACGTCGGTAAGTCACTGTATGAGCCAGACTTTGTTGAATCTGCGAAAAAGCTCCGTGATGAACATGGGATCCCGGTTCCAGTTGACTCACGTGTCGGGACCGAATTCTCCGAAACGGCTCCCGCTACCGTGAAGAAAGTTAACGAAATTCAAGATGACGAAGAGATCATGGATTTTGGTGATGAAACTGCGGCGCAAATGGCCAAGATCTTAAAAGAAGCAAAAACTATTCTGTGGAACGGCCCTGTGGGCGTATTTGAGTTCCCTAACTTCCGTAAAGGAACTGAAATCGTCGCTAATGCTATCGCAGATAGTGATGCGTTCTCAGTTGCCGGCGGCGGCGATACGCTGGCGGCAATCGACCTATTCGGTATTGAAGATAAAATTTCATACATCTCCACGGGTGGCGGTGCATTCCTTGAGTTTGTGGAAGGCAAAAAGCTCCCAGCTGTAGCAATGTTAGAAGAGCGTGCGAAACAATAATAAATTCTGAGGAGGGCTATCCCTCCTCTATTTTCTACCGCTGAAAAGATGATCTCAGCTTACGACCAACGAAACAGGACAACACTTATGTCTAAAATTTTTGATTTCGTAAAACCGGGTGTCGTTACGGGTGAAGACGTACAAAAAGTTTTCCAAGTAGCTAAAGAGAATAAATTCGCGTTACCAGCAGTCAACTGCATCGGTACTGACTCAATCAATGCGGTATTAGAAGCTGCAGCCAAAGCTAAAGCGCCGGTGATTGTTCAGTTTTCTAACGGCGGTGCAGCATTCCTAGCAGGCAAAGGTTTTACCTCAGATAAGCCACAAGCAGCGGCTATCCTTGGTGCTATCACGGGTGCTCAACACGTCCATCTGATGGCTGAGCAATACGGTGTACCGGTTATTCTTCATACCGACCACTGTGCTAAAAAATTACTGCCATGGATCGATGGATTGCTGGATGCAGGCGAAGCACACTTTAAAAATACCGGTAAGCCACTGTTCTCTTCACATATGATCGATCTGTCCGAAGAGTCGCTAGAAGAGAATATCGAAATCAGCGGTCAATACCTTGCGCGTATGGCGAAGATGGGAATGACGCTTGAGATTGAATTAGGTTGCACAGGCGGGGAAGAAGATGGTGTGGATAACTCACACCTCGATAACTCGGCGCTCTACACTCAGCCTGAAGATGTTGACTACGCTTACCAAAAGCTCAGTGCTATCAGTCCTAACTTCACCATTGCCGCATCATTCGGTAACGTACACGGGGTTTATAAGCCAGGTAACGTCCAACTGACGCCAAAAATCCTGAGAAATTCACAAGACTACGTGAGTGAGAAGCATAACCTTCCTCACAACAGCCTGAACTTTGTTTTCCACGGCGGATCGGGTTCTTCAGCAGAAGAGATTAAAGAGTCTATCGAGTACGGTGTTATCAAAATGAACATCGATACCGATACGCAATGGGCAAACTGGGACGGTATCCTGCAGTTCTACAAAAAGAACGAAGGCTACCTCCAAAGCCAACTGGGTAACCCAGAAGGTGACGATAAGCCAAACAAAAAATACTACGACCCACGTGTCTGGTTACGTGCGGCACAAAGTTCAATGGTTGTTCGCTTAGAGCAAGCCTTCCGTGAACTGAATGCCATCGACCGTCTGTAATCCCTCCCCAAACGCCAGCTCTGCTGGCGTTTTCTCCATTTAGCATAGTAAATTTCTTGAAGTTACCTGGCGAGGTTGGCAATTCGCGGGTTTTTAGTTACCCTTTTTATGGGACGTCTTTCAAAGATGCTCAGTGCTATTTTTTTGGGAACTAACGACAGGAAGATTTAATGCAAGATCTTAACGTAGTAAACGGCTTACATAATGCCGGGACTTGGATTGAAAAGAACCAGTCACTTTTATTAAGCTATGTAGTGAATATCGCCGCGGCGCTGGTCATTCTCTTTATTGGGTTTACCGTTGCGAAAATCGTTTCAAGAGCCATCAATAAAGTTTTACTTTCGCGTCATATTGATCAAACAGTCGCCGACTTTATCTCGATGATTGTCCGCTACGCGATTATCGCGTTTACCCTGATTGCTGCAGTCAGCCGAGTTGGCGTACAAACCGCCTCCTTCATTGCCGTACTGGGTGCCATTGGTGTAACCGTTGGTTTAGCGTTACAAAATTCACTCTCGAACTTTGCAGCCGGTGTGTTGTTGGTTACCTTCAGACCTATTCGGGTTGGGGAATTCGTGGATGTTGGCGGATGTTCGGGTACCGTTTTAAACGTACAAATCTTCCAAACCACGCTAAGAACCTCTGACGGTAAGATTGCGGTTATCCCTAACGGCTCAATCTTCACAGGTAAAATTATCAACTATTCACGTGAACCAGAGCGCCGCAATGAATTTATCATTGGCGTGGCTTACGATGCTGATATAGATCTGACAATGAAAGTACTGCGTGAAGTGGTCGAGGCAGATAAGCGTGTCATTAAAGACAAAGGGATTGTTGTGGCATTGAACGAAATGGCCCCTTCATCACTTAACTTTATCGTACGTTGCTGGAGCAAAAGCGACGATCTACAACAGGTCTATTGGGATCTGATGGCTGACTTTAAACGTGCTTTAGACAAGCACCAAATCGGGATTCCATTCCCACAAATGGACGTCCACCTTGTACGTAGTAACGAGAGTTAACGCCTAATCTCCGCAGTCAGCCAAGCTGGCTGTGGAGTATTCATTTTACTAATTGCCCCCCATTTTTTTTAATTTCCTATCGCCTACCTCTCTATCGCACACTAGCCCCCTGCGTGATTAAGGGGGATTAAATGTCTGTTTTTATACAAGGTTTTGCATTGGGTGCGGCGTTAATTTTACCGATCGGCCCACAGAATACGATCGTATTACGCCAAGGTATGTTGCGGCGTTATGCTTTCTTAGCGGCAACCTTTTGTGTGGTGAGTGATATGATACTTATCACGACTGGCGTATTAGGTGGCGCGGCATTTTTACAACGCTATCCATTGTTAATGCTGGGGATGACATGGATGGGCGTTGTGTTTTTGCTTTGGTATAGTTATGGCATCTTTAAAACCATCCGCCAACCCATTATCCCTGAGGTTGCAGGTGTTAACGTTAACTCACTGCCGCAGCTGCTTATGACTCTAACGGCTGTGACGTGGTTAAACCCTCATGTTTATCTGGACACCGTGGTATTACTAGGCAGCCTTGGCAGTCAAATTCCCGCTGCATTACGCTTAACCTTCGCCGCAGGGGCTATCTCAGCCTCAATCCTTTGGTTCTATTTACTCTCGTCAGTTTCAACATTACTGTCGGCAAAGCTTATGCAGCCACGTATTCAAAAGG
>Ga0308162_1000248_pt1 | contig 65453 bp, 64 predicted proteins | sample PhySR2_FD_201370 | JGI IMG/M metagenome (GOLD analysis project Ga0308162, IMG submission 201370) | Phyllosphere microbial communities from UC Gill Tract Community Farm, Albany, California, United States - DLSLS.R2 | ecosystem: Host-associated > Plants > Phyllosphere > Unclassified | place: USA... | reverse complement strand
GCGAGTGCCCACACAGATTGTCTGATAAATTGTTAAAGAGCATTGCGAATCAACGTTTTAACTCGTTGTCGCGAGGTGGCGTATATTACTCGCTTCACCTCAGGAGTCAATCATTATTTTGATTTTTTCTCCTGGACCAAATCGCTTCAGTCCCTGTCACCGCGCTGCGTATCTCGCTTTGCCGTGTCAGTGGATGCGCATTATAGGGAGTTCCGCTCAGAGCGCAAGGGATTATTTAAACTTTTTTATTGAGTGGTGATAAATCAAACCAAACGTGCAGATATCAGACAAAACCCTAAGAAAAGCGCTGCTTTTTACAACAACCCGCCCCCATTTCATGAATAAAATCGCCGTAAGACTTTAATTAAGCCTCAACTCTATGCCCAAGATGCGTATACTTAGCAGACTAATTCAATAAATAAAGGACCTCTCAATGGTTCGTTCCACCAGCGACCTCACCGGATTGCCTTGGATTGCGGCGATGGCTTTCTTTATGCAGGCATTGGATGCCACTATCTTAAATACTGCACTGCCTGCTATTGCCGAAAGTCTGCACCGTTCACCCCTCGCCATGCAATCTACGATCATTAGTTATTCGCTAACCGTCGCAATGTTAATTCCGGTAAGTGGTTGGCTCGCCGATCGGTGTGGAACGAGAAAGGTCTTTATTTGTGCCGTCACCTTGTTTGCCCTAGGGTCTCTCGCCTGTGCCTTATCAAACTCACTGGGACTATTGGTTGTCTCTCGTGTCGTTCAGGGAATCGGCGGTGCCATGATGATGCCCGTTGCACGACTTACGCTACTTCGTGCTTATCCGCGGAATGAACTCCTTCCTATATTAAACTTTGTCACCATGCCGGGATTATTAGGCCCCGTCATGGGACCCGTGCTCGGTGGCTTCTTTGTGACCTACGCCAGCTGGCATTGGATTTTCTTGATTAACATTCCTATTGCATTGATCGGGATTTTCTTTGCCCGTAAATACATGCCAGACTTTACGGTACCAAAGCGGAAATTTGATGCACTAGGCTTTCTTCTATTTAGTGGGTCGATCGTTGCATTATCAATTGGCGTAGAGCTGTTAGGCGAAGCACAAGTCTCGTTAAGTGTTGCGATAGCGGCAATGGTAGTAGGTGTTTTACTTCTCGCTTTCTATATAAAGCATGCGGTTAAGTACAAGACGCCTTTAATCAACCTTGCGATGTTTAGAATCCGTACCTTCTCCGTAGGGATTGCGGGAAACGTTGCCTCGCGGCTCGGTACCGGATGTATTCCTTTCCTGATTCCTTTATTACTGCAAGTCGCTTTTGGCTATTCCGCGCTTTACGCTGGCTTTATTATGATAGCCACTGCAGCAGGGGCTATCTTAGCCAAATCAACCGTCACTCCGTTACTTCGCCGCCAGGGTTATCGCCGAACGTTAGTCGGTATTAGCGCCATGATTGGCTTATTGATAATGAGCTTTGCCTTGCAGTCTGCGCAACACTCTATCCTGTGGTTACTGCCGCCCCTATTCTTGATAGGGATGGCAATGTCGACACAGTTCACGTCCATGAACACCATTACCTTAGCAGATCTCACCGATGAACATGCCAGCGGAGGTAACAGCGTACTCGCGGTCACTCAGCAATTGGCCATTAGTTTTGGCGTCAGTGTCAGCGCCGCCGTTTTACGCTTTTGGCAGGAGTACCAAACAACAACAGAAGGGCAATTCCAAGCTACCTTCATTACCATGGGTATTGTCACGGTAATCGCTGGCAGTACCTTCTTATTATTAATGAAGAGTGATGGCGAAAACCTTATCAAAAGACCGGCAAAAAAAAGCTAGGTCGATGTTCTAACCTTCAATTCAGGGGTGAGTGCCCAAGAAACAGGTGCTCCCCCTTTTTTCTCTTCGATTCGATGAAGTAATAAATCAATAGCGACTTGGCCGAGAGTATCTTTCGGTTGATGAATCGTGGTTAGGGGCGGGGTAAGGTATGCCGATAACGCGATATCATCATAACCAATCACGGCAACATCATCCGGTATAGTCAGTCCGGCACGGAACAGGGCTTGATAGACCCCGACCGCCATCGCATCATTACAAGCAAAGACTGCATCCGGTCGCGGCGTTAGCGTTAGTAGTTGCTGCATACTCGACATTCCGCCAGAGAATTCGAAATCGCCTTGAACAATATACTTTTCATTAATAGGACGTCCCGCCGTCAGTAGCGCACGCTTAAACCCCTCTACGCGCCGTCGCGCCGGGCTTTTGTCTAGTGGGCCGCTGATACAGGCAATCTGCTGATATCCTCGGTCAATCAGATGATTGGTCGCTAACTCCCCGCCAAGTAATGCATTCTCTTCAATAACATCGCTTAACCCAGTGAGTGGAGACCAATCCATCATAACTATCGGTAACGCAGGATAGCGTTGCAAAAGCGGTGCGAGTGCGGCGTGCCCCTCATTACACATTAGTAATAAGCCATCGACCCGCTTTTGAATTAATGTTTCGAAGCTTCGGCTCATGCGCTGAGCATCCTCCGCTGTATTGCAGAGGATTAAGCTATACCCCCGCGCATAACAACTATCTTCTACCCCTTTAACGACCTCTGCATAAAAAGGATTGCTACTGGTCGTGACCAGCATACCTATAGTGCGCGTTTGATTAAGCTTAAGGCTTCGTGCTAACGCACTGGGGGTATAGTTAAGTTTGGCGATAGCATCTAAAACCCGTTGCTGAATATCATCGCTCACAAATCGATTTTGATTAATGACATGTGAAACCGTAGAGGTCGATACCCCCGCTCTGCGTGCAACATCCTTAATCGTCGCCAACACATTGTCCTTATTATTGTAGAAAATCGATAATCTCATCACGCCAAGGTATCGACGTTTGTGCCCCTTGGCGGGAAACGGCAATGGCCGCCGCCGCTTGTGCAAAGTCTACTGCTTGCTGCCAATCAGCTGTTTCAAGATAGCAACAAAGAAAAGCGCCATTGAAAGTATCCCCCGCAGCAATGGTATCTTTCACCGTTACGTCATAACCCGCAATGCGTTGCCCCTGGCCGTTGACACTTAGCCAAACCCCGCGATTTCCTAAGGTAATCATAACGGTATCGATACCTTTATGATGTAAGTAACGAGCGGCTTGCTCGGCATCCTGATCGGTTTGAACGGAGATTCCCGTCAAGGCCTCAGCTTCGGTTTCGTTGGGTGTAATGATATCAATCAGAGATAGCAGATCATCACTTAGCGGTTGCGCCGGTGCTGGGTTTAAAACAGTTAAAATATCGTGTTGATGAGCAAGCTTTGCTGCCGCTAATACACTTTCTAACGGCGTCTCAAGTTGAAGTAATAACCCATCACAATCGGTAATCACTTGCCGATGTTTCTCGACATAGGCTGTTGTCAGGGCAGCATTCGCACCGGGGTAAATACCAATGGTATTTTCCCCCTGATCATCGAGGTAGATCATCGCAAGACCGGTAGCCTCACCTTCCGCCACCTCAATCGCCGAGATATCAATGTTATCTTTCAATAGCTGCTCGCGAATCGATTGACCGACCTCATCCTCGCCGACGCAAGCCATAAAGGCGATGGATGCACCACTGCGCCCAGCGGCTACCGCTTGGTTCGCCCCCTTTCCGCCAAAGCTCATCTGGTAATGTGTCCCAGACAACGTCTCTCCCGGCTTAGGGAAGTGCGGGACCTGCAGGACATGATCGATATTGATACTGCCAAGCACCACCATTTTTTTATTCGCTTGCATTGTCGCCGTCCGTTCGCGGTACCTCATTCAGGTACCGCGTTTATCGTTATTGAGGAGTGACTAAGGTGAGATCGACAGGAATAACCTTAGGAATTGCCTGACCTTTTAAAATCTTATCGGCATTCTCAACGCCGGTGATACCAATTTGCTCAGGTAATTGTGCAACGGTGGCCGCCATTTTTCCGCGTTTCACTGCCGCTATGCCATCTGCTGTCCCATCGAAACCGACCACTAGTACATCTTTTCTTCCAGCCGTCTGTAAGGCTCGTAACGCACCCAAGGCCATTTCGTCATTTTCGGCAAACACGGCTTGAACATTACTGTGGGCTTGCAGCAAATTCTGCATAACATTTAAGCCTTTGGTACGGTCAAAATCGGCGGGCTGACGCGCTAAAAGCGTAAAGTGATGCGCTTGTGCGGCTTCAGCGAACCCTTTTCCTCGCTCACGCGATGCCGAAGTCCCTGCAATCCCTTGTAACTGAATCACTTTCGCTCCCTCACCTAATTTTTGCGCGATAAAGTCACCGGCCATCTTGCCACCTTTGACATTATCGGAAGCAATATGACTGACCACCTCTCCCTTCGTTGCGACACGGTCAAGCGTGATAACCGGAATTTTTGCCTGATTAGCAATGTTGATCCCATTTCCCACCGCATCGGAATCCGTTGGGTTGATCAATAACAGTTTAGTGCCACGTACCGTTAAGTCTTGAATATTAGCAAGCTCCCGTGCGGGGTTATTCTGAGAATCGACCACCACGAGATCGTAGCCGAGTTTATCCGCTTCACGCTGCGCCCCTTGCTTCAATGAAACAAAGAAGGGGTTATTCAAGGTCGAGACCACTAAGCCTAATGTCTCTTTAGCCAATGCATTACCGCAGATCATCGTACTCATTAAGAGTGAAAGCGCCGTTAATTTTTTCATCGAAGATACCCTTAAAAAGTGAACAGTTATTGGTGACTTTTATTGTCTGCTAGCACCGCCAGCAGGATAACAATGGCTTTTACTATCATTTGGAAATACGACGACACACCCATAAGGTTTAACCCATTATTGAGAAACCCAAGGATCAATGCGCCAATCAAGGTTCCCGTAATACGTCCTCGTCCACCGGATAAGCTACAACCGCCTAATACGACTGCAGCAATCGCATCCAATTCGTATCCCGTTCCTGCGGTTGGCTGCGCCGAGGAGAGACGAGCAACTTCAATGCTTCCTGCCAAAGCGGCTAACGCACCGCAGAGGGCATATACGGTAATTTTTATACGAGTAACATTGATGCCTGAGAGTCGGGTAGCGGCCTCATTACCACCTAACGCATAAATGTAGCGTCCCAAACGGGTATGATTGAGTAGATACCATGCGGCAATAAAGACAACCGCCATAATCCACACGGGAACCGGCACACCCAATAACTGACCAATACCGATAAGGCTGAAATGATCGCTATTATCGCTAAATCCAGTACTGATCGGGCTGCCATCGGTAAAGACCATGGTCGCGCCACGAAGTAATAGCATCATCACTAAGGTTGCGATAAAGGCTTGGACCTTCCCCCATGCAATCACTATCCCCGTCACGCTACCGATAAGGCCTCCGGCCACTAAGGCGGCAGCAACGGCTAGCAGTGCATTGACCTCATGGCCGATTAGCGACGCGACTAAGGCGCCGGTAAAAGCCAATAATGATCCGACCGATAGATCGATACCCGCTGCCAGAATCACTAAGGTCATCCCCACCGCCATAATGGCGTTGACCGAGGTCTGCTGTAAGATGTTGAAGAGGTTGGCTAGGGTGAAAAAATTACTACTTTGCGTCGCCACGACGGCTATCAATATCAATAGCGCGATAAAGGATTTTTGCTCGCGAATGCCGTACCATAACGAGCGTTTAGCTGTCGGGTTGGCGGTGGTGGGATTCATATCACTAACTCCTCGCTATGCTGCTTGCCGACGGCGGCTGCCATAAGTTTCTCTTGTGTCGCCTGTTGCCGAGTAAACTCGCCACTCATACGCCCTTCGTGCATCACCAGAATACGGTCACTCATCCCCAAAACTTCTGGCATTTCCGAAGAGACCAAGATGATGCTCAACCCTTGTGCTTTACACTGGTTAATGAGCTGGTAAATCTCTTTTTTTGCGCCAACATCGACGCCACGAGTCGGTTCATCGAGGATTAAGACTTTCGGTTTCGTCATTAACCCTCGCGCAATGGAAACCTTTTGTTGGTTGCCACCCGATAACAAGCCGATAGTCTTATCCATCGAGTCGGTTTTAATATTGAATAAACGGATAAAGTCCCCGACAGTCAGGCGTTCTTCGTGGTGTTTCAATCGTCCGCCGTGTCCCGAGAAATAAGGGAGGGCGGTAAGCGACATGTTGTGCTTAATCGACATGCCTAAAATCAGCCCTTCCCGTTTACGGTCTTCAGAGATGTAAACAATGCCTTGTTTCAGTGCCTGCTGCGGAGTTCGTACTTGGATAGGCTGTTGATTCAATACCAGTTCGCCTGCAGTTTTAGGGTAGGCACCGTAGATCATTTTCATTAGCTCAGTACGTCCCGCCCCCATCAATCCTGATATACCAAGGATCTCGCCGCTGCGTAGCGTAAAGCTAATATTATGAATACCCGGCCCGCTTAACTGATTGACCGCTAAGCGTATTACACCTGGCTCTTTATCAAGATGCGGATACTGATCCTCAAGCTTTCGACCCACCATCAGTTCAATGAGGCGCTCTTCATTGATAGCGTCGATCGGGTACTCGCCAATAAATCGGCCATCTCGAAAAACAGTGACATCGTCGCAGATATCAAAAATCTCTTTCATACGATGCGAGATATAGACGATGCCACACCCTTGGGCGGTTAATTCATTAATGACATTGAAAAGGGCGAGAGTCTCAGTATCGGTCAGGGCATCTGTCGGCTCGTCCATCACGATTACCTTAGACTGGTAACTCAATACTTTAGCGATTTCGACCATCTGTTGATCGCCGATTGATAAGCTATCGACCAACACTTTGCTGGAAAAACGGAGTTTCAAGCGGGCAAGTAGCCGATCGGCCTCGCGATACAGTGTTTTCCAATCGATACGTCCAAAGGCGAGTCGTGGCTCTCGACCAAGAAAAATATTTTCAGCCACTGTCAGGGTACCAATCAGGTTAAGCTCTTGATGGATAATGCCGATACCGGCTTCTTGTGACTGTTTCGGACCAGAAAAGACCGTCTCTTTCCCCAACCATTGGCACGTTCCAGCGTCTTTTTGGTAAATACCCGTCATGATCTTCATCATGGTCGATTTTCCGGCCCCATTCTCGCCCACTAACGCCATTACCCGTCCGGCCTTGACGCGCAGCGAAGCACCATCCAGCGCTTTGACTCCTGGAAAGGATTTTTCAATCTGGGTGAGGGACAATAGGCATTCAGTCTCCATCTTAAAAAGTGACTCCCGCCGTAAAGATCACATTGGCATAAGGGGTGCACTCCCCAGTACGAATGACGGCACGCGACTGGTGGGTCAGCGATTTAAACCGGTCGTGTGAGAGATAGAAAACCTCTACCTGTTGTTCCTGCTCGACTGACACGCGATCAATTAATGCCAGTAACTGCTGATGTGCCTGCGGATTATGCTCAACGATCTCTTCGGCGATATGTGCCGTTTGGATCTGCATTGCGGTGGCAACCACTTCACTCACTTGTTGAAAACTGGGGACGCCTTGCGTCAACGCCAGATCAATACGGGTAAGCGTTGGTGGGATAGGTAGCCCTGCATCGGCAATGGTCAGGGTCTCAAAATGACCGAGTTGCGTGACAAGATGGGCAATGTCGGGGTGTAATAGATGGCCTTTATTCATACTTCGCTCCTCAGCGAAACGTTTCGCTGGCAGTAGCATGAACGAAGCCTAATCGCTTGCTCAATCGAGTAATAAGAAAAACGTGATAACCATCGAATCGATTCGCTGAAACAGTGAAGTACACCAAATAATTGATGTAACGCTGTAATTCGTTACGCGAATAAATGTTTAGACGATCCGCTTTTAACCGAAGCCTTAGGGTAAGGAAGGGGATCCCCACTGCCTCGGTAAGACAGTGGGGGTAAGGATTAGCTAAAAACCATTCCACCGTCGATCAATAGCGATTGTCCGGTCATATAATTAGCATCCGGTCCAGCAAGGTAGGAAACACAGGCCGCAACATCGTCGGCTTCAGATAAGCGTCCCAAGGTAATACGTTTTGCGAACTGCTCCGTTCCGTAGCCTTCGGGTTGTCCCGCTGCCGCCGAAATTTCTTTATCAATCCGTTGCCACATCGGCGTTTTCACGATGCCTGGGCAATAGGCATTAACGGTAATCCCTAGCGGAGCCAAATCACGGGCAGCGGTTTGGGTTAACCCTCTCACGGCAAACTTACTGGAACTGTACACCGCAAGTTCTGGATTTCCCACGTGGCCCGCCTGAGAGGATGCATTAATAATTTTTCCCCCGTGACCGAGCTGCTTAAAGGCCTCGATAGCCGCCTGCATCCCCCAAATAACGCCTTTCACATTGATGTTATAGACTTTGTCGACAATATCCTCAGTGATCGACTCAATAGGCGTTGACGGGGCAATCCCGGCATTATTGACGATGACATCGAAGTCACCGAAAGTACGCTGGGTTTGCTGAACCGCGGCAAATACCTGCTCGCGATCGGCAACATCGGCCTGAATTGCTAGCGCGTTGCCCCCCGCTTGCTCAATTTTATTGCAAACACTTGCGGCAGCCTGCGCGTCGAGATCAACTACGGCGACATCGAACCCATCACGGGATAACCGTAGTGCAATCGCTTCACCAATACCTTGTCCTGCACCTGTCACTAATGCCACTCGATGCTTCATCTTATAATCCTTCTTAGATAATTTGACTTAGATGTAGCGCTTCCATTAACCGTGGATTATCGGAATAATCGACGGGAATCGCTACGACTGCAGGCCCCTCCACATCCATTGCGCGTTTTAAAATAGGTTCAAGCTGATCGGTACTTTCAACGGCAAAGCCTGCTGCACCGAAAGCTTCAGCATAGGCCTTGAAGTCGATGGCCCCGAACTTAACCCCAGAAACGCGTTGGTATTTTTTTTGTTCTTGCATCGCCACCATGTTGTACTCATCATCCACCCAGATAATGTGCAAAATGTTGGCTTTTAGTCTTACCGCTGTCTCCAGTTCCATACTGGATTGCATAAATCCGCCATCTCCTGAGACCGACACCACTTTTCGTGAAGGGTCCACCAACCAGGCACCGATAGCCCAAGGTAGCGCGACCCCCATAGTTTGTTGTCCATTAGAGATAATGATTTGCCGTGCACGGAAACTGTAAAGATACCGAGCGATCCAAATGTGGAAACTCCCCATATCAACCGTTAACGACACATCGTTATTAATGATGTCTTGCATCGCCCGCACGATACGTAAAGGGTGTATCGCAAACTGGTTTAACTGATGGGCTTTCGTCGAGAGAATTTGCCGCTGCAACTGCCTATCTTCTAATACTAGGCTCGTCTCTGGGCTAAGAATCAGCGGGCTGGCGATGTGTTGAGTTAATAGCGTGAGGGTCTGGGCAATATCACCAATCAGCTCAATATCCGGAATATAATAATTATCTGGTTCGGCTGGCACGACATCGATATGGGCCAAGGATACATTGCCGTCGCTCCACATCGCTGGCTCATATTCTACTGGGCTATAGCCGATGGTGATCACTAAGTCCGCTTGCCGTAATAACTTATCGCCAGCTTGATTATTAAATAGTCCGACACGACCCGCAAAGCGGCTAAAGTGCGCTTCGGTAATCGCTCCTGCCGCCTGATAGGTGCTCGTTACCGGAATATGGCTGGCATCCAATAACTGCTTGAGCGCTTGCGCATTATCCGCTTGGCTGGCCATCAGACCCAGCAAGATTACCGGATTTTTCGCCTGCTCAATCTGTTTCGCGAGGGCTTTAATATCGTTAACGGGCGCTGGGCCTTGTTTCATTGATGGGATAACTGGCAGCGTGTGGCCGCGTACCGGATCATTAATAATATCTTGTGGCAGACTCACAAAGGTGCCACCGGGCCGTCCCAGCTCAGCTTTACGAAAAGCATTGGTGATCACTTCGCTGATTGCATCCGCCGAATTGACTTCTACCGAGTATTTGGTGATCGGCCGAAACATCCCTACCGTATCCATACTCTGGTGTACCTGCTTTGCGCTATCGGAGCGTTTAACCGCGCCGCCTATTGCCACCACTGGGTCACCCTCACTGGTCGCGGTGGCGACACCGGTAATAATATTGGAACATCCCGGACCTGAGGTGACTAAGGTTACCCCTGCTTTGCCGGTTAAGCGGCCAATTGCTGCGGCCATAAAGGCCCCGTTTGCCTCGTGCCGAACCGGGATCATCTCTATAGATGAATCGACTAAAGAATCGAAGACGCGATCAATTTTAGCGCCAGGAATACCAAAAATCTGCTTTACGCCTTGTGCTTCGAGTTGTGCCACCACCAGGTCCGCACCGGATTGCCACTGCTTATCTTGAATTTTGTTACGCATTATTATCTCCACTTAACTCTCTACTGCGCGTATCGCTTGATCGAGACCTTCGGGGTGTAAATCGGCATTAAGAAATTCATGATGGGTAGGTAAATCCACCACAAGCTTATGAATATCACCAAACGTCAGCGTCCCAGACAGTAATTGGTAGTCCAGAAGGTGGCCGCCCCCTTGCCGATCATCGGTAATAAAATGTTCGTGGTATCCGGCAACGTTGATTCCCTGCATATACTGTGGTGTGCGAAAACCAATCACTGACCCCGTTTTCTGATTAAAGGTAAAGATAGGTTGCTCAGCTATCGCTTCTTGCATGGGTCGGTAAGGCCGACACTGTTCCGGCACTGTGCGGGTCTGCGCTTGCTGGAAGTTCCCCTCTATCCGCAGGGCGCAGAACAGGTTGTCTGAAGGAAGGTGCTGATCGATCAGTCGATGAATAGCTTGGCGTGACGTGGGCTGGTCCAGCTCGAGACAGTAGTCTGGTTGGAAGAACGTCATCACGGCAAAGGGGGTTTGTTGCTCCGCTCGCGCTTGTTGAGCGCTACCGTCAGACTTCAGTTGGTAAATTTGATGATCGAGGGCGACCAGTTCACCATCTAAATGATTAAAGGTCCCCAAGCCAAAATCGCCTTTTTCGAGCAGATCCGCAACGGTCATCGAACCGTCATACACCCCACTCAGTAAGGCACTCATTAAGGACGTTTGAAAAATCACTTTTTCAGGTCCTTGCTGATGGGCCAATGTAACCATCTGTCCGAGTTGTGAGGCACAGTCGCAATCAATAAGATGATCAGCCATGCTTTCCTCTCTATAAGTAAAAACCTTAGAAAGTATGTTGACCTATGACGCTATCGAGTTCCAATATAGGGAAGGCCCGACTTTAAGACGTTATCGATATGGAACTGCGTTATCTTCGTTATTTTGTTGCCGTCGCGGAAACGCGCAACTTCACTCGTGCGGCTGAAAAGCTGTCAATTTCCCAACCTCCCTTAAGCCAACAGATTCTCCGTTTAGAAAGGGAAATCGGTACGCCGCTTTTTCTCCGTTTAAAAAGTGGGGTGGAATTAACCGAGGCAGGAGAGGCTTTTTATAAAGAAGCCAAGCAAATATTATTGTTGACCGATCAGGCTCTGGAAAAGACCCGCGGTATTGCCCGAGGTATCAATGGTAAGGCGACCTTAGGCTTTGCCTGTTCCAGCGTCTTTCACCCTATACTGTTTGAGCGGTTAAAAAAGTTCCAAACGCGCTATCCTTCAGCGACCCTACTTTCAGAAGAAAGTAATATGTCGCAATTGATGCAATCTTTGCGCGACGGGACATTGGATGCGGCCTTTGTCCGATTACCTTGCCAAACAAGCCAAGAGTTCACGCTGCATACGTTGACACAAGAAAGGATGTATCTCGTGGTTCGCGAGGAAGAGGCGAATACTCCTCTTGATACGCTCCTCGCAGAGTCACCACTCATTTTATTCCCAAGAGAGTTGGCTCCCAGCCTTTATGATCTCATCATCCATTTTTGCCATGATCAGGGTGTCGTGCCGCGGTTAGCGACCCAAGCGCCGCAGATGTCTGCCTCAATCACGATGGTTGCCAGCGGCTTTGGGTTTACCTTTGTGCCCGAATCACTCACCATCATTGCGATGCCCGGCGTATCCTACCGGCGAATCGAGGACCCGCAGTTAACCACTGAGATAGCTTTGGCATGGCGTCGTTGGGATCGCTCGCCCATCATCAAGCATCTTCTTGCCTTGGTCAGAAACGATAATCAATAACCCTCTCCAACTGGCAAAAAAATAGGCGCTTCATGCGCCTATTCTTCATTAGATTTCCACTTGGGTACCCAGTTGAATAACTCGGTTAGGTGGGATCTCAAATTGGTCAGGTGCCCGCAAGGCATTACGTTGTAGCAGTAAGAATAACTTACCGCGTAAGCGCAGATACCATGGCCGTTTACCCAGAATTAATGACTCGTTTGACATAAAGAATGATGTCTCCATCATCCGACAATTCAAGCCTTCTAGCCCACAGCGATGGAAGATATCTTCCATATTAGGGATTTCCCGCCAACCATAACTGGCGACAACTCGCCAAAATGTTGGTGAGAGCTGCTCAATACTGACACGATGCACATTATGCACATAAGGCGCATCCTCAGTCCGTAAAGTCAGCAGAACGACACGCTCGTGCAGCACCTTATTATGTTTAAGATTGTGCAATAACGCGAAAGGAATGATGTTCTTCACTCTGGTCATATAGACCGCGGTTCCTGAGACTCGCACAGGGGGATGTTTCTCTAGAGAAGAGATCATCGCTTCCAGTGAATTACCGTGCTCATGCATCTTTCTGAGCGCCCGGAAACGTTCACTCTTCCACGTCGTCATAATGATAAACATCACCAATGCCAGTGTCAGAGGCAACCAACCACCAGATAAGATCTTCACTAAGTTTGCCGAAAATAATGGCACATCGATACAGAGTAAGAAGATACAAAGGGGAACGACCGAAAACAGGCTCCAGTGCCAATTTTTCCTCGCCACCGTACAGGAAAGTAACGTCGTTAATACCATGGTACCGGTGACGGCAATCCCATAGGCAGCGGCTAAGTTACTCGAATGTTTGAAGCTCACAATAACCAACACGACAGCGGTATAGAGTAGCCAGTTTACGACCGGAATATAAATCTGCCCTGACTCATTTTCCGAGGTATGAATAATACGCATCGGCGGAAGATAACCTAAGCGTACCGCTTGTCGAGTTAATGAAAATACCCCAGAAATAACTGCCTGAGAGGCAATAACCGTCGCAAGAGTCGCTAAAATTAGCATTGGGATCAGCGCCCAATCAGGGGCTAATAAGAAGAACGGGTTTTTAATCGCCTCGGGATGTTTGAGCAACAGCGCCCCTTGACCAAAGTAGTTCAGCACAAGAGAAGGCAGTACCACCAGCATCCAAGCGATACGAATCGGGAGCTTACCAAAGTGTCCCATATCGGCGTAGAGCGCCTCTACCCCAGTAATCGCTAACACCACCGAGCCTAATGCGAAGAAAGAAATGGTCTTATAGTGCAAGAAAAACTGTAAGGCATACCACGGATTTAATGCTTGCAGGACCGCCGGATTCTTAATGATCCCATTAATCCCAAATACCGCGAGCAGTATAAACCATAGCAACATAACCGGCGCAAATAGCTTACCTACCAGTCCGGTGCCATGTTTCTGAATAACGAACAGTAAAGTCAGCACCACTATCGAAATCGGTACAATAAAGACGTCCAGTGATGGCGCGGCGATTTCCAAGCCTTCAATCGCGGAAAGTACCGACATGGCTGGGGTGATCACCACCTCACCGAAGAAGAAACTGCCGCCAATCAATCCCAGAATCAGCACCACCGCCGTGGCGGTTGCGTGAGTATTTCTCCCCGCCAGCGACATAAGGGTTAAAATCCCCCCTTCGCCTGCGTTATCCGCACGCATAACATAGCTGATGTATTTCAGCGAGACGACCACCACCAGCAACCAAAAAATTAAGGAAAGGAAACCAAAAACAGACTGTTGTTCGATACCAAAACCAAATTCGCCAGAAAGGCATTCTCGCAACGTATAAAGAGGACTTGTGCCGATGTCCCCGTAAACGACACCTATGGCTGCCAGTGTCAACGCTGCTGTAGACTGTTTATTCTCTGAGTTCATAAAAATCTTCTGTTTAGATCGATTAGTCTTAAACAACCTTGATAATTAATGGAGTCCGCACAGTATGCACAGTTTTAGTAAAAAACCTATCATGCATTAACATATGCTATTACTTAATGACAAAAATCATTTACAGTGCAAAGAGAAAAACTTACGCTCGCCTCGCTAGATAGCGAACTTAGCTGCGATTTAAGGATGCCTGATGATACCCGCACAACTCCTCGCCGATAGAATTGTCCGCCTGAGTAATCAATTAGAAAAAGGCTTGTATGAACGTCACGATGTCATACGTCTTTGTCTACTCGCTGCGCTCAGTGGCGAGAGTGTCTTTCTCATGGGGCCACCAGGGATAGCGAAGAGTTTAATTGCCCGCCGTATTAAGTGTGCGTTTAAACAGGCAACGGCCTTCGAATATCTCATGACGCGTTTCTCAACGCCAGAAGAAGTCTTCGGCCCCTTATCTATTCAGGCTTTAAAAGATGAAGGGCGATATCAACGTATCACCGAAGGCTATTTACCGGATGCAGAAGTGGTGTTCTTGGATGAGATCTGGAAAGCTGGCCCGGCGATACTGAATACCCTCTTAACCGCGATTAACGAACGGCGGTTTCGTAATGGTAAGGATGAGCAGAAGATCCCAATGCGCTTATTGATCAGCGCCTCCAATGAATTACCGGATGAAGAGAGCGGCTTGGAAGCACTTTATGATCGGATGTTGATCCGTCTATGGCTCACCAACGTCAATGAAAAGCGCCACTTTCACGGTATGCTTTTACAAGTAGAAGATAACCACTTTTCCCTCGAAGACGATAACCTCGCCATTACCGACGAAGAATATTTCCAATGGCAGCAAGCCATCCCGAAAGTATTACTGCCCGAAGAGGTCTTCGAACTTATCTATCGACTGCGCCAACAGCTTCAGCAGCTTGCCGATGCTCCTTATATCTCGGACCGTCGATGGAAAAAAGCAATTCATCTATTACAGGCCAGCGCCTTTTTCAGTGGTCGACAAGCGATAGCGCCTGTGGATCTGATCTTATTAAAAGAGTGCCTATGGCATAACGCCGCTTCGCGCACGCTTATTGAGCAAGAGATTCGCACACTCTTACTCCAGCATGCCTGGCAGCAGCAACCGATGTTGTTGGCATTGCAGCAAATCCAAGCGCGTAAGCAAATACTTCATCAAGAACAGAGCCTGACTCAAGCCTTCAAACTGACGAAGCAGAGTGCAATGTTTAGCCGTAAGCCGCATTACCAGTTGCCTAGCACACTGACTGGCGAGACCTTTACCTTACTTTTACAGCAGCCGCTTACCCTGCATCATTTACGTGTCACGTATATCGTTATTGAGCGTGAAGCCCTCCACCATTGGTTACAAAAAGCCGGTGATATACGGGGTAAATTAAACGGTATTGGTTTTCCGCAATCTCTCGATTTATCGGTCGATGAACAAGATTGCCTCGTGGTGAGAGATATCAGTTTACAAGCGACACGCTTAAACTATGAAGATGATGTCATCCGTAGCGATATGCCTGAAGAGATTGTTAAACAGTTTGCTCAGCTCCATGACCGTCTCCAGCAACAACGCCTGCTCTTCCGCCAGCAACAACAATGCCTATTTATTAATCATGACTGGTTGGCCGACATCGAGGCTAGCCTGCAAGATGTTGCGGCACATATCGAACAGGCGCAGCAATGATTTCCCTTGATACATTGCTCAATCTGCTGACGCTAAATGACAGTATTAATCTGAATGATTTTTTGGCGACCGTGCTCACGGCGCCACAATTGGTCCTGCTTTTCGAAAAAAGCCCCAAGCTGAAGAAAATGCTACAACGCGAGTTGCCACAGATTAAAGCATCCATTACGCAGCAACTTAAAGATACCCCTGTTCCGTACGCATTAGCGCAAGAGTTCGCCTTCTATACTCAAACGCTAGGACTGACTTATTATCAATTTACCCAACAACTGCAACAAACCTGTCAGCAGCTTGAAGTACTCAACTCCCCTTTTTACGAAGAGGCACAAAGTTTACTGAAGCAGACTGGGGGAGAGTCGCTAACACCTGCCCAACACAGTCTATTTACCCAACGTTGGCGAATGAATCTGACTCTTCAAGCCTTGACGCTCAATGACGATCTGCTGGAGCAGCATAAACAGAAATTGATAGAAGAGTTAAAAAAACAACTCTCGATGAGCGGATTTCTCGCGCCACTGCTCAACGATGATGAAGAGATGAGCCATGGACGATTATGGGATCTCAGCAAATCATCGCTGCATACCGCGGACAGCGAACGTTTAACCGAATACAGCCATTTTCTACGCTCCCAGCCGCAACTCAATGAACTAGCACAAAAGCTGGGGCGCAGCCGAGAGTCCAAAGCGATTGCTGCAGACACAACTCAACTTGGTGTCGAGCAACACTTACAATCGATTACCAGCGCCTTCCCCGAAGAGGTCCAAGGTGTTCATCAGAGTGATGACGTATTACGCCTTCTGCCACCGGAGCTGGCCTCATTGAGTTTGCACGAACTTGAAATCGAGTTTTATCGCAAGCTTATCGAAAAACGACTTCTTACCTATCAGCTACAAGGCGAAGACCACCAGCTGATGACAACACAACGGCCGGTTACCTATCAAGAAAAAGAAAAACAGCCCAAAGGTCCGTTTATTGTCTGCGTAGACACCTCTGGTTCTATGGGCGGCTTCAATGAACGCTGCGCAAAAGCGTTTTGCCTCGCACTGCTTAAGATAGCGTTTCAAGAAAACCGACGTTGCTTTGTGATGATGTTTACCCAAGAAATCATACAATACGAATTAACCGCCGAGAGCGGCATGCCTCAGTTAATCCGTTTTTTAAGCCAACGCTTTCGAGGGGGAACAGATATCGGCCATTGCCTACACGAAGCGGTAAAACTCTTACAAACCGACAGCTGGCAGGAAGCCGATGTCGTGGTCATTTCCGATTTTGTTGCACAACGCGTTAGCGAAGAGATCCAGCAGCAGATTCGCCAGCAGAAACAGCTGCATCAGCAACGCTTTCATGCCGTTACGCTGTCCGATCATGGAAAGCCTCGGTTGACCTCTATTTTTGATTTTATTTGGCCTTTTGATACAGGATTAAAAAGCCGTTTAAAACGCTACGTCCGGCGCTAAATACTAAGGGACTGCTATAGTTTGAACATAATCATTAAGGAAAGCGACTATCGTGAAAACTACTACGCTAACACCAGCTTTTACCCCCTCGCTCTCAGGCGGTGACCCCGAGCAGAAACGTCGAGAACTTCTCGACTACTTTCACACCACTTGGCACACCTACGAGCAATTGTTTACCTGCCTCACGGAAGAACAGGCGTGGACAACTAAAGCGATTCCGCTTCGCCATCCACTTATCTTTTATTACGCGCATACCGCTACCTTTTTTATCAATAAATTGATCGCTGGCGGCTACCTCACCGAACGGATCGATGAGCGAATGGAAGCCATGATGGCCATTGGCGTCGATGAGATGAGTTGGGACGATCTGAATGACGATCATTACGCTTGGCCCACCCCTGCAGCGGTACAAGACTATCGCGATCGTGTTCGCCAACAAGTGATTGAGGTAATTACTCATCTTCCCCTCACCCTCCCTATCGGTTGGAATGATCCAGCTTGGGCAATACTAATGGGTATCGAACATGAGCGTATTCATCTTGAAACCTCAAGTGTTCTCATCCGACAACTCCCTATCAGTTGGGTTACCCCGCAACCGGCTTGGCCTATTTGTCCGCACTTCTCATCAAGTCGTCAAGATGTACCGGACAATACGTTAGTACCTCAATCAGGAGGAACATTAACGCTGGGTAAGCAAGACGATTACTACGGCTGGGATAATGAATATGGCCAACAGGTGCAAACAATAGCGCCTTTTGCTGCCAGTAAAATGCTGGTGAGTCACGCCGAGTTCTACGAATTTGTCGGTGATGGCGGCTATCAAACTGCCGAGTGGTGGGATGAAGAAGGCTGGGGGTGGAGAAGCTACACTCAGGCTGATAAGCCGACATTCTGGGTAGGCGATATTGCATCACCCGATCAGCTTAAGCTTCGGGTCCTCGCCGAAGAGATTGATTTTCCGTGGGATTGGCCTGTCGAGGTTAATCAATTGGAAGCCTCGGCTTTCTGTCGATGGAAATCAGCGAAATCAGGCCGACCGATTCAGCTCCCTAGCGAAGGAGAGTGGGCATGGTTACGCGAGCCGATCGACGGGGACCACCCAGACTGGCACACTCCTATCGGAAATATCAATCTGCAAGGCTGGGCTTCTTCGTGTCCTGTTACCTATTTTGCGCAGGGTGATTTCTTCGATATCGTCGGTAATGTGTGGCAATGGACCACGACGCCGATCAGTGGTTATCAAGGCTTTACCGTACACCCACTATACGACGACTTTTCGACCCCGACCTTCGACGGTAAACATAACTTAATCAAAGGCGGGAGCTGGATATCAACCGGTAATGAGGCGTTAAAAGATGCACGCTATGCTTTTCGTCGTCACTTTTTCCAACACGCTGGCTTTCGCTACGTAGAATCGACTCATCAGGAAACTATGCTAAAAAATCCTTACGAAACTGACACCATGGTCGCTCAATATCTCGACTTCCAGTATGGCGAGAACCGCTTCTGCGTAGAGAATTATGCTAAAGCCTTGGTCGAGAAAGTGATACCCCATTGCCACAGTACCCTTCATGCCTTGGATCTCGGCTGTGCCACTGGACGTGCCAGCTTCGAGCTAAGTCGCTACTTTGATCGGGTAACCGGTATCGACTATTCAGCGCGCTTTATTGATGTGGCGCTACAATTGATGACCGGAGAAGATTTCCGCTATGCACTGCCAACCGAAGGCGAGCTGGTCGATTATCATCAAGTCCGCCTCAGCGATTTGGCCATTACCGCCGAACAATGGCAAAAGATCGATTTTAAACAGGGGGATGCCTGTAATTTAAAGGTGACACACGCCGAGTATGATCTTATCTTTGCCTCAAACTTAATTGATCGCTTACGCGAGCCAACACGCTTCCTTAAAAGTCTTAGTGCATTATTGAAACCCGGTGGCGTGCTAATGCTTTCTTCACCCTATACGTGGTTAGAAGTGTTTACGCCTAAAGAAAATTGGTTAGGCGGGATTCGAGAGAACGGTGAAGCCGTCACCACCTACCAAACATTGCAGCGACTATTACGCGATGATTTTGAGGAGATTCAGCCAGCGGAAGATATTCCGTTTGTCATCCGTGAGACGGCCCGTAAACACCAATATACCGTGGCGCAAGCAAGCTATTGGCGCCGCAGAGCGTAGCGTACAAGCGCCCGTTAGGGCGTTTGTTTTTTCAAGGATTGTAATATGTCTGATGCCTCGCAACTCGACGAACTGGATCGAGATATTCTTAATGTTCTGCTTAAACAGGCAAAAACGCCCTACGCCGAACTGGCCAAGATGTTTGGCGTAAGTGCCGGGACCATCCACGTTCGTGTCGAAAAGATGCGCCAAAGTGGTGTAATAACGGGCACCCATATTGCGGTCGATCCCCGTAAACTCGGGTTCGATGTATGTTGCTTTATTGGCATCATTTTAAAAAGTGCGCGCGATTACCCCGCTGCTTTACAAAAGCTTGAAGCACTCGATGAGGTCGTCGAGGCTTGGTACACCACTGGCCACTACAGTGTCTTTATCAAAGTCATGTGTCGATCCATCGATGCATTGCAGCATGTGCTGGTCAATAAGATCCAAACCATTGATGAAATACAGTCCACCGAAACTCTGATCTCTCTACAAAACCCCATCGATCGGCCGATCAAAGCGTAATCGTCCTCAATACTGTGGATAAAGTTATCAGTGCTTTGATCCACAGTGCTCAATCTTTCCTAAATAGTTAAAAAATAATAATCCCCCTATTATCCACAGGTGGATCACCGCTTGATCACCGAGTACAATGGCCGCCTTTATTGAGGAGGGTATATGGCTGAAATTACTTTTATTACGGGTAGCACACTGGGGAGTGCCGAGTATGTTGCAGAACATCTCGCGGATAAATTAAGCGAAGCAGGTCATACCAGTGAATTACTTCATGGTGCAGAGCTCGATGAAGTCCCGTTAGAAGGAATTTGGATCATTGTCACCTCCACTCACGGTGCTGGCGAGTTACCGGATAATCTGCTCGACTTTAGTGAAGCCTTATCAGAACAAAAACCGGATCTAAGTGGTGTTCGCTATGGTGCGATAGGACTCGGTAATCGAGAGTACGATCTATTCTGTGGGGCGATAAAGACGCTTGATGAGCAATTAACCCAGCTCGGAGCCACCCGAATTGGCGATCGTCTTGAAATAGATGTGCTAGAACACGAAATCCCGGAAGATCCGGCTGAAGAGTGGCTGGTGGAGTGGGTAGAGAAGATTTAACCCCCGCGTTAGATCGTTTTTTTTTCGAGATCCCTAGTTTTTTACTCTGTATTTAACAGAAAGAACATGAAAGTTCTGTGGATAACAATGCGGGGATCATGCGTAAAACCCGTGGTTATCCACCTAATAACCTGAGTTCACTTATTGAGCTGTGTATAACTACCGATCTTGATCCCAGCTTATACGGAGAACGATCACCGATCATTCACATGAAATGATCCCATTGAATAGCCTGATATTGTTAAAGAAATAATGGTTATCCACAGAAAAGGTCGATCCTAATAAGAGATCTAACAGAAAGATCATATACAAAATAAAGATCTTTCTTTTAAACCTTAAGGATCGTGCCACTTTCCCCCATTCGAGAATTTAAGTAGAATTCATCACCTGGACATTCAGTCCGACAGATTTCATCAACCGAGGTACACTTCATGTTTTATCCAGATCCTTTTGACGTCATTGTCATTGGTGGGGGTCATGCTGGCACGGAAGCGGCAATGGCTGCGGCTCGTATGGGCCAAAAAACGCTATTGTTGACTCACAATATCGATACGTTGGGACAGATGTCCTGCAACCCGGCAATCGGCGGTATCGGTAAAGGCCATCTGGTTAAGGAAGTGGACGCCTTAGGTGGATTAATGGCCACGGCGATCGACCACGCGGGTATTCAGTTTAGGATACTAAACAGCAGCAAAGGCCCAGCGGTACGGGCAACTCGCGCACAAGCGGATAGGGTTCTTTACCGTCAAGCGGTAAGGACAGCTCTTGAAAACCAGCCTAACCTGATGATATTCCAACAAGCTGTTGACGATCTGATCGTCGAAAACGATCAGGTAGTGGGCGCTGTGACCCAAATGGGCTTGAAATTTAAAGCCCGTTCGGTCGTTCTAACGGTAGGCACCTTCTTAGACGGTAAAATTCATATCGGCTTGGATAATTTTAGTGGTGGCCGTGCGGGGGATCCGCCATCGATCCCACTTGCTCGTCGTTTACGTGAACTGCCTTTGCGAGTTGATCGTTTAAAGACTGGCACGCCCCCGCGTATCGATGCACGCACTATCGACTTTAGCCAACTTGCGCCGCAACACGGTGATAATCCAAGCCCAGTCTTCTCATTTATGGGAAATGCTGCACAACACCCAGAGCAAATGGCGTGTTACATCACTTATACCAATGAAAAAACGCATGATGTGATCCGCAATAATTTGGATCGTAGCCCGATGTATGCAGGGATTATCGAAGGCATTGGCCCGCGCTATTGCCCTTCGATCGAAGATAAGGTTATGCGCTTTGCGGATCGTAACGCCCATCAGATATTTTTAGAACCTGAAGGCCTGACCAGCAATGAGATTTACCCCAACGGGATCTCAACCAGCTTACCTTTCGATGTCCAAATGCAAATTGTGCATTCGATGAAGGGTCTGGAAAATGCACGGATCATCCGTCCTGGCTATGCCATTGAATATGATTTCTTTGATCCTCGTGACCTGAAACCGTCACTGGAGAGTAAACATATTCAGGGCCTATTCTTCGCGGGCCAGATCAATGGCACAACCGGATATGAGGAAGCTGCAGCGCAAGGATTACTTGCAGGACTTAATGCTGGACGTTATGCATCCGAAAAAGAAGCGTGGACACCACGACGTGATGAAGCGTATATCGGCGTACTCGTTGACGATCTCTGTACGCTCGGGACTAAAGAACCCTACCGGATGTTTACGTCGCGTGCCGAATACCGATTGATGTTGCGTGAAGATAATGCCGATTTACGCTTAACCGCACAAGGAAGGGAATTAGGTCTGGTTGATGATGCCCGCTGGACAGCCTTTAATCGAAAACTGGAAATGATCGAACTGGAACGTCAGCGTTTACGTGATATCTGGATCCATCCGAAATCTGCTAGTGTTGAAGAGGTTAATACCGTACTGAGTGCCCCGCTGACTAAAGAAGCAAATGGCGAAGATTTACTGCGTCGTCCTGAAATGACGTATCAGTCGCTCACCGGACTCTCATTGTTCACTCCCGCTGTTGTGGATCCGCTCGCTGCCGAACAAGTTGAGATCCAAGTGAAATACGAAGGTTACATCGCGCGGCAACAAGAAGAGATCACTCGGCATTTACGCAATGAAAACACGTTACTTCCTGTCGACCTCGACTATAAAAACGTCAATGGGCTGTCGAATGAGGTCGTTGCGAAGCTTAATGACCATAAGCCCACGTCGATCGGACAAGCCTCGCGTATCTCAGGGATTACTCCCGCTGCCATTTCAATCTTACTGATTTGGTTAAAAAAGCAAGGGCTGCTTCGTAAGAGCGCATAAGTTATTGAGAGGGGTATTATCCCCTCTCCTTGTCGGAATAAATTTAGTGATTACACAACTCTCGAAACTGCTTAATCAAACATCACTTTCTCTCAATGAAAAGCAAAAACAACAGCTTATTGCTTATGTTGAGTTGTTAGATAAATGGAACAAAGCGTATAACCTGACATCAGTGCGTGACCCACAACAGATGATCGTACGCCATATTATGGACAGTATCGTGGTCGCTCCTTACTTAAAGGGAAAACACTTTATTGATGTTGGAACTGGACCTGGATTGCCCGGTATACCCTTATCTATTGTGTTACCTGAGGCTGAATTTACGTTACTGGATAGCTTAGGAAAACGTGTTAGGTTCTTGAAACAAGTTCAACACGAATTAACACTAGACAATATCGTACCAGTACAATCACGAGTGGAAGAATATTCCGCTACACCACTTTTTGATGGCGTGATTAGTCGCGCTTTTGCGTCAATCAACGATATGTTGCATTGGTGTCAACATCTTCCGACTGAGGGGGAGGGGCGTTTTTACGCCTTAAAGGGGCAATTTCCTGCTGAAGAGTGCAAAATGTTACCTGCAGGGATAGAAATCGAAACGTCACATCGATTAGTTGTGCCGAATCTCGACGAAGAGCGACACCTAGTAATACTTAAAAAAATCTAATAATAGGAACCGTAAAGGTTCCTTTTTTCATTTTATCACCGAAAATCCTATCTAAGTTACTGTTTACAATGGATAAATAATTGAGTTACTCTGTTTGTGCACAGTCAGCTGTGTAAACAAATAATTTAACTGGAAAGTATGAAAGGAAGCATTATGAAAGAACTTAATACACGGGAAACTCAGCAAGTGTCTGGCGGTATCTTTGGGTTGATTACGACACCGATCGGCGCCGTTATGGGCTTGGCGATTGGGTCGATTGTCGATGCGGGATGTAAAGCGGGTAATCTTGAGACGTCATTCAAGTGGTCAGGATTACAGTTAGGTGCAGGAATTGGCGCGGCAGTCGGTATTGCACCGATTACAGCCGCTTTAGGTATCGGTTATGGTGTGGTAAGTATTGTGAACAACAAAAACAGTATTCTTGCACAAATAGCAGCAAGAATGAGCTAATCCTTAGGATGAAAAGCAGAGGTATATAATGATAATATTTCTGCTTTTCAGCTTACAAACGTTATGATTCTCACCTCTTTTTCTTCCTCATCACACCGTAATTACCCCCTTTTTTTTGTAAGGGCTATTGTTCCTGCTCTTAACTATGTTTCAGTAATGTGTTTTTAAAGTTAAATCTTTTTGTTGTTAGCAGTTTTTATTCAGTAAATTATACGATTTTTTCTCTGGTAATTGGCTGAATAACGCTTTTCTGAAAGAAATTTAAATAATTGTTCATCTTTTCGCAAGTTACAGATTGAAATCGCAGGTGCTCCCCGTATAATTTGCACGGCTTTTGCTGTTCACTCTTTAAGTGGCCACAGCAGCTTTTTAAGCACACGAAATACCATTCCGGGTCAAAGGGGAATTTTCACGTTATGTCACTAGCCTTTTACAGTATGCGATTGGCTAAGGCGGTACTGATTATCCAGCTTGGAACATTAGTTGTTCTGGGTCTTCTTTTTACCCTAAAAAGCACTCACGATGGAGTTTCTGCTCTAGCAGGAGGGATAGCGGCCTGGTTGCCAAATATCCTATTTACGTTTCTGGCCTGGCGCCTGCAAGGGCAATCACCAGCAAAAGGGCGTGTTGCCTGGAGCTTTGCATTCGGTGAAGCGATGAAGGTTATCTTAACCATCATCATGCTTATTGTGGCGTTAGGTGTGTGTGGGGCTGCATTTTGGCCCCTTGCAATAAGCTGGTTGTCGGTGTGTGTAGTTCAAGTTATCGCACCGGTTGTAATTAACAAAAAAGGGTAAGAAGCATCATGTCCGCAGGAGAAATCTCAACCCCACAGGAATACATTGGTCACCATCTGACGCATTTACAGATCGACCTCCGTACTTTCCAGTTGGTGAATGCGCACGACGCTCCGGCAACATTCTGGATACTGAATCTGGACTCTATGTTCTTTTCTGTCGTCCTGGGACTGATCTTTCTGGTGCTGTTCCGTAAAGTTGCTAAAAACGTAACCAGCGGTGTGCCAGGTAAGCTTCAGGCGGCAATTGAGCTTGTTGTAGGTTTTGTCGATGCCAACGTACGTGATATGTACCATGGCAAAAGCAAACTGATCGCTCCGTTGGCACTGACAGTTTTCGTCTGGGTCTTCTTGATGAACTTCATGGATCTGCTACCTATTGACCTGCTGCCTTGGATTGGTGAGCATGCATTAGGTCTGCCAGCACTGCGTGTTGTCCCATCAGCTGACGTAAACGTAACATTGTCTATGGCACTGGGCGTATTTATTTTGATTCTGTTTTACAGCATCAAAATGAAAGGGGTAGGCGGGTTCACTAAAGAACTTACTTTACAACCTTTCAATCATCCGATCTTCATCCCTATCAACCTGATTCTTGAAGGTGTTAGCTTACTGTCGAAACCTGTTTCACTGGGTCTACGTCTGTTCGGTAACATGTATGCGGGTGAGTTGATCTTTATCCTGATTGCAGGTCTGTTACCGTGGTGGTCACAGTGGGTTCTGAATGTGCCTTGGGCCATTTTCCACATCCTGATTATTTCGTTACAGGCTTTCATCTTCATGGTCCTCACGATTGTCTATCTATCGATGGCATCTGAAGAGCATTGATTTTTAAACCAACACTATTGATTTGATTGAAACAAACTGGAGACTGTCATGGAAAACGTGAATATGGATCTGCTGTACATGGCTGCCGCTGTGATGATGGGTCTGGCTGCTATTGGTGCTGCGATCGGTATCGGCATCCTTGGAGGAAAATTCTTGGAAGGCGCTGCTCGTCAGCCTGACCTGATTCCTCTGCTGCGTACTCAATTCTTTGTTGTTATGGGTCTAGTGGATGCAATTCCTATGATCGCTGTAGGTCTGGGTCTCTATGTGATGTTTGCCGTCGCCTAGTAACGTTGTTGGCGAGCATTACGCGAGCTAACAAACGAAGAACAGAGTCTGCCGCTTGTTATTATGATAAGCGGCAGAGCAAGTTAACTTATTGAGAGGCATTGTGCTGTGAATATTAATGCAACAATCCTCGGCCAGGCCATCGCATTTATCCTGTTCGTCGCCTTTTGTATGAAGTACGTATGGCCGCCAATCATGGCTGCTATCGAAAAACGTCAGAAAGAAGTTGCTGATAGTTTATCTTCTGCAGAACAAGCTAAGAAAGACTTGGATATCGCGCAAGCTAATGCGACCGACCAGCTGAAAAAAGCCAAAGAAGATGCTCAGGTTATTATTGAGCAGGCGAACAAACGTCGTACACAGATTCTTGAAGATGCGAAAGCTGAAGCAGATGCTGAACGTACTATGATCGTCGCACAAGCGCAGGCAGAAATTGATGCTGAGCGTAAACGTGCCCGTGAAGAGCTACGTAAGCAAGTTGCGTTACTGGCTGTCGCAGGAGCTGAGAAAATCATCGAGCGTTCCGTGGATGAAGCTGCTAACAGCGACATCGTTGATAAACTGGTCGCTGAACTGTAAGGAGGGAGGGGCTGATGTCTGAACTTATTACTGTAGCTCGCCCCTACGCCAAAGCAGCTTTTGACTTTGCTGTTGAGCACCAAGCTATTGATCGCTGGCAGAGCATGCTAGCATTTGCCGCAGAAGTGGTTCGCACTCCGCAGCTCGCTGATTTACTTTCAGGCGCTATCGCCTCTGAAAAAGCGGCTGCTACGGTGAATGCTGTGTGCGGTGATCAACTTGATGCCCACGGTCAGAACCTGGTTAAGGTAATGGCTACAAATGGTCGTTTGACCGCGCTTCCTGCTGTTCTGGAAAGCTTTATTCAATTACGTGATGCGTATGAAGCAACGGCGGAAGTCGACGTTATCTCTGCAAGCGCATTGAATGAAGAGCAACTGGCTAAAATCAGTGCCGCGATGGAAAAACGTTTATCACGCAAAGTTAAGCTGAATTGCAAAATCGATAAGTCTGTAATGGCAGGCGTCATCATCCGTGCGGGTGATACGGTCATCGACGGAAGTATCCGTGGCCGTCTAGATCGTCTAGCAGACGTCTTGCAGTCTTAAGGGGACTGGAGCATATGCAACTGAATTCCACCGAAATCAGCGAACTGATCAAGCAGCGTATTGCTCAGTTCGATGTCGTGAGCGAAGCTCACAATGAAGGTACTATTGTTTCTGTAAGTGACGGGATCATCCGTGTTCATGGCATCAATGATGTTATGCAGGGTGAGATGATTGCCCTACCCGGCAACCGTTACGCTATCGCACTGAACTTAGAGCGCGACTCTGTTGGTGCAGTAGTGATGGGTCCTTACGCTGATCTTGCCGAAGGCATGAAAGTGAAGTGTACTGGCCGTATTTTAGAAGTTCCTGTTGGACGTGGCCTGTTAGGCCGTGTTGTTAACACTCTTGGCGCACCTATCGATGGTAAAGGACCTGTTGAAAACGACGGTTTCTCTCCAGTAGAAATGATTGCTCCAGGTGTTATCGACCGTCAATCTGTTGATGAGCCTGTACAAACAGGTTACAAAGCAGTTGATGCGATGATTCCAATCGGCCGTGGCCAGCGTGAGCTGATCATCGGTGACCGTCAGACCGGTAAAACCGCGATGGCGATTGATGCAATCATCAACCAACGCGATTCAGGCATCAAATGTGTTTACGTTGCTATCGGTCAGAAAGCTTCAACGATTTCGAACGTTGTTCGTAAATTAGAAGAGCACGGTGCACTGTCTAACACTATCATTGTTGTTGCTTCAGCATCTGAATCTGCTGCACTGCAATATCTTGCGCCTTACGCAGGATGTGCAATGGGTGAATACTTCCGTGACCGTGGTGAAGACGCGCTGATCGTTTATGATGATCTGTCTAAGCAAGCTGTTGCTTACCGTCAAATTTCACTGCTGCTACGTCGTCCACCAGGACGTGAAGCATTCCCTGGTGATGTTTTCTATCTCCACTCTCGTCTGCTAGAGCGTGCTTCACGTGTTAGCGCTGAGTATGTTGAAAACTTCACTAAAGGTGCAGTGAAAGGTAAGACCGGTTCATTAACCGCGCTGCCAATCATCGAAACTCAAGCGGGTGACGTTTCTGCGTTCGTTCCGACCAACGTAATCTCAATTACCGATGGCCAGATCTTCTTAGAATCGAACCTATTTAACTCCGGTATCCGTCCTGCCGTTAACCCAGGGATCTCCGTATCTCGTGTGGGTGGTGCAGCGCAGACCAAAATCATCAAGAAACTGTCTGGTGGTATTCGTACCGCATTAGCACAGTACCGTGAATTGGCAGCATTCTCCCAATTCGCATCAGATCTTGATGAAGCGACTCGTAAGCAATTAGATCACGGTCAGAAAGTGACTGAGTTGCTGAAGCAAAAGCAATACGAGCCAATGTCTGTTTCTCAACAGGGTCTGGTTCTGTTTGCTGCTGAGCGTGGCTTCCTAGGCGATGTTGAACTGTCTAAAATCGGCAGTTTTGAATCTGCTCTGTTAGCTTACGCTGCTCGCGAGCACGCGGAACTGATGCAGGAAATCAACCAATCTGGTAATTACAACGGCGAAATCGAAGGGAAGTTCAACGCTCTCCTCGAAACGTTCAAGAAAACCCAGTCCTGGTAATGTCTTGCGGCTTGCTGAGTAAGCAGGCCGCCTGACTTTGAGGAGAAGCTCATGGCCGGCGCAAAAGAGATACGTAGTAAGATTGGAAGCGTAAAAAATACGCAGAAAATCACCAAAGCGATGGAAATGGTAGCCGCCTCCAAAATGCGTAGATCGCAGGAACGCATGGCAGCCAGCCGTCCGTATGCAGAGACTATTCGCAAAGTGATCGGTCACTTAGCGTTAGGAAATCTGGAATACAAGCACCCTTACCTGGATGAGCGTGACGTTAAGCGCGTCGGCTATTTGGTCGTTTCTACCGACCGCGGGCTTTGTGGTGGTTTGAACACTAACTTGTTCAAAAAATTAATGACAGAGATGAAAGCTTGGTCTGATAAAGGTGTTCAGAGCGATCTGGCCATTATCGGTTCTAAAGGACTCTCATTTTTCAAAGCTGTAGGCGGTAACGTTGTTGCTCAAGCAAGTGGCTTAGGCGATAAACCTGCACTGGCTGATATCATCGGTCCAGTCCAAGTGATGTTACAAGCCTTCGACGAAGGTCGTATCGACAAGCTTTATGTCGTTAGCAATAAATTTAACAACACGATGTCCCAGACCCCAACCGTTACCCAGATGCTGCCGTTACCGCCAGCTGAAGGCGAAGCAGAGTTGAAGTCGAAAACGTGGGACTACCTGTACGAACCCGATCCGAAAGCGTTGCTGGATACTTTGCTGCGCCGTTATGTCGAATCTCAGGTTTATCAGGGTGTCGTGGAAAACCTAGCCAGCGAGCAGGCCGCACGTATGGTGGCGATGAAAGCCGCAACCGACAACGGCGGAGAGCTGATCAAAGAGCTCCAGTTGGTTTACAACAAAGCTCGTCAGGCCAGCATCACCCAGGAACTTACCGAGATCGTCTCGGGGGCCTCCGCGGTTTAACCAGGTAACGAATTAGGTAGAGGATTCAAGATGGCAACTGGAAAGATTGTCCAGATTATCGGCGCGGTCGTTGACGTCGAATTCCCTCAAGATGCAGTACCACAGGTGTACAATGCTCTTGAGGTTCAAAATGGCGACGCTCGCTTAGTGCTGGAAGTTCAACAGCAATTAGGTGGCGGTGTTGTTCGTACGATTGCAATGGGTACTTCTGATGGCTTGAAGCGTGGTCTTCAAGTGACTGACTTGGCTAAACCTATTCAGGTTCCAGTCGGTAAAGCAACCCTTGGACGTATCATGAACGTTCTGGGCGAACCGATCGATATGAAAGGTGACCTAGCGAACGAAGACGGTAGCACTGTGGAAGTTAACCCTATCCACCGCGCTGCACCAAGCTACGAAGAGCTAGCGAACTCCACTGAGCTTCTGGAAACAGGTATCAAGGTAATTGACTTGATCTGTCCTTTTGCAAAAGGCGGTAAAGTTGGTCTGTTCGGTGGTGCGGGTGTAGGTAAAACCGTAAACATGATGGAACTGATCCGTAACATCGCGATCGAGCACTCAGGTTACTCAGTGTTTGCCGGTGTGGGTGAGCGTACTCGTGAAGGTAACGACTTCTATCACGAAATGACTGATTCAAACGTTATCGATAAAGTAGCGTTAGTATACGGTCAGATGAACGAGCCACCAGGAAACCGTCTGCGCGTTGCGTTGACCGGTCTGACTATGGCTGAGAAATTCCGTGACGAAGGTCGTGACGTACTGTTGTTCGTTGACAACATCTATCGTTACACCCTAGCCGGTACCGAAGTATCAGCACTGTTAGGTCGTATGCCTTCAGCAGTAGGTTACCAACCAACTCTGGCAGAAGAGATGGGTGTTCTTCAAGAACGTATCACTTCTACTAAAGCGGGTTCAATCACCTCTGTTCAAGCGGTCTACGTTCCTGCGGATGACTTGACTGACCCATCACCAGCGACCACCTTTGCTCACTTAGATTCAACAGTGACACTGAGCCGTCAAATTGCATCTCTGGGTATCTACCCAGCGGTTGACCCACTGGATTCTACCAGTCGTCAGCTGGATCCATTAATCGTGGGTCAAGATCACTATGACACGGCACGTGGCGTTCAGTCATTACTGCAACGTTACCAAGAATTGAAAGACATCATCGCTATCCTTGGGATGGACGAACTGTCTGAAGACGACAAGCTACTGGTTTCCCGTGCTCGTAAAATTCAGCGCTTCCTGTCTCAGCCGTTCTTCGTTGCAGAAGTCTTTACTGGCGCACCAGGTAAGTATGTTTCTCTGAAAGATACTATCCGTGGCTTTAAAGGCATCATGGAAGGTGAATTCGATCACCTGCCAGAGCAGGCATTCTACATGGTTGGTGCCATCGAAGAAGCCGTTGAGCGTGCGAAGAAACTGTAATAACAGTTTCCAGGAGAATAATTATGGCTAAAAGTTTTCACCTGACTGTTGTCAGCGCAGAGAAAGAGATGTTCTCTGGTGTTGTTCAACATATCCAGGTGTCAGGTAGCGAAGGTGAGCTAGGGATTTTCCATGGCCACACCCCGTTACTGACCGCCATTAAGCCTGGTTTGGTTCGTATCGTTAAACAAGATAATAGCGAAGAGGTTATTTACCTCTCTGGCGGTATCTTGGAAGTTCAGCCTAACGACGTTAACGTAATGGCGGATACCGCTATTCGTGGCGAAGAGTTAGATGAAGCGCAGGCGCTTGAAGCGAAGCGTCAAGCTGAAGAGTCAATGAGCAAAAACAACACTGATGTTGATTATGCCTTGGCTTCTGCGGAACTGGCGAAAGCGATTGCCAAGCTGCGGGTCATTGAACTGACCAAAAAAGCGATGTAATCAGGCCTAGTGCTCTGAATCATGCCAGCCCTTACCGGCTGGCATTTTTTTTAGTTGTTTTTCTTAACAATATCTGATTTTGGTAAGAGAAATATGGTGTATCCTGTGTCGTAAAGTGATTATCTTTTCAAGCGAATCAAACGAATTAGGATCTGTATGTCTAGTAAAGCGATGAGTGTGGTGATCCTTGCAGCAGGCAAGGGTACAAGGATGTATTCAGACCTTCCAAAAGTGTTACACCCCTTGGCAGGTAAACCGATGGTGCAGCACGTCATTGATACAGCGAAAGTCCTCGAAGCGAAAACGATCCATCTTGTTTATGGCCATGGTGGCGAATTGTTGAAAAGCCATTTAACCGATCCCGACTTGCATTGGGTATACCAAGCCGAGCAGCTTGGTACCGGCCATGCAATGCAACAAGCCGCCCCCGCATTCAGTGATGATGAAGATATTTTGATGCTTTACGGCGACGTACCGCTTATCGCGTCTGATACCTTACGCCGTTTGCAATCATCAAAACCTCAAGGCGGCATCGCCTTACTGACGGTGATTACCGATAATCCAACCGGTTATGGCCGTATTCTTCGTAACCAGGACATGATAACGGGTATTGTGGAGCAGAAAGATGCTTCAGCTGAACAGCTCACCATTAATGAAGTCAACACCGGGATTTTATTAGCCAACGGCGGAGATCTAAAACGTTGGTTGAGTCAGCTGACAAATAATAATGCTCAGGGTGAATATTACATTACCGATATTATTGAACTTGCTCACCGCGAAGGACGAGAAATCTGTGCGGTTCACCCGACGAAGCAAAGTGAAACCGAAGGGGTGAATAACCGCTTACAGCTCTCACAATTAGAACGTATCTATCAACATGATCGCGCAGAGCAGTTACTCTTAGCGGGTGTTATGTTACGAGATGCCTCTCGGTTCGATCTTCGCGGTAACTTAACCCACGGTCGTGATGTCGAGATTGACTGTAATGTCATCATCGAAGGCGACGTGGTGCTGGGAAATAACGTTAAAATTGGTGCGGGCTGTATTCTCCGTAATAGTGTGATTGGCGATAACACAGAAGTCAGCCCTTATAGCGTGATTGATGGTGCTCAGCTTGGAACCGCTTGTACCGTTGGCCCGTTTGCACGGTTACGCCCAGGGGCTGAGCTTGCTGAAGAGGTTCATGTCGGCAACTTCGTCGAAGTTAAAAAATCGCAATTAGGTAAAGGGACGAAAGCTGGCCATTTAAGCTACCTCGGCGATGCAACCATTGGCAGCGATGTCAATATTGGCGCAGGAACCATTACCTGTAATTACGATGGTAAATATAAGTACCAAACGGTGATTGGTGATCATGTCTTTGTGGGATCTGATACTCAGCTTATTGCACCGGTTACGGTCGGTGACGGCGTGACTATTGCTGCAGGTACCACGGTGATGCGTGATATTGCCTCAGCATCGTTGGCCTACAATCCCAAAGAGCAGTTAAGCAAAGCCGGTTGGCAGCCCTCAAGAAAGAAAAGTAACTCGTGAAAACGGCTTACATTCAAACAGTTTAGGATAATGTTATGTGTGGAATAGTGGGTGCGGTAGCACAACGTGATATTGCTGAAATTTTATTAGAAGGACTACGCCGTTTGGAATATCGCGGTTATGACTCCTCTGGCTTAGCTGTGGCTGACCAACAGGGGCATTTAACGCGCGTTCGTCGTTTAGGTAAGGTGCAGGCGCTGGTGGATGCTGTTGAGCAGCAGCCAGTCACTGGAGGCACAGGGATTGCCCATACACGTTGGGCCACGCATGGTGTTCCTTCCGAAGTGAATGCTCACCCACATGTATCTCATAATATTGTACTGGTGCATAACGGTATCATCGAGAACCACGATGAGTTACGCCCAGCACTGTTGGCCGATGGCTACGTTTTTACCTCACAAACCGATACCGAAGTGGTTGCTCACTTAATCCACCAGCAGCAAAAAATGCACGGTGGTAGCTTACGTGAAGTGGTACAACGCGTGATCAAACTGCTGCGCGGTGCCTACGGTATGGTCATCATGGATAGCAATGATCCCTCGGTGCTGGTGGCTGCACGTTCAGGTAGCCCACTGGTGATTGGTTTGGGAGTTGGTGAGAATTTTATCGCCTCCGACCAGCTGGCGTTATTACCCGTGACCCGTCGTTTTATTTTTTTAGAGGAAGGCGATGTCGCTGAAGTCACGCGTCGCACCGTGACCCTATTCCAACGTGATGAAATGCCTGTGACTCGCGCAGTCATTGAGTCTTCTGCGCAATATGATGCGGGTGATAAAGGCCTTTACCGTCATTACATGCAAAAAGAGATCTATGAGCAGCCTATCGCGATTAAAAATACCCTGCAGGGGCGTTTTCATGATGGACAAATCGACCTCAGCGAATTAGGTGAGTCCGGTCTTGCGCTACTTGCTCGGGCAAAACATATTCAAATCGTCGCCTGTGGAACCTCTTATAACTCTGGCTTAGTCTCCCGTTACTGGTTTGAGGCAATTGCCGGTGTTCCGTGTGATGTCGAGATAGCCTCAGAATTTCGTTACCGTAAATCGGTAGTCCGTCCAGATAGCCTACTGATTACCCTCTCGCAGTCTGGCGAAACGGCTGATACCCTTGCGGCGCTACGCTTATCCAAAGAGATCGGTTATTTAGGCGCATTGACGATTTGTAACGTTAATGGCTCCTCTCTGGTGCGTGAATCGGATATGGCCTTAAGGACCAAGGCGGGTACTGAGATCGGCGTCGCCTCGACCAAAGCGTTTACTACCCAATTGACCGTGTTATTGATGCTGGTGGCACAGATGGCTCGCCTAAATGGTAAGCCTGAAGCAGTGGAACACGAGATCATTCATGCGCTACAAGCTTTACCGGGACGTATTGAACAAATTTTATCGCAAGATAAAAATATTGAGAGCCTCGCAGAAGATTTTTCTGATAAGCATCATGCCTTGTTCTTAGGTCGTGGCGATCAGTACCCTATTGCTATGGAAGGGGCGTTAAAGCTTAAAGAGATCTCCTATATTCATGCCGAAGCTTATGCGGCGGGCGAGCTGAAACATGGGCCGTTGGCGCTAGTCGATGCCGATATGCCAGTCATTATTGTTGCGCCGAATAACGAACTACTGGAAAAGCTAAAGTCCAATATTGAAGAAGTACGCGCTCGCGGCGGGTTACTCTATGTCTTCGCCGACCAAGATGCCGGCTTTAGCGATAGCCCGAATATGAAAATTATTCCGCTGCCCCATGTCGAAGAGGTGCTTGCGCCGATTATCTATACCATCCCACTGCAGCTGCTTTCTTATTATATTGCGCTGATTAAAGGGACCGATGTCGATCAACCTCGTAACTTAGCGAAGTCGGTAACGGTGGAGTAAAGGTACGGTCAAACTGTAGGCTGATGTGGGATGACAAAATAGTTGTAAAACGGACAAAATAGATCTGAAGTGTGACAAAATAGATCTAAAATAGACAAAATAGTTGTAAAGTGAAAAAGTTCAGTTATGCTGGTTAAAAAGCATACTGGACTTTTTTTATGGCTAGATCTCAGCAGTGCCTTTCCGAACATCAAATTGCTCGCCGAATTAAAGAGGGGCGGGGACAAGGAAGTGGTAAAAAATACATACCATGGCTTTACGTTCAAGATGTTCCCTCAGAAGGCCGCTCCCATCGGGTTTACTCACATAAAACTTGCCGAATTCATCATCTCCTTTCAGATCTAGAACTCGCCGTATTTTTGGTTTTTGAGTGGGCTCCTCATATTAGCGATATCCGAGAGCAGTTCCCATTAAAGCGGGATGAAACCCAAGAAATAGCTAAAACTAATGGGCTTCGTCATCCAAGTATTCGGGGGGTTGATCAGGTCATGTCATCAGATTTCCTAGTAGATTCGACAGCGAACTCTCGGCGGCAGTTTGTTGTTCAGGTCAAATCATCTGAATCGTTGAATGACGCTAAGATAATTGAAAAGCTTGAAATAGAGCGTCGTTATTGGTTATCGAAGCAAATACCATGGTTTTTAGTGACGGAACAAGAAATCGATCCTGTCATCAAACAAAATATTAGCTGGATGTATCCGACCAAATCAGAAGGTCTGATTGATATTGATTTGATTAAGCAGCTGCCTATCCTGGAAAATGCTTTCCACAAGTCCCCAAATTCCAAAGTGATTGATATATGTAAGCAAATGGACACCGCTTATGATTTAGATCTTGGGCAGACACTACGAGATGTGAGAACTCTGATCGCAAATGGCTATCTAAAGTTCGATATCCATCAATTTTACAGAACTCTTGTGGCTGCGGACTTAGTTTTTTGCCCAATGAGCGATATGGAGGATTTGCTATATGTGGCAAACCAATGAGGTCGTAAAGTTTGATGATAAGCTATATCGTATTTTACTCGTTTTACCTGGTGAAGTTGTATGGATCTGTCTCGAATCAGAGACAGCGCAACCGGAATACATGCACGAATTAATGTTAAGTGATTGGATTGATTCATTACGATTAATTCGACACGAGGATCCATTCGAGAAAACTAATCTGGATGAACCTGCCATAGGTTCTGTCAGTTTCCAAAAGCGAGAATTCGGACTTCAGGTAATAAGACCAATTATTATTGATGCATATTGTTTTGATCCTTCCATTCGTTCAAAGCGAGTTGAACAAGTCCGCCAGTCTGGAATAGCGTCAATCGCAACTATTTACAAGCTATTGCGTCGATATTGGCAGCGAGGACAGCGGCCAAATGCTTTATTACCGGATTATAAGAAAAGCGGAGCACCTGGGAAAAGTCGAGCAGCCAGTGGTCAGAATAAAATTGGTCGGATCCGGCAATATGGTGATGGCGAGGGGATAAAAGTCACACCTGATATTGAACGTTTATTTCGTATTACTATTGAAAAATATTTGCTAAATAAAAACGCGGAGAAAACGACGGTTGCGTACCGCCGGTTCGCAGATTTATTTGAACAGTACTACCCTAGCGTCGCTATAGCAGACAGGCCAACGCTGAGACAATTCCGCTACTTTTACAATAGGGAATACAAACAGTCCGAGCGTTTAATTGCCAGAACAGACGCCGGTGTTTACAAAAAAGATATCAGACCACTTTCAAGCACGGCAACCACTCATTCACTTGGTCCTGGTAGTCGTTACGAAATTGATGCCACTATTGCTGATATTTATCTAGTCGATGATCATGACCGGAGTAAAATTATCGGCCGTCCAACAATTTATATCGTGGTTGATGTTTTTAGCCGACTGATCGCTGGCTTTTATATTGGGTTTGATAACGCATCCTATGTTGTTGCGATGCAAGCAATAGTCAATGCCTGTATTAATAAAACAGAAATTTGCGCGCAGCTTGGTATTAATATCAGTAGTGAAGAATGGCCTAGCATCGGCTTACCCGATGTCATTTTGGCAGATCGTGGGGAGATGATGAGTCATCAGGTCGATGCTCTAATTTCCGGGTTTAATATACGTATCGAAAGTGCTCCGCCGCGGCGTGGTGATGCAAAAGGTATTGTTGAAAGTTCCTTTCGGACCTTACAGGCAGAGTTTAAACCCTATGCGCCTGGAGCGGTTGCAGGTAATCGGGTTAAAAAGCACGGTGAACGAGATTATCGTCTCGAGGCAGCCATGTCGATTCGGGATTTTTCGCAGATTATTCTACGAACCATCTTATTCCGCAATAATTACCATGTAATGGATAAATACGACCGCGATGAGGATATACCTGCTGATATTCCGTCAGTGCCCATAGAGCTCTGGAACTGGGGAATGCAAAATCGGATGGGTAATTTACGGCAGGTCGATGCTAAGCATCTGCATATTGCGCTACTTCCTCGCCGTAAGGTTTCCCTCTCCCCATTTGGTGTAAGGATCTTTGATATGTTTTATTCCTGCGCTGAGGTGCTTAAAGAAGGCTGGTTACATCGTAGCACAACGATTAAACGTCCAGACTCTCTTAAAGCTGCTTACGAGCCTGGTTGCGCAGATAGAATTTATCTCTTTCCTCAATCCGGAAGTAGCGTTTATTGGGAGTGTTTGTTGACCGATAAAAGTCGACAGTTTCGTGGACTCAGCTTCTGGCAAGTTTGGGAAATACAGGCAGCTGAAAAGCATAATAAGGCAAATGTTAAACTTGTTGAAGATGTTAAACGGCGAGAGTTGGATGCTTTTATACAGCAAAAAATTACGACGGCCACTAAACAAGCGCCAATCACTTCTGCGAGTAATCGTGAACGTATTCAACAGATCATACCTAATAAAAAAGCGGCAAGAGATGTTGAACGGCAGCAACGGGTAAGGCCTGTAACGATAGAAAAAAACAAACCACTTGCTAATGTAGTCACACTAAAATCGGAAGAAGAAGATTATAGCTTCCCAGCTTTCGTACCTGGCCTATTTTCCGATAAAGAGGAGAATGAGGAATGACGGTTTCAAAACTCTCCGCAAGGTATCGTGAAACCGGTGTTGATGCATATATAGGTAATCCTTTCATTGAAGCCTTACCTCCTTTACAGGAGTCGGTAGATAGTGCGACTGCTCTTCGATCGGGGATGCGCTTTAATTTTGACGATTTACAAAAGCCTAGGGTTATACGATCACATAATATCAGTCGGATCATAGACGAATTTTTCCAACCACTCGGCGCGCACATGCTGCTAACAGAACGGGTATCTTTGATGATCCGTGGCGGCTATGTTGGACGCAATCCTAAAACCGGGGATTTACAGCGGCATTTACAAAATGGATATGAAAGAGTCCAGACCGGCGATTTATCAACCTTCAGGTTTGAAGAGGCAAAATCTACCGCACAAAGTATGTTGTTAATTGGCTGTTCTGGTAGTGGAAAGACTACGTCATTAGAACGGATTTTACAGACTTATCCTCAGGTTATTTATCATCCGCAATTAAATCTCGAGCAAGTGGTTTACCTTAAAGTTGACTGTTCACATAACGGATCACTTAAAGAAATTTGCCTGAATTTTTTTAGGGCGCTAGATAAAGCTCTGGGTGCAAATTACGAAAAAAGGTATGGCCTCAAGCGACATGGCATTGAAACTATGTTGGCATTGATGGCCCAAATTGCTAATACTCATGCACTGGGGCTGTTAGTGATTGATGAAATTCAGCATCTTAGTCGGTCAAAGTCAGGTGGCTCGCAAGAAATGTTGAATTTCTTTGTTACCATGGTCAATACCATTGGTGTCCCGGTAATGTTGATTGGTACCCCTAAAGCGAGAGATATTTTTGAGGCAGATTTACGCTCTGCACGTAGAGGGGCTGGTCTCGGTGCCATTTTCTGGGAACCAATGGCTCAATATCGCTCCAACCAACTCAATGAAGAGTGGGTTGCTTTTACTGATAATCTTTGGAAGCTTCAGCTACTGCAAAATAGAGATGAGTTACTGGCCGAAAATATTCGTGCGGTATGGTATGACTTGAGCCAAGGTGTAATGGATATTGTGGTAAAGCTTTTTGTGTTAGCACAACTTCGGGCACTAGCTCTTGGCAAAGAACGTATTACAGAAGGATTGTTGCGTCAGGTATATGAAGATGAGCTCATACCCGTTCACCCCATGCTGGCGGCTCTTCGATCAGGTATCCCAGATAAAATTGCGCAGTATTCTGATTTAATGATTCCAGAGATGGATAAGCGGTTAATTCAATTGCAGCAAGATATTGCCGCGATTAAAGAACAAACAGCTGAAGAAAAGGCGCTTCAGCAGCTGGCAACCGAGGACGAAAGACGACTGTACTTACTGCTAGCAAATGTTTATGACTCTAGCTTATTACTCCCCACCGTGCGTAAAGTCTTTAAAGAAAACCCAGGTACTACTATGGCGGATTTATTACCCATTGTATCTCAGTGGCTGTCGTCATACGCTGACAGTAATAATTCATTGAAGGGGAAATGCTCTAACACTAAAGAGAAAGTCGCCGTTATTAAACCGAATAATTGGGATGAGCTGGCATTAGAGGATCTTCGGTTTATCAAATCACAGTGTAAGAGTGCAACTGAAGTACATGCTAGACTCAGAGAACAAGGAATAGTATTGAACTTAGCCTCTGTGCTGAATCTAGCGAGTTAAGACTATGTACAATTTCCCCATACCATATTTGAATGAGCTGATTTATAGCACAGTGGCGCGGGCCGGAGTTTATCATGGTATTACAAGCTCTAAGCAACTACTGGATGAAGTATTTAATAATCGTAAAGTGATCGCTACGTTAGATCTACCTTGCCATTTGCAGCCATTAGCTGAACATTTAAAAAAAACAGGTAGCTTCTCGGTAGAGTACCTTATCTATAAACACACAATGTTTCCGCTTTATGCCCCGTTTGTTACAGAGTCGCACCGAGTGCGAGCTATACAATTAATGGCTGGTCGTTCCCAAGGTGCCGTGCATTTATCTCTTGGCGTGGCCGCATCAAGAATTAGAAATGATGCTCGTTTACGTTATTGTCATAGTTGTTTAAAAAATCAGTTAGCGCAATACGGAGAGAATTTCTGGCAGCGTAACTGGTTTTTTCCAGGGCTAAATGTTTGTCCACTACATGGAACTCTCAATACATTACCATTGAACACTACGGGACAACGGCACCAATTTCATGCGTTAAATATTAAGTTAGAACAGCCGTTAAATACTGAGTCTTGTAACCCAGATTTATTGTATTTATCACAATATGCCAATAAATTACTTGAATTGGAGCCCGGCGAATCACCCAGTTTCGCACAATGGACAGCTTTCTACCGTGATATAGCAAGCGACTTTGGTTTATGTCGCGGCAGTCATATCAAACATGATGAAGTTAATGAACTGGTTCGAAATACCTTTCAATTAAAAATCCTCGATCAATTACATCTACACATTAATTCGTCTGTAGATACTTGCTGGTTGAAGAGTATTTTTCGTAAACACCGTAAAGCGTTTAGTTACCTAGAGCATGGAGTCGTTTGGAAGACATTTTTTCCTAGTGTACCACCAGTTCAACTTATCGAACGAGTGCGCAATATCCGGCCTAATACAAAAATTTTCTGTTATGACGCTAAGGTACAAGCAACGAATCGTCGAGAATTACAACTGAAACGGCAACTATGGAAAAAAGTAGTATTAGAGCTTGGTGTAACTGGAGCACGTAAAGTAGCAGCAGGAAAAGCCTTATATGCATGGTGTTACCGAAATGATAGGGCGTGGTTTCTTCATTTCAATACAGAACACCAAAAGCGTCCGCTCCATTCAAAACCAGTTGCAGACTGGCACAAGCGGGACTTGAGAGTCGTAAGGCGATTATTCAGAGTATTACAAGTTAGTGAGCGTAGTTTTAACGGGCCTCGTTTATCTATTAACTACATGCTGTCTCAGCTAGATAATAAAAGTACAGTAGAGAAAAACTTAGACAAACTCCCTCTTGTGAAACGTTTTTTAAGTAGATATACCGAAAATATTACTGAATACCAGCTAAGAAGATTAAGTCATGCTTGTATTGATAGTTATCGAGAGACTAGCCAACTAAAAAGCTGGGTTGTTTTTCGTAAGGCTGGACTGAGTAAAGAACGCTTAACACCTGGAAGTAGGCAAGTTTTAGCTGAGTTACGATTATTCTGACAGTAGGTTCTATTTGTGCATAAAAAGAACGATACACTAAGTTTTTATTTCGAACTGATTTTTATATTAGCTTCATTTCCTTAACTATCAGAGGTTTTATAACTCTATATAGGAGAATGGTTTGACTAAATTTACTAGTTTTGATGACAACTGCTCCGTTATTCATATCGGTGATTTATTTCGTTATACCAATAGAGAAGACTTGTGGTATATCAAAGTTTGGTTTCGGCCATTTCAAAAGAAAAATTATACTCTTTTCAGTAATCTTCCTGCTTTGGCAAGAGGAAGGGTTATCAATCGTACTTTTCAACATTTTACTAAATCCGATCGGGTGCTAACGTTTAGGTCTAGTGACCAATTACATTCATGCTTACTATCTGAATTTCCAGAGTTAGACGTGATTGAGTCAGTAAAAAATGCTGATGGTAATCAGCATGGATTCTATTGGGATTGTAACCGAGGGGACCGCATCATTGTTCCTCAAATCGAGTTAGCGAGATCTATCTTTTTAGTTTCTTCTTATCTGTGTCGCTCATCGCTGAGTAGTACATCCTTACACGTGGATTTTGATGTACAGATAGATCATCTTAAAAGCCACGCTGACATTTATATTTTAAAGAATAGTTCTTTTCCTCACACATCTTTGAAAAAAAGCATGTACAGCTCACTACTTGGATGGCTATTAACTAATTCAAATGCGATGGCATCCTACCAAAGCATTTATAAACATTATGTGGCCAATTCTGTACGTAATGAGAAGACTGAATCTTGGCGATTTAGTTTTGATCCTCCTAGGATGAGTGGTTGGAAACTTCACACTCGAGGCCGTTATAGTGGTAATAAAGCCCATTACCTTATTGATGAAATATTAGGTATAGAATTTGATGTTGATGTACCTAAAAGTATCGCTTTTCATCATCCCGACTTTGTTAATAAGAAAAGTACTGAAGAAGCGGCTAACTCAGGAAAAGGTGGCACCAAGTGGTCAAAAGCAGAAGGAGAATTTGAAATTGATGATACCTTGACTGCTTCAGGGAGTAATGAACCAGTCTCTACAGATGGCCATGAAGGATGGATTAAGTTTTCTAAGCCTTTTGAAGTGTATAGAAATACCAGAGTTTCCGAAGTAAAAAGCTTGGTACAGGTCCAAAAAAATGAAAAAAATGCTTGTAAAGTAGTGAGTACTGCCGAACCTCATCATGGAGGGGTATTACCCGCGGCTGATTTAGGCACCAGTGATGATGATACTTCTCGTGAGAAGGAGTTTGCTAGTCGCTTCACAAGTTTTGACCATATGATTCAAATATTAGTCGAGCACTATCATTGTGTAATTATTCATCAAGAGATTTGTAGTCTACAAAGAGTTGGGAAAAGTAAGCTACATCGACTGAGTGATACTACGCCTAGAGTTATCAAGACTATTCATTTAAACGTTAGAGGGAAAGTTATTATCTTGTTGGAAGTTGACACCTCTGACGGCTTAAAGATGGTTTCTACCCGTTTAGTGAAAGTATTTAACCATTCATCGTGGGAGAAACATTTTTCACTGATCCGAAAAGGTATAGTTGAAAATTCTATTAGTTGGCCAATCAAATTGTTTGATGGAATATTTGGAAAAAAAAATCACATCGGAATCCATCACCCTAAACACCAAGGCGCTGATGCAGGAAATATCCCTTTAGAATCCATTGAGGGTTGGGCGTCAAGAGTGATGCAAGCTGCCAACTCTCGATGAACATAAATATCGCCTGGTTTAACGACCAGACGATAACGATTAGTAGACTAACAACTGGCTAAACGCTCTTATTTTTCCATTTAATTTTAGTAGGTTAGCCTGGGTTTTTTCATGAAGTTGTAATATTTGCTGTTTTCTCAAAGGGACTTTTTGTAAAAGTTCTTCGTAGGTCTCTAGTTCGTATTCAGCGATAGCGAGCTCTTTCTGAAGTAAACGTTGTTCAGAAGTTAGATCGTAATGTTGACATCTATCCTGCATTAGAATGACTTGTTGCATGACGGTTTCATTAAACAGGTAATAGCGAGTGGGTTTACATCCCTTAGCGTGGACTAGATTTTGACTCTTCAATTGATGAATACCTCTATCAATCAAGCCACTTGCCTTCTGCTCTTCTAGGCTCATCAACTTCATTGCAGCATCAATCAGCTCACTTCTCATTATATGATTTTTAGTGAACTGGCATAGTACTTGCAAAAATTTAACATTTATTTTGAACGTCTTCTTTTGGTGCATAAAAGTCACTCATAGCTTAATTTTACTTAGGATTGCTAAGTATACAGAAGTGCGAGAAACTTAGACAATCTAAGCAAGTGAGAATAAAAAGATGAAAAAATTTTGTACAAAAATCCGCTCCCAGAAAGACTTAAAAAAGCGCGAAAAAAAGCAGGATTATCCCAGAAGGAACTTGGGATAAGAGCGGGTATGGATGAAGGTTCAGCAAGTGGTCGAATGAATCACTATGAAAAAGGTCGACATCTACCTGATGTGGATATGCTTAAGAAATTAGCAGCAGAACTTAACGTACCTGTGAGTTATTTTTTCTGTGAAGATGACTTGAGTGCAGAATTGGTTTGTCTATTTGAAAGGCTTGATGAGGCAGAGAAATTGAGGTTGGTAGGCCAGCTTCGAGAAGATAAAAATTTTAAAGGTTGACTGGTGGGGGATACATAAGAAGAACAATTTTAAAGCTATTTAACAGAGTTTTGAGTGAGTAGCACTACGAGCCTGTAGATTCGGTGATGCTACCAATCTGTTGTTACGATAACCCCGTGTTTGTAGACAAGTCTAGCCTCATCTCTTTTCTAATAATTTCATTTCAACTGTAATTTTTAACCATCACCTTGAATTCATGTTATTGTTTCGCTTACGTTCAGAATTCCAGCATGGAAAGAAATACATGATTAAATGCCACCTCGCTCGTTTGATGGGAGAGCGTAAATTAAAAGTAGCTGATGTCATTCGTGAAACGGGGTTGAGTCGCAACACAGTGACACTTCTGTACAAAGAAACAGCCCAAAAAGTGGATTTAGAAGCCATCGATAAACTGTGCATACTATTTAATTGCCGAGTTGGTGAGCTTCTAGAACAGTCTCCAGAGAATGGTCAATAAAAACACTAATTAAGGGCTGATATGAGTTTCACAGAAGATTCAAGAGTAAAAATACCAACGATCCTGCATCTTATGCGTTTGGGCTATGAGTACCTATCTCTAAAAGAGACGCGCTGGGACACGGATACTAATATCTTCCCGGACTTATTTTTCTCAGCGGTCAGCCGTATTAATCCTGATATGGCAACTGATGATGTAGCCCGTTTGCTTGAAGAAGTGAAACTCTCACTGGATAATGAAGACTTAGGCCGAGCTTTTTTCAAGAAATTAACGGCTCTATCTGGCTCCAAGCTGATCGATTTTGATGACTTTTCCAACAACAGCTTTCATGTCGTTACTGAACTAACTTACAAGAACGGGGATGATGAATTCCGTCCTGATATCATCTTATTAATTAACGGCATGCCACTGGTATTTATTGAGGTTAAAAAGCCTAATAACCGAGACGGTATCATCGCTGAAAGAGAACGGATTAATAAGCGTTTTAAAAACTCGAAATTCAAATGCTTTGCTAACATCACTCAGTTCATGGTTTTTTCCAACAACATGGACTACGTCGATGGTGATCCCGAGCCAGTACAAGGTGCGTTTTATGCGAGCAGTTCATATGATAAGCCAGTCTTTAACTATTTTCGTGAAGAAGAGGTGTTAGATCTTACTGCGCTTTTAAAACCACTGACTGATGATCAAGAACTGGCTGTCCTCAAAGACAACAACTTAGAAGTGATCCGCAGCAACCCTGAGTTTTTGAGCAACAAAGAACCCAGCCGTCCAACCAACCGAATCTGTACCTCTTTACTCAGCAAAGAGCGTTTATCCTTTGTTCTACGCTATGCATTGGTTTACGTCTCAGAGAGTGATGGCCTGCAAAAACACATCATGCGATATCCACAGCTTTTTGCGACCAAAGCCATTGAGAGAAAGCTAAACGAAGGGGTTCGTAAAGGGATTATTTGGCATACCCAAGGAAGCGGTAAAACCGCGTTAGCCTATTACAATGTTGGGTTCTTAACGGATTACTTCCAAAAGCGAGAAATCATTCCAAAGTTTTATTTCATCGTCGATAGACTAGACTTGCTGCAACAAGCACAGCGAGAGTTCACTGCACGCGGTTTGATTGTTCATACCATAAACTCCCGCGAGGCGTTCACGCGTGACATCAAAGCCACACAAGTGATTCACAACCACTCAGGCAAAGCCGAAATAACCGTCGTCAACATTCAGAAGTTTAAAGACGACCCCGACGTTATTTCAACGCAAGACTATAACGTCACCATCCAACGCGTTTACTTCCTGGATGAGGTTCATCGTAGTTACAACCCGAAAGGTAGCTTTCTGTCCAACCTGACTCAGTCTGATACCAACGCTATCAAGATAGGCTTAACGGGCACGCCCTTACTGGGTGAAGACTACAACTCAAGAGTTCTTTTTGGCGATTACATTCACAAGTATTACTACAATGCTTCCATTGCCGATGGTTATACACTGCGCTTAATTCGTGAAGAGATCGCGACCAATTACAAAATGACGCTTCAACAAGCGCTGGAAGAAGCTGAAGTAAAAATGGGCGATGTAGACCGCAAAGAAATATACGCCCATCAAAGTTTTGTTGAGCCAATGCTGGACTATATCATCAGCGACTTCGAAAAGAGTCGCGGCATGCTAAATGATGCAACCATAGGCGGTATGATCATTTGCGATAGCTCAGACCAAGCAAAGAAAATGTTTGAACTGTTTAATGCTGTGTACGCCTCAAAGCCCCTATTTAGCAGTGACAGCGCGGAACCTCAGCGAGCAACATCGGTAGCAGAACCGATCCCGACTTACGTTCAAACGACAAGCATGGAGCCAGCCAAGCAAGCCCACAAAGTGAGCAATGCTGCGCTAATTTTGCATGATGTCGGCACAAAACAAGAACGCAAAGATTGGGTTGAAGATTTCAAAGCAGGAAAAATCGACTTACTATTTGTTTACAATATGCTACTCACAGGCTTCGATGCTAAACGCTTGAAGAAACTCTACCTTGGCCGCGTGATCCGCAAACATAACTTGCTACAAGCACTGACACGCGTCAACCGCACATACAAAGACTTCCGTTATGGCTATGTAGTTGATTTTGCGGATATCCGAAAAGAGTTTGACGCAACTAACAAAGCTTACTTTGACGAATTGCAGTCAGAGCTGGGCGACGAAATCGAAAGCTACTCCAAGCTATTCAAATCACAGGAAGAGATCAAACAAGAGATAGAACACATTAAAGATGTGTTGTTCCGCTTTGATATCGACAACATGGAGACCTTCTGTGATCAAATCAGCCAGATACAAGACAGAGAAACTGTATTAGCACTGAAAAATGCCCTAGCTGATGCACGAAGCCTGTATAACCTTATTCGCCTGCAAGGTGAGTACGACTTCCTTGATGAACTAGATTTTGCCAAGCTAAACGTGCTTTACCGCGAAACCAGCAATCATTTAGACTTGCTTAACCTCAAGCAAGATCTAGAACAAGGTACAGACACTACACACCTGCTTCACCGAGCTTTAGAAGATGTCATCTTCAAGTTCGTTAAAATCGGTGAAGAAGAACTGGTTTTGGCTGACCAGTTGAAAAACACGCTTCGTCAAACACGCGAAGCTCTGGCAAGTAACTTTGACCAGCAAGACCCGAAATTCATCAACCTGAAAGATGAACTAGAGCGATTGTTTAAGAAAAAGAATCTCAGTGAAGTGACGCAAGACGAAATGGTCGCCAACATCGATGCACTCAACAAAATTCACCAACGAGTGAAAGAGTTGAACCGACAAAACAACCAATTGCGTCAGAAGTATCTAGGTGACACCAAGTATGCGCGTTTACACAAGCGTTTATACGAACGCCAACAAGAACGACGTGACATTACAGACTCTGAAAGAAAGATTTTTGAGGCCCTACTCGGAGTCAAAGAAGACGCCGATAGCCAGGTACTCGACAACACGTCCGTTCTCGATAACGAAAGCTATTTTGAGCGGCATCTGCTACCAAAGGTTCATAACCGCTTTATCAAACAACAGAGCATTCCCTTGAATTCAGAAGCAGTACGTTATGTAAACCACCTTGTCGTCGCAGAATATTTAAAAGAATTTAATACAGGTAGCCAATCCTGGTAAGAACACAAACTAAGGCAATACACAAACCATGGTCGAACTCGAATTTAGAGAAAAAACAAAAGCCCTTATCGATAGCCTGAAAAGCATCTGTGCAACCAATGGCTTAGGCAACAGCACCGGGGAATTTGAGATCATCACTCAGGTCTTTTTGTACAAATTCCTGAACGATAAGTTCGCCTATGAAGCAAAGAGAATAGACGAAAAAATCGCCAGCGCGGCGAAATGGGAAGAAGCACTGATTGAAATGAGTGAAGAAGGTCTAGAGATGCTCCAGATCCAGATGGGCGGTGATACTGCTCGTCTCAAACCACATCATTTCATCAGTCACTTGTTTAACCAGCAGGATAAGCCTGGGTTTGCTCAGCTGTTTGATGATACTTTGATGGACATTGCCATCAGCAATAACGATGTGTTTGCGGTAATGACGGACACAGGCGAAAAAGTACAACTTTTTACCCGCATCAGTGAGAACGTGACCGTTTCCAAGCGTGATGCCTTTTGTAAAGCGATCATCAACAAGCTGATTGAGTTCAGCTTTGAGCGTATCTTTAACCAGAAATTTGATTTCTACGCCACCATCTTTGAATACCTGATCAAAGACTACAACAGCAATTCAGGCGGTAAATACGCAGAGTATTACACTCCTCATGCAGTCGCACGCATTATGGCCGCAATCTTGGTACCTAAAGACCAGCAAGGCACCGTACGCAATGTGAGCTGTTATGACCCATCTGCGGGCTCTGGCACCCTGCTTATGAATGTCGCCCATGCCATCGGTGAAACGCGTTGTAGCATCTACACACAGGATATTTCGAAGAAGTCATCAAACCTACTGCGTTTGAACCTGATTTTGAACAACTTAGTGCATTCAATCCCTAACGTGATTGAAGGTAACACCTTGCTGCATCCACACCACAAGGAAAATGGTGAGCTACGCAAATTTGATTACATTGTCTCTAACCCACCATTTAAGCTGGATTTCAGTGATTTGCGTGATGAGTTGGATAGCAAAGAAAATACAGATCGGTTTTTTGCCGGCATTCCTACGATTCCTAAAAAGAAAGTGGAATCAATGGCTATTTATCAACTGTTCCTTCAACACATTATCTTCTCATTAAAACCAGGTGGTAAAGCTGCGGTTGTGCTGCCAACAGGATTTATTACCGCTCAGTCAGGCATTGATAAAAAGATCCGACAGTACTTGGTGGATAACAAGATGCTGGCCGGAGTGGTCTCGATGCCATCGAATATCTTCGCGACCACAGGAACCAACGTCTCCATTCTGTTTATTGATGACAGTAACAAAGACAAAGTGGTGCTGGTTGATGCATCAAACCTGGGGAAAAAGGTCAAAGAAGGTAAGAATCAGAAGACGGTTCTGACACCAGATGAGGAACAGCAAATCGTTGATGTGTTTAGTTACAAGTGGACAGAAGAGGACTTCTCGGTCGCTGTTAGCTATGACGAGATCACTGCAAAAAATTATAGTCTTAGTGCTGGGCAGTATTTTGAAGTCAAAATTGAATACTCAAACATTACCGTAGAACAATTTACTAAAAAGATGGAAAGATTTTCCTGCAATTTAGATAACCTATTTAATGAATCACATAAATTAGAAACAGAGATTAAGAAAATGCTGGCGGGGTTGAAATATGATATTTAACTCGTCGAAATATAACACAGAGTGGAATACCAAGCGGCTTTCTGACCTTGGGGAATTTCAACGAGGAAAATCTAGACATCGCCCTCGAAATGACTCAAAGCTTTTCGAGCATGGAACTTATCCATTAGTACAAACAGGAGAAGTTAAAGCGGCGAACTTATACATTCGTACTCATGAGGCCTGTTACAATGATTTCGGCTTTTCACAGAGCGCTATTTGGCCAGAAAATACATTGTGTATAACAATTGCTGCAAACATAGCAGAAACAGCTCTTTTGGGGTATCCAATGTGCTTCCCTGATAGTGTTGTTGGGTTTAATGCCTACCCAGAAGAGTCTTCAGAACTCTTTATGCATTATGTTTTTACATACATCAGGAAAGCAATTCAGAATTCAGCTAGTGGAAGTATTCAAGACAATATAAACATTGAGTATCTAACAGGGTTAAGATTTAAGATACCTCATAAAACCTACCAGGATAAAATCGCAGAAATTTTATCTTCATTAGACAAGAAAATAGAACTCAACAACCGCATTAATTCTGAGCTAGAAGCCATGGCGAAAATGCTTTATGACTACTGGTTTGTGCAGTTTGATTTCCCAGATGTTAATGGAAAACCCTATAAAGCTTCTGGCGGAAAGATGATTTACAATGAAACCCTGAAGCGAGAAATTCCAGAGGGGTGGGGCGATTTGTTCCTAGGCGATTTGATAAACTTGGAACGAGGCGTAACATACGGAAAAGAAGATGTAACAGACAAGGAAAACCCAAAGGCTGTTGGCGTCCTTCGCGCTACCAATGTTACTGGGAATATTGTTGACATTGATGATTTAGTTTATGTACCAACCTCACTCGTAAATGACGCTCAAACCATCAAAGCTTTTGAAACAATCATTGTAATGTCTAGCGGGAGTAAAGATCATGTGGGAAAAAATGGAGTTTACTACTTTGAAGAGCCTTTAGGCTTCGGTGCATTTTGCTCAAAAATTGCCCCTAAAAAAGGGAAAGAAGCCTTGGTGAATACTTTCCTACAATCCACTTGGTTTAGGGCATACATAAAAAATCAGTGTCTTGGCACAAATATAAATAATCTCACAGGAGATCATATAAATAAGTGCCCGATAGTAGTACCTAGTACAACACTGCTTGAAAAATTCGAAGGACAAGTCGGAAAAATCTATAAGAAAATTGCCCTGAATGCCAATGAAAGCCAAAAACTAAGAATGCTTCGAGACTGGCTCCTTCCCATGCTAATGAACGGCCAAGTGACGGTACAATCCAGCACTGAAGTACAGGAGGCCCAGCATGGCTAAAGATCTGACAGAGTCTTTGCATGATAGACAAAATATTCTGAATAATCGTTACGCTTTGCAAAAAGCGGAGCAACACCTTGCATTAGGCGGTGTTCAGTTTAATGGTGAAGAGATGTTCACTAAGCAACAAGTCATGGAGTTGTTTGAAATCAGTGAACGTACGATTGAACGCTATTTATCCAGCCATTCAGATGAGCTGAAAAACAATGGATACCAACTACTAAGAGGTTTAAAACTAAAAGAATTCATAGCGTTAAGTTATGGTACCGACATCGATGACGGTACCAAAACGAGCGTATTAGGCGTTTTTTCTTTTCGCGCGATTTTGAATCTTGGCATGCTGCTCACTGACAGTGATCGTGCTAAAGAACTGCGCTCTCGTGTACTCGATATTGTGATTGATGTACTCGCAGAACGAGCAGGCGGTCATACCAAGTTCATCAACCAGCGCGATCAAGATTACTTGATGGCGGCATTCCAAGAGGAAAACTACCGTAAACAGTTTACCGATGCCTTGGAAAAATACGTAGATGGTAATCAGTGGAAGTATAGTCGCTTTACTAATCTCATCTACCAAAGCATCTTCCATGAGAATGCAGCGGAATATAAGAAAATACTCAAGCTAGCCGAAAAGGATAAGATCCGTGAAACTATGTACTCTGAAGTACTCACACTTATCGCCAGTTTTGAATCTGGTATTGCTCATGAGCTAGAGCGCCAGAGCCTCAGCCTCGGTCGCCCATTGACGCAGAAAGAGGCGGAGCAGCTATTCGCCAGCTTCGAGCAACATCCACTCTTTAAACCGCTAATAACCGATGCCAGAACCAAAATGGCCAGCCGAGATTTATGCTTTAGAGAGGCTTTACATGAAAAACTGGAAGCCTATATTAAATCGGTTCCAGAAGCTGACTTTGAGCGCTTTCTTGGTGAGAAGAGCAAATCCCTCGAAGAGCAGCTCAGTGATCCTGAAGTCCTTGACGTGTTTAAACGCTTAAAGGACCGTTGATATGACCGATGTTCAGTCACGGTACTTTTACTTCGATGTGACGTACGCGGTAAGTACTCACGATTGGATCATCGAAAAATCTGGCGGTTTAACAGGAACAAAAGATATCGGTCAACTTGAAAGCCCACTAGAGCATATTCAAAACGACTGGTACTACCCTGAAATTGAAGACAAACTGACGCACTTAGTGTTTTCTATCAATAAAAACCATGCCTTCAATGATGGGAATAAGCGTTCATCTCTGGCGCTTGGAGCCTATTTTTTAGAGCTCAACGGATTTGATTACATTGTGCAGTATTTCGTTCGTGGAATGGAGAATATTGCCGTTTGGGTCGCTGATAACGTTATTGATAAAGAGTTGCTGCATAAAATCATTAGCTCTATTCTATATGACGATGAGTATTCCATAGCATTGAAACTTGAAATTTATGAAACGGTTCAACGAGCTGAGGAAAATAAACAGCAGTAAGCCATTAACGGCTGCACCGATAGTATATCTACTTAAAGCCAAACTGACGATTATTGCGCTGTTCGGTTATTTCTAACCTCACCCCGGCCACGGAGGTTAGCGCGGCCATTTAAAGTAATTTGATAGCCACTAAAGCGTGATTATTAGCTATCTTAGATTAAGTTTCTTGATATGTAGCTAAACTGAGGAGCTTCCAAGTTTTTAGAACACCTAAATAACTATGTTAATAGCATTACCTAGAATTAGTAAATATTATTTATTGTTCTCCCGCCATCACCATTGATTCTCTATCAGACTAAAATGTCACCCTACAGATACATTCGATAATGTGATGTGTCATGTAGCCTACCTTCCGAAGTAGTATTATCGGAAACTTACTGTAGTAATGTGAGTGAATAGGTAAATTTTTTGTATAATTATTATTCGTAACTCATAAACAATGGAGATGTGACAATGAACTATCAAGTCAAGATTGGCGAAGATAGCTTACTTCCTATACCAGATATCCTTTGTCAGGAATTAGGTATTCAGGTTGGCGACATCATTATATGTGAAGCAGTAGCCAACTCCTCGGAAATTGTAATGAGTAAGTATAGTGACCAATCCCTCAATGATGTCGAAATAGCCTCTGCGGGCAACCTGACTCGAGTGATCTTCTTGTCAGAAGATCTATAGTCGTTGGCAACAAGGCTAAATGGATCATAAATTTATTTTAGAACTATTATGTCATTTTTCTGAAGGTCACATATAAAAGTGATCGAATCCATTTTAGAACTATTTTGTCACTTTATGAAAAGCTGATACTAGAGAATGGGCTTTTCAGAGCGATTGATTTTATAACTATTTTGTCATCCCACAGCTGATGTGGGATGACAAAATAGTTATAAAATGAAATAGCTTATTACTGCTGATTAGTCTTACCTCCTCACCGTTTTTAGGGAGGTAAACTGACATAGTTTTGTGGGTTCGATTATCAAATCACCATGAAATCAGTCATTGGTCCCTTGGATGCATAATGACTCATCGGCTCAGAATTGCTCTGAGGGCCTTCGTAATAGAGTTTTTGAATTTGATACGCGTAAGATGGGCTTATGTTAAATGCGATATCTTTTTGTTTGCTCATAAAAAGGCTAAGCTTAATTTCCTAGGGTAAGCGAATCGTAAGATATGCAATCTACAAATTTTAAAGTACTAGCTGTTTCAGGAAGCTTGAGGCAGTCATCCTTGAATCGCCTTTTTCTAGAATCCATGAAACTTCTTAAGCCTGATGATATTGAATTCAAGATCCAAAATGGGCTAGATCAGCTTCCATTCTTTAATCCTGATTTTGAAGACGAACCAAACCTTGAAGTTTTAAGCTGGCGTAAAAGCTTGAAGGATGCGAATTTTGTTATCTTCTCTAGCCCTGAATATGCCCATGGTGTTACAGGCGTTATAAAAAATGCATTGGACTGGATAGTATCAAGTGGCGAATTATTGGGTAAGCCAATATCGTTACCAAATTTATCTCCCCGTGCCAGTATTGCTCATTCGCAACTATCTGAAATATTGATAGTTATGGGTGGGGAGATCGTTAAGTGTTGTAGCCCCATAGCTTCATTAAATAAGCCTTATGTTAAGCCGTGTAATACCGCTAAATCTTTATGCGATATACCAGAAATTAACTTCAGGATATGTGAATTATGGGATCAAATAAAAAATCAGATGATGACTATGTCAGGCAATGAGCCCGGTTTACGTAATAAGGTATTACCGTAAATGGACTATCTATTTGGATTAAAAATATGAAAAAAATATTTTTATTATTGTGCTTTTTTCCAATACTTACTTTCGCAGAAAGCAATGATGCTGCGGTGATGGATATATGTGGAAAAGCCCCTAAGGGGAATGAGGTAATGAAAGTTCTCAATGTAAAGGCTCTGGGTCTAGCAATCAATATCCCAGAAAACTTCACCAAAATGCCAGATCTGTTAGCGGATATAAAATACCCATCCTTAAAAAATAAACCTAAATTTATTTATTCTATTGATGATGGCGCAGTGTCTTTAGGGTTAACCGAGAAAGCTTCGTCGGGTCTAGTCGATATCGATGTGGTGAAGGATGGAATGTTGGAACTTGTGAAAGCACTAAAACCAAAAGCATTATCATTAACTGTCGATGGAAATAAGGCTTGGTTGATAGTTTTCAAATCACAAGCTAGAGACGACAATATATTGAACATCCAATTGTTTACCATGACGAATACAAAGTTTGTAGTAGGCACATTCAACATGACAGACAAATACATTAATCAATATTGCGATGTTGGAGTCTTATCTTTGTTGTCTTTGAAAGAGACATCGCGCTAATTTCAGGCAAAAAATAGCCTAATGCCACCCCGAGGTGGGTAGATAACAATCACGGGGAACGTAGCGACTATCTTCTAGAGTTTTACTTCATTTAGATAAAACTTTCCCATATTTAACATGATTGCAGTTAAGCGCATGACGCTTCTCAGTCATGTGTGTCAAATGGGCTCTAGAGATGGGGAGTTTGATTGCCAATCACGGCGTCTTCAACTTATTCCTTGATAAGTTTTATCTCGCCAGAGTAAAAAAACCTTTCTAGTAATGAATACTTTATGTTCATCCCTCCGATATTCACTACTCGGACCGTCTTCTTTTGCGGGCGAACGCCTCAATAATATCGGAGAAGCGGTGGGGTCATTCTTATTATTAGCAGCGCAAGGTAACTACAGGGTTGAAAAAGAGACGTTTTTTAATTAACAACCCTCGAACTACCCTGTTTAGGACTTAACAGGAACGCTAACTACACTCCACTCGCGACATACTTAATACGGTAATTCTCTTGCCCCTCCCCTGATGCAGTGCCAAAATTCACCTGTAGCAACTGCCAGCGGCTTACGTCCCATGCACAAAGTTGTCCTTCCTGTGGGAGGGCCGAGAGAACACTTTGCGCGACAATTGATTGTCTTCTCATCGATAACCCTTCTGCATTGCGCACCTCATCGAGATCGGGCAGGCGGAGCGCCAGCCAAGTATCAATCTGTGGCCATCCGAAATCCTGTGCCACCTTTTTAAAACCGGGACTCTGTAAAAAATTCGCCATAGCTTCAGCACTTTTCCAAATATAAAGCGGTGCATAGCGATTCTCATTACAATTTGCTTCATTTTTATAGGAGACGAGATATGCCTTTAAAAGCAGACCCGGGAAGCCATCTAGCATCGCGCCATTCTCTTGAATACGTCTATCAATCACATCCATGTCGTAATCAGCGGGTAAAGTGAATCTGTATTGCATTACAATCATAATATGTCCTCCGATGCCATCCTACCCTGGCTGAAACTCCACTCGTCGGCCGTATTGAACTGGATCATTACCATCACATCATCTGGGAAAATATTCAGTTCCCTATGCAGCCGCTGGGTCAGCACGCGACAGAGATTTTGCTTCTGAGCGTTCGTGTGCGGCTTTCCTGCCAATATATGGAACTGAATGAAGTTATCACTGCGTCCACTGCTTTTATAAAAACGGTCAAACACTCTTCGGCTAGCAGGCCGCTCATCAAAAACCTGAAAGAGATCACCTGGCGGGACAGAGAACTCATTCTCCAGACTTTGTTGCAGAATGGCGGAGATTTGGGCGATGTGGATTTCGCTGTATCCTTGACGTAGTGTTATGCGGGTGAAAGGCATCGGCTTAATCCCCATCCAAGCAACCGAGTGCGGACACTGCCGCAGGCCAGCCAGCATAGAACGCCAGATGGGTGAAGACTTCGGTGAGGTCTCTACGACTCAGGCCATTTTCCTGCGCGAAATTAATATGCCATGTAAGTTGTTGGTCACGCCCCAGCGCCGTTAAAGCACCCAGTGTAACTAGGCTACGTTCGCGCAGAGAAAGTGCTTCACGCTTCCAGATATCATTGAACAGTACTTCATTACTCAGTTCGGCCAGTTTCGGTGCGACGCTAGCCAATGTTACGCGATCAAGGATTTTCGCCATGATATTTTCTTCTCCGTATTAACAGTTAAATTATTCTGCTACGATAGATCCATCCTGAAAATCAAATTATTTTCGATCAACAATCCCATATTACAGGATGATGATGAACAAACTTCCCCTGACGCTCGACCTTGACGCGCTTCGCAGTTTCGTGACGGGTATTGAATGTGGTAGCTTTACCTCTGCAGCGACTCGCCTGTGCCGCTCAACCTCGGCATTGAGTGCCCAGCTTAAAAAACTGGAGCGGCAATGCGAGGCCGAACTGGTAGTGAAAAAAGGGAGGCACCTGACGCTGACCCGTAACGGCGAGATACTAATGGGCTATGCCCACCGCTTGCTCGCTCTGAATGATGAGGCGCAGCGGACACTGAGGGGAGAGCTATTACAGGGAGAAATCCGCTTTGGCATGCCGGAAGATTTTGGGGAGTCCCTGATGCCCGGTATTCTGGGTAAATTCAAACTTCAGCATCCGGGGCTGCGTATCATCGCTCGAGTAGACCGTAATCAGGCCTTACTCACGGCACTTGATGACAATACGCTCGATATGGCACTGCTGTGGCAGCAGGAAAACAAACCACGGGAAGGAAAACTTATCAGTCAATGTCAGCTGGAGTGGATACAGCATCCAGATTTGGATATCAACAAGCTGTTGACGGAGGGTGAACCGCTGCCACTGGTAATGTTTGAAAACCCTTGTCTGATGAGGTCTCGCGCCATCACTGCCCTGAATCGGGCGGGTATTGCCTGGAGGGTAGTATTTGTCAGCCAGAGTCTGAGTGGTATCTGGGCCGCAGTGCAGGCCGGACTTGGCATCACTTTACGCACGCGTCTCGGGATGCCCGGCAATCTACGTGTTGCAGGGAGTATTCTGCCGTCTACGGGCAATCTTGGGATTATGCTTGCGCAGGCAAATGCAACGGACGAAAGTACCAGAATAATGCTTGGACAGCTGATTGAAGACGCATTATTGGGTGCGAAATAAGGTGTTTTTTGTACCGTTTCAGAATTTACAGTTACCCCTATTTTTGCAATACCGACACTTTCTCAGGTTATAGCTAACAATATTTATCAACTATAAAAATGCGCTTCACATAGAATCTTTTACACCCCAACATGTAGCCTTATTCGGTAAGATCTGTGCGATCGCCTCGTGTGGTTGGGTGGGAAATGACCATAAATTCGAGAGTAGATTCAGTATCATTCCTTGCTTGGTGTTTTGATTCAGGAGGGATTTCTATACCTTGTTGAGCGCCAATTTCGTATTTTTCCCCTTCTAACTCCATAGTGAGAACGCCCTCAAGAACGAAAAAAAACTGCCTTGATATTGAGTGAAAATGTCTCTTTTCGCTAGTTTTTGGTGGCATTTTTTCGTGGATAATTAGCATGTTTTGTCGATTTACGAGGTACCAGCCATCGCATCTATCCCCCCATATATAATGCTCAGCATTATCTTTAGATATCATCACTTTTCCCTATCATATATTGAAAAAAACTGACCTAACCAAAGTTATACTGCGGAGGCTATTGATTCACAATAGACCGCCTTATATTAAATATGTGATATGTATAGTTGAGCCTTGGAAGAAGATGGGACTATCAACCCTTTCTCCTAGAGAAACTTTGTTATTGAGAATGTTTTCTCCTACGACTAGAGAGTCAATCTTAATGACATGTTTCCATTTTCATTCGAAGTGACCGATTGGGAGAAAGTAGAGCCCACTGAGCACGTAGGAGAGACCGGTAAAGCAGTCTGGAAAACACAGTTTTTTAGTCATGAAGATAATAGGATAAGGGGCCGGGTTGTTGAATATTCCGAAAACTATCTAGCAAACCATTGGTGTGAAAAAGGCCATATATTATTTTGTTTGGAAGGCAGTATCGAAAGTAGGTTGAAAGACGGCCGGAAATTTACGTTAACTCAAGACATGAGTTATCAAGTTGGTGACGCATCAACCCTTTAGTTTAAAAGGTGCCAAGTTACTAATCGTAGACTCATTATTTTTATATGATTTCGAGTCAGAGCATTGAGTTATCAGGGGGGGCATCTCCCCTGTTCCCTTAAGACCCACTTACGGTAAACACTGAAGGCTTAGCTAGTTAAAAACCGAAGATAGCAATACATCACTCCCCCATTCCTAATCCGATACCTATAAATGTTAACGGTTGCTTCCACTCTTTCTTTGAGTAGAAAACATATCATCCCCCAAAAACAAAGGCATTTATTACCGCTCGGTTACACGAAATTCCATTAAAAATCCTATTCACTAGTTATGAAAAAGAGACTGATTATTATCATGAGCTTGCTCGAACGAAAATGGAAAGACCGGGGTAAAGGGACTGAGTTAAACGGAATGTAATGAGTAATAGTTACTTTTTGCATATATCTCCTTCCCATCCTATGATCTTAGCTTGAGGCTCAAGGTCAGCGATGGATACCACATCATTTTTGACAACAACGTCGTAATTATGAAGCGGCTGTGGGATAAATCTTTCACTAGATGACTTTTGGAAGGAAAAGTTTATATGGGCATCTACCCAATAATGCACGATATTCACTAATTGATTTGGCTTGATAGCAAATTCATTAGTGGGCTGATAGCCATATCTGTCTGAGTTAGGCATGCCCATTTTCTTACTTCCCGTTACGGGAAATCCCATAACAGCAAAACCAGCAGATAACCGTCGTTCATCTACTTGCTTGTAGCAACCACTGGACTGTTTTTCGTAAAAATAGAGATAAATACTATCGCCGGTGGCGGCTCTAATATGGGCTGCATCCGATCCTTTATAGTCTTCTAGCATTGGTTTTAGTTGTGCGCTGCACCCACTCAGAGATGCCATCAGCCATCCCATCATGACAATTTTTGTCTTTATTCTCATTGGCTCTTCACATTCCTTATACTTGAGTTAACTCACATAGGTTTACCGCTGAATATCTTTAGAAATCTAACTTTTAAATTAATCGTAAGTGACTTCGTACGGAGTAATTATTTTTGTCTATATTCTTTTTAAAAACTGTGAGCGGTAACCAGCCATTACAATAATCTGCTCTTTTTTTATGCAATGATGACCCTCAGGAAGACTATGCGGGGTAAGGAAGCGTAAGACCGAATTATATTAACTAGTCACTTAATTCAGTTTATCAATAGCATTGGCTATAATTGAGATACTATCTGGCGAAATTTATACTTGCCACGTTAAGAATGCCATTTTCTGCTGGGAACGCTCGAATACTACCATTATGCTTACAAAATAGTTTCAGTTGTAAAAATGAATAATTTTCCCTATATAATGCTTCTATTAGAAGAAATCCATTGATTGAGGTAGTTATTAAAATGATTTTTTGGTTTATATGAAATATCCCCTATAATAAACTAAAGGGGAAGTGTTTTCGATATTTTACCCTGGATGAAATTCAATAAATTCTTTATTTTATCATCATTTCTTTTACTCTTATGATAGATGGCACTAACCTTTCTTTTCGGTAATGGGTAGTCTTTCAAAATAGTCAATAACGTTCCTTTTTTTATATCGTCATCTACAAAAATTTTTGAATGTATGATTACGCCCATTCCAGATAACGCATTCATTCTAATGGCGTCGATCGAAAAACTAACCATCCTACTTCTATTCATTTTATTAACAAAATCATTACCTTGCCACTGAATTAATATATTTTTATTGAATGATATACATTGATGATTAAATAAATCATATGGCGTGCTAGGAGTACCAAATTCTTTAAGATATTTAGGACTTGCGCAAGCTACAAATTCATAACTTGCAAGATACTTGGCAATAATATCATCACTATCAGGTACTTCACCAACTCTAATAGCAATGTCGATATTATCAGTCGTTAAATCTAAAAACTTATCTGATAAATCCAGCTCTATATTTAACTCTGAATTATCTTCCATATACTCCAATATCATGGGTAAGATGATATTTTTCCCAAGCACATCTGGGGCTGATATTGTGATTTTTTTGTCGGGAGGGTATGGTTTTTTTAAACTCTTTTTCTCCTTCTTCAATTAATGCTAAAACTTCCCTGCAATGAATATAATAACTTTTACCTGCCTGAGTTAAAGATATACGTCTTGTGGTTCTATTGATGAGTGTAGAGTTTAAATGGCTCTCTAGCATTCGAAGATGCTTTCCTACCATTGTTGGTGATATATCGAGTTCAACTGATGCGCTAGACAAGTTACCCGAATCAACAATCTTAACAAAAACTGGCATGGCTTGAAGTAGATTCATTATAAACTTATAGTTCACACTATGAAAACCTTTAGATAGTTTATCATAAGAGTACATTGATGCAAGATGTAATAAAGTTTAGGAGGAAGATAAAGATCATGAAAGTATACTTAATTTATTTGTTTTTTGTTATGGGCTTATTTTCTTTTATCGTGTTTTTCTAACAATTCCATCGACTATTTTCCTCATATTAATATTGGTGTATTATATAAATAGATAATAGAATAAGTATGAATCATTTTTATAAAAACCGCTCAGAATCATTTTTTGAATATTTCAGTGATGCGAGAAAGAAAAGCATTATGGTAAATATGTGACCCGGCTTTTTTGAGGAATAAATATAGCCAATAAAGTATCAGAAATATTACCTAGATATCGGCTGTTAACTGGACCATATCATGCATTTTTCTGCCATCGAGTATCAGATATGGTAGATCGTGGGTATAAATTATATGGTCCCCCATCGTTAACCAATGATCACATTAGGGCCAATAGCACAACTACTTGGAGTATACTCGGCGTATTAATGCTGGATATTTTTTTAACGAAGCAACAGGACGAATAGGCCTTCGGACTAGCTCACCATTACAGTTAGGACATATCCCCTCTAATTTAATTTTCGAGCAATGCTTGCAAAACGTACATTCGAACGAGCAGATGAAAACGTCTGTCGAGTCTGTAGGTAAATCACTATCACAAAGCTCACAGTTTGGTCGTAGCTCTAACATTTTTTCTCCGTATTATTCACTCGTTTAAAACCCTATTCTAAAGCTTTAAAAATCGATTCGATGTGAATATCAATTGTATCAAGAGCTTTAACCGGTAATTCGACATCAGTAAATAAAATAGGAAGTTCAGTACACCCAAGAATAATCGCTTCGATACCTTCATCTCGATACATTCTTTTAATGATAGAAATAAAGACAGCCTGCGTCTCTTGATTAACTATTCCACGTTCAAGTTCGTGATGTATTTTATCTGAAATATAGTCTATTTCGGCTGAATGTGGCGTGATTATCTCAATACTCGCTTCAATGAATGGCTTCTTAAAGAAGTCTTCTTCCATTGTAAAACGTGTTCCGAGTAGCCCAACTCTTTTGATACCTTGAGTCTTTACCTCTTCACAGGTGGACTCAATAATACTGACTAGTGGGACGGGACTGCGTGATTGGAGTTCCCGAAAAACGATATGGGGTGTGTTGCCTGTCAGTGCAATAACGTCGGCCCCAGCAGAAACCAGATTTGTTATAGCCTTGGCCAGATAGTTAATAAGCCCCTGATGATCATTTTTGGCGCACATAGCCAGTACATCATAAACATTAATGCTTTCTATGGTGAGATTAGGAAAAAAAGTCTCTCCGGTGCGCTTATTCGATTCATATACAAATTTACGGTAGTAGAGCAATGTGGATTCAGGGCCTGTACCCCCAATGAGTCCTAGCTTTTTCATCTTTACCTCAGTTGGTATCCGCCTATTTAGATAGGGGCTTAGAGAAGAGTTCCTGTGCGACATGAGTAGAGATAAACGTCTGAAGTATCGCTCTGGCATCGACGGCGTCGGTGAGTAAATTAGTCATTGACGCCGGATCATGGCCTTCACTCAATAAGGTTTCTTTGCGCAGACTAATCAGTGAGGCGGCTATATCGGGTATAAACTCTGGATGGAACTGAGTCGAGACTGCTTTTGCGCGATAACGAATGATTTGGTTTTTATCTAAATCCGATTCAGCCAGCGATTGTGCACCCTTTGGCAGAGTCGTAACCGTCTGCATATGTGTCAAGTGAGCCCTAAACCTGCCTGATGTATGACGAGTCAGTACATCGCGAGAACCGACATCGGTTAGTTTCACTTCTAAGCATCCCATTTCACGGCCCTTCGGATTATAGTCAACTTCCCCACCCAGAGCGTATGACATCAGCTGATGACCGTAGCAAACCCCAAACATAGGCATATCTGCTTCAATTGCACGACGTATCCATGATGCGGTTTCTTCACTCCACATCAGCTTATCTGTCACCATATCCCATGATCCGGTAATCACTACCACTCTATTCGGGTCGGGCTCTGGAAGAGGCTCGCCATTGAATACTTTCACAACTTGGATATTTTCTAGATCAATACCCATAGCGGTACTAAACCATAAAGGTAAATCGCCGTGTTTAGCCTTCAACTCATCCGGTGGCGTACCCGCTTGAATAAGTAGAATCTTGGGTAAAGCCTGCTCAGTTATGGGAGTCGTCATTTTACGATTACCGTTTGAGAAAAGGAGAAATTAAGCCAAAATGTTATTAAATAGAAAATAATCAATATTAAAATTCAATACAATTGAATAAAATTAAAATTAATTTTCTAAAAAAATGAAATTATGGATATCGCAGATTTTCGTACAATTATTGCACTTACCGAAACTGGCAGCGTTACTGCTACAGCGAAAGCGCTTAATCGGGTTCCTTCCGCAATTACGACCCGTATTCAGAATGTGGAAAGCCAGCTTGGAAAAGTGCTTTTTATCAAGTCGAGAGGTAAGTTTCATCCTACCGGGGAAGGACATCTACTTTATGAAAGTGCATTAAAAATTATTGAGTTAGTGACATCAGCTGAAGATCAGGTCACACGGCCGCGACCAGGTGGGAGGTTTAGGATTGGCGCGCTTGATAGCATGGCTGCAACGCGCTTACCCCGACCATTAGCTCGACTTTACCAGAATCACCAGTCTATTTCAGTTGAGCTTATGACGGGGATTAGTCGAACCTTACTTAATGCGGTCCTCAGTTACGAGCTTGATGCAGCCTTTATCGCAGATGCCCCCATCGATGATAGACTGGAGCGTATGCCTGTCTACTGTGAAGAACTTGTCATCATCGCTGCCGCGAATTTTCCACTGATTAAGCATCCTCATGACTTATGTCGTACTACCTTACTGGCCTTCCAAGATGGTTGCTCCTATCGGGACAAATTAACGACTTGGTTAAAGTCAGCGGGAATAAGACCCGTTCGGCTTGCAGAAATGTCGTCTTACCACGCAATTTTGGGCGCAGTCAGCGCAGGGATGGGGGCAGGAGTCGTCCCTAAAGCAATCCTTGAGACTTTTCCCTCAACAGAACTGATTTCAGTGCACCCGTTCGATCGAGCACACAGTTCCGTGACGACTGACCTTATATGGAGAAAAAATGAAAAAACAGCAAATGTGATAGCATTAATCGAGATTCTACGTGCTTTGGAATGACGTGCCGTGCAAAGAGAAAACTCGGTGTATCGGTACTCGACCCCAACGATAAAAATAAAATCGTGGGATAGGTGGATTGGTTCATGCCTATTTAATGTAGGATTTTTTTATTAGCAGCCGTCCTCGTTTAGTCACGTCAAAAAGCCATTCGTTTTAGGCTGGAGCAATCGCTGGACAAACAGAATCGTAACGTTTTTTTCAATGTGAGGATGGCGATAACACGTCCAAGCCGTTGATGAGCGAATTATAAGTCTCGCCCCTAAATCGCTATCAAATGACGAGGCCGCAGCGCATCCCTTTCCACATCCCCTTAAGTCACATGAAGCATACCGCCGGAAACGCCATATCGACGACCCATCGACTGATATCCCCTAATACTGGGCCGATTAAGGCACCCATGGTGGTAGAGGCTAACCAAACCGCGAAATAGACGCTTAAGCTGAAGGCGGGCTCCTGTCCTGCGGCCCGGCGGCGCGTAGGGTCCGCCATGGTGAGATCCCAATTTTCGTCATACATAAAAAATAAGGTGGGTAGTGCTTTGCGCCGAGGTAGGTGATTTAGGTAGGGGGCAAGCGATGCGCCCATGACTAAGTGACGGCTGTTAATCAGCATGCTTGGGATACAACTAGCTTTGAAATAATGGCTTAGAGCACCTCTACGACTTCGAAATCTTCGGCCACAAGTTCCATGGTCTCGCTGAAGCTTCCTTCTCGGGTGAAGAAGGCTTTATGTTCTTGCTGCCAATACGCTAGGCTACGGTCACCCTCGCCCTCTTTATAGGCAAATTCAGCCTCTACCTTATTGAACCTCACTATTCGCATAGCGATCAGTCGGATAACGCATACCGGTTCTTCACGACCATTGAGGATAATATGGTAGCTGCCGACAGTAGGGGGCGATGCCTCATTGAGGTAGGCACTCAGTGAACCGCAAGAAGCCGTTTTGCGCCCTTCAACCACATGGTTAGCCAGCTCATCCGCCATGGCCGCGCTGTCGCCAAAGCCCCAAGCCAGTGCATTGGGGTATTTGGTCTGTAGGTGATTAAGCAATGTCATGATTGACCCTCAACTTGACGTAAATACTCAGTAACGGTTTCAGTGGCTAAAGCTGCCATAGAATCAATAAAGTGTAGTGACGATCCATCGCTTATTTTCACTAAGGGGCTGAGGTCTGTGCAGGCAATAATCACCTGTTGGGCGCCTAATCGACTCATCTCAGCGACAATCTCCTGCCATAAATCGTGGACCTGGCGGTTTTGGTATCCCTCAGCTTTAAGGATAGGGAGTAGAGCGGTGGTTTTTTCCCTTAACGCGTCAGAATCGATAAGGGTAATCCCCTTATTACGGAGCCTGTGCTGATAAAAGCCAGCATCGTGGGTGGGGAGCGTCGCCAGTAAACAGACTGATGATGGCGGGGGTGGCAGTAAAGGAGAGAGCGAGTCAGCAATATGCAGCAGAGGGATACCCTGTGAAGCTTCAATCATTTCGTCAAAATAGCAATGCGCAAGATTACAAGGGACTGAGATTAAGCTCACACCACTCTTTACCAAATCGGTAATACCCTGCTGCAGCGCTTCACGCATCTTAGCGCAATCAATCGGCCTTCCAGGATAGAAAGGCGTCGGCAGAGAGAGGATATGCATTTCAGGAAAATCCATATCGTAGGTCGCGCCATATTGACGTTGGCATTCGTCGATAATCTTTTCCAGAAAAGGGGCGGTAGAGCGCGGTCCCATTCCCGCTAAAATACCGATTTTACTTTTTTTCATTATATTGGCTCTTAAGGTATTTTCGTCTTTGTCGATATTCATAAAAGCATTCTTGTTAAAGAATTAATATCCCGTCTCTTCTCTCAATAATCCAAATAACCAGTCATCTTGCCATGATCCGTTTAAATAATAGTTTTTTCTTAAGGTTCCCTCTTGCAGAAATCCGGCGCTCGCTAAGGTTCTACGTGAGGCTTCATTTCCTGACGTTACCGTCGCCACTAATTTATGATAGTGATAATGCGTCAAGGCAAACTCAATAATATCCTTTAATGACTCACTGCCGTAACCCTTCCCTTGGAACTCAGGTTTAAGTATAAATCCCACCTCGGCGATACCGTCACTGCGTTCGATAAAGCCGGTTACACCAATAGGAACACCTGTGGTCTTCTCACTGATGACTAGGCAAAGCCAGTGTTTACAGCCTGGCTGCCAAGATCGTAAACGTGGCTCAAAATAATGGCGGCGGATCGTTTCTTCATCAAGCGGATCACTAATAAAAGTCATCACTTGGCGATCGACCTGTAACGCCAAAAATAAAGGCCAATCAGTATCGCATAAGTTG